>Ga0181520_10000286_pt1 | contig 112799 bp, 76 predicted proteins | sample PEATcosm2014_Bin_29_FD_132451 | JGI IMG/M metagenome (GOLD analysis project Ga0181520, IMG submission 132451) | Peatland microbial communities from MTU Mesocosm Facility, Houghton, MI, USA - PEATcosm2014_Bin02_30_metaG | ecosystem: Environmental > Terrestrial > Soil > Wetlands > Peat | place... | reverse complement strand
GATGATTCCGCACATCCCTTCAGTGGCGCGGCCGCCAATGAACCACCTCCCGCCGTCGCCCCTTTCGACGCCCAGAAGGCCAAAGAGCATCAAGAGGCCTGGGCCAAGCACCTTGGCGTGCCGTCGGAACTGAACAATTCCATTGGCATGAACTTCCGGCTCATTCCGCCCGGCGAGTTCACGATGGGCTCGCCCACGGAACTGATCGAAGACGAATTGAAGGATCCGAGTACTTCGGCCTGGTTCCTACCGAGCGAGGGACCGCAACATCGTGTGCGAATCACCAAGCCGTTCTTTTTGGCGACCGATCCGGTGACTCAGGAAGAGTACCAACGGGTCACGGGTAGTAACCCGAGTTACTTCTGCGCGACGGGCCGTGGGAAGGATATTGTCGAAGGTCAGGATACGAAGCGGTATCCCGTGGAGGAAGTGTCGTGGGACGACGCGGTGGAATTCTGCCGCAAGTTGTCCGCAGTGCCGGAAGAGAAGGCCGCGGGTCGAAGGTACTGCTTGCCCTCGGAGGCTCAGTGGGAGTACGCTTGCCGCGCCGGGAGTACGGGTCGTTTCAGCTTCAGTTCCGGACGCAACGAGATTCCCAAAACGGTGGATGAGACCGAGCTTCTCAACTATGCATGGTTCGCCGGCAATGCGGGCGGCAGGACGCACGCGGTGGGTAGGAAGCGGCCCAACGCCTGGGGGCTGTGCGATATGCACGGCAATGTATGGCAGTGGTGCCAGGACTGGTGGGATATGGACTACTATGCGAAGTCCGGGAGCGAGGACCCGACCGGGCCCGGCAGTGGCTCGCTTCGCGTGCATCGCGGCGGCGATTTCTCATCCGGATTCTGCCGGTCAGCAATCCGCGATCCCCGGGAACCCGCCTTTCGTAACGCTAACTTAGGCTTTCGCGTGGCCTTACTCGTGGCCGACACGGCAGCCGAGCGGGCGAAGACGACTCGTAACACCACGGTCGCGCCACCGCCCGCCGATGCGAGCGGGCAACGTCCAGTACCGGCCGCAGCAACGGTTCTTTCTCCGTACCGCAAGCCGCTTCCTGCCGTTGGTAGCCTTATCGGTCCCGACGGTAAGTGGAAACTGCCGCCCGGCGCTCCGTCGCCCGCCATCGCCCCGTTCGATGAAGCCAACGCCAAGGAACACCAAACGGCATGGGCCAAGCACGTCGGTGCGCCGGTCGAGATCAGCAACGCCATCGGCATGAAGCTCCGACTGATCCCGCCGGGCGAGTTCACGATGGGCGCGCCGAAGGATTGGAACGAAGAGGAACTGAAGCTAATCGCCGTTGAACAGGGAAAGGAGAACGCGAAGGCGTTGGATCAGGCGTGTAAGGACAATGTGCTCGGCAAGGTGCAGCACCGGGTACGGGTGACCAGGCCATTTTACCTCGGAACGTACCCGGTGACGCAGGAAGAGTATCAGCGGATCATGGAAAACAACCCGAGTTTCTTTTGCGCGACGGGCGGTGGAAAGGACATCGTCGAAGGGTATGATACACGGCGGTTTCCGGTGGAAGTAGTGTCGTGGAACGCGGCGGCGGAGTTCTGTCGAAAACTCGCCGATCTGCCGGAAGAAAAAGCGGCCGGGCGAACGTATCGTCTGCCTTCCGAGGCGCAATGGGAGTACGCCTGCCGCGCGGGGAGCATGGGGCGATATGGCTTCACGGCAGTCTTTAGCGGGAGTGCCAGGGAGGCTGAGGAGCAAAGACTGCCCGAGTACGGCTGGTTCAGTGGCAATTCTGGCGGCAGGACGCACGCGGTGGGCAGAAAGCGGCCCAACGCCTGGGGGCTGTGCGATATGCACGGCAATGTGTGGCAGTGGTGCAAGGACTGGCACGACAAAGACTATTATGCCCAGTCGCCACTTGACGACCCGCCTGGGCCTGCCACCGCCACGCAGCGCGTGCTTCGCGGCGGTAGCTGGCGATACTGGCCGTGGGCCTGCACTTCGGCGCGCCGTGGCTACGGCGGGCCGCAGCCCGGGTGCTTCCAATGGGGCTTCCGCGTCTGCTTAGTTCTGCCGGACAAGCCGGAAGAGCTACCGCATGCCACGCTCCAAGGGAAAGCTGCGCCAACTGCGAAATCTGAAATTCCAAATCTGAAATCTCAAATTCCTTCGCATCCGCCCGCGATCGTGCCCGCGGATGCGGCAAAGGCCACGAAGCACCCGGGGAACTGAGCCAAACGTCTCAATCGAACATCCCAAACAAGGAGACCGATCATGCGCGTGTTGTCAATTGTCGCCCTGACGCTTGTTTCTGCAGTTTCTGCCGCCCTCGCGCGGACCTGGACCGACACCTCGGGGAAGTTCTCCATTGAGGCCGAACTCGTGCAAGTCGAGGAAGGCAAGGTGCAACTGCGCAAACCCGACGGGTCGCTTGTAACCGTGCCGCTAGCAAAGCTCTCGGACGGCGACCGTCGTTATCTTGAATCGAGGGAAAAAGCGGTCCCCGCCGCGCCCGCGCCGCCCCCCGATTCGGCGAAGGCAGCGCCAGCGGCGACAAAGAACGGTCCCGCCGCCAAAAAGGCCAAGACGCAGCCGTCGCGCGTCAGCTCGGAGGCCGCCATTGCCGCCGCTTTGAACAGTCCGGCGCACTTGACATTCGTTGCCACGCCCTTGAAGGACGTGATCGATTATTTGAAGGACCAGTATCACGTCGAATTCCAGCTTGACTTGCCGGCGCTGAAGGAGGCCGGGGTTAGGCCAGAGACCCCCGTCACTTTTAACGCGGGCAAGAAAGAAACCCTGGACTCCGCCCTGGAAAAACTCCTTGCGAGCAAAAGCCTGGGCCTGGTCTATGTGGTGTGGAGCGAGGTCATTCTTGTGACTTCGTCGCCCAAAGCCGAAAGCGATCAGTTCATGGCAACCCGCGTCTACAAGGTGCTGCAGGCAACCGACGTCAGCAGCCTTGTCGCGCAGATCGGGACTCAAGTGGAGCCCAAGTCCTGGGTGGATAACGGCGGAACAAGTACTATCTCGGCGTGGCAGCGGGGGGCCGTGGTGATCAGCCAGACCCAGAAGACCTTCCGCATTTTAGAGCGGCGCTTTGCTGGAACACTGCGACGAATCGATCCCCGTGAGGCCAAGCCCAACCCGCGGAAGGGCAAGGCGGAGGCCGGCATCGCGGCAAAGCTCAAGCAACCTGTCAGCCTCCAGTTTGTGGAAACGCCGTTACACGACGTGGTGGACTATCTCTCCGACTTGACGAAGGTCAAGATCCATTTCGACGAGAAAGCCCTCAAGGATGCCGGCGTGGACGGAAGCACTCCGATTACGATCAATGTCAGGGGCGTCAACCTGCGGAGCGGCCTGTCCTTGCTCACGGCAGGCTGCCAGTTGACTTGGGTGCCGACCGCCAACGGCATCGAAATCACCAGCCCGTCGGTTGCCGAGTCGAAGTTGACTCTGGTCTCCTATGACGTCCACGACCTCGTCGATGTCCGGGGCAGCCCGAAAACCCTGGTTGATATCATCACGAATACAGTCCAGTGCAAATCGTGGCAAGACAACGGCGGGACGGGAACGATTGAGGCCAAGAACGGCGGCAGCGTCTTGCAAGTGAGTCAGAACGCACGCGCCCATGAGGAGATCGAACAACTGCTCCTTGCCCTGCGGCTTTCTGCCCAGCCGTGATGGGGCTTGGCGGTTACGCTTTTGATTCGGTATTTGTTCCAGCGTCGGACGGAGTTCTGGGGACAGGGAGTTCTGGGGAGTTCTGGGGACACAGTATTTAACTATGAATCGTGCGACTTCGTTTACAAGGCGAAAACGGACGCCTGCCGTGCCTTTCCCGAGCGCGCAGCGCGAGTTGCTCGCTGCAGGCGCCAGGCAGGATTTTCGGGCGAGAGGCGGAGCAGGCCAGAACCCACGAGCGGCAGGCTCCTCGGCGCGCCGCGACGGGCGGCCCATGCCGTCCCCACGGGAACCGCGCGGCCGCACCTGACTTTGGACGAGTTTCGCGAGATCTGCGCGCGGCATGGCGGGACGGACCCGTCGAAGCAGGCGTCGCTGGCGCGGCTGCTGCACAAGCTCCCACGCGCTGCTGCACTTCGTCGACGAGCCGCGGCTGCGAGACACGTCGGTGCCCAACCCCCACTGGGTGACCTACGCCGAGTTTCGCGCGCTGTGCGCCGCGCACGGCGTGACGGACGAAGGCCAGGGGTTTTACATCCTCTTCGGAGGCCAAGGCACAATCGCCCGATGGGCGAGATCGTGGCGCCGCTACGCGGCTCTTTTTGTTGGTTCTCGCTCGCGACCGGGGGTTGCGCTACGCTCCACGTCCGGCTATTCGATTGACGCCGCTCCGCGGCGGTTTACCAGACGATTCGCACCACCCCGCCCGTCCATTGATGCGCAGAAACGAAGACGCATCCGGAAGAATCGGGTGCATTGCCGTTATTGAACCGGGCACCCTTTCCCGCCTCGTGCGGCGATTAGACGATACATTCGCCGCATATTGTGCGGTGAATAGCTTGCCATGCGGCGATTATAGGCTATAATCAACGCAAAGGATGCGGTGAATATGCCCTATATCCACGAAACTGATGGCTGGCCGGAACTTACTTGGGATGGCGACGCCCTGGCCATACCCCTAGCAACGGTAAGGCACAAGCAGGGAAGACTCCTCGGCAAAATGGAGGCCCTGGGTTTCGATCTGCGTGCGGAAGCCGGCCTCATCGTGCTGACAAACGACGTGGTGAAGTCGTCCGCAATCGAGGGCGAAACGCTTAACCCCGACGAAGTTCGGTCGTCGATCGCCCGCCGGCTTGGGCTCGACGTAGCGGGCCTTCCGAAGGCTGGTCGCGATGTTGAAGGCATCGTCGAAATGATGCTTGACGCGACAGGGAAGTTTAGCACGCCACTCACGAAGGAACGTCTGTTTGCTTGGCACGCATCGTTGTTCCCAACCGGACGCAGCGGTATGACGGAGATCGCCGTCGGCAAATGGCGTCCCGAGGAAGCTGGGGAAATGCAGGTTGTATCCGGCCCCATCGGACATGAGAGAGTTCATTTCAGGGCGCCGGAGGCCAAGCGGCTTGAAGCGGAAATGAAGAAGTTCATCGAGTGGTTCAATGGGCCAACAGTCATGGATTCGGTCATCAAGGCTGGAGTCGCCCATTTCTGGTTTGTCACCATCCATCCGTTCGAGGACGGCAACGGCCGAATCGCCCGCGCCATCGCCGATATGGCGCTGGCTCGCGCCGACGGGACGAAAGATCGTTTCTACAGTATGTCGGCGCAAATCGCGGCAGAACGCAAAGAGTACTATCAAGTGTTGGAGATCGCCCAGCGTGGCGATGTCAACATCACGCGCTGGCTCGACTGGTTCCTGGATTGCCTAGGCCGTGCGATTGACGGTTCGGACCAGGCGCTTGCCGCGGTGCTGCACAAGGCGAAACTCTGGCAGCGGATCAATCCCAAGCCGGTGAATGAGCGGCAGCGGTTGGTCATCAACCGCCTGCTAAACAACTTCGAGGGGTATCTCACAACCTCAAAATATGCGACGCTCGCCAAGTGCTCAGCCGATACCGCGCTTCGCGATATCCGAGAACTGCTCAGCCGAGGCATCCTATTGCAAAACCCCAGCGGTGGGCGAAGTACGAGCTACCGGCTTGCGGAGCCTGACAACATCAACGTGTGATCACGCCCACAGTACTGTCCGGCGGCAGAAATGTTAGGAATCCGCGAATCTTCCGCCATCTACTTGCCTTTGAAATGCGCCAACCTATAATTTCCGCCGGTTACCCTATTCTAATTATTTCTTAGCTGCCGTTTCGGGGTGAGTTATACGCTTCGCGGCGGTGTTCCCAGTCCTTGGCGTGTCCATTGGGAGGGTGGACCCAAGTCGAACATTGTTCAGGTAAACGAAGTCTCTAACTTGTCTAACGTAAGGACCGTTTTATGCTAAAACTCAAGACTACGGTGGCTGCCTGCCTTGCCCTTTCGGCGATCGGCGGCATCATCGCCTGCTCGTCGCAGATGGCCAAATCGGGCGGCGACGCCAAGACCAGTTCCAACCCCAGCGCGGCGCAAAAGGCCGCCAGCCCGGCGGCAAGCCAGCCGGCGCCCAACCAGGTTGCTCAAGCCGAGGAACCTGCCAAGACCGAAACGGCCACCGCACCGGCTGCCGGCGGCAAGAAGCCGAATATCCTCTTCATCATGGGAGATGACATCGGCATGTGGAACATCGGCGCCTATCACCGCGGTTTGATGGCCGGCAGGACGCCCCACCTGGACAAGCTGGCCAAGGAAGGCATGATGTTCACCGACTACTACGCCGAGGCAAGCTGCACGGCGGGCCGGGCCAACTTCATCACCGGCGAACTGCCCATACGCACGGGCATGACCACTGTCGGCCAGGCCGGTGCCAAGACCGGTCTTCCGGCCGAGGCTTGCACGATTGCCACGGCGCTCAAAGCGCAGGGCTATGCCACCGGGCAGTTCGGCAAGAACCACTTGGGCGATCGCAACGAGTTCCTGCCCACCGTTCACGGCTTCGACGAGTTCTTTGGTTACCTATATCACCTGGACGCCATGGAAGACCCGGCGCATCCCAACTACCCGCAGAAGCTCTTGAACGTGGTCGGCCCGCGCAACATGGTCCACAGTTGGGCCACGGAGACGGACGACCCGACCGAGATGCCGCGGTGGGGCAAGATCGGCAAGCAGAAGATCGAGGACGCCGGCACGCTTTATCCGAAGCGAATGGAGACTGTGGACAATGAGATCCGCGATCTGGCCATCAATTTCATGGACAAGGCCAAGAAGGACGGCAAGCCTTTCTTCGTCTGGCTCAACCCGACGCGGATGCACATCGTCACGCACCTCTCGCCGAAATATGAGGCGCTGCGCAACTCGGAGAATGGTTGGTCGGAACAGGAAGCCGGCATGGCTCAGCTCGATGACGACGTTGGATTGGTGATGCAGAAGCTCAAGGATCTGGGCGAGGACGATAACACCATCGTGGTCTTCACCACCGACAACGGCACGGAAACCTTCACCTGGCCCGATGGCGGAACGACGCCGTTCGCGCAATGCAAAGGGACGATCATGGAAGGCGGCTTCCGCGTGCCGTGCATCGCGCGCTGGCCCGGCCACATTCCCACGGACAAGGTGCAGAACGGTCTCATGTCGGGTCTGGACTGGTTCCCCACGTTCCTGGCTGCCGCCGGCAACCCGGACATCACGAACCAGTTGCTCAAGGGTGTGAAGCTCGGCGAGCGGACCTACAAGAACCATCTCGACGGCTACGACCAGACCGCCCTGATCACCGGCAAAGGCCCGTCGGCGCGCCACGAGATCTTCTACCTCGGCGAAAGCACGGTAGGCGCGGTGCGCATCGACGACTACAAGTTCCGCTTTATCGACCAGCCCAATGGCTGGCTCGGTGATAAAACCCATCCCGACGTGCCCTACATCACCAACCTGCGTCTTGATCCGTTCGAGCGCATGGGCTGGCCGAACAACGGGACGAAAGACGGTGCACAACAATACTTCGATTGGTTCAAGTATCAGTTCTGGCGTTTTGTGTTCGTCCAGCAGGTGGTTGGCAAGGAACTCCAAACCTTCATCGAATTCCCGCCGATGCAGCGGGGTGCGAGTTTCAATCTTGACGCCATAAAAGCGGAGATGACGAAACGCATGCAACAGGCGGAGGCGGCCAGCCACGGCGCCAGCAACTAGCTTGAATGTCCTTCACGGCGGGCGGCTCGCAAGGGCCGCCCGCTCTCCCACCGCCGGCCAGCTAATTTGCTGCCACACGGTTCTGTCCAAACGCGAAAGGAATAGTACCATGATCGAACAGATGACCGGGCTACCCGCCCACACAATCGGCTTCAAAATGAGCGGCAAACTGCACGACGCGGACTATAAGACATTCGTCCCCTTGGTGGATGCCGAGATCGCCAAGGAGGGGAAGATCAACGTTCTCGCCCAATTCCACGATTTCCACGGTTGGGATGCGCGAGCGCTGTGGGATGACATCAAGTTCTCCACCACGCACTGCACCAAGATCAAACGCATCGCGCTAGTGGGCGAGAAAACTTGGGAGAAATGGATGGCCGCCGTGTGCAAGCCGTTCACGATGGCCAAGATCCGTTACTTCGATGCGACCGAGATCGAGGCCGCCAAGGCCTGGTTGGGCGAGGCGTCCTGAAACTGCGCCGGAAAGGTCATGCAACGACGGAAATCGTTTATGAAGCTCTTCAAACACACATTCCTCCTGCTCTTGGTCGCACTGGCCGGTCCGACCGCCGCCCGTGCCCAGGATCCCCTGCCCTCGTGGAACGACGGCCCGGCCAAGCAGGCGATCGTAAGCTTCGTTCACGCTACCACCGACCAGGCCAGCCCGCTGTTGGTGCCGCCCGCCCAGCGGATCGCCACGTTCGACCAGGACGGCACGCTCTGGGTCGAGCACCCAATGTACACGCAGGTCACGTACTGCCTGGAACGCGTGCCCGCGCTGGTGAAGAAGAAAGTGGAGCTCAAGCTCGTCGAGCCGTTCAAGACGGTGCTCTCGGGCAATCACAAGGCCGTCGCCAAACTCTCGCTGAAGGACCTGGAGAAGATCTTTGCCGTCACGCACAGCGGCATGTCCGTGGACGAGTACCGCGCCGACGTGGAGAAGTGGCTCGCCACTGCCAAGGACCCGCGCTGGAAACGACCGTATACGGAACTCACCTACCTGCCCATGCAGGAAATCCTGCGTTACCTTCGCGCCAACGGTTACAAGACCTACATCGTCACCGGTAGCGGCCAGGATTTCGTCCGCGTGTATGCCGAGCAGACCTATGGCATCCCGCCTGAGCAGGTGATCGGCAGTATGGGCGGTACGAAGTTCGGCTACGACAAGGACGGCAAACCGGTGCTAATCAAGGAACCCAAGCTCCTCTTGCTCGACGACAACGCCGGCAAGCCTGAGGGCATCCACCTGATGATCGGCCGGCGGCCCTACGCGGCGTTCGGCAACTCACCGGGCGACCGGCAGATGCTGGAGTACACGAAGGCCGGCAACGGCGCGCGGCTGGCGATGCTCGTGCTGCACGACGACGCCACGCGCGAGTACGCTTACGGCCCGGCGCAGGGCTTGCCCGAGACTAAGATCGGGACCTTCCCGCAGACGCTCTACGACAAGGCGAAGAGCAGCGGCTGGACCGTCATCAGCATGAAGAACGATTGGAAGCAGGTCTTCGCGTTCGAGCGATAGCAAAGCAGTGGGGCTTCGTGGAACTCGACCGCACCCTGCAATTCTCGAATAAGGACTGACGCAGAAATAAGAGTCGCCTTTCGCTCCGCGAAAGTAGCGCAACTTTTGCAGTGCGAAAGGCGACAAGACGACAGTTATTGATTTGCCGGTCCTAAGGGGTGTTCGATAGCGAGAACCGGAGCGGCGCCTACCCCTGGACTGGCCAGCCGCCTACAATTGGTGACGCGTCAGCGTGAACCGGTTTAACGCTCGTCGCAAATGGAAGGTCTCGAATTATGAGTTCGATTGCGATTAGCGGCATCGTCTTCGCTTGCATCTTTGGCGGCACGATCCTCGGCATGATTCTGCGGGCGGTTCTGCCAGCGCACCATCTGACTTCGGAAACCAAGGACGTCGTCAAGCTGGGCATGGGCCTTGTCGGCACCATGACGGCGCTGGTGCTGGGCCTGCTGATCGCCTCGGCAAAGAGTTCGTTCGATACGCAGAGAAGCGGACTGGCCCAACTGTCGGCAAACATCATTCTACTGGATCGCGCTTTGGCACACTACGGGCCTGAGGCGAAGGACGCGCGCGAGACGCTCCGCGCCTCGGTCGCCGACCTGTTGCAGCACACTTGGTCGAAAGAGAAGCCTCAGTCCGGGCAGCCCGCGGAGAAGACGGAGACCGCAGGCCGCTACGAGGGTCTCTTCGAGAAAATCCAGGAACTCGCGGCCAAGACCGACGCGCAGCGCACGCTGCAGGCCCAGGCGCTGAAGACCGGCACCGACATCGCACAGACGCGCTGGTTGATGTTCGCCCAGAAAGGCAGTTCCATCCCAACGCCGTTTCTCGTAGTGATGGTTTGCTGGCTCGCTCTGATCCTCGCCAGTTTCAGCCTCTTCGCGCCGCCCAATGCCACGGTGTTCGCGACCTTGCTCGTATGCGCATTGGCGGTTTCCAGCGCGGTCTTTCTGATCCTGGAATTAGACCGACCGTTCGAGGGAATGATCCAAATTTCCGGCGCGCCGTTGCGCAGTGCCTTGGAGCAACTAGGACGCTGATTTCATCCAGTTTATGGCCCGCACAAACCCAACACAATTCCGGAGTTACCCATGAAGAAACAACCGCAATCAATGCGAATCGTCGTCGGGGCAATCATCCTGCTCTTCGGGGCAGCGTTTGTCGCAATTGTCCACCAAGGCTTCGTTGTGGCCGCCCCGCCGGCCGGCGCGGCGCCCGAGAAAGCAGCGGCCGAACCTAGCGCGGCACCGCCTGCAAGTAATCCGACCAAGGATGCCGACGAAAAGGCGATCCGGGCGACGGCCGATGATTTCGTCAAGGCCTTTAACGCCGCCGACGTCAAGGCGATTGGCGCCCTCTGGGCCGCGGACGCCGAGTATACGGACGAGATGGGCCAGTCGTTCCAAGGTCGCGCGGCGATCGAAGAGGTCTACGCCGACCTGTTCAAACAGCACCTAGGCGCGATGATGACGGTCAAGATCGAATCGATTCGCCTGCTGGGCCCGGACGTCGCCCTGGAGAAAGGCGTGGCCCGCGTCAAATCGCCCGGGGGAGTCGCCGACACGGCCGCCCGCTACACCGTGGTCCACTCCAAGCGGAACGGCAAGTGGATCATGGTTTTCGGGCGCGACGCCCCCTACGTTGCAGCCTCGAATGAGGACTACCTCAAGGACTTGGAATGGCTTATCGGCGACTGGCATCCGCAATCGAAAGAACTGCCCCTGCGGCTGCACTTCGAATGGATGGCGCAAAGGAACTTCATCAAGAACACCTTTGCGGTCACCAAGGATGGTCAAACGACCATGACCGGCGGACAGATCATCGGCTGGAATCCCAGGCGGGGCCGGATCGTCTCCTGGCACTTCGACGCCCAGGGCGGTTTTGGCGAGGACACGTGGACGAAGGACGGCTCCAAATGGGTCATGGAGGCAAAGGGCATGCTCCGCGACGGCAGCGAGAGTACGTCAGTCAACGTCGTCACGCCCATCGACGCCAACAGTTTCATCTGGCAATCGATCAAGCGGACCCTGGACGGTGTCAGCCTTCCTGATACGGCGCCCGTCAAGATGGTTCGCGTGCAACCGAGCAAGTGAGCTTCCTTCCCCTAGAATACAAAACCTTGAAGATTTTCCGAAAGGTCTCTCTCATGATCAAAACAACAATCAGTTTGCTGATTGGAGCGTCCTTAACGCTGCTGGCGCCGCAACTCGTCCATGCCCGTGGTTGTGGCGGCGCGCGTACCGGCGGCGGCAGCTATTCCGGCTCGCGCTCCTACAGCGGCGGGAGTGAAGGTCGCTACGGCGGGGCCAGCGGTTCCTACAATCGCTCTTACGAGGGTTCGCACGGCGGCTCGGTCGATGCCAGCGGTACGCGCGGCGCGGCCTACGGCCCCGGCGGCGCCGCTGCCGGGAGCACGCGCGACGTTTCTGCCACCGGCCCGAAAGGCCAAACCTACAACAGCCAGGAGGAGCGGGGCGCGGCCGCCGGTCCGAACGGCGCGGTTGCCGGCGGCAGCCGCAGCACCAGCGCCACAGGCGCTAATGGCCAAAGTTACTCCGGCCAGCGTGAAGGCGCGGCGGCAGTCGGCCCGTCTGACGCCGCGGCGGCCGGCACGTATCACGGGACCACGACCGGCGCCGCGCATGCGGCACTTCCAACCGACGCCGGCTATGGAGCGTCGGCGGTTCGCGCCGGCTCGGGCGTGTATGCGCGTTATCACCAGACCGAGGCGGTCAGCGGCGGTGTCTACGCTGCTCGCGGGACCGCGGTCCGAGGTTCATTCAACGGCTACGGCATGTACGGCGCGGCCTGGCGCACTGCCAATCCCGGCGCGTGGGCGGCGGGTGGCTGGCGGGCCGGCTACGCATGGACACCCGCCACCTGGCCTGCCATTGGCGTGTCGCTGGGCTGGGCCGCCGGTGTCGCGCCGTTCGCCTACAATTACGGTAGTGACGTCACCTACCAAGACGGTCAGGTGTATTATGGCAGCGAACCGGTAGCCACGGCCGAACAGTACTATCAGCAGGCTTCCACCTTGGCCCAAACTGCTCCTGCCGCAGCCGCGGCAGCCGACGACTGGTTGCCACTGGGCGTGTTCGCGCTGGTCCAGAAAGAGCAGTCTGACCCGCAATTCATCATGCAGTTGGCCGTCAATAAGTCGGGAGCCATCGCGGGTAACTACTCGGACTTGATTAGCGGAACGAATGTCACGATCCAAGGGGCGGTAGACAAGAAGTCCCAGCGTGCCGCATGGACGGTGGGCAAGAACAAGAACACTGTCTGCGAAACGGGATTGTACAACCTGACCAAAGACGAAGCGCCCGCCTTGATCCACATCGGCAAGGACCGCACGCAGCAGTGGATGCTGGTCCGGTTGAAGCAACCGGAGCAGGCCGGTGGCGGGTAGTGATTCCGGTGTCGAAGTCTTGGTGGTTATTAAGATCACTCGTAGTACGGACTTTAGTTCGTCAGTTGTAGGCCGGAACAAACTTGTGCAGTTCCGGCAGAATCTGGACAAAACCCTGCCGGAACTGCGCGAGCTTGTTCCGGCCTACGGGAGCCGCCTATAGACTCGGCCGCCTCTACTTGCCGGCGCAACGCTCTGTAGAGCAGGTTTCGGCGTTAAACCCTGCCGGTTATAGTGATGCGACCGTCGCGCAAAGCGGAACGCCCGCACTCTTAAGCCCAGGACGGTAAAGGTCTATTTCCGCTAGAACCGATGCGAATGGATGAGGCTGCACAGTTTCATGCGGACACAACTCTCCTGTCGGGGACACGGTGCTATGCGAACCTACCGTCATCTTCTGGGTTTACTCGTCGTCTTCGTCGTTTCCTCACATGCCGGCCTGGCCCGCGGCCAGGGCTACGGCAGCGACTTGCAGAACGTCATGGCGCCGGCCTCCGGCGGCATGGCGGGTGTGAGTACCGCTCTGCCGCAGGACGTGCCGTCGGCCGTTTTCGGCAATCCGGCCACGCTTGCCCAGTTCGAGGGGACCCAGTTCACGATGGGCGGCGGCTGGGTGGAAGGCTACCCCACCGTCGTCCACACGCCCGACGGCATCATCGGCACGCCGTTCAGCGCCACGTCGCGGACCGAGGGGGCCGCGGCCACCGAGATCGGCGTGACCCAGGACCTGCGCTCTCTCGGCGTGGCGGGCACGCTGGGGCTGGGACTCGCTGGGATAAGCGGCGGCGGCGCCGAGTATCGCGGCGAGGCCCCGGGGACGCTGCTCAACAACGAAAGCGGCGAATACCTGGTGCTGGGCATCAACCTGGGGGCCGGCTATCAACTGACCGATCGACTTTCCGTCGGGGCCACCATGACGCTCGGCACGGGATTCGAACAATTGGGATTCGTCGGCCCGCTGACCAGCTCCGCCATGGTCAATGCCTACGCCCTGCGAGGCAGCGTGGGCGTCGACTACAAGCTGACCGATTGCACCACGTTGGGCTTCTACTACCAGTCGAAGATGTCGTTCACGTTCGAGGATGCCGTGAGCGTGCTGGGATCGCCGACCTACCGCAACATCAACATCACCCAGCCCACGACTTTCGGCTGGGGTGTCGCCAACCGCAGCCTGATGAACGGCGACCTGCTGATCGCCGCCGACGTCTACTACAAGCTCTGGGAAGACGCCGCGCTTTGGCAAGACATCATGGTCAACGAGTGGGCCGTGGCGGTCGGCGCGCAGCTCACGCGCGACAACATGAAATACCGCCTCGGCTACTCCTACAACAGCAACCCCATCAACCACAGCGTGGGCAGCAGCCTCGACGGCATCGGCACAATCGCCGCCGCCGTACAGTTGTATCAAGCCTCCTCCGCGCCGTTCGTCAATCAGAACCGCATCACGGGCGGCATTGGACGGCAGGATTTCCTCTTTCCCGGACTCGACGTCGACTTGTTTGGCGGCGGCCTGCTGCCGGCCAGCGACAGCTTCGGCTCCCACAACACGGCATCACTGGCAATGTACTACGTCGGCCTAGGCCTGACTTGGCGCTATGACGCATGCAAGCCGGCGAGCGATGGGCAATAGGTGAGGCGAGGTTCTTACTCAAGGCTCGCCCGAAGAATCATCTGCCTGCTCCCCCAGTTGACCCTGTCCGGCAATTGAACCATAATATGGGGTTTGTCGTAATGTTAATTACGTTTCCCCTGTTCCAAAATTAGCTTTTCTTTCGCCCGTCATGCCCATCATCGTTCAGAAATTTGGCGGCTCCAGCGTGGCCGACAGCCAGAAAATCCTGGCCGCCGCCCGTAAAGCCATTCGTGCCCAGCAACAAGGCAACCAGGTCGTAGTCGTCGTCAGCGCGATGGGCGACAATACCGATTTGCTCATCGACTTGGCCCGGCAGATTACCGATCAGCCCCCGGCCCGCGAGATGGACATGCTGCTTTCCACGGGCGAACAAGTTAGTGTGGCCCTGATGGCCATGGCCATCCATTCGCTAGGGCACAAGGCCCTCAGCTTGACCGGGGCGCAGATTGGCATCATGACCGACAGCACGCACACTAAGGCCCGCATCCAATCGATCTCCACCGATCGCATGCGCAAGGCCCTGGATGCCGGCAATATCGTCATCGCCGCCGGGTTTCAGGGCATCGACGAGAGCTTCGACATCACCACCCTGGGCCGGGGCGGCAGCGATACCACGGCTGTCGCCCTGGCGGCCGTGCTGCACGCCGACGCCTGCGAGATCTACACCGACGTGGACGGCGTCTATACGACCGATCCCCGTGTCGTGCCCGAGGCCCGGCAACTCCGCCAGATCAGCTACGACGAGATGCTCGAGTTGGCTACCGCCGGGGCGGGCGTGATGCACAACCGCTCCATCGAGTTCGCCAAGAAGTTCTGTGTGCCGGTGCATGTCCGCAGTAGTTTCAGCGACACCACGGGCACGATGATCGTCGACGAGCCAGAAGCGGCCGGATTGCCTGTTTGCGGGGCGGCGATGATCAAGAACGAGGCTCGCGTGACCGTGCTGGGCGTGCCTGACCGGCCTGGGGCGGCCATCACGATCTTCGCCAAGGTCACGGCCAAGAATATCCCCATGGACATGATTGCCCAGAACGTCGCCGCCGACGGCCGCACGGACATCTCCTTCTCGGTTCCCCGCGACGAACTGCCGCAGACCATGCGGGCTGTCGAGGATGCCGTCAAAGAACTGGGTGCCGAGGGCCACGCCTGCGACGACGAGGTGTCGAAGATTTCCATCGTGGGGCTGGGCATGGCCACGCAACCAGGCGTGGCCGAGCGGATGTTTCGGGCCCTGGCCGAAAAAGGCATCAACATCCAGATGATCACCACCAGCGAGATCAAGATCTCCGTGTTGGTGGCCCGCGAACACGCCCAAGAGGCCCTGCGGACGGTACATGCCGAGTTCAACCTGGCCAAGGAGCCGGCGGGAATCGCCGCCAAGGCGGCCGCCGCCCCGGCGACGAGCAACCGCGTCAACGACGTGGTCGCCCGCATGGAGAAGATGGAAAAGCTGATCATCGAGGATATCAGTCTGGACGAGTCGCAGGCCTGCGTGACCGTCAACTCCGTGCCCGACATCCCCGGGCTGGCCGCGCAGGTCTTCGACGAGGTGGCCCAGTCGGGCGTGGTGGTCGACATGATCGTGCAGAATGTGGGCCGCGAGGGCCGCACGAACATCTCCTTTACCATGCCCCAGCGGGACCTGGAAAAATCGCTCCGCGTGATCCGCGAGCAGGCCGAAAATTTGGGTTGCCCGCCACCCGACAGTTCGCCGCGGGTGGCCAAGCTGTCGGTCTTCGGCGTGGGCATGAAGAGTCACACCAGCGTCGCCAGTCGCCTGTTTAGCGCGCTGGCCGGCGAAGGGATCAACGTCGACCTGATCAGCACGACCGAGGTTCGCGTCAACGTGATCGTCGACGGCGCCCACGGCGAGAAAGGCCGGGCGGCGCTCTTGAAAGAGTTTGCCGACGCGATGGGGTAGAGGAAGAGAGCAGAGGGGAGAAGCGAGAGGGGGAAGTGGAGAAGGCAGACCACGGACTGGTACTTGCTTCTTGCTACTGCTCGCCCAGCACGTCGTTCAAGACGTCCTCGTTGACATAGATCGGCAGCGGCGGATTGCAGGTTACGGCCACGGCAATCGCGTCGGACGGTCGGGCGTCGATCTCTACCAACTCGCCCTGATGGAGGATCCGCAAGCGTGCGAAATATGTGTGCTCCTTCAATTCGCTGATCACCACGTCCTGCAGCTCGCCGCCAAGGTTCTCCGCAACGCTGACGATCAAGTCGTGCGTCAACGGGCGAGGGTATTCCTCGCCCTTCACGCGGCGATTGATGCTCATGGCCTCGAAAAGGCCGATCAGGATGGGAAAAGTTCGCTCGCCCCCAATTTCCTTTAAATAAATGACCTGCTGGTCATTAATCTCACTGATGATGATCCGCGACAACTGCATGGCGACCGGCATGACGACGTCCTTTCAAGTGAATATTATAACAAATGCGGGGGTGCGGCGGCTAGTGGCGGCCGTGTAGGTCCCGTTTGCCCAACAGGATTAACCGTTTCACGCCTGTCAAGACACGGAAGCTCTGCGGTGCAAGCAAGCACAATAGTCCCTCCCGACAGGAGGGGCCGACTTGCGCGCGAAAAACCTTCTGCATTTGACATCCCCGGCCGATTCGTTACAATCAACCTCAATTGCCTGGATTGCGTGGTCAGTAGGCCACGCAGCGTGGTGTCTTCCTTACGGCCTCTGCTATGAATCCGCCGCCAAGCCCGTCCGAGCGTCCTGCCGACAGCCTGAGAGAGGCCTATTTTCGCCATACACAGGCCCAATTGGCTGCCAGCGAGAGCCGCGATGACCAGTGGCGGGCCGCCCGGGGATGCCTCCATCAGCGGGGGTTCGATCTGCGGAAACTGGACCATCTGCCGCTGGGATACTTCCCCTCGGCCGAGCCGATCTGGCACGCCTTGCTCCACGATGGCTTTTCGGCCGACGAGATTCGGGCCTCAAACCTCCTGGCCGACTCCCGCCTTCCTGGCCGCCTGGTAGGGCCGATTCGCGACACGGCCCGGCGGATCGTCAGTTTCTGGGCCAAACTGCCGCAGCAGCTCGAACACAGCCTGTACTTGAGCACCGACTGGAAGGAGCAAGTGGGCGTTTTCGGGCTGGACGAGGCCTATCCGGCCGTCGCGCAGGGGCGGCAGGATCTACTGCTGGTCGAGGATCTTTGGGACGCCATCCTGCTGCAATCGCACGGGTATTCGGGCGTCGGCGCCATTGGCAACAGCCCGGCCGACATCAGCCCTCGGCGCTGGGAGCGGCTCGACGAGTTGGGCATCCATCGGGTGACGCTCGTGGTGGACAGTTTTGGCGATTCCCATGAGGCCTGCGTGGCGGCCATCCGGCAGGCGGCCCTTGCGCGGCGAGGGCCGGCCATTTATGTCTTGCCGCCGGCCGCGGGGCATGGCGGTTGGCAATCGTGGCAGCAGGGCCGCGGGGGAAGCCCGGAAACATTGGAGAAACTCCTTTCCGCCCAGCGGATCCACGGTTTTCACTACCTGGCCTTGAGTCTTATCGCTCTACACCGGGGAGAGGGTCCCTGGACCGACGCGGCCCGTCGCGCAACGCTGGGCGATGCCAGAAAATTCTATACTGCGGCGCATCAGCGCAACGTTCCGCAGTTAGACGCCTTCTTCCTGCCGCCGCTACTTGAAGAACTCGGCTTGGGTTGGGGCGACCGTTCCGCATGGCACGACTGCTGGCTGGAAGATAGTCCCTCGTCCAACGGCAGCGCCCTGACCGAAGAATCGCCGGCAGGAAAGGTACAGGGCGATGTGCCGATGGCGCACCCCGCGGGCGGAACCCTAGAAAGCACTGGCCAGCAATCAGCCGCCGAGGACGTTGCGGTGGAATCCAAGGATGCCGAGCCCGTGGCGGCTGTTCCGGCTACGGGGCATCCCGCTTCCAGCGATTACTGTGATTTTCACCGGTGCGACCGCATCGTCTGCTTGTGCTGGGACTGATCGTCTTTCAGAGCTGCCAAAGCTCGAAATTATACGCGAGCACATAATACAGGCCAACCGCCAAGAGCACTCCGCCGGCAAGCCGGTTCAGCCAGCGCTGCACCTGTTGGGTACGATTCAGCGCTGTACCTAGCCACCGCGCCCCGGTGGCCAGGAGAACGGCAAACGCCAGTACGGGCAGCGCCGCGCCCAAGCCGTAGAGCGCCGGATACAGCACGTGCGATCCGCCACTGGCGGCAATCGTCAGCAGATCCACAAAGAAAATTGTAGCGGTCACCGGGCAGAAGCCCAGAGCCAAAAGAATCCCCAGCGGCAGCCCGCTCCACGTTCCCCAGGCGTCGATAGTCGACTGCCACTTTGGCCCAATCCGCACCCTCGGCAAACGGAAGCGAATCAGGTCCAGCAGGACCATCGCGGTGAGGATCCAAACCGGCCCGAGGATCTGGTTGACGTGCCCCTGCAACCACTCGGACAGTGTCCAATCCGCCGCCATGCCTGCGAGAACCACGACGGCCAGCGCCACGAAGCCGATCACCTGCCCCGCGGCGAAAAGCAGTGCGGCCAGTAGCGCGCTGGCGGACGAGCCAGCCCGGCGCCCCAGGTACGATACGGCTGCCAGATTGGCCGTCATGGGGCACGGTTGCACGGCCGTCCATAGGCCCAAACCGAAGGCCATCGTCGCAGACGGTTCCAAGAGGTTCATGGCCCCGCCTTCTGGAACGCGAGCACCGCTTCTTCCAAGTGCCGGACCAGCGCGGCGCGATCGCCGGTCATGTTCCAAGCTTCCGGCAGGGCCTTCCAGCGGCTGGGACGGCCCTGGCGGTAGGCGACGAGCACGACGCCGCCCGTGAGCAAGTGAAAGTCGGAAATGAAATGCTCGTTGCCCGGTTTCTGGTAATCGACCGCCCGCCAAACGAAGCGGCCGGCAGCAAACGCGTCGGCGAACCGCTCGGTGACGACCTCGTGCGCACACGCCTCCAGCGTTCGGCAGGCGGGACACCGCACGTTGCCGCGGAAGTAATAGACGACCAATGCATCAGACTGTGGAGGAGCGGAGTCACCGGTAGGATCGCGCTCAAGGGCTGCCACGTGCCGAACAATGGGCACCGCGATGCTCGCGGCCACCAGCAACAGCAGTCCAGCGGTCAAGGCCATTTTAAAGGTCGTCATGTTTGCATGCCATCGGCGAGGACACAGTGTTGCAGGAGTTCTTCAAGCTGCTCGATGGAACGATGCCGGCCCACGAGGCGGGCCTGGCCGTTGATCACCAAGGCCGGCGTGAGCAGCACGTCCATGGCGATGATCCGGCCGATTTCGGTAACCTGTTCGACGGCTGCCGCGATGCCCAGCCGCCGCAGGGCCGTCTCCACGTCGGCCTTCAGTTGTAGGCATTCCGGACAGCCGGGACCTAGGACTTGGATCGAATGCATGGATGTTCCTTCGTGGGATATCTCTGCTTTCAGTGTAGATTGTATGGTGCAGCGTGGCAATCCAATTTCAAAACGCTTGACAAGGGCGCGGAAGCGATTAATCTATACGAACGCTTGGTTATGGCCGCGACGGATGAAAGAAACTGGGAAGCATCAACAGGCCAACGAACTGCGTTTGCCCCGGAGGGGCACTTGAGCTGGGCTGGAAATCCGTCCGCGCCCAACCTAGTCCCGCAGGGACGGCTGAGAGCTTCCTAAATGTACAACCTCAACCGTCCGGGACTATCAATCACATCGTCATTGCTTACCCAGCGATAAATCGCTGGGCTATTATCAGGTGTCCCTCCGGGACGGGCAACTTGGATTGCGCCACGATTTTATCGTACCATTCATTGCCATGGCTAATGGATCCTGACACGTACACACACTTGTGACAAATGCACGCAACGTACTACTACCGCCTGGCCGCCATCGGCTTGGTGCTTTATCAAACTGCCGCGCTTTTGCTCGCCGCGGACGGCGACCAAAAATCGGGTGCCACCCAACCGGCGCTTTCGACAAAAGATCTCGCCGGCAAGCGAATCATGGTTCTGGGAGATAGTATCACGCAGGACGGCCGCTACGTGAGCTTTCTCGAATACGATCTCAACACGCTTAATCGCGATGGCCGCTTCGACGTCATCAGCGTGGGGCTGGCCAGCGAGACGACGTCGGGCCTCTCCGAACCGGGCCACCCGTTCCCGCGGCCTTGCGTCCACGAGCGGCTGGAGCGTGCTCTGACCAAGGTCAAGCCACAAGTGCTGATCGCTTGCTACGGCATGAACGACGGCATTTACCACCCGCAAAGTCCAGAGCGGATGAAGGCCTTTCAAGACGGCGTGATGCGGCTGATTCGGACGGCCCAGGAACATAAGGTCGAGCGAATCGTGTTGCTCACACCGCCGGTGTTCGACATCACGGCCTTTACGCAAGTGATGAAGGATGGCGAGGCGTGGCACTATTTTCGCCCCTATTTCAAGTATGACGATGTTCTGGCGGACTATGCCCGGTGGATCATGTCGCTACGGATTCAGGGCGTCACGACCATCGATCTGCACACGGCGATGGCCGCCGCCCTGGCCGAAAGACGGAAAAAGGATCCGAAATTTCATTTTGCAGGCGATGGCGTTCATCCCAACGACCTGGGGCACCTGATCATGGCCCATGTAGTGCTCAACGGGCTGGGCGAGAAGTTTTCGGCCAGCGAGGCGGAACAAGAACTGCAGGGCGTCTGCATGGATCCACGCCTGGCTCTTATCAGTCAGCGCCGCAAGTTGCGATCCGACGGCTGGCTGCCTTATGTCGGTTATACCCGCGGCGAGACTTTCCACCGCGATTCGATCGAGGATATCGAGAAGAAAGCCAGCGAACTCCAACAAAAAATCGACCGGTTGCCCCGACAGCGCGGATGCCTGCCTGTTGCACCGGAAAAATAGGGACCAGCGAGCCGGCGCGATCGAAAAAGACGCTTGTAGTACTGTCTTCAGCTTTTTTTCTACGGCCTGCAGGCTACCGAGTAGGTCCCTCTTGCCGAGAGGGACTATTGTGCTCCGCGACGCGAGAAAACTCGGAGTTTCTTCCGAGAGCCGCGCATATTGGTCCTTTCCGACAGAAAGGACTACTTGCGGGGTTGACTTTGCAGTCTGGGCAGGATATGAAAGAGGGAACCCACCCTGAGATGTCCTCGCATGTCGCACCTCTCCCCGCCCCGGTTGCTAAAACTCGGCAGCACCCTCTTCCCCGCGCTCCTGGCGCTGATGGGACTCTTGTTGGTCGCCCGTTGGGTCCGTTCCGGCCCTAGCGTTACAATCGCTGCGCGCGTGCCGGGTCTGGATGAAGTGCCGGCGGACACTCCGGCCGGGGTCTCCCGTCCAATTGCCGGGCGGCGCAAGCCCGGCGAGCCAATTCCCGGCCCGGGCCGGCCGTCAGCGATTACGGCCGTCTGGCCGTGGTTTCGCGGCCCGGATAACGACGCCATCAGCAAGGAGACGGTCCACTTGGCGCGGACATGGCCGGCCACGGGCCCCAAGCGGCTCTGGACCGTGCTGCTGGGCGATGGTTACGCCGCCGCTGCCGTCCGCGATGGCCGCGTCTACGTGCTCGATCACGTCCATGATGCGTCCGGCGATTTGCTCCGCCGACTGCCCACTGCCGACTGCAAAGCCTTGGCGCAGGCCTTGGCCGCTGTCCCTCCGGGCGATCCGGCGAAACTCGACGCCGCGCTTGCGCCGCTGTTTCCCGTCGAAGGCCAGCGTGGCAAGTCGTCGCAGCCAACCGTCTCGCAGGCCGAATATGACGCGCTTAAGCAGAACCTCGCCGACGATCTAGTTCATCGCCGCGACCTTCTCTTGCAATCGCTGCAAGACGGCGCGATCGACGACATCGATCGATCGGCCGACACGCTCCGCTGCCTCTCGCTGGACGACGGCCGCGAGATCTGGCGAAACGGCTACCGCGTGGTCATCGCCCAGAGTCACGGCATGTCGCGAACCATTCCCGCCGTGATCGGCGATTGCGTGATCACGCTGGGGCCCAAGTGCCAACTTGCCTGCTGGGACACCGCCACGGGAAAGTCTCGCTGGCTGATCGACCTGGTGCTTGAACACGGGGCAACGGTGCCGGAATGGTATGCCGGGCAGTGTCCCTTCATCGACACCAAGACCAATCGCTTGATCGTCGCGCCTGGCGGTAAGACCCTGGTGATGGCCGTCGATTATCACACAGGCAAGATTGTGTGGCAGAGCGCCAACCCGCGGCACTGGGCCATGACCCACGTTTCGATTGTGCCCATGGAGTTCGCGGGCCGGCGCATGTATGTCTATTGCGGCAAGGGCGGCGTGGCCGGTGTGGCGGCCGATACCGGCGAACTGCTCTGGAACAGCACCGAGTGGCAAATCGCCATGGCCACCTGCCCTTCGCCCGTCGTCGTGGGCGAGGGGCGGATTTTCTTCTGCGGCGGCTACAACGCGGGTGCGCTGATGCTGCAACTCAAGCAAGAGCAGGGCCGCATCGTGCCGCGGGTGGCCTTCCGGCTTGCCGCCCGGCAGTTCAGCTCCGAGCAGCAGACGCCGGTCCTCTGGCGGCAACATCTCTATGGTGTGCGGCAGAAGGACCAGCAACTGGTTTGCCTGGACCTCGATGGCAAGGAGCGTTGGAACAGCGGGCGGGAGAAGTTCGGCTCCGGTCCCTACATGGTTGCCGACGGGCTGATGTACGTGCTGGACAATGACGGTGTGCTGTCCATCGTGGAGGCCGCGCCCACGGCTTATCACCGCACGGCCCGCGCGCAGGTGATTGAAGAAGCCTCCAGCAGTTGGGGGCCGATGGCCCTAGTGGCGGGAAGGCTGATCGTGCGCGACAGTACGCGGATGGTATGCCTCGACGTAGCGGAGCACTGATTATGGAACGAAGCAAGAATCTGCCGATTGCCGGTCTGCTGGCCGCCGCCGCGATCTTGATCGTTGCCGGGATCGTTGCCGTTCGCGTTGTGCTGGAGCATTTTGCAAGGTCTCAGGCAGTGGCAACGTTCGCCGATGCGACCGCCCAGGCCGATGAGGCAGCGGCCCTAAAAGCGGCCCAGCCGATCGATCCGGCGATGATCGGTTATCACGAAGCGGGCACGTTTGACGTCGATCTGCACGAACTGCGGGCCTTGGCCGTCGATGGCGACGGGCAGATTTATGTCGGCGGCGATAAGGTCGTGGTCCATTATGCGGGCGACGGGAAGAAGCTTGCCGAGATCTCGCTGGAGGGCCAGCCCCAGTGTCTGGCAGTCGGTACGCCGGAGCACGTTCATCCGCGTCGACTCTACGTCGGACTGGAAGGGCACGTCGAGGTCTATGATCTGCATGCCAAGCGCATCGCGGTCTGGGAATCGCGCGGCCCGGAGGCGGTCTTCACGTCGATCACGACTACGGACAATGAGGTCTGGGTTGCCGACGCCGGCAATCGCATCGTCTGGCGATTCGACGCCGCCGGTAAACTGCTGGGGCCGGTGGGCAAGCCCGATCCGTCGCAGCGCCCACCCGGATTCCAGATCACCAGCCACTATTTCGATCTGGCCGCCGGAACCGATGGCCTAGTCTATGTCGTGAACCCGCGTCTGCTGCACGTGGAGGTTTACACCGGCAAGGGCGAGTATGAAACCGCCTGGGGTAAGGGCTCGCCGTCGGTGGCCGATTTCTTCGGCTGCTGCAACCCGGCACACTTGGCGGTACTGCCGGATGGCAGCATTGTCACGGCCGAGAAGGGCATGCCGCGGGTCAAGATCTATTCCGCCGACGGCCGTTTTCAGACCGTCGTGGCCGGTCCCGCGCAGTTGACCGACACGCCTACCGACCTAGCCACCGACCGCCAGGGCCGCGTGTTAGTACTGGACGGCCGGGCGGCGAAGGTCCGCATCTTCCAGAAGAACTCCGCCAATACGGGAGGAAAATAATGAGCGAGCAAGTTGTAGGCCGGAACAAGCTTGCGCAGTTCCGGCAAAATCCAGACGAAACCCTGCCGAAACTGCGCAAGCTTGTTCCGGCCTACTGATACGGGAGGACAGAAATGAGCGAGGGAAAAGTGCCGATCACGCGTCGCCAGATGATGAACCACGTAACTCGCTTCGTGGCCTTGGGCGGAATCGGCTCGCTTTCTGCCTGGCTGGTCTACAAGCAGGCTGTGCAGGCCGCTTGCCCTGTCCCCAACGGCGGGTGCGACGGATGCGGGCAGTCTGCAAGTTGCAACTTGCCGCGGGTCTGGCAGATCGATCCCAATCTGTGCGTCGCCTGCGGCCGTTGCCAGACGAACTGCGTGTTGGACCTCTCGGCGGTCAAGGCGGTGAACTGCTTCACCTTGTGCGGCTACTGCGACATCTGCACCGGCTATTTCCCCAGCGACAATAAGCTACGGGAAACGGGCGCGGAGCATCAGCTTTGCCCCACCGGGGCCATCAGTCGGAAGTTTATCGAACAGAGGGCCTCGGAGCGGTACTTCGAATATACTATCGACGAGCGGCTGTGCATCGCCTGTGGCAAGTGCGTCGTCGGTTGCCGGCTGATGAACGGCTCGCTGTACCTGCAAGTCCGTCACGACCGTTGTTTGAACTGTAACGAGTGTTCGATCGCCGTGGCCTGTCCGACGCAGGCCTTTCGTCGTGTACCAGCCGCCGCGCCGCGGCTGCTGAAGCGTGAAGCTCAGGCGGCGGAAGAGGCGATGGAGAAGAAACGAAACGCGCATCAAGGACCGTCTGGATCGTAACGAGAACCACTAATAAATTCGAAATTTGAAGCACGAAATCCGAAACAAATCCAAAATATGAAATCCAAATGACGGAAACATACAGGCTTTTGAATTTCGAGACTCTAGTGGCACAATTGGGTCTTCTCGCTTTCGTACGAGGAACGCGATCACGAAATATCGAAAGAACGAAAACGCGAAAGGAGGGCAATCAACCAACGGTGAAAATTTTGCAGAATTTTGGCTTGTTTCGTGCTTTCGTACTTTCGGGTTTTCGTGATTACGTTGATTTGTCGGTAATGTTCTGGAGTTTCCTTTCTTTGAGTTTGGTGCTTGTTTCGGATTTCGATATTCGAATTTCGTGCTTACGGAACAGGTGGCGGCATGGGTAACGAGAAGATGCGAAAACTCCGGACGATACTGTTGACAGCTCCGCTATTGCTGCTGGTGGCGATGTTTCTTTCGGCACGAACGGTTCGCGCGGACCTGTTTCCCACGCCCGAATTCAGCAATCACCCGATTCCGCAGACCCAGACACCCGCGCCGCGCATGCCGTTGCAGGATTACCTGGACCTTGGGTATCTTGTCGCGGCCATGGCGGCGGCCTCGTTCTTGGCGGTGAAAGTGCGGTCGCGGATGGGCCTGTTCCTGCTATCCATCGTTTCGCTGGCCTGGCTAGGGTTCTGGCGGAAGGGCTGCGTCTGCCCGATCGGCGCGATCCAGAACGTCACGCAGGCCCTCTGCGACAAGGATTACGCGGCGGGCTGGCTGGTGATCGCCATCTTCGCCTTGCCGCTGGTATTCACGCTTCTCTTTGGGCGGACGTTTTGCGCCTCGGTCTGCCCATTGGGGGCGGTTCAGGAGATCGTTGCCCTGCGGCCCGTGCAGGTGCCGACGTGGATCGATCATGCCCTGGGACTGCTGGCGTACGTGTATTTGGGAGCGGCCGTGTTGTTCGCCGCTACAGGCTCGGCGTGGATCATTTGCCGCTACGATCCCTTCGTGGGCCTCTTCCGCCTCACGTCCAGCGCCTGGATGCTGGCGCTGAGCGGCGGTTTCTTGGTCGTCGGGTTGTTTATCGGTCGGCCTTACTGCCGCTGGCTCTGTCCCTACGGGGCGATTCTGGCCCTGTTGTCGCGGGTTTCGTGGCGGCACATGACGATCCCACCCGAGCAGTGCGTGCAGTGCCGTTTGTGCGAAGAGGCTTGCCCTTACGGGGCCATCCAGCGGCCTACGGTCGCACCACCCCCCACCGCGCGGACGGGTGCCCGTTGGCGGTTGCTCGGCATGCTGGCGCTCGCGCCGCTGCTGATTGCCGCCGCGACCTACCTGGGCTATGAGATGCGATCGTCGCTGGCCGGCCTGCACCCGACCATGCAGCTTGCACAGCAGATCCGCATGGAGGAGTCGGGACAGGCAAAGACGCGGACCGACGCCACGGAGGCCTTCCGAGCAACCGGTGAGCCTGTCGAATCGCTCTACGAAAGGGCCGACGCGATCGTGGGCAAGTTCGCATGGGGCGGATCGATCTTGGGTACCTGGATCGGGCTGGTGTTCGCCGCCAAGCTGGTGCAGCTTTCCATTCGCCGCCGCCGTGTCGACTACCAGCCCGACCACGGCGCATGCGTGTCCTGCGGCCGTTGCTTCTGGTACTGCCCCGAGGAGCATGCACAGCAGGCGCTTATCACACTTCAGAAACTGGAACAACAAGAGAACGATGTCTGATCAACTTATGACCTCGGACCTGATTTCCTGCCGCCTCGCCATGCGGACGGCCGCGGTGGCTGCCGTCTTTTCGCTCGTCATCGCTGCGCTGCTGTTCTACGAGTTTTTGCACCGCTCGCCTTACTGGATCAAGGACCACGCTCAAACTGTGGCGATCGACGTGCTCAAGGCGGCGCTCAAGCAGCAGCCGGATAACGAGCCGCTGCAGGAAGAGATCCGCAAGCTCGATCAGCAGGCGCGCGACGAATATTTCCGGCAACAGGCATTCACGCTTTCGGGTGCCGGATTGCTCTGCGGAGGAATCATCGTCTCGCTGGTCGCGGTGAAATGGGCCGTAACCTTGCGGCGGAAACACCCGCAACCATTGCCGGCGTCGACGCCGCAGGACTGGGAGGCGAGTTGGACCCCGGCCGCCCGCTGGACCGTCGGCGGACTGTTCGTCGTGCTCGCGGCAACGGCTACGGGGCTGATCTTGCCGTTGTACGGCCGCGTAGCCGAGACTTCGGACGCTACAGCGAGGCAAGTGACTGCGGCCAGCGAGGATAAGCCCGCCACCAAGGAACCAGACAAGACGGCTACGGCGGGAAAGCCAACGCCTTCCGCCAGCGCGCCCGCAGCGTCCGGCCTTGTCAAAGCGACCGCCACCGCACCAGCAGGCGGAATGCCGGCGCCACCGCCGGAAAAGGTTGTAACCAAAGAGAAAGTGGCCACGTCGGAGAGGCCGACGAGAGAGCGACCGCCGCGGGAAGAGTCCATTAGAGAGGAGCGGCCGCCGCGCGAAAAGATCGCGACCAATGCGAAGCCAGCAAAGCCGGAAAAGACGCCCGTGGCCGTGGACGCCGCGAGGCCGACGGCAACCAAGGTTGCGGCGTTCTCGCAGGAAGAACTAGCCCGCGCCTGGCCTTGTTTTCGCGGCCGTGGTGGGTCGGGGATCTCGCCGTATGCCAACGTTCCCGACGACTGGGACGGGGCTTCCGGCAAGAACATCCTCTGGAAATCGCCTGTACCGCTGATCGGCAATAGTTCGCCGGTGGTCGTGGCCGGCCACATCTTCCTTACGGGCGCGGACGAGAACAAGCGGCAAGTGTTTTGTTACGACGCCGCTAGCGGCAAGCTGCTTTGGCAGCGTGACGTTCCCTCCACGCCCGAGAGTCGCGTGCCGGTGAAACTTACGGACGATACGGGATACGCGGCCTGTACGATGGCCAGCGACGGCCGCTTTGCAGCCGCGATCTTCGCCAACGGCGACTTGGCGGCCTATGATCTTGATGGCAAGCTGGCTTGGTCGCAGAGCCTCGGCATCCCGGACAATCCGTACGGGCACGCCGCTTCGCTTTCGGTTTACAAAGACCTTTTGCTGGTCCCCTTTGACCAGGCGTTGCCCAAGGCCGCCCGCTCGAAGCTGCGGGCACTGGACATTGCCACCGGGAAGACGGTCTGGGAGCGGGTCCGCGAGGTGCCCAGTTCCTGGACCACCCCGATCGTAATTCACGCGGCCAATCGCGATCAGGTAGTGACCGCCGCCAGCCCTTGGATCATCGCCTACGATGCGGCCGACGGGAAGGAACTGTGGCGCGTCAAGAGCAAACAGGGCGACGTGGCCCCGTCGCCGGTGTCTGCGGGGGACTGCGTTTTCGTGCCGGTCGATGCGAATGCGCCATTGCTTGCCATCCGCGCCGACGGCAGCGGCGACGTCACCGCCACTAAGGTGCTCTGGCGGGGCGAGGACAACACGCCCGACATTTGCAGCCCCTTGGCCACCGAGGAATTCGTCTTCCTGCTGACTTCCGAGGGCATGGTCACCTGTTACGACGCCCACAAGGGCGACAAGCTCTGGGAGGAAGACCTCAATGAGTTCAAGTGCAAGGCGTCGCCGAGCCTGGTGGGCAAGCTGCTCTATGTCTTCGGCGAAGCCGGCAAGTGTTGGATCCTGGAGCCTTCCCGCACCGGTTTAAAGCGCGTCCGGCAAGCCGACTTGGGCGAACCGTGCGTGACCTGTCCCGCCTTCCAGGACGGCCGCATGATCGTCCGCGGCAAGAAGAATCTGTTCTGCATAGGGAAAAGACCGTAGTCCCGCCTTCAGCCGATTTCCTTTGTGTCTTTCCGCCGACCCCTGCCGGCTTGCCCGGCAGGTGAACAAGTTTTGTAAGCGACGAGGCGTTACCACCATCTTCCCGAGACCCCTGCCAGCTTGTCTGGCAGGTGAACAAGTTTTTTGGCGCGCACGATTCATGCCGCCAAGACTCCCTCACCTGCCAGACAAGCTGGCAGGGGTCGAACGATCTCACGAAATTTTGTGCTTCGCTAAAAAGACTCGTTCACGGGCCAGGCAAGCTGGCCGGGGTCAGAAGCATCGTACGATAGTCGTTAGATTCGCTATGCTCTTGCTGGCCTTCTGCGAAAATTAAGGTAGAATAGGACTGCGCGGCTAAGCTCGGCCGTGGCGTGGCGTCCAGCTCTTACCCCCCTCATTCTAGGTGCGACACGAAGGAGACGATGATGTTCCGCAAATTGGCTTTTCTGACAGTCATCCTGCCGTTGACATTTGCCGGCCAGGGGCTGGGCGCTGACGAAAAGGCGGCCCCCGCTCCGCCGACCAAATCGGGCGACGAACAGGCCGTGCGGCAAGTGAGCAATCAATTGGTGAAGGCCTTCAACGCGGGCAAGGCGAACGAGGTCGCCAATTTGTTCTTCGCCGGGGCCGACCTGACCGACGACGCGGGAGTTGTCCACAAAGGCCAAGCGGAAATCAAGAAGCTCCTCAGCGGCTTCTTCGAAAAATTCCCGGGGGCTACGTGTTCCCTGGAGGTCGAATCCGTCTGGTTGATCGGTCCGGCCGTGGCTATCGAGGAGGGACAGAAGATTGTCAGCACGAAGGAGGGCGCCTCGTCCTTCGCCAGCCATTTCACCTTCGTCCTGATGAAGGACCAGGGCGAGTGGAAGATCGCCTCCGTCAAGGAAACGGAGGACGATTCCGACCTCTCTCCGCACGACCACCTCAAGGCGCTGGCCTGGATGGTCGGCGATTGGGTCGATGAAAGCCCCGACGCCGTGGTCAAGATCTCCTGCCGCTGGTCCGACGACAAGAACTTCCTGCTGGTGGACTATGACGCCAAGTTCCAGGGCAAGCCGGCTATGAAGAGCAGCCAGCGGATTGGCTGGGACGCGGTCACCAAGAAGATTAAGTCCTGGGTCTTCGATTCCGACGGCGGACACGGCGAAGGCACATGGACACAGGTCGACGACCATTGGGTCGTCAAGTCGACGGCCGCTTTGCCCGACGGCCACGTCGGCTCGGCGACGATTATCCTGGAACCGAAGGACAAGGACCGCTTTGTCAGCAAGGGTTTCGACCGCCTTCATGGCGACACGGCCAAGCGAGACTACGAGATCACGATCGTCCGCAAGCCGCCCGAGCCGAGCGAATCAACCTCCAGTACAAGCCGCTAGCGCCAGGAAAGGGACACGATCATGAAAACGAGATCAGTCATGATGCTCGCGGCCTGCCTGTCGGCGGGCGCGTTGATAACGGCGGCGTCGCTGTGGGCCCGCGGGCCTGGCGGAGGAGGACATGTAGGCGGTGGTGGCGGGGGCGGCGCGCGGCCGTCGATGGGTCCCAGCAGCGGCCGGCCGGCCGGGAATGTGTCGCGGCCGCAGGCGCCCTCCGCGGCGCGACCCCCCGCGGCACAACGCCCCTCATTCTCCAATGCCAGCGGGGCGGGGCACGCGCGGCCTGCACAGCCCGAGTCGCGGCCTTCGCTGGGAATCTCCCGTCCGGAAGGCAACGCCAGCAGGCCCGTCACGCGGCCAAACGTTACCGAACGTCCCTCGACGCTCCCCGCGCCCGGCAGTCGGCCAAGCTTCGGCAATATCAACCGGCCGGAGGGCGTGAATCGGCCGGCCATAGGGGACCGCCCCGGTACTCTACCGGCACGACCCGGGACCGGCGGCGAGCGCCCCGGAATTGCTGATCGCCCCGGTACTCTACCGGCGTGGCCTGGGACTGGCGGCGACCGCCCGATCATTGGCAACCGCCCGGGCACAGGCAATCGGCCCATCATCGGCGGCGGCAATGGAAACACGGTGATCGGCGGACACAACGTCAATGTCAATCGCCCCACGATCAACAACAATTTCTACGGGAATCATGCGGGCTGGGGCTACGGCCCTCGGCCCGGTTACGGCGGCTGGGCCAATCACTGGTACAATCACAACATCAACTATCACCACTACGGTTGGTACCACGGCTGCTGGAACGGCAACTGGGCGAATCACTGGTATGTGCCGCTGGTCTATGGCGTCACGGCCTGGGGGCTTGCCGCTACCTTGCCTGCCTGGGGCTACGGCTATGCGTATGCCAATCCGTACTATCAGCCGGCCGTGGTCCAGCAGACGGTTTACAACTACTCGCAACCCCTCGTGCTCGATTCTTATAACACGGATCAAAGCGAGTTGGCAGACTCGAGCGATCTGGCAGACGCGCCCCCGCCGCAGGAAACGCCTGCGCAGGCACAGGCCTACGGTCCCTTCGACCAAGCCGTGGAGGCCTTCAAAAACCAGGATTATCGCAAGGCATTGACCTTGGACGAGCAGGCGATTCGCAGTCTGCCGCACGACCCCGCGCTGCACGAGTTCTCGGCGCTGTGCATGTTTGCCCTGGGTGACTACCAGCAGGCCGCGGCCGTGCTCAACGCGCTGTTGGCCGCCGCGCCGGGTATGGACTGGCAATCGATGTCCAGCCTTTATCCCGACATCGACACCTACACCGTCCAGCTTCGCGCGCTGGAAAAATACCGCATGCAGCACACCGACGATGCGGCCGCCCGCTTTGTGCTGGCCTATCACTACCTGGTGGCCGGCCACAACGAGGCCGCCATCGGCGAATTGAAGGCGGTCGTGGCCAAGCAGCCCAACGACCAGGTGGCCAAGCGAATGCTCGATGCGCTCAACCCGCCCGCGGAGGCTGAAGCCGCCGCACCGGTAAACGATACTCCTGCTCCCGCGGTTGCCGCCGACGCCCAACCCACGACGGACCTTATGGGCCGCTGGCAGGCGAAGCACGGCAAGGATACGTTCGAGTTGACGATCGACGAAAAAAATCAATTCGTCTGGAAGGCCAGCACCGAGGGCAAGCCGCCTACGACGATTTCCGGGCCTATGGCCGTGGCGGGTGACACCTTGGTTCTGGAGAGCCAGCAGCAGGGAACGATGGTCGGCCGGGTGACGGCTGGTGGTCCCGACCGGTTCTCGTTCGCCGTCAACGGCGCGCCGCCTTCCGACAAGGGATTGACGTTCGATCGCGTGAAAGGCGGGAGTTGATCGCTCGCATCACACAAGAGGCATGAGTGCGGGTGCCACCCTCATTTGAAAGCTGTTTATCAGGAGTCCGTACAGTGTCCCTTCCGCAAAACATCCTGCCGCCGGTGTTGCTGGCGGATGATCCGCCGGCAAAGGCCGATCACCGCCGGCAACGTCGCTTGCAATACCTGACCGACGCCGGAATGGTGCTGCTGCTCTTGCTGACGCTGGGTATCGTGTTTGTCACCGATCGCCGCGCGCCGGGCGATGCCCTCTATGCCCGCAATGCGAGCGCGTCGCGGTTCCTCTTCGATCCGCTGCAGGCGCCGATCGCCGAGGTCCGCCAGAACCCGCAGCGGCAGGAGTGGATCGGCGCGTACGGCGGCACCAAGGAATCGGAGGCGGCCGTACGCCGGGGACTCGATTGGCTCGCGCGGCACCAGTCGCGCGACGGCCATTGGGGTCCCGACTGCCTGCACGCCCGGCCCGAGGGCCGTTGCAAGGAAGGCGATGCCTGTCCGGGCGAAGGCGCCGAACACCGTGTCGCCTTGACCGGGCTGGCCGTGCTGGCCTTCCAGGCCGGCGGGCATTACGACTTCAACGTCAGCGAGTATTCCGATTGCGTCCGCCGCGGGCTCGATTGGCTCGTGGCCCATCAGCGGCCCGACGGCTGCCTGATGGACCACGATCACGGCAAGCGGGAATGCAACATGTACGAGCACGGCATCGCCGCGTTCGCCCTGGCCGACGGCTGCGAAATGGCCGCGTCGCTCCAGCATGAGCCTTACGATCCTTATCGGCAGGCGGCCCAGAAGGCCGTGCAATTCATCCACTATACGCAGCACGACGACGGCGGCTGGCGCTACACGGAAGATCGTGGAGGACAAAGCGACGTTTCCGTCTCCGGCTGGCAGGTGCTGGCCTTGAAAACTGCCCGGCGGGCTGGGATTAGCGAGGTCAGCGAAGACTGTGTCAACCGCATGACGGGCTTCTTCAAGAGCTGTGAGGACAAGAAGTCCGGAAGGACGTTCTACCAGCCCGGCCATAATCTGCCCAGTGACGCGCCCACGGCCATTGGCATGCTCGTCCACCAGTTCATCCTGGAGCAGCCCGATTCGCCCTTGATCGCCAGTGGGGCCAGCTATCTGGCTGGCGAGGCCGAATCGTCGTTCAAGCACACTGGCAAGCCGGCGAAACGCAGGCTGTTTGCTGCCGTGCCGGGCGATTTCTACACGTTCTATAACGGCACGCTGGCCATGTTTCAGGCCGGCGGACAGCCGTGGAAGCGCTGGAACAACGTGGTCCGCGATTCGCTGGTGGACCGCCAGTGCGATGAAGAGGAGGGCTGCCGCCGCGGCAGTTGGGACCCCACCGGCCAGTGGAGCCCCGAGGGCGGACGGGTCTACAGCACGGCCCTGGCGGTCTTGACTCTGGAAGTGTATTATCGGTATCAGAGTCCGCGTGCGAAAGTCTACCTGGAAGCGAGCCGGTGAGAGAATGTATCCGGCACAGCCCGTGTGCCGCCGACAACGGCACACGGAGTGTGCCGGATACATTGTTTCGCAGCCATAACGATTGTCATGTCACTGATTCGACTCGTCTACTATAGCGCCATGATCTCCGCCTGGGCGGCCTTCCTGGGCTGGGGCGTTTCGGAATGTGCTCGCTCCTGTGTGGCGCCCGATCCGGAAACGACGTCGAAAACGGTCCAAGTCTTGTTGGGGTTTCTGATTATCGCGGTCACCTCGGCGGTCACCGGTGGGGCCATCGGCTTGGGACTCAATGTGTTGGGCGGCATGGCCAACGGCCGCTGGCAAGAACTGGCCCGCCGCGCGTGGCCCGGGTTCCTGGGCGGCTGTCTGGGTGGTGTCGCCGGGGGGATGGTCGGCGGCGTGATGTTTTACGAGGACTTGCCTCGTGCTATCGGCTGGATGGTCCTCGGCCTGGCAGTCGGCGTCGTCGAGGGCGTTTACGATCGGTCGTTCCGCAAGATCCGCAATGGACTGGTCGGTGGGGCAATCGGTGGTTTTGTTGGCGGACTGTTGTTCGATTGGATCTACAACCTGGGGTTGACAGCCTCGGGCCGCTCGAGCCGTGCGGCGGCCTTCGTCGTGCTGGGCCTCTCGATCGGCGCGGCCATCGGACTGGCGCACGTCGTCTTTCGCGTGGCTTGGCTGACGGTTGTCGACGGCTTCCGCACCGGCCGGCAATTGAACCTCACGCAAAGCGTCACCATCCTGGGACGCGGCGACCATCTGCCGCTGCCCTTCCTCGGTCCAACGAACAAGGACCTGGAGGCCGAGCATCTGACGATTCGCCGCATGCCCGACGGCAGCTATTGCCTGGAGGACAATCATTCGAAATTGGGCACGCGGCTGAACAGTCAGCCGCTCACGGGGCCGGCGCCCCTGAAGGACGGCGACGTCATCCGCTTGGGGACGAATCTTGTGCGTTTCAACCAGCGCCGCCGTCGCGGCGTGCAGCCGGCGCCGGTCGCCGCGGTCGCAATTTTGCCGTCGTCAGCCTTGCCGCCACCGCCACCGCCGCCCAGTTCCGCCGACAAGGTTTTCTCTCCCGTAGCCAGGCCCTGGAACAGCCCGCGGAAACCGCCCGCCGGGCCACCCCCACCGCCGCCCGCCCCACCGCCGCCGCCACCATCGTAAAAGACTGTCGGCGAAATGCGACAGGCGAAATGCAGACAGGCGAAATGCGACGGTTGTTGCCGCGCGGCCACGACGATAGAATGCGTCGTTCAACGCGCCAGAAAAGCCCTTCCCAGGTAGATCTTGGGGTCGATCATTACTCCGCCGTGCCGCTTGGCATCGAGCCAGCCATCCAGTTCGGCCAGCGGTACGACATGGACCTCGATGTTCTCGCGGGCATCGCCGCCGCCAGGGCCGGTCTTCTTCACGCCACGAACGGTGAACAAGGAGTAGACCTCCGTGGCCAAGCCGGGCGAAGCGGGACCGCCCACGGCAAAGTGCCAGTCGCTACCTTCGTAGCCGGTCTCCTCGAGCAATTCGCGGCGGGCCGCGTCGATCATCGCCTCGCGGGCCGCGCCTGGATCGTCGCCCACCAGCCCGGCGGGCAGATCCAGCACGCGGCAGTGCATGGGTATACGGTACTGCTCGACGAGCACTAGGCCCTGGTCGTCCGTAAGCGCGGCGATCACCGCTGCGCCGGACGCGTTCACCCGTTCGACCCATTCCCAGCCCGATTGGGACACCAGTCGCAGATATTTTCCTTCTGCCAGCACGCGGAGTTCGTTGCTCGTGTTCATGTTGGATTAGCATAAGGCACGTCGGCGGAATCGGCAAGGCCCGAGAAAACTGCAAAGTCCTACGTCGAACGGAATTTATTCCGTTGCCTCGCGTATTTCAGGGAAACGGAATGAATTCCGTTGTACGTAGGGATGCCATAGACAGACCTTGCAGCTCTCCTGCGGCAAGGCCTGGGAAATTGCCCCCCGCCGCGCCTCATGTTATAATAGGCGGAAACGTTGCGGAGGCTATTTTCTCATGGACGACCAGACCTTGGATGTGATCGCGGTCGGGGCGCATCCCGACGACGTGGAAATCGCCTGCGGGGGAACGCTGGCCAAGCTGGCCCAGCAGGGCTATCGCGTGGGCATTGTCGATTTGACCGATGGCGAGCCGACACCCGGCTCGCCGGGACCTGAGGTCCGCCTGGCTGAGGCCCGGGCCGCCGCCGAAGTGCTGGGGGCCAAGGTCCGCGTGACACTCGACCTGCCCAACCGCCGCCTGTTCGACACGTTCGAGGCCCGCGTGGCCCTGGCCAAGCAGTTCCGCAAGTATCGCCCGCGCCTGGTCATCGGACTGGGCGCTCGGACGCCGCTGGCCTCTCCCGACCACTGGCAGGCCCGGCAGATCACCGAGGCGGGCGTGTTTTACTCGAAGCTGACCAAGTGGGATGAATACTTCGAAAACTACCCGGTCCACGTCATCCCTGCATTCTTGTACTGTTTTCTTTCCTTCCGCTCGTTGCAACCGACCAATGAACCGGGTACGATCGTCTTTGACATTAGCGACGTGCTGGACAAGAAGATGGCCGCCATCGACTGTTACAAGACGCAGTTCCCAGCGGCCAAGTCCCAGCACATCAAGCGTTTCCGCGCGTATGCGGAACAGCAGGGCATGGCCGCCGGCTTCGACGCAGGTGAAGTGTTGGCCAGCCCTGCTGCCATCGGCACCCGGGACCTGATGGGTTTTTTGTTCGCGGTCGAAGGGCCGCGCTAACCACCTTACGCTTCTTTCTTCGCAATTCTCAAGGACGAGATCGTCACGTAAAATTGATCTTCAGTCCCAGCTTCTCTTTGATCTGCAAAAGGGCCTCGGCGTTGCCGCGGGCGTCGTCCAAGGGGTTGTGCGTGTGCCGGGTCTTGCGCAAGTATTTGAACGTGGCAAACATGTCTTTCACTACGCCCTTGTAAAGTGAACCGAGATTGTGGGAGCTATGCCCAAACGGATTCGCCCCCAGGAAATGGTGAAAATACCAGTTGATGAACTGCCAGTCAAAGCCGTTGTTGTCGGAAACGAACATCGGCCGATGGACCTGGTTGACCTTGACCACCCAATCGCCGAACTGCTGCATTACTGTCTGGGGGTCATCGAACTCGAGCGTCTCGTTGCGGCTGAAACCGCTGACCTGTAGGGCCTCAGGCAGCCAGCGATCGGAGATCGGTTTGAGCTTGCCGTAGAACGTCTTGTTCAAGGCCGGTTCGACAACGATAGCCCCGAAGCAAATCATCGAATAATCGCCGGGAATCGGCCCGTCGGCTTCAATGTCGAGCATTATGTACGTCATGTTCTTAGCCCTTGCGTGGTAGGAAATACTGCAACGGCGGCCGCTCCGTGAAAATTCCTTGCTTTTGCCACTCACCCTATAATACCGTCACCCCCAGACTCTGGGAACGGCTGGCCGGCCGTTCGGCCGCCTTTTCTAAATTCTGGTGGCAGGAACCCCAGCGGGCAACTATAATAGAATCGAATGCTCTGTGTTGTTTTGGAAGCGCCCAGGTCTTTGCTTCCGGGGAGGGGAATTGTGACCGATCCAAAAGGAAAAAAGCCGAAATCCGACCAGCCGCCCGAGGACGAATTCCCGTTGGAACTGCATGAGGTGCAGGAGGGTTTGCCTGGCGAGAACTCTCTGCCGGAGGCGATGGCCATGAACGCCTCGACCGAGGAGTTCCATTTTTCCGGCCCTGCGGAGGAATTGGATTTTACCGAGCCGGCCGATTTTGCCTTTCCCGCAGAGCAACCTTCCGAGGGTATAGCGGAGCCGTCGAGCGAGTTTGCCGCGGCCGAACCTCTCGAGGCGGAAGGTTTTTTCGGAGCGGAGGAAGCGGCTGCCGAACCTGTCCCGGCCGAAGAAGCCGCGATGGAGCCTGAGTTGGCCGGCGAAGGCGTTGCCGATCTCGATTTGGCGGAAGGATTGGCCGAGGGTGAAGAGCCCAAACGCAAGTTCACGTTGCCACCCTGGGCCCGTACGGCCGAATGGGTCGCGGTGGGCGTGCTTGCCGCAGGTGCCCTGTTGGCCGTCGTCATCTCGGTCATTTGGGTAGAGAATCCCGCCCGAGTGACCCTCATTTTGAACATCGGCTGCCCTCTCATGCTGGCACTTATTCCCTACGCCCTGTGGCGATCCATGGACCGCTGGGTCAGCCCGGCGATCAGCGCGATCTATACCGTCATGCTCGCGTTGAGCACCGCGGTGTTGGTTGCTGGCACGTGGTTCATCGGGCTGGAACTTGCCCGCTACGACTGGCAATACTCCAGGACGCGGGTAGCCGCCGGAAAGCCGCCGCGCGTGAACATTGAACCTCGGGCGCCGGTCGAGATCAAGCTCGATTCGGTGCCGGATGCCGCCAAGCCCCCGGCCGAACCAGCCGCAGGCAAGAACCCGGAACCAGCCGCAGGTAAGAACGCAGAGCCGGCAGCAGGTAAGAATGCGGAACCTGCTGCGGGCAAGGCTCCAGCGGAACCGGCGGCAGGCAAGAACCCCGAGCCGGCCGCAGGCAAAGCTGCGGCGGAACCGAAGGCTAAGTAGCGGCGATCTACCGCCCCAGCACGACGGCCGCCGACTGGCCAAAAGGCATCCAGGTCAGGCAGAGGGCATCGCTGAGCGAAGTCGCCAGCGGCTGATCGCGGATCACTTGGATTGGGCAGGCCGGATCCGCCTGTTCGTAGTTTCTCACCGCCGGAACACAGCCCTCCTGGATGGCAAGCACGGACGCCGCTAGTTCCATGACTGCCCCTGCCGCCGCGGCGTTACCCAAATGGCCTTTCAGGGCCGTCACCGGCGTTTGCGGCAACACGTTATGGAGGACCGCAGCCTCCAAGGCATCGTCGCGGATCGTGCTCAGGCCGTGGGCGTTGATGTGCCCCAGGTCGTCCGGCTTGACCGCGGCACAGTCCAATGCCGCGACAATGGCCCTCCGTAAGCCGCTGCCCGTCACTTTGCCCGGCGACTTGACCGCTTCGAAGGTTGCGGCCCAGCCTTTCAGGCGCGCCAGGATATTGGCCCCCCGCGCTTCGGCATGTTCGCGACTTTCCAGGACGAGTACCGCCGCTCCCTCGCTCCAGACATAGCCATCGCGGTGGGCGTCGAACGGCCGCACCACGGCTGCCGGATCGTGATTGCGCGGCGAGAGGTTCCCCATGGCAGTCCGCCGCACGAAATCCAATGGGTGCATCTGCGAACTCGCCCCGCCGGCAAGCATGACGTCGGCCATTCCCCGTTGAATGACGCTGGCTGCCTCGGTCACCGCCAGCAGGCTGGAAATCTCGCCCTCGTGAATGGTGTTGTTTGGTCCCCGGGCGTCCTGGGCGATGGAAACATGAGAGGCGACCATATTCGGCAGCACCCGCAAGAAACCCAGGGGAAAACTGACCGCCAGGCCCTTGGTGCCCCAAAGCCGAAAATCGAAGCGGCCGTCCACCATGCAGGCGCCATAGATCGATTCGCTTTCCTGGATCTGCGAACAGATCTGGTCGGCCCCAAGCACAACCCCGAACCGCTGCGGATCGATCATGCCGCCGCAGACGCCGGCGTCACGGCAGGCGAGCGTGCTGGCGGCAACGCCCAACTGCGCGTCGCGAGACATCACCTTCAGGCTCTTGCGATTGACGACGTAGGCCCTGGCGTCGAAGCCGCGGACTTCTCCCACAAGCTGCGGTGGCATCTCCCCCAGTTTTGCCTGGGTCACGGGACCAATGCCGCAATGGCCTGACAACAAGGCATCCCAGAAGGCCTCTCTGCCAATGCCAATGGGGCTGACAACACCCACTCCCGTGATTACAACTTCCGCTGTTTGCATCCCAACCCAATCTTGCTATCGCCAGGGAACTCTACATTCTAATCGGCATGACGCCAATTGGGCACGGGGATATCTGTGCCAAATCACAGCCTCTGGCCGGTCCTTCTGCCGGTAATCTGCCTGACGGTCGTTACACAACCCCCCACTCAGAGTATGTGTCATGGTGCAAAATTCTTCGTAGCGCCCCATTGCCCTGGACCGCGGGAAACAAGAATCGCCACAAGTTGGCCGCGAGCATCCACGGCCGCAATCTCACGGCTGTCGCCGCCAGCAGAAAGGGGGATGAACAGCCCTCGACGCACACGCTCCAACTCGACCGTAGTCAACTTGTGGACCGCCAGGGCGGATACTGCCTTGCCGAGCGGTTCCAACCGCGGCTGCCAGTCCGTTGCCGCTAGTGTACGGGGATCGATGGCAGCGTCCACCGTCCAGGGACCGATGGCCGTACGCACCAGGGCCGACATGACGGCGGCCGTGCCCAGCGATTCGGCCAAATCGCGGCCCAGCGAGCGAACGTAGGTACCGCCGCTGCACTCGACATCTAATACCAACTCGGGATAGTCGTAGCGCACGACCTTCAGCGCGTAGACCTCGATCGGCCGTGGCTTCAGTTCCACGGCCTCGCCGCGCCGCGCTAGATCGTAGGCCCTCTGGCCGGCAACCTTTAAGGCCGAAAAGGCCGGCGGCCTCTGCATGAGACAGCCCACCAGCTTTGCCCCGGCAGACTCGATTTGGGCAGGCGCGGGAATGGGCGGCTCGGGAAGCAGCGTTACGGCCCCGTCGGTGTCTTCTGTCGGGCTGCTTCGCCCCAGAAGAAACGTCGCCGCGTATCGCTTCGGCATCCGCTGCACGTACTCGATCAGCCGCGTGGCCGCCCCAACACAGATCACCAGCACACCCGTTGCCAACGGGTCCAGCGTGCCGGCATGACCAACCTTCGCTGGACGGGCCAGCCGCTGCACCAGATCGACCGCATCACGCGACGTCACCCCGGGGGGTTTATCGACATTCAGCAATCCGGAAATAGACACAAGAGATGAGGGATTAAGGACATGGGACGGCAAATCATGGCGGTCATAGGTTTTCGCTGCTGGCGAAAATTGTAGCACGCGGTTACGATAAAAGGAATAGGTGCGAATCCTCCCGTTCACGTTTCACCCCCGTCCCATGATTCCTGCTCGCCTCGGCCCTTATCGAATCGTCCGCAAAGTCGGCCGCGGCGGCATGGGACGGTCTATTTGGGTGTCGACGATTCGTCGGGCCAGAATGCCGCCGTCAAACTGCTGGGCGCCGAAATGGCCCAACACGCCGACTTTCGCGAACGTTTCAAGGCCGAAATCGAAACGCTGCGAAAGCTCAATCATCCCAACATCGTCCAGATTTTCGGCTTCGGCGAGGAGACGGAACAGCTCTTCTATGCCATGGAATTCGTGGCCGGCAGTAGCCTGGAAGAGCAGATTGCCCGTGGCCGCACTTTTTCCTGGCGCGAGGTGGCCCAATTCGGCATGGTTATTGCACGGGCGCTGCGGCACGCCCACGACCGCGGCGTGATCCATCGTGACATTAAGCCGGGCAATCTGCTGCTGACCGAGGAAGGAGTATTGAAGCTTTCCGATTTCGGCATCGCACGGCTGTTCGGCAACGCGCGTCTGACGGGAGTGGGCAGTGTGCTGGGGACGGCGGAATTTATGGCCCCCGAACAAGCCGAAGGGCGTCCGGTTGATCCCCGCAGCGACCTCTACAGCTTGGGCGGCGTACTGTACGTGCTCTTGGCCCGCCGCCCCTTGTACGTGGCCCGCTCACTTGTCGAGATGCTCGACAAGCAGCGTTTCGAGAAACCGGCGCCGCTCGGGCAGTGCGCCGCCGATGTTCCCGCCGAGTTCGAACAGATCGTGCATCGCCTACTGGAGAAGGACCCGGATCGCCGCTACGCCACGGCGACCGTGCTCGAGCGCCGCCTGGAGAACATGCTGGAAACATTCGTGGTGACGGCGCCCGCCGGACCGCCGCGAGCCACGGTCGAACCGGTGCCGCTGGGTGCGTCGCAGGAAGTGGAACCGCAGCCCATCGACCCCTTGGCCAAGACGGTCGCGGCGACGCAATCGCCGCATTCACCTGCCTTGCCCATCCCCACGTCGCCGCCCAAGGCGGCTTTGCCGCTCGGCGTGGCCGCGTCCGCACATATTCAGTTTGAGGAACCTGCCGTCGACGCGCCGGAATCGCCGCCGCAGACCGTGGGCCGGTTCGTTCCCGTTCGGCCTGGCGAGCTTGATCATGCGCTGCCGCCGCAGCCCGCGGCCGCGTGGATTTCGCCGCAGACGTGGGCCCTGCTGCTGGGACTTGTGGCCGTGTGGCTGCTGGCGTGGTACGCCCTGCAGCCGCCCTCGGCCGATGGGCTCTACCGTCGCATCCAGCGGCAGACCGAGGGTGAGTCGACCGACGCCCTGCTACAGGCCGAAGAGGATATCCGCCAGTTCCTCGCGCGGTTCCCCCACGATCCCCGCAGCGAGGCCTTGCAGGACTATGCCGAACGGATCGAAATGTCACATCTGGAACGCCGCCTGGAACTTCAGTCCAAAGGGGTCAACCTGCAAGTGTCGCTCTCGCCCGTCGAGCGGACGTATCTCGACGCGCTCAACACGTCGCGGGGCGACATCGAGGCCGGCATGGCAAAGTTCCAGGCGATGATCGACCTCCTGGCCGCGCCCAAGGACGCCACCGGTCCGAACGGCCGCTGCGTGCAGTTGGCCCGGCGGCGGCTGAGCGAGCTCCGCCAGCGATATGACATTCAGAGCCAGGAGCAAGCCAAGCTCGTCGAGGACCGCCTCAACCGGGCCGACGAACTGCGAAAGACCGATCCCCAGCGGGCCGACGTCATCTATCGCGCAGTTCTCGTGCTCTATGAAAACAAGGCCTGGGCAAAGATCCTGGTTCAGCGGGCACGTGCTGCGCTGGAAAATAAGAAGTAGTTGCTTCCAGGCGATAAGCTCGTTAAGATATCGGGATCAGCCGACCGGTTCGTTCATTCCAACGCCATTCCTTCTTTACCCTGAGTCCCATGTTTCCCACCGTCCGTCTCCGCCGACTCCGTTACAACCCGGCCGTACGACAGCTCGTCCGGCATACGCGTCTTTCGCCCGCAAACCTGGTGATGCCGCTATTTGTGCGGCCGGGCAGCGGGGTGCGGCAGGAAATCGTCTCCATGCCCGGCAATTTTCAGTTGTCGCCCGATCTGCTGATCGAGGAGATTCGCGGCTTGCAGCAGTTGGGCGTGGGCGGCGTGATCCTCTTCGGAATCCCCGCCAGCAAAGATGCCGTGGGAAGCGATTCGACCAGCCCGCAGGGCATCATTGCCCAGGCGGTCCGCCTGGTCAAGCAGGCCGTGCCGGAGATGCTGCTGATCACCGACGTGTGTCTCTGCGAATACACCGACCACGGCCACTGCGGGCCGTTGCATGAGACGTCGGGCCGCGTGGACGTGGACAACGACGCCACCTTGGAGCTACTGGCCCGGCAAGCGGTGATTCACGCTCAGGCGGGGGCGGAAGTGATTGCCCCTAGCGGCATGATGGACGGCATGGTAGGCGCGATCCGCCAAGGGCTGGACGGGGCCGGCTTCGCGCACATTCCCATTATGAGCTACGCGGCCAAGTATGCCAGCGCGTTCTACGGGCCGTTTCGCGATGCGGCCGAGAGTGCGCCGAAGATGGGTGACCGCCGCAGCTACCAGATGGACGCCGCCTCGTCGCCCGGCCAGGCCCTGCGCGAGATCGAGTTGGATCTGGCCGAAGGGGCCGACATGATCATGGTCAAGCCCGCGCTGGCCTACCTGGACATCATTCGCTTGGCCGCCGATCATTTTCCCGGCGTGCCGTTGGCTGCCTACAACGTGTCCGGCGAGTTCAGCATGGTCAAGGCCGCGGCCGCCAACGGTTGGATCGACGAGCGGGCAATCGTCCTGGAAACGCTCACCGCGGTGCATCGCGCCGGGGCCGGCATTATCCTAACGTACTGGGCCAAGGATGTGGCACGGTGGTTACAGTAAGAAAAAGCGGACCTGTCCTTGGCCGCCGACCTGACGATCCTGGCCTGCGATGCCCGGACATTTTGTCCGGGTTGCCGCCTCCGACCAAGCGGGCCGCACTTGGTTGCAGCGTCGGATTCTGTTGCTTATACTGGCGCATGCCAATCAAGTTACCGCTGACATTAGGACTATGGAACTCACATGACATCGGCGACTATTAAACTCTTCCTACCGCTCGGGGCCGCGAAAAGCCTGCGCACCGCCGAGATCTCTAACTGGACTGGAAAGGCTGTCGCCGCTCCCCGCACCGAACTCGATGAGCTTCTGGATCGCGAGGAACTCGAAAAGGCCGGCGTCTACTTACTTATTGGCAACGACCCGCAAACCAATGCACCCCGCGCTTACATCGGCGAGGCGGAGGTCATTCGTGATCGGCTCAAGCAACACAAGACAGTGGAAAACTGCGGATGGCAAATCGCTCAAACAACTCGACGAACAAGCTTAAGTTGCTATGCAGAGCGTGCCCGCAGGCTTCAGCGTGCCGCTGAAGATCGATATTAAGACCGGCAGAACGTGGGCGGGGTGCAAATGGGGCGTTGGCAACTGGTTGCAGACGCGATTGCAAAGAGCTGGCCGCCGGCACCCTGTCCCTCGCCTACGCTCCGGGCTACGCACCGGCTCCGCTCGCTCTACTTATCCGCCGGAACCCGGGAGACACGCAAGCCCAGGCTGGAGCCCCCGTACCCAGGCGGTTCGCCGTCGCGGACCCCTGACCGGCACCACCTTGCCGTGCTGTTCCAGCCACCGCCGCACTGCTATCATTTTAGGCGCGTGTACTGCTCTTCACTCACCTGTTCCATCCAATCGACCGTCTTGCCGTGCAACTGCTCTTGAATGGCAATATGGGTCACCGCCGTAGTTGGCGTGGCCCCATGCCAATGTTTCTCACTCGGCGGGAACCAGATCACGTCACCCGGCCGGATTTCCTCAATCGGGCCTCCCCAGCGCTGCACGCGTCCGCAGCCAGCCGTCACGATCAGGGTCTGGCCCAACGGATGGGTGTGCCATGCCGTCCGAGCGCCAGGCTCGAACGTGACACTGGCACCGACCGCGCGTGCTGGATCGTTTGCTGCGAACAGAGGGTCAATGCGCACCGCGCCGGTAAACCAGTCGGTGGGTCCTTTGATGGAAGGTTGTGAGCCACTTCTCTTAATGTCCATTGTCTGAAATCCTTGCTTGATTGCCGCTCGACGAAGGAATTATATGCCAAGGTGCCCGCCGGAAAATCCCCAACGCCGGGCCTTCTTCGGCCGCGCCGCCTCGACTATGCGCCGCTGTCGCGCACATAGGGATACGGCTGGAAAGGTCTGCGCGAAGGCGAGTTTCACTGGCCTGCCTGTTCGAGTGCTTCGGCGACTGTGCCGCCGCGGCGAAATCGAGGCGCTCAAATTCTCAGGCTACTGGCTCGTCCGGCGCGACGAATTCACCCGACTCCTTGAGCCACTCTCAACCCTGCAATGGCGAACCAGTGCGGCGCGGCAACAGATGTTCCTCGACCGTTTGCAGGACCTCGCGGCCATGCTCCACCCCGGCGATGCGGAATCTTATGATCAGCGTGCTGCTGAAAGATCTGCGAAGGGCTGTCGATCTCTGCCAAACAGACGCAGACTACGACGATACCGCTGGCTTCGCCGGGAATCGCTCTGGAGGTGTAATTCTAGGCCGGCAAGCCGATCGCGAGCCGCGTGCCGTTGACAGTGCTTTGTCCCGCTGCGAAGATAAGAGATTACCCAATGAGCCAGAACACGTTGACAGAGCAAATACTATGCCGGCTATACACTTAATCAAGAAGCGTGACCCAAAACTGCCTCCGATTATCCCGATCGAGCCTGGATCAAGAGTTTATCGTAGTGGGCATTGGGCGCTCGCGGAAACGACAGCGAAAACGCTTATCGGCGGCACGATCTACTTGCACGAAAAGAAAGCGGACCCGTCTTTCTTCGGCGGAATCGTCACCAGCGTGGAGATGGTAGGAGATGGGGAGCATGCTGGCCGGATCGTCTTCACGTTCGAGACCGGCGCAGCTTTCAAAGGTATTGCTGCTCCAAGTAAATGCTGGGTTCATGAGATGCAGATCATTCCGTGATACGCCAGCCGAATGAGCCGGACGCCCAAACAATCTTCGGCCCTGCCTCTCCACACCGGTTCAAGCACGCACCTGCGCCGCGGCCTCGATCCGCCTCTTGGCCTCCGCTTTTTGCGCGCCACAGGGCAGCTTGATCGTGCGCGGTGGGCGGCATTTCTGCCATCGAGCTGTGGGTCCGCCCGTGCCAGTGCCGGCGATACGCTGGGCTTCGCAACGAATTACTAAAAGTCTGTTTTTGGCTAGACGCTGTTGTCGTGCAGAAACGCCATCGCCAGCACGCTGCGGGCGCGATGGTCGCGGAACTTGATCGGGAGGTTCATGCACAGTTGCACCGGGATGCCGGAATACTCTCCAAACCAGTCCGGACCGAAGGCGCTGAAGCAACGGAGTTCATTTCTTGGCCTTGCCTTGCAGCGGGTGCGGATAGACATAGGGCATATAATATTCGGGCTTGGGCTGCTCGTTGAAGAAATCCCGCCCTTCCTTGACGTGCGCTGCTTGTAGCTCTGTCTGTTTCGGATCCGCCCAAGGGCGCAGCACCATGTTCAGCTTCGCCCCATTCAACGTGTTGTTCCAGGCATAGCAGGGCGACGGTTCGAAGACGCCGTCGCCGTCAGCATCGGTGGCCCGACCCGGTTGGCCGAAGCAAGGATAGCCGGCCCCTTTCTGGCCCGCAGGAATCTGATTGCCGTCGATCGGATTCCTGCCGTCACACATCCCAAACTCGCCAATGGGCATGAACGATCTTTCGTGGCTGACTTGGATCGTACGCGTGTTGTAGGTCGTTCCGGTTACTGTGTTGTTGAACACCATCGCCACGCCGCCGGCGACGAAGATGAACCCCTGGGGCCGGCCCATCTTCAGGCCCTCGGCGGAGAATGTGTTGTCGTAAATCTCAGCGCTCTGGGATCCGTAGGCGCCCGGACGGACCCTGTAGATTTCCAGTTGACTATTGACGATCTTGTTGTGTCGGATGACGACCCGGGCGCCTTGGTACGGCACGATCCAGGGGTTGTTGCCGTCGGGGTTCACGACTGCCGGGCCGAAGTGGACGTCATTGTCCTCGAAGTAGACTGCTTGCGCAGTGCCCAGCGTGAGGGGCTTGGTGAAGTTGACCTTGCCTGGCCCCTGGCACATGATTGTCTGCGCCTGGTGATTCTTCTCCAGGGCGTGAAAATAACAGTGGTCGATCAAGCCATAGGTGTCGCCGGTGATCGACAGCATCTGGTCCATATTCAAGAACTTGCAGTGGTCGACGCGGAAGTTTTTGCAGTTCCCATTGATCACGACCTCGCCCGCCCATATTCCCGCGTTGGCGAACCCGGTTCCGTCGAAGGTGATCCCCGTGATGCGGAAGGGCTTTCCCTCCACGCCATTGATCACGAACGACTTGTCTCCAGGCGCCCTGGTTGTATCCGTGCGGATGATCGTCTTGTCAATTCCGGCGCCCTGGATGGTGATGGCCTTCATTTTGGCCCAATGGCCGGCGTTCCAGCCCTTCGTCCACACGACCGTCCCCTCGGGAAGCCGTACGGTGTCGCCGTCCTTGGCCGCGTCGATCGCCTGCCAGACAGCCTCCGGCGTCAAGCTCGCGGCCCTGCGCGTCTCGGCGGCAGCGGCCTTGGGCAGTAAACCGTGCCCGGTGAGGAAGAGACAACATGCCAACCACAATCGGCATCGCGGGTTCTTGATGCTCATCGTTGCTCCTTAAGGGTCAATTTCACAAAGGATGTCACAGTCCCGCGCTAGCCGTAGGGTGGGACCAGATCGCGTAGCGAGCGCAGGCCCACCATTATCGGCCGGAAAACACATTATGGTGGGCCTGCGCTCGCCGACCCGCAAGCGGGTACCCCGGATCTGGTCCCACCCTACAGTCGTATCTGTGACATTATTTCTGAAACGGACCACTTATTGCCTGCCGAGTTGCTCGGCGTGCAGCCAGCCGGTCTTATCCGTGCCCTCGACGCGAACGCCGACCCAGGCCCCACGGATCTCCAGAACCTTGAGCTTCGTCCCCTTGGGCACGACCTGGCCCTGCGAGCCCTTCACGCCGATCTCAAGTTTGTCTTCGAGGGTGACGACGAAATCGCCCGGCTTCAGCGGCTCGGCGGCGGCGGCCGCGGCGGCTGCCTTCTCGACGGCCTTCAAGGCCTTGGCAGCCACCTCCTGCACGTCCTTGTCCTCGTCGGTCGCGGCCTTCTTCAAAGCCGTCATCGAGGTCTTGGCCAACGCGCCCAGATCGCCCAGGGCCTCGGCACACAAGAGGCGATCTTGCACTTCCGGCAGGGCCAGCCCGTCGATCAAAAGCGGCACGGTCTTGGCCGCATTATCGGCCGACTTCGGATCGATCTTGGCCAGCGCCCAAGCGCTCAGCAGCCGCAGGGTGTCGTCCTTGCTCGCCAACTGCTTGAGCAACGCCGACTCGCTCTCCGCGGCATCCGGCCCGATCTTGCCCAGGGCAAAGGCGATCGCCGCAAAGTTCAAGTCCCGGTCGTCCGGCTGATTGAGCACCTTGACCAGGGCATGAACCCCATCCTTCGCCCCGGGGCCGATATCGCCCAGCGCGATGATTGCTTCGTGGGCCACGCGGGAGTTCTTGTCGTCAACCAGCTTGGCCAGCTCGCCCGTGGCGGCCACGGCGGGCGGGCCGATACGACCCAGCGCGTAGGCAACGTCGGCGCGGAACTTCTCGAATCTCAAGGCATCGATCAATCGCGGCACCGCCGGAGCGCCTAAGGCGGCCAAGGCATCCATGGCATAGCGCACCGTCGTCTCATCGGCGTCCTTCATGGCATTTTCCCAGATCGGCGCCGTGATTTCCGGGGCGGGCGGCAGGGAGGCCAGCGCCCGGGCAGCGCCGACGCGGACGAATTGATCTTTGTCCTTCAAACGTGCGACCAGCACCTCGGCGGTCTCTTTCCGCAGTTGCTTGTCTTCCGGATGGACTTTGGCCAAGGCCCAAAGGCTCGCCGTGCTGAGCATCTGGTCCTTGCTCTTCGTATTGGCGCGGATCGTGGCCTCGACGTCCTTGGGAATCTGCCCCAGTTCGCCCAGCACGAACGTGGCCGCAGTGCCGGCATGCTCGTCCGCCCCGCTCAAGAGAGCCGCAATTTGCGGCACGGCGGGCGCTGCGGCCTCGCTGCCCATCGCGCCGAGCGTGAGCACGGCCTCGCGGCGAATCTCCGGCCGCTTGTCCTTGAGTTTTTCCGTAATTGCCGGTACCGCCTCCTTGGCTGCCGGACCGATGTCGCGGAGGATGATCAAGGCCCAAAAGGCGGCCTTTTCGTTCGTCAGAGCTTCGATCAAGCCCGGCACGGCCTCCGCGCCGGCTTCGGCGATGGCGTTGCAAATCCGCCCCTGGATGGCCGGATCGGCGTCCTCCAGCAGCTTGCCGAGAATGGGAACCATAACCTTCGGGCCGGGGTGGATGGCCCGAATGGCCAGCAGGGCGGTGCGGCGAACGCTTTCGTCCGGGTCCTTCAGTAATGCGGCCATGGCCGGCACGGAATCCTTGGCGGCCGCGCCGATTTGGCCCAGCGCCAGCAGCGCGTGGGCGCGGACCTTGGCCGACTTGTCTTTGAGCAGGTCCTCGATTGGCTTGACGGCCTCGGCCGCCTTCGCGCCCTGCCCCGCCAACTCGTCGAGCCCCTTGACTTTGTCGGCCTCGTTGTCCGACTTCAATGACTTGGCAACGATCGCCGCGACCGCGTCGTCGGCGTAAACTTTCGCACCGCCCAGGGCCAGAAAGCCGCAAGCAGCCAGGATCAAGATCGCGTTCTTTGTTTTCATGGGCAAACTCCCGTCGTTATTGGACATCCGCGGTTAGGGTTAGAGGGTAGTACGAGTGACGGCATACAACAGGCTCTGCAGGAACGTGCGGCAGGCCACGTAATCCTGCGGCGGGATCGAACTGATCTGCGACTTCAAGCCGTCGAACATGCTATCGATGTTCTCGCGCACCTGCGTCTGATCGGCGTAGTCCAACCCGCCGTATTTGACCCACTTGGTCGTACACTCGCCGACCGCGGCCCGCTGCGGTTCAAAACTGGCATCCTGCAAGGCGGCCGGCCAGTAGAGCGCGCCGCTGACGGGATCGATCTGGCTGGTGGTCAAGCCCCGAGGCGCTCCCGCGCGTGCCCGGCGGGCAAGTTCCTCCGGCGTAGGGGCCGGGCCACGTTCCTTCGCCCGTTCCGCGCGGCCGATGTCGCGCAACTGCCAGAAGGTCTGCGCGCTTTGCACCTGATTGTGCATAGCATTGCTCTGGGCCTGCGTTATGTTGATGGCCGCCGCGCTGGTGGCCAGGTTATATTGCCCCGCGGCACTGATGACCTGCGACATGCCTTGCATTGCAGCGCCCTGGGCGGTTTGCGCCCCGCCGTAGCCATAACCGCCGCCACCATAGACCGTGGTGGAAGGGGCCGGCACCGCCGGTTGATACGGCGGACTGCCCGCCACGCTGCCTTGCCCAAAGGCTATGCCCGGGCACGCGAACAAAATCACGAAGATCCAGATTCGTTGCATGAGGATTTCTCCAATAGTAGCTAGGATTATTTGTTTTCTTCTCACGGACCGCCGGACCAACAGTAGGTCTCTCTTGCCGAGAGAAACCAACGTGCTTCGTGCCGCTGGAAACTCTGGGGCTTTCCCGCGGGCAGCGGACTGTCCGGCCGGCTATTGATTCATTTTCACATTTTACAAGCCTTTGGGCCTAAATGGAATGAGGCCCCCCGGAAACGCGCGCGATTTAAGGCCAAGGTTCCCAAAGGTCGTTTTTCCCGTAATTTCTCAGCCCAAGGATCAAGCCACTCTAGAGAGTAGGTTAGTTCCTTTCCGCCGCCTTGCCATCGCGAGCCGTCGCATCGATTGACAGTACTTCGCCGGATGGTATGTTGACTGTTTTGAGCGAAAGGGCAGGCTACAGGCAATGATCTTCCTGCGGTCTTCCCTGTGGGATAGGTTTTCAACCTGTCGTGACAGATTACAAATCTATCCTACGTTTTTGTCCTTTCAGGGGGTATGTCATGGTTTCATTTCGCATGTTGGCGGCGGCAGCCGTTCTCTTGTCTGGTTACGCCTTGGCGGCGGAGGATGCCTCGAACGCCGTGCCCAAGGGCACTCTTTCTACCCACACGTTCGACCAAAGTAAGGTCTTTCCAGGGACGCAGCGGAACTACACGCTTTACGTCCCCAAGCAGTACGATCCGGCCAAGCCGGCTTGCGTGCATGTGAATCAAGACGGCGTGGGCTTCAACGCGCCGGTGGTTTTCGACCAACTTATTCACGAAAAGGCCATGCCCGTCACGGTGGGCGTGTTCGTGACCCCAGGCAACGCGGCGGGCCGCGGCAATCGGAGTTTCGAGTACGACGCCATGACGGACGATTACGTGCGGTTCCTGGCCGATGAGTTGCTGCCCTATATCGCCAAGACGCACAAGCTGAACCTGTCGACCGACGGTAACGACCGGTCCATTGCCGGCACGAGCAGCGGCGGGATCTGCGCGTTCACGGCGGCCTGGGAACGTCCGGCCGCCTTCACTCGCGTCTTCAGCAACGTGGGCAGTTTCGGCGCGCATCGCGGCGGCTACGTCTATCCGGCCCTGGTTCGCAAGTTCGAGCCCAAGCCGATCCGGGTTTTCCTGCAGGACGGCTCCAACGACCTGCGGTTCGCCTACGGCGACTGGTGGGCGGCCAACCAGGAGATGGAGCAGGCATTGACCTACTCTGGCTACGAGGTGGCCCACTCCTGGGACAAGGGCGGCCACGAAATGACGTTTGCCACGAAGGTCTTCCCCGAGGCCATGCGCTGGCTCTGGAAAGACTGGCCCAAGCCCATCAAGGCCGGCATCGGCTCGGCCTATCTTCAGCAGGTCCTTCTGCCCGGCGAGACGTGGAAACCGGTCGCCGGGCGGTATCGCGATGCGACCAGCCCGACGGCGAACGGCAAGGGCGAAGTGTTCTTCTGCGACGGGCCGGCCGACAAGATCTACAAGATCGGATTGGACGGCAACGTCAGTGTTTTCCAGGCCGGCTGCCAGCACGCCACCGGCTTGGCCTGCGGCCCCGGCGGACTGCTCTATGCGATCGCGGGCGATCAGGTTGTGGCCTACGATGCGGATGGCAAGCGGACCACCATTGCCCAGGGCGTCCGCGGCCGCCGCGTGGCCGTCGGTGCTAACGGCATCCTCTACGTGACCAGCCGCGCCGAGGAGGGGGCCAAAGGCAGCAAGCTCTGGCTGATCACGCATGCCGGTGAGAAAGGCGTGGTCGATGCCGATCTGGCGTGTGCCCAAAGCGTTGCCTTCACTTCCGACCAGCGGTTCCTCTGCGTTACTGACGGCAGCATGCACCAGGTCTATAGTTATCTGGTCCAGCCGGACGGATCGCTTGCCTACAAGCAGCGGTACTATTTCCTGCACGTCGACACGGTCGACAGCAGCGGCGCCGACGGCATGTGTGCAGACCGCGACGGCCGCGTCTACGTGGCCACGCGGATGGGGGTCCAGGTCTGTGAGGCCAGCGGGCAGACACAGTGCATCATTCCGACACCCAACGGCAAGGTCTCCGGGCTGTGCATTGCCGGTCCGCAGTGCGATACGCTCTACGCGACTTGCGGCGACACCCTCTTCCAGCGAAAGGTGCGAACGCACGGCGTTCGACCGTGAGAGGCTATCCGAAAACTCTCTGCGGCTCCTTGGCGTGTTGAAGCCTGCCGCGGGTAACATGCACGGCATGGTCGGCGACCGCCGATCGGTTCGCTGGCATCGAAGACAGCATGGGTCAGAAAAAAGTGTTGCCCGCGGCATTTCTTCCGGCTCGGCCGCCGCGAGCAACCCGCCGTATCGGGTCAGGCAGCGGTGTAGCCACATTGAAAAAATGGGCCTTTTAGCGTTTTTGTAGCGGTTTTCTACGTCCACGGGTGTATCCAGCTTTCTCTAAAGGTCGTTGCCGCACATCGGAAACTGCGGAGAAAAAACGCTTGCCACTCCAAAGGTAGTTTTGCCGCAGCCGAAATACCTAGACAATACCTGGCCACTTTCTGGCCATTCCTAGCCACTTTTGTAGCCAACCTAGCCACTTTTACCATTTCCTAGCCACATGTGTCCATGCGTATAGTATATGGGAGTAGGACACGCGGCGCTTTGTTCAAGCTATTTAAATGCAGAGTCATAAAAATAATTAATTCTCGTTGCGGCAAGTGCGGCCGATCGCGACCGTTGCCGCGGCCCTTGGGCGGGTCGAGGTACGAGACCCACGCGCCGCGGTTTTAGGCCGGTTCCGCGCAGCCGCCGGCGCGGACGCCGACTTGGGCAGGTCGGCGCCGCGCCCGAATTATGGCCCCCGGTTCGCTACGCCGGGGGGCCGGTTAGATTGTCAAAGAACAAATGCACGCGCAGAGTATTCAGGTCCGGCCTGAATCGGTTCAGCGCGCTTTATACCTAATAATACGCAAAGAACCTCGCGACCATTTGTCCCGATTTTAGCCGATCTTCCATTCGCTGGGCTGTAAACAATCGATCCGGTGGAGATGCGTCTTTGGTGCGCACGAACAAGGTCTTCCCCGAAGCAGCGGGCGACGCCATGAAACCGGTCTCCAATGCAGCGGCAGTCCGGCCGGCTTCGCATCCTCGGCCGCCGCGGCATGACCGTTGCCGGAAGGCCCGCGAAACTCCGGCCAGTCCAGTCCTCGCGCGACGGACAGGGACAGCAGCACGAGAATCATAGACTCCGCTAAGGATTCCCAACTGATCGTTGCCGGCGAAGATCCGGTCGACTCCCGTGGTCTTGTCGCGGTGCAGCCCCAGGGCGCGTGTGGTGCTGTATTTTGAGGCTTCAGCGAAATTCATCGGCGCCCACGTTCCCGTGGTGTCGTCGCGGCTGACGATTTGCACCGTGCCATGAACGGTAACATCGGGCGCTGCCAGCAGCATCGGCACCGGCCGGATGGCTTTCCCGCTGCCATCCGTGGTCAAGGTGAACGACCGCAGGGCCGCCAGCCGCAGATTTCTCTTCGTGAATTGATGGTCGACCTTCCATGGGCCATGTGGAGAATCGAGAAACAGGATCTGGCAGGCATTGGGGACTTGGCGGTCGCTTTCCATCCACAGGCTGTTTCCCGCGTAGAGCCGGCCTTGGTGCGGCACCAGGTGCATGATCTCCGTCCCCACGATGGGCTTTCCGTCGGCGTCGCTGGTGCCGGCGTGCAGGGAGGGTTGAAAAGACAGATGGGCGGGAAATGATACCGCGGAAGCGCCGCACGCCAGCACGGTGGCGACGATTGCCAGCAGACCGGCAATTCGTCGATCGACTTTGCTGTCCATGAGAAACCTCACTGTTGTTCTTGTTCCGATTTGTGCGGGTCGCACCTTTTGTCCTCGTACGTAGCACACGCACTGTGATTCTCCGAGCGCGGGTTGGCGATGTCAATTCGGCTCCGCAGGATCGATTTCGAGGACCGGCTCGATTTCGGAAGACCCTCGGATACTTCCCAGGGTCATTTGAATTTGCTGTTCGACCATGGAACGGTACTTGCCCCCTTTTGACATAAGCTGTGCGTGAGTTCCTGTTTGGCTGATGCGGCCACATTCGATGACGACAATCGCATCCGCTCGGGAAATGGTGCTCAGTCGATGGGCGATCACGAAGCTCGTGCGTCCGCGCATCAGAATTGCCAGACTTTGCTGTATCAATTGTTCGCTTTCTGTGTCAAGGTTGCTCGTGGCTTCGTCGAGAATGAGCAGTTTTGGATCTGCGAGGATGGCGCGGGCGATCGCTAATCGTTGTCGCTGACCGCCGCTAAGGCGAACACCTCGTTCGCCGATGATCGTCCGCATCCCGCTGCTCATGCGGTCGATGAACTCGCAGGCATTGGCGGCTTCGGCAGCGGCGCGGATCTCGCTTGCCGTCGCATCGCGTCGTGCGTAGGCGATGTTTTGTGCGATCGTGCCGTCAAACAGAAAAACATCCTGCTCGACAATTCCCAGCAACGAGCGAAATGATTCCACATCATAGTCGCGCAGATCACGGCCATCGAGTGTCACGCGGCCGCAGGTTGGATCGTAAAAGCGGGCGACTAAATTGCTGAACGTCGTTTTGCCAGCGATAAGGAATCAGCAAACGCAGAAACTGCCAGGCGAGATGTGCGGACGAGCGCACGCGGTCTTTTGCCCTGCGCACATCGCCGGAAGAATGATATGCCGCTTTGTTCGGTTCGTTCTGCTTGACCTGTTTTCGATACAGGCCGAACCGGAAACGGCTGGAGTTGTGAACGCTGCCATCGGTTGGCTGCAACGACGGAGACCGGATTGGATTCGCCGATTGTGGTTCCGCATTATTTGCACGCATGACCAATTGTAAGCGATTACCAATCAAAGTCGAGTCAAGGCATATGGATGTAATGCGAACGCTGCGTGGTGGCGCCTTTACTCGGCGCCTACCTGTATTTCAGAGGCTGCCACATACCTATCCTAGGCGGGACAACAAGATCCGTCAAACCCCCGAGCGGGCGACACGGCAGCACGGGGCGCTCACCGCTAAGGGCCAGCGGCGTCGATTTCCTGGCCCTCAGCGCCCACAAGATGCTCGGTCCCAACGGCGTGGGCCCGCTCAACGGCCGGCGGGAATTGCTTGAGGCCATGCCGCGGTTGTTTAGCGGCGACGGCATGCTCCGCGAGGACTTCGAGCATGCATTTCATTGTTCCAACTTGTTGCAACGCCATTTGTCTGTCGCTAAAATGGCGCGAGTTCCCCTGAATTTGGAGGGTTGGGAGATATCGTTCTGACCGTTCTGCCCCTGTTTTCCAAGATTGTATAATGAGCGACTCAAACGCGCCGCGGACTTCGGCCTCACGACCATTCCCCGTGTTTGAGGTCAACGGGCTCGACGTTTGGGAATTCGATTTCCTGTTGCCATCGTGGGCTGGATTTCAAACACGGCGCGGCAGCTACGATTCGCTTAGCAGGCGTGAACCTTCGGACGGCACGGTCACGATTCGGGTTAAACTGCCAAAATGGGACGAACCGCCCTCGAGCGAACAATCTGAGGCATTTCAGTTCCTCAAAGACAACGAAGAGCAGATTGCTGCCAATGTCTTGGAAGCGATTTGGGAGTACTACGGCTCGTTGCCCGAACGGTATGGGTTTGACAAGCGGCAAACGGCGAAACACTTCCGCGCGATTCGCCGCGATGGCTTTAGGAATCTTATCGGCCTTGGGACCGTTCATGTTCTGAATGTCGCGAAAGACGGCGTCGCGTACATAGGTTTCGAGTTTGGATGCGTATGGGACGGTGAACATGGAATGGGAGTAATGACCCACAAAGATCGCGTCGTCGATATTGGCGGGGCCGATACCTCTTTAAATCATCTAGAATCAAGTCATGTGTCTCGAACCCGCCGCGCGCACACTTTGCCATCCGCCAACGCGAAGCTGTCGCATTTATCTGGCGACGCCGGAAGCAACTGGCATAGCCAATCCGGCTTCTGATGGCCCCCCTTGACATCGTGGCGAGAGGTGGTAAAAAGGGGAATCCGACACTTATCTTGCACGGTGGGCCATTATCATGAAGAGTGGTAAGACGCGGTGTTCAACGGTTCGGGTCATATGGTTTGCGCTGGTACTTTGCGGTCTTCTGCACGGCTGCTCAGGGGCGAGGCAAGACGGCGGCGAGCAAGCGAAGCGAGGGAACAACAACGCGGTCCCGTCGCCGAAGGAACCGGAGTCGGGTCCAATGCACGTGGCTTCGGCCGAAACGACGAGCGACGTCCCCTTGGCCGGCTCCCCGGGGGCGCCGCCGAAGGAGATCGGTACTCCGCCCACTCCAGCGCCCTTCAGGGCACGGCAGGCACCGACAACGATCAGCCTGCCGGGGCTCGTCGAGGATGCCGTAACCGGCGGCGGCGGGCGCTTCCTGGTGCTCAACCTGCGTTCCCTGCAGAAACTGGCAGTCGTCGATTTGAACGAAGGCAAGATCGCTGGCTATGTTTCCCTGGAAGACCCTGAGGAGCTTTTTGCCGCGGGCGCCGAGAAATTGATCGTTGTCGATCCGCAGACCCGCAACGCAAGGCGCTATGCGCTGGCGGGGCTTAAACTTGAGGCTGCGAGACCGGTCCCCGGGGAGATCCCGATCATGGCCATCGGCATGGGCGCGGCCTCGCGCGGCCCAATCTACGCGGCCTGCAGCGACAGCACCCGTCACCAGATCTTCAGGATCGATCCGGCGACGTTCGAACTATTCGAATACCAGACGACGGTTCTTGCCGGTCCGTATCTCAATCTGCGGAGCGACATGCGACTGAGCGTATCCGCAGACGGCTCCGCTCTGGGCGGATGGAGTGAGCGATCCCAACCCGGCGGGGCCCTGGTGGCCTTGGCGCGCGCGGGCCGAATGGAGTGTTCCTATCAGCACATTTCGGCGGGCTATATCTGCCCCGACGATATCGGCGAGCGGATCTATTCAGGCATCGGTCTGCTGGATCCGTTGGGGAAGAGGATTGATGACGACGATCCGGCGGGACAGCAAGGGGTCCTCGCCGTTCCGGCCGTGGCAGGTCCCTATTACTTGACGGTGTCGTGCGACGACCGCTTCGCAATGCCGGTCAACAGCGCGGGCCGCCAGCGGGCCCCCGTGGCGTTTTCCAGCGCGCAGCCGGCGGCCAAAGGCGTGGTTTCCGTTTACGTGGTGGGCGAAACGGCGCCGATGGCCACCCTTCCGTTAGACGAATTTCGGCTTTCCGGGAATGTGCGACGGCCTTCCGACGGGGCGCCGGCCCTCTGCCGGCGGCTGTTTTTCGTTCCGGCCGCAAGAGTGATCGCCGAGGTCCAGGACCGCCAAAAGGTCCTGGTCCTGCATCCCTTCGACATCGATGCGGAACTGGATTGCTCGCGTCTGGATTCCCCGCTGGTCGTGTCGCGGCCCCCCAAGACGGTCCGCGTGGGGGAGCCCTTCCGTTACCAGATCGAGGCGAAATGCAAGAGCGGCAAACCGGTCTACAAGCTTGATTCCGGACCGGAAGGGATGGTGCTTTCCGAGAGGGGGCTGCTGCAATGGACACCGGCTTCCCGGCCCGCCTCCGGTATGGCCAGCGCCGTGATCTCGGTCAGCGATTCGGGCCGTACGACGGCGCACGCGGTCGTTGTGGCCGTGCAGCCGCCGCCAGAGATTGTGGTGCCGGCCGACAATCGGTCCCCGGCGGCTGGCGGCAACCCGGCAAGAATGGTCGCCGCGTCCGGCGGCAAAGCGGCGGGTGACATCCGCGTGCAATTGCCGGCCGCCTATGAGGACGTGTGCGCGGGCGGCGGCGGCCGGTTCCTGGTGTTCCACCTCGACTCGCTGCAAAAGCTGGCCGTTATGGATGTCTTTGCCGCAAGAATCGCCGGCTACGTTCCCGTCACCGGCAAGTGCCTGTTTGCCGCGGGGGCGACCAAGCTGCTGGTAATTTATCCCGAGAAGCTCATCATGCAACGCTTCGATTTGGAAAGCCAGAAGCTGGAGGCCACCCGTCCGTTGCCCGGCGAAGGTTCCGTGGGTGCGGTCGCGATGGGCTCGGCCTCCCATGGTCCCGTGCTCCTGGGCGCCGGCAGGTTCAAAGGGGGATCCCTGCTGCTGGACCTCGACACCTTGAAGCCGCTGGACTGCAAGATGCCTGCGCAGTACCAAGTGGACCTGAACGCGGGGAGCGGAATTCGAGCGTCGGCCGACGGCCGCGTATTCGGCGCCTGGCGCAACAGCGGATCGCCCAGCGGTCTGCAAACTCTGGTTTTCGACGGCCGGGAACTGACCGCCTTCTACCTGCATAATACCTGCGGTTGGGTGGACCCCAGCGAGTCCGGCGACCGCATCTATACCGCGCGCGGCATCTTCACGACCGAACTGAAGCAGTTGGATTCGCCGGACGCGAACGCGGTTGGGCGGGGTCCGGCGATCCCTGCCGTCCACGGCCCGTTCTTCGTTCGCATCCCTAATGAAGGACGCATCTCCGGAAGCCGCACCAGCGAAAAACGCAAGACCGCCAAGCGCATCGTCGATACGCGCAGTGCCGGCGGCGGGACGCAGACCGGCGCGTCGCTCACGGTCTATCTTGCCGGAGACCCCCAGCCGCTGGCGACCGTGCGCGACTTGCCCATTCCCCCGTCGACCTACTCCGATCAATTCGCCCGCGAGCGGCTGACCCTCGACAGGCGCGTCTATCTGGTGCCCAGCGGCAAGGTGATCGCCTTGTTGCCCACGGGCGAGGATTCCGTCGTGCTGCACCGCTTCGACCTCGAGGAGGAGCTGCAACGGTCAGATAAAGACTATCTGGTCGTGCTATCGAGCCCCCCGCGCTCGCTTGCCGTCGGGGAGATGTTCCGGTACCAGCTCGTAGCGAAATCGAAGAGCGGCAAGGCCGCGTGCCATCTCGACTCCGGGCCGGACGGGATGACCGTCTCCGACGGCGGATTGGTGCAGTGGACGCCGGCGGTTCGCCCGCCTGAAGGCGACGCCCACGTCATCATCAGCGTTCGCGGGGCGGCGAACGAGACGGCGCTGCACAGCTTCACGGTGATGGTCAGAGAAAGGGGAGAAACGACTCCGGTCGCCGGTGCGGCCGGCGCTGGCGGGACGTCCTCTCCGCCGGCGGAAAAGCCGGCCGGCGTCAAGCCCCGCAACGGCGGCAGCGAGGCCGAAAACGCGGCCGCAAGCGCCGCCCCGCAGCCCGTGACTTGCAAGTTGCCGGGGACATTCGACCGCGTCTGCCTGGGAGGGAAGGGAAAATACATGGTCCTCCGCTTGCCGTCGCTCGACAAGCTGGCAGTGTTCGACCTGCGCGCGGTGAAGATCGCGGGCTATGTGCCCACCGGCGGCGATGACGTCCTCTTCGCCGCCGGCGCGGAGAAATTGCTCGTCATCCATCCGGAAAAGATGACCGTGCAGCGCTACCGCCTCGACGACCTTCAACTCGAGCGGACCGCGGCCCTGGCCGTGGAGGGCAAAGTCGTGGCGGCGGCGATGGGCGCGGCCTCCTCCGGCCCGCTGTTGTTGTTCGGCCGCAGCCGGTTCAACGGCCAGCCCGTGTTCCTCGACGTCGATTCCCTCCAGCCGCGGGATTACAAGCTCCAGGACGGCATGCCGTTTATCCACGACAGGGTTTGCCTGCGGGCCTCGGCCGACGGTCGCCTATTTACAGCGTGGAACCTCGGTGTTTCGCCGTCGGGCATCCACGTCCTGGCGATCGAGGGCGACCGCGTCCGCAACGCCTACGAGCACAATTCCGCCGGATATTTGTGCCCCGACGAACACGGCCAGCGGATCTACTCCGCCGCGGGCGTCTATACGAGCCAGGCCAAGCGCGTGGGAAACGGCCCGGCCCAAGGGACTGCGCTGGTTGCGGCCGTTCAGGGGCCGCTATACGTTCGCGTCGCCGGCGGCAATCCGGTTTTCGACCGTAACCTTCCGCGAACGCTGACCGTCCATCTGGCCGGCGAAACGGCGCCGCTGGCCGTCTTGCCCGACCTGGCCGAACGGCTAGGGGTCCCCCGCTTTCCGCCCACGACCCCGGGGCTCGACATGGACCAGCGCATCTACCTCGTTCCCGACGCCGAAGTCATCGCGGTCCTGCCGGGAACCCAGGACTGCGTGGTCGTCCGCCGTTTCAATCTCGAAGAGGAACTGCGGCGGTCGGGCATCGATTACCTAGTGGTCGCCTCGTGCCCTCCGCGCACGGTCCGCCCCGGCCAGGCGTTCGAGTACCAACTCGACGTGCGTTCCAAGGCGGGCAAGGTCGAATACCGCCTCGATTTGGGCCCGAGCGGAATGCATGTCTCCAAGACGGGGCTGGTGCGGTGGACCGTGAAGGACCCGCCCGATGAGAAGACCGCCAACGTTATCATCACAGTGACCGACGCTTCAGGGCAGGGTGTGCTGCATAGCTTTGAGCTGACCATTCGAGACGCGGCCGATGTTTCCGGGGCCTCGGGCGCCGCAGCGAAAGAGCGGCCCGCGCCAGCGGTCGCGCCGTCGGCACCGGCCATTGCGCAACCGTCGCCGCCGACGTCTCCATCTACGCCACCGGCCGTAGCGGTTGCGCCACCGACGGGCACGTCTACACGACCGCCAGCCGCTCCGTCTACACCGGCAACGGCGCCGTCTTCACCGCCCCTTGTCCCACCCGCTTCGGCGGGGGAATGGCAATTGACCAAGGTCGACGACCATCGACTGAAGGTGCCGCACAGCGACTTCACCCTCGTGCCCGGCCTGCGCTACCAATCCATGCTTCTCCTGGACGGCGATCGCCTGGCCGTGCTCGCCGCGGACGGGACCACGATCCTGGGAAGCTACAAACTCGGGGCCAGCTATAAGCGAATCGCGGAACGCGCGGAATACTACGTGGCCATATCCGCACAACCGCCGGCGATCGACCTCTTGGACAAGAAGACCCTCGCCGCCATCCGCCACATCGAATGCCCGCGCGGGATGCCCGCCGACCTGGCCGTCCATCCGACAAAATCGCTGAGTTACGTGACCGTCTTGCCGGCAGGACAAGACGTCAACGCCTCCTATGTCGTCGTGGACGAACAGAAGGGCGAAATCCACGGTGCGAAGGAGTATTTGGGACGATGGATCGAAGTCGACGCCGCCGGTCAACGCCTGGTCACTGCGGGCACTTTCCGTCGTCTCGCCGGACAGGAGTTGGTAGTCGTTCCGCGCCGCAACCCCGTGCCGCCGTCGCCCGCAGTTCCCCGTCCTGTGCCAAGAGGTTCGCGCGTGCCCGGCCGTCCCACGCCGCGTTACCAGCCTACCCCTTCTCGGCCGGCGCAAAGCGGGCCGACGGTCGGTGTGGTGTCGCAATACGAGTCGATCGACGCCGTTCTGGTCTACGACCTGCAGGACGACGGATCGCCGCGGCCTTCGGACCTTGCCGTCCGCGCGTCTCGCGGCGGCGGCCGGGGACTGCGGATGGCCGCCGACGGCTTGCGCGCAACCTATCTCCAGGCCGGCGGCAAGCTGGAGGCCTTCGATCCGGACGCCATGGACGAGCCGCCGACCGAATACCGGCTCGAATCCGCGCCTTCCGTCGATGTCGCCTATCATCCGGTCCTGGCCTTGGCGGCGTGCGCAGGGGCGACCCTCCCCGTCGTGCTCGATCGGGAAAGCGGGAAGCCGCTGCCGGAACACTTGGCGTCGGGGGCGGCCGATCCGGACGCGTCCAACATCGATCGCCTTTGGTTTTCCGCCGACGGCAAGGGCCTGCTCCTCGACAGGATCACGCGGTCCGGCGATCGTTGTCTCTGCCGCGTCGACTTGAAGCTCTCGCCCGCGGAAACCGACAAGGTCCGTCGCCGCTTGGCGGACATCGCGTCGCTCGGGCGCGACCTGCTCGCGGATTATGCGCCCGAGCCGGGCAAGGGGACCGTGCCCTTGACGGAAATCGACGCCTTCAACGGCGACCGCGGCCAGGAAATGTCGGCCAAAGAGATTGGCCGCCGCTTCACCGACGCCGTGGTTGTCGTGCAGACCGAACGCAGCTCGGGCAGCGGGTTCGTCGTGGGCAAGTCGGGCTACATCCTCACTTGCGAGCATTGTGTGCGGCAGGCCGACAAGCTCTCGATCTCCTACCGTTCCGGCGGCGAAGGCGACGCGTCCATGAAGACCGTGCCGGCCAAGGTCCTTTGCGTCGACCACGGCAAGGACCTCGCCTTGCTCAAGATCGACGGCGCCCCTCCGTTGCCCGCGGTCCGTCTGGCCATCGGCGAAAAAGTCGAGAGCGGCGAACGCGTGACCATCATCGGCAACCCCGGCTTGGGCCGGAAAATCCTCGAGTACACCATGACCGAGGGGATTGTCAGCAACGCCCGGCGGCTGCTGCGGGGCCAGGTGCTGATCCAGACTTCCGCGGCCGTCAACCCCGGTTCCAGCGGCGCGCCGATGTTCAACAGCAACGGCCTGGTCATCGGGCTGGTGGACCTCAAGGGAGCGATTGAGGGCGCGGGGTTCGCTGTGCGGGCGGAGAACCTGGGGGCGTTCTTGGCGACAGCGGTGAACGGCTCCGGCCCGGCGGCCGCCATCGAGCGCCAGTGGCTCGACGTGGGCGGCAAGCACCGCATCCGCGCGCGGTACGTTGGCTTGCGCGGCGGCGCCGTGCAACTCCGCCGCGACGACGGAAAAGAGATCGAGGTGCCGCTGGCCACCCTCAGCGTGCAGGATCAGGCGTTTGTCCGGCTGCTTCAGCCCGATGCGGCGAAGACATGAGAACGTAGGGGCGGTCTATTTGACCACGGCGGGGGATCAGCTTATACTAATGGCGCCCGCAGTTGCGGCGATTGCCGCGCGGCGAACGTTCTGAGAACTTATTTCAAAAATGAGTTTTGACTGATCATTTCCCGGGGTCGCAACGGTTTTTGGAATAAGTTCCAAGAGGAATATGAAATGAGCACCGTTCTTCATGATGTTCCGCCCGGCAACTGGACGGCCGGAGATGTCGAGGGTTGGCTGCCGGGCTTTCCCATCGATCGCATTCGCGTGTCTCCCACCCCGGGCACCGCCACAGAACAGGACATCTTGGACTTGGAGCGGCAGACCGGGCAGATCTGCGAGTTGATCGATGGAACGCTGGTGGACAAAGTCATGGCGAGTTTGGAATCGATGTTGGCCGCGGAGATTATCATTCACATCGGAGCCTGCCTGCAAATCCGCGACTTAGGGATTCTGCTGGGCGCCGATGGGTATGTCAAGCTTCTTCCCGACCAGATTCGCGCGCCCGACGTATCGTTCATTCGTTGGGAACGCTTTCCCGATCGCAAGCTGCCGAAGGTGGCCATCTACGACGTAGCCCCCGACCTCGCGGTGGAGATTCTTTCCGAAAGCAATACGGTGGCCGAGATGAATCGCAAACTGCGCGATTATTTCCAGGCGGGCACAAGCATGGTCTGGTACGTCGATCCCCTGACACGCACCGCGCGCTCGTACATCGCCATCAGGCAGTGGACCGATATCGGCCCGGAAGATTCGCTGCTGGGCGGCGAAGTGCTGCCGGGATTCGAGTTGCCGCTGGCGAAACTGTTCGCACGCGTCGGGTGAGTCGCGTCGTTAACGCCTTTGAATCGGGCGCGGTACAAACCTGGGCAACAGGGTTCAGTAGGGAACTCATGTAGCAGTCAACCAATGGAAAGCGGCTTAATCTTGGATGGCGTCGGCAACCATCGTCACGGTCCTTAGCTATCAGCCGCCCGCGATACGTATGGACATGTCGGTGAACGGGAACCACTCAGAAGCTTATTGCCGTTTATCGCGGGAGTTGCCACGCGAAATCGCGGTCAAGGCATCCGCGGCTGCGTGTTGGACATAATCTACCGGGTCTTGCCGGAGTTTCTCCAGTACAGGGATAGCCGCTACTGCTCCCGGGCCAATTTGACCGAGTGTCCGAGCCGCGGCGGAGCGAACCGGCGGACCGCTGTCGCCCAATCGTTCTATCAGGCCGGCGGTGGCAGGTTGGGCGGCGGGACCCATACGCCCGAGGGCTTCGATCACGCACACCCGCACATAGCTGTCCGTATCGTTAAGCGACGCCGTTAGTTGCGGTACGGCCAGACTGGCATCCGGGCCAATGTGCCCCAAGGTCATCGCCGCTGCGGAGCGAAGGTGTCGATCCTTATCGCGAAGGGAACTAGTGATAGCGAGTACCGCCTCTTTCGCAGAAGCCCCAATCTGCCCCAGAGCATCCACCGCCATGCGACGAACCTCCGTGTCGTCACATTTTGCCAACTCGATTAACGACGGCACTGCGGGCTGTCCGATGTCAAGCAACTTGTTAACTGCCTTGGTCCGATCAAGTAACTCCTTGCTACGAGCCACCATCTTGATCGAAGGAATGTCGTGGGCGCCAAGCAGGTCCCACGCGTGCTCGGCTTCCTGACGAATGGTGCGGGATCGGTCATCCATTAGCTGGACGATCGCACTAACCGCCACCAAATCGCCTGGACCGATTTTCTCTATGGCTTCGATTGCTTGCAATCGGCACAAACATTCACTATTGGCTGCGAGTTTGGCAAGCGTCGGCAAAGCTTCCTTAGCTGCCAGCCCAATCTCGCCTAAAGCGATCACCGCTAGCAGACATTGGTGCGCATTGTTGCCGTTTGCTTTCTCGATCACAGCGGGAACAGCCTCCTTGGCAAATGGCCCGATCTTGCCAAGAACTCGAAGAGCCGCTCGGCAAACCGACTTATCATCGGACATCGGTACTGTTTCCTCGTGAACCGACGTGCCATCGTTTTTCAGCACTACTGCTCTGCTGACCCACGCGTCATCGTACTTCAGCAACGTCACCAGGTAAGGTACGGCCGTCTTGGCATGCCGACCAAGTTGCGTCAATGCCTTCTCAGCAGCATTCCGCACGTCCCTGTCGTTGTCGTGGAGCAGCTTTGCAAGGTCATTAGCAGAGGCACTCGCATATCTCCCTAACTTGCCCAACGCTGTCGCTGCCGTCGAGCGTAGCCGCCAGTTCGGATCCCTCAGCATATCGGTAAGCTTCGGCACAACCTTCTCAGTAGCACGCGGCAAGGGTCCCAGCTTTCCTAGAGCTTCGGCCGCTGAATCACGGACGTACCAAAGCTTGTCGTCGAGGAGCCTTGTCAGTTCGTGAACCGCGAAAGACCCGTGGTCGGGCCCAACATCACCCAATGCTGTCGCTGCCGCGTCACGGACCCCGCCGTCCTTATCTTGCATGAGCTTGATCAACTGCGAAGCAGCACTCAGTTGTGAAGAACTGCTCATTTCGGCGGCACCAATGCCGCGGTAGGCGAGGGCGGCATGCACACGTACTTGCGGGCTGGGATCTTCTGCCATCTTGGCTAATTTGGCCAGAGATTCCCTTTCCGACTGCTGATCCCTTTCCTGTGCAAGAGACGCCTGGAACGGGTATACGATTGCAGCGACAGATAAAATGCCGGCGAAGTGGATCGACACGAGGCAGGCAAACGGACATGGCGTCGTTTTCATTTGCCTAAACTCCAAGAGTAAAGAGTAAGGAGACGTCACGGAACACTTCTCATCGTAGCCGATGTAACGCGGCCAGGCAAGCAGGCGGGCTTGCCATCGCTTCAATGATCTCTTGGTAGGCTTCGTCAACAAGCCCTTCAGCAGCATCTCCAGGCAAAACCGTGCCACACCCGTCGTCGCGCTGCGATGTGCTCAAAGTGAACCGCCCCGCGGCATCGGTAGTCCCATTCGCCGGCCGGCCGTGTTCGGGCAGAAACGTCACGCTCACATCTGCCAGAGGCTGATTGTGGTAGGTTACTGTGCCACCCGCCTTGACAATATCGGACCTGCCCGGCCGTCGGCAGCTCCCCTGGAACAAGCAAACTGCCAACAATGCTAACCACATCGTCTTCGTCACGATCTTACTTCGCCGTGGCGGTATTCCTTGCCAATTACGGTCAAGGCCAGCGACGGCGACTTTTCGTCTCCGCGGCCGGGCATCGACGCCGCCGCGCAATTCGTCGCGACTAAACCAAAGGGACGAGTATGGTCCGGATGTCTTGATGGGCATCGGTCAGTTCTCCAGTCGTCTTGGGCCAGGTGCCAGTTTACCTCTGAAGGGCCGGTCCTGCAAGCGACTGAAGAACGTAACTTGCCCAAATTCAACAGCGAACAGCGGAGAACAGCGGGGTCAAGCCGAGACTTTGCACTTTGCATGACAAAGTGCAAAGTCTCGGCTTGACCCCGCTGCGACCCTGCTGCCGGGGAAACCCTGCCGGGAAATCAAGGTGCAGTGAGCCGAATCATGCATGGTAGATTATCATCGCCGCGCTGGCCGTGTGGTTGCTTTCGGTCGGCACGCTGCTGGTCGCGGCGGTGTGGAGCAGGAAAGCACGCATGCCCGCTTCGTCGCCAGGTTGAACCTTCCCAGCGGCGGATTTGATCGGCGATTTCGGTGGCCGTCGCTTGGGGAGGTTAGATGATTATTTGCCGTTCCTGCGGACCCAGAACCGCTGGTTGAACGGCTTTGCGGACCAATTCCGTGCGGTGGGTCTTGCCGCCTCGGCGCTTCAAGCTGAAGCGGAAATCTGCTGGCAGTCGTGGTATACGACACCCCCTTCAATGACGAAAGTTCGAAATCCGAATTTGACCCCGCGATTGCCACAAGTATTGGCGTGGCAGTATACTACGGCAAGCGGCGAAAAACTTGGTGTCAACCAGAGAACCGTTGGCGGTGTGGAGCCTCAGGATATGACCGGACAAGACCTCGCCATTTAGCATTCGCGGCAATTGCTGATTTCGTCTGGGCACTCTGCCTTTGGCTGCGATGGCCGGAGGCCGCTTACCCCAAGCTCAAGGGCAGTACATGGTATTGGCTTGACGCATTTGGCGTTCCACGGACCGAAGAAAACTCCGTTCGGTTCATGCGACGTTGCTGCGTGGGCGGAATGATCGGAATCACTTTGATGTCTCTGCTTGCAGTCTTGTTAGGACATCGATGAGAATGCGCCCGAGCCTGTAACCACCAACCCGCCACGGCCGCAGAGTCGCTGCGCGACCGCGGCTTGGTCGTGCAAGCCGTGGGAGCTTGGTAGAATAGCTGGAAGGTCAGACCTGATAAAGTTGGCGGCTGGGGCCGCTGCCGTGGCACCCGTTGGGCGATGAGCTATGACGACCTCTCGAAGCTTTAACTTAATAACGGTTGTGTCTGTTGTGCTTGTTTCGTTCCTTTACTTAAATGGTTGCAGGAAGGAGGATTCGATGCGCGCTTCCAAGCCAGACCCGAAGCAAAATGTTGAAGGGGCGCCGACCGATTTTAGGCCAGTCCAGCCCGCGTTTGAAATGAAGATAGACTCTCCCGACCAAGATCCAACTGCCAAGGACGCCCACATCCCCGATCCGCATGGTGATCGCATCCGCAAGCATTCGCGCGAGATGCTTCAGACTGGCGGGTTTCACTTTGCCGGAGGGCTGCCTACCGCCGGTCATCGCGCGGATGTTGCAGGCAAACTTCGACCCATTCGTGAAGTGGCGCTGCGCCTGATGGCGCTCGATGCGCTGTTCACCTGGGTCAATGCAGCGGAGTCGTCCGTGTCAACTGCCCGACTGAACGCTTACATCAACAGAAACGACCTGCAGGCTCATCTGACGGAAGACGAACGTAAGATCGTCGCGCTTTCCCGAGCAGATGCGCATAAACTGCACAATGATACGATTGGATGGCGTCTTGAAAATATGTGGGCGCTGGCCTGGATTATCGGTTTCGACCCTCAGCCCGATCCGATATCGGGCCAGGTATCAAATGAGATATCGCGATAATCCTCGACTTTCTACCTGGGCTCGATGCATCTGTCGACGATCTGCTCAAACGCGCACGACCGCGTACCGAGGAACAGGTTGTTGAACTGGAAGATGTCTTTTACTGCGCCCACAACGCGGTACGATGCGCGCAAACGGGATCAACAACCGCCGTTCCAAAAGGTTTCCACCCCGTTCGCGATGGCGGCGCCATTCACGAGCGGCGTCATTCGCTCACCTGGGCGATCTCGCCAGGAGTCAACTGGGAGGGGACCGATCCGAGCACCTGAGCATATCCGCTTGAAATGGAGGCAAGGACACGCTATTGCCAGATACTTCGATCACCCAACAATCCGCAGCCGCAGGACACGTCGCCGCCCGGAGGTGAAAGCCGTGGGAGCATCGTAAGCTGATTGATGGCCCTAACCGCGCTCCGCTGGCGAGGTGAGGCGACGACTGGGGGGCGACCTCGTCAATACTAGCTGCGTCCCAGTTTCGACCTTGTGGAAAACTCCCGGATCGGCTCTACGTTTCGACGTACGTTCCCAGGCGGGAACTCTCGGCCGCCGCCAGCAGCGCGGCACGGGCTGCGGGCACGCCGAAGTAGATGCGTAGATAGCGGTCCATCGCCCGCGTCTGCGTCAAGGCGCCGGTTTCCCAGCGCGAGATGGTTTCCGTCGCCACACCGAGTTGTTCGGCGAGGCTACGTTGCGTGAGGCCCAAGTCGTCTCGGTTTTTCCGGATTTGGTCGCCGGACAAAAGACCAAGCTGCGCGCGAAGCGAGTGGGCAATCTGCGCGTCGACGTCGTTATCGAAGACCAATTCGCCGCACGCCCCGCACTGCGGAACGTGGAGCCGCGGTACCTCGACCGTGTAAAGGCGGCCGTCGTGCTTGATTTCGGAACAGTGCGGCACGACGGCAGGCCGCACTTCCTTCTCTCCGCACTCCGGGCAGCGCCAGGGAAACGGCTTTCCCGTCGAATGCGGTGTTTGATTGATGATGGTCTTCTCAGGCATCGTGAATGCTCACCACGTGGATCGTCGGATCGTCGGGGTCGTCCTCGACGAGGACTGTTTCGATGTATAAGTCGTGGCCGCCAATCTCCAAACGGAAGTCGTAAATTCCTATGTCATAAAAGGCTAGCCGTCAGTATCCGTCAATATTCTATTCTTACAAGGTTGTTGACTTACGTCAAGTGCAGAGGTGACAGGTGGCGCGAGGTGAGCACCGTCCGGCTCTGGCCGTCGTGGGTCAACAGGGCGTCGACCACCTTGCCCCAGCGCGGCTCGTGCCATTGGATCCGCCCATCGCCGCCGCCCTAAGGTCTGACTCTGCCGCCGTTCTACGGGCATGGTCGGTTAGTCGCGTGACGCCGCCTCGCGCCGCTCCTTCTCCTGCACGCCACTCGCCCGCGGGGGCGAGGCCGACGGTTTCGGCGGGAGATCGTAGCCCGGAACCGTCCAAATGGGCGGCGCAGTCGGGATTGACGAGCTGGGCCGTGGCCGTTGCGGTGGGAAAATCTGCGGGTAGGGCGGCAACTCGGGCACCTCCAGCTTCAGCGGAGTCGATGGCGGCGTGGGAGTTCGCCGCTGCGAGTCGTTCTGCGAACAGGTTCTTACCAAGTTTGAAATCATTATCATGGCGACCACCAACGGCCACGTGGGGAAGCCCCCCGACGGCGTGGGTTGCGATGGCCGGGAAGGCTTCGGCACAACCGGCGGCCTCTTCCGCAGATCGCGCTCCGCCTCCGCGAGCGTTACGTCCTTCCCCTCGTTCTGAAGCGCGAAGAACCGCTCCAACAGCGCCTTGGGCGCCGCAAGACCGGTCGGCGATCCGACGACGACAAAGGTCGGGCTGCCGTTCGCGACAGATTCTCCGCGAAGCACGTCCCCCCGAGCCAGTTTGGCCGGCAGGACGAACACATAGCGGTCGTCAAACTGGACGGGTCGATATCTCTCAAGGCAGCGGAGGCAGGTCGGCCGCTTCTCCCAATAGTCGGCGTCGCTGAACTCCTCGGGCGGGTCGGCCTGATGGCCGTCCTGCGGAGCCGGCAAGACACGGGGCGTGAAGAGAAGACTTGTCGTCTGGGGGCAACGGCAGCGCGCGTGCCACTCGTCGCGCCAGATCCGGCTGTCTCGGCCTTCTCGCGACTCGAACGCGAATTCGGTCACGTGGGCGTCGAGAAGACCGCGGATGATCCATTCAGGGGCCGCCCCGGCCAGCGCCTGCTGGCCGTTCTCGCCCAGCTTCTGCCCGTCGCCGGCCAGGTCGAAACGAAAGAGCCGTGCGCAGCGTTCCCACAGGTCGCGGCGGAAGTTGGGGATCGTTTGGCTGAAGTCGGGGCCATAGCGGGAGGCGAGCAAGGCGGCCACTTCATCGCGGACCTTGCGCACAGCGTCGTACAACGCCTTCCGCTGACGATGCGTGAGCACATTGACCACGCGGCTGACCTCCTGGGCCATCGAGGGCATTTGTTCCGTAAGCCGCGCGGCGGCGACATCCGCGTCCAAACTCGTGGCCTTGGGCGACAACCCCAGGGCCTCATAAAGATCGCCTTCGGGCACCGCACAGCGAAATCGATATTGAGCGGAGGTCAACTCGAACATAGCTACAAGTTCTGTCTCAGCGAGGCTAGTTCCTTGGCGTCGATGAGCCGGCTCACGTGCAGCAGGTTCAGCAGCGAGCGGCCCAGGTCCCGCACGTGGGGGGTGCGGGAATTAGGGTCGGCCGATTCGTCATCGAGCCAGAGGGCCAACTGTTCTGTAAGATGCTCCAGGTGCGCTCGCGGTTCACCCTTGGCCTGCTCCACTTTCGCGCGGGCCATATCCAGCACGCTCTGGCCAAAACGAATAGCCTGCTGCAACTCTCCGCCGGACCAGGATCGCCGCGACAGCTCCTTCGTCGGCTCGAGCACGTCGTCCGGATCGCTCCGTCGCGGCCGCGCGACGGGATGGCCGTCCAGCCGGCTCACGTCGTACAGGGGCATCCAAACGCCGCCGGGCTGCGCGACTTCCAAGTGCAGCAGTCCATTGTCGGTATACTCCCAATCGACGTTGAAGTGAAGGACGCTGCTCATGGGAATGCAATCGAACTCGAAGAGCCCGAGCTGGATATACTCTTCCCGCCGCGTCTCGGGGTGCATTGCCTGGCGCAGGAGCGAGAAGCGGAACGTGTTGTCCTCGCCCCAATACCTGAATCCCTGCGATCCCTTGGCCGGATATCGCTGTCCGCGGGCAAGCAACTCGTAGTACTTATCGTAGACCAGGATTCCATAGCCGTGGGGGGCGACTTTGCCGACCACGCCGAGCACGGCGCCTCGGGCGACGGCTTCCATGGGATGCACGGGAAAGCCCTTCGTCGCAAGCTGGCCCAATTCCTCCGTGAGCCGGGCATCGCGGAATTCCTCGGCGATGGTCCGCTGCCACGGCATCTTCGGCGGCCCGGAAGGTCATCGCCAGCGGCTTTGCCGCCGCCGGTCGAGCCATGCCGGACTGGGCCTCGGCCGAATAGGCGCGGGTGGAAAAAAGCCGCTGAGCGATCTTGCCTAGGGGTCCTGGGAAGCGTTTCATTGCACACCTGAAAGACAGGTTCTAAGGGACATCGCAACACTATCAACATTTATGTCGCTGACGGAGGGCCATGTCAAGACCTCGATCGTCAGTGGTTGGCAGGCCAACTTCTTCCAGCCGACTCGCGAATTGCCGAGATGGCGCCGATGCCAATGCTTTGGGATTACTGCGGTGATGAAGATCAGTTACGAGACGGTCTCGACCTCCAGGATCTTTGCCGGCTGGTCGCAGTAGATGCCGACGATGGCCTTTGCGGTTCGCGTCATCGGAACATGCACCCAAGCCGGTGGCGGTAACAGATCGTATACTTCGTTCTTGACCACGTGGCGGACTTCGAATGAAGCTTGCCCCGGTTCGCACCTGATTTCAGTTGCCTGGTCCCTGATTCCCGTCAGCATGATGCGATCGAGACACTTCAGCACCGGATCAACGTGGCCAAGGCAACGTCGTGAGGGAAACCAGAAAGGGCTTAGTTCGTTCGCTCCCAAGCCGTGGCGGAACGCTTCGCTGACGCCTTGGCGAAGCCGCCGAAGCCACCGACGCCGAGGCCGGTCTGTGTTCCACCAACAAGAGGGTGACAACATGACGGAGAATTGCTTCTGGACACCCCGTTGGTGGCAATTTCCTGCCGAAATGCCCCCTCATGGGAAAAATTTCCAAGAAAATTCGCCAAATGCTTGCAAGAGATTTCAGAACGGTGCATATTCGGGGGTAGTTGACTAACCACAATACACCCCCCGGGTTGGGTTTGAGCTTGGCGGTTTTGGCAGGAATGGAGGATACGAAAATGAGGGTCTGGTTGATCGTCGCTTTGATAGCGAGCTTCGCGCCTCTTGTGAGTGAACGCGCGGAGGGCGAATTTATTGATGGTGTCGAAACTTTCAGCGGGCAAGTCTTGGACACATCTACCTGGCAGACCCGCTACAACAGCGTCGTCGTGCAGAACAATGGCTTGACGATCCCTAGCGGCGAGGTCGTGACGGCAAATCCACTGGTGCCGGTTGGTGGGGGAGTAAGCGTTGACCTCGTTGTCTCACAAATCCCTGGCGTTAGCAATAATTACCCCGGCGCGGTGGCCGTGTACTTGACGACCGCTTCCGCGGGGACGGCAACCGGCGCTTGGGATGACTCCTTTGCGGCGGAACTGGAATTGGATCTTTGGGCGGGGAACAGCCACCCGGGAACTGCCGCGGCGTATATCGACCATCCGGATAGTGGATCGGGCCAGATCATAGAGAACGTGGCTAACAGCGAGGGAACGTTAGGGTCCAACCTCACCTTTGAGATCGATCGCCCGACCTCCCAGGAGTATGAATTCTCCGTCTTGGACTCCAGCGGCGATGTCACGGGAAGTGGGATGTTATCCGCCGCGTCGTTCCCCGGAGCGCTTTACATCGATCTTCACACGGATGGGGGAACTACGGCGACCTTTGACAGTGTGACGATCACTCCCGAACCCTCGACCTTCGCCCTGCTCGGCACCGGTGGGATCAGCCTTGCCGCCTACGCTTGGCGGCGCCGAAGCCTCGCGAGAAGGAAGCCGAAGCGCGGAGAGTCCGAGCAGTTGCAAGACGGTGCTGTACCGATCCTGGCTTTTCCTACGCGTTCGTGCGATCAAGCGTGCGTGCGACGCCGTGCAGCCTAATCGCGGCGAGAGGAAGCGGCTCGACGACCATCGCAGTGTAATGGAACTGCCGGTTGCACGACGGTTTGCGGCCAATTGTGCAGGAGATGTCAAGAACAAGCGGTGGCACTTCGAGACGAATTTATCACGCTAGGGTTAGTCTGCACTGTCACTCGTTGGGGATAAACCGTGGCCTTCCCCTGGTCCGAAGAACTTCGAAACAGGTGGAGACGGATGCCTTTCACGGCCCATCATTCGTCCACCATTTCGGCTTGCCACGTCTCCCGGATCAGCCGCAAGCGGCGTTCGACCGTAGGTAGCGAGCGACCGATCTTCTCCGCAATTTCCTCGTTCGTGTAGCCTTCAAGCTTGTACAGAGCAATCTGCCGCAACTGATCGTCAGCGAGTTTATCGAGAAGCCGATCCACCGCCTCGACCATCTCGGCGGCGAACTCCGGAGTCGGCTCCGGGCCGGCCACCTCATCGATCCCCGCCGCTCCAGTGGATGCTTGCAGATCCACAAACGCAGATTCCCCCGCCACCAACCCGGAACCTCGTTTCTTCCGTGTCTGATGTATCAACTGGTCATAGGCTTTCCGCTCCGTAATGTGGACGATCAGGCGCCACAGGTCGTCGCGATCGCGCAAGTCCGGGAAGCGGTCCTCTTGCGCTCGTCGGCAGAAGCTCTGAAAAGCGCTGAGCACTACGTCCTCTTCGTCGGCAACGCGCCGCGGACTATCACCGAGCTTCTTGCGGGCCAGGGCTAGCAAACGCCGGTAGTATCGCTGCCAGAGTTTGGCGCGCCACAATTGACCCAACTGGCCTGGGCCCCACCCGATCCTCGGCAAGAGGCGAATTGGCGGCAACGGGTGGCAAGGCTTTCTGCCGAGATGGAGCAACTCGAGGCCGAACTCTCGGCCCGCAGCGCGGAATACCGCCAGGCCAAGCAAGCGATCCCGCTGGAGGATCTGCAAGGCGCATTGTCCAAGAACATCGTGCTGGTCGACTTCATCGACTATTCGTACCGCAGGCGAGACGATAAGAGGTCCTTCAGCGCGGCGATCGAGCATCGGCTCTTGGCCTTCGTCGTTCATCCGGACCGGCCGGTGGAAATGGTCCCCTTGGGGGAGATGCGGCCAATCAACGAAGCGATCGAGACCTGGCTGGTGACGTTTGGCATGTCGGCGGAAGGGGCCGGGGCAGCGCGGCGATTGCGCGAGCTGTTATGGGCGCCGCTGGAGAAGAAACTCCACGGCGCGAAGATCGTGCTCATTTCGCCCGACGGGGCCCTCAGCCGTTTGCCCTTCGGAGTCTTGCCGGGCAAGAGGCCGGGGACCTATCTGGTCGAGGAGCTGACGTTCGCCGTGGTGCCCGTGCCGCAGTTGATCCCGCAACTCGTGCGGGAGGAAGGGCGCAAACAGTTGCGGAAGAAACTACTGCTCTTGGGCAACGTCGATTACGACGCGCCGCCTGCCAAAGCCGATGTTCGTAGTCCCGGCTTTAGCCGGAATCCTGTCGGGGAGCCGCCTAAGGTCGATGGGACTACGAACCGGACATTCGCAACTGCAAACAGTGTGTCGTACCGCAGCCTGCGCCCTGGCCCCTTGCACTTTGACCCGCTTCCCGGCACAGAGAGCGAGATCGCGGCGATCGAAGAGCTCTATCACCACGAGGTCGGTTCCGAGGGGGTCACCGCGCTGAGGAAATCGCAGGCCGACAAAGAGGCCTTTCTGGCCGCGGCCCACCAGTACGGTTATCTGCATCTGGCCACGCATGGCTTCTTCATCGAAGAGCGGGTGCCCGGTTGGTCTTTCTTGCGAAAGCCTTTGGTCGCGGCGAAGGAAGCCGCCATTCTGGGCTCGCCGCGGGATGTGGCGACCGTGGCGGACGTCGGCCCTGAGGCCGCCAGACTCTGGGAATCCCGTGGGGGCGCCAACGTCGCGTGGAAAGTCCTGTCCGGCTACAGTATCCCAGGCGTTGCTCAGAAGCTCCTGCGGGTCGAGGGGCGGCTTAAGAACCCCGTCGATCGCGAACCATCGCACGACTGGTTCGCGTCCGCATGGAAATCGGTCCCCTCGGGGCTGATCCCGCAGGATGCGGATGGGATTCGGGTAACCTGCGGTTCGTTGACTTCGGGCCAGTGGTACGCCGCGAATGACTGGTGTGTGTTTCGCTCGGTCGAGGCTTACGTCGATGTCACGGGCGACAAGGCGTTCCTCGGGCAAACGGTGGCTGGCAAGACTGTGCGGGAGCACATGGTGAGCATCGCTACCGCATACACGAAGTTGAAGCGTAAGGCCGGACTGGCAAGTTATGGCGAAAATGATAACCTTCTCGAATGTGCGCCGGAGTATATTCACTGCGTCGCGTCATTCAATGCGGCTAATGTCCACATGCTCCGCCGCAGCGCCGAATATCTCGATGCGGCGGATGAGAAGGCTCGCGCCGCCGACCTCCGCGATCAGGCTGCCAAAATCCAGGCCGCTGTGCTCGGCCTCTACTCGCCCGGCGAAGGCACGTGGAACACCATGCATCTTGACGGTCGCAGGTTTCTTTCCCGCCACTGCTACGACTACATTGTCGTCGGCCAGGCAATGGAAAACGAGCTAACAGCGAAAATGAAAAAGGAAATGACCGCGTTCGTGGACAATGAGCTCCGTACCAAGACGTGGATGCGCGCCATGAGTTTGAAGGATCCCGCGGCCACGAAATCCGACCGCCCCGACCATGGCCCGCTGGGCAGCTACGACGGCTGGCCGCCGCTCGTCATGGACGTGATGTGCCGCTTTGGCGCGTTTGATAGGGCGGTGGACTTTCTGCGGAGCACAGAGGAGGTTACGCATGAGGGATCGTTCGCGCAGGGGCATGAATTCCTGGGACCCAACCAGCGAGGATACGACCCTATCGTCCGCATCGCCAGCCGCTGCTGGCACGACGCCAACTGTATCTGCGGCGCCGCTTTCATGGAGGTGATCATCGGCTCGTTCTTCGGCTACCGCCCCGACCTCCCCGGCGAGAGCCTGCAGTTGCTGGCCCCAGATACGCCGCGTGGTTTTACTGGGGAACTCCGCCATGTGCCGTACCATGGTGAACACTACACCCTCGTCAGCGGCGCGGACGGCATCCGCAAGGTCGTAGAGCGGTCCCAATAAACCACCCAGTCTCGGAATCTCGCCTGGCCGGCTAACCTGCGGTGGTCACCCCCTCCGCAGCGAAACGGGACGGCCGGCGCCAAAAAGTCGGAAAGCTGCTGGTTTTTGTTGACTGACAGGCGATTTGAATCGCAGGATTTTGCAAGCCCTTTTAGCGATTGCACACGGGGTGCCCCACCGCCGTAGGCAGACACACTTCAGCGTGACACCTTGGCAACGGGACCGAACCATGCCCCTGGCTGCCCACCAAGGTTCAGGTTCATTGCTATTTTATCAAACGAAACAGTCATAATTGACCCCTCATTCCGGCCCGTCTATAATCTGTCTTGCTAAGATAACGCCAAACCATCTGGGCAATACTTTATGAATTTGCGATTTTTTGACCATTGTCTGCCAATCGTACTTTTCTGGGCATTGTTCGGCGTTCCTGTTAGCGCCCAGCAAAGAGCAGCCCCACCCGTGCTGCGCTATGTGGCGGGTTCCGCCACCAAAATGGAACAACTCATCGGCGAAGAAGACAAAGAGCGGCATCAACCCACTCGCAGCCGGACCTTCAAGCGATACAGATTGCGCGGTACCGACCTCGGCAATTCCTTTGAACATGATGGGCGGGCGTATTTCCTTTTTGGCGACACCGTGGGCGAATTGGATCGAGCGCTCGACACGATCGCAACGACGGACGCCCGCGATCCGGAACAAGGCGTCCGTCTCGACTTCCTGACGGCCCCCGGCCGTCCTTACCTGACCATCGAGCCGCCCGGCGTCAGCATGGGCGCCTTCGAGGTGCCCGTCGCCGGTATCGACTTGGGCGGGCGGATGTACGTGGTCGTCAGTACTAACCACTCGGCGGATCGGAGCACGGATCGTTCGGTCCTCACGACGTTCACTCGTCCCGCGACCTTCACGCCGCTGCGCACTATCTCCCAGCTTCCGGACGGGCGGTTCGTCAAGATGTCGATGCACGTCGAGCCCGGACCGATGGCGGGGATGCCTCCCGACGGGCCCTTCGTTATTATCTGGGGCACCGGCAAGTACCGCGCCAGCGACGCCTACCTCTCGGTCGTCCCCGTGGCGGAGTTCGAGTCTGGCCGGGGCACCCGTTATTTCGCCGGTCTCGACACGGCAGGTCGCCCAACTTGGAGCAGGAGCGAATCGGATGCCAAGCCGATTGTCACCAACGGAACCATGGGCGATATCTCGGTCACGTGGTGCAAAGACCTGAACCTGTGGCTGATGAACTGGGATAGTCGTTCGCCCGCACCTCACGGTGTGTTGTTCTCCTATTCCAAAACGCCGTGGGGGCCATGGAGCGCGCCGCAAGTCATCTTCAACGCGATCCGAGACGGGGCTGTCGGCAAATTTATTCACGATCCGAGTGCCGTTCCGGACGACAGGCTCGCGGGGCCGGTCATCGGCAAGGGCCAGAAGGACCCGGCAGCCGTCCACGGTGGCGCTTATGCGCCTTACGTGATCGAGCGGTTCACGAAGTTGAAGGGTTCGGAACTTCATCTTTACTACGTTCTATCGACCTGGAACCCATACGTCGTCGTTCTAATGAAGTCGCGGTTCAAGGTTGAGTAAGAGGAATAGGCACCTGAATCACAAAACCACCGTTGGAACGCCGTCAGCCCAGCTAGTCCGCATCGGTCATCCCCTACCTCCGCGCGCAAGGGGCAGGGCCCGCATCAAATAGTCTGAAAATGTCCATTATTTCTTGACTGCGGGCAGTTTGACACTCCCGCCTGACTTATCAGCCAACGCAGCCAATTGACAGGGTGAGCATCATGTCTTTCTTGATCCCCTAGAGACACGCCCCGTAGTGGTGTTTGCGGTCCAATGTGCTAAGATAGAATGAGGGGCAAAGAGATTGGGGTCTGACACGTCAGCGCGAGCGAAATTGCCACATGGGGAAGTGGTCGAAGAAAAAACAGCAGGCGACGCCCGGCGGCATCCCGGCAACCGATGATTGCGACGCGGCCAACCGGCTAGGCGCATCGCCGGGCGCACCAGGGCTAGGCGGTGGGCCGGACGGCCAGCGGCGGCGCTTCCGCGGCTGGCGGGCATGGCTCCTGCGGCTGGCGCTGATGATCCTTTCGCCGATTCTCTGCCTGGGCCTCCTGGAGGCCGGCCTGCGGCTGGGGGGATACGGCTACCCAACCACATTCTTCCTCGGCCCGGATTCCAGTGGCAGCTACACGGTCAATCACCGTTTCACATGGCGATTCTTCCCCCGGCCGCTTGCCACGCGCCCGTACCCCTGCACGCTCACCGCCAAGCCCGCCGGAGCCGTTCGCATCTTTGTCCTGGGCGGGTCGGCTGCGCAGGGCTTTCCCGATCCATCCTTCAACTTCGGCCGGATCCTCGCCGTCATGCTCAGCGAGCAGTATCCGGGCCGGCAATTCGAGGTCGTCAATGCGGCGATACCGGCGACCAACTCCCACGTGGCCCTGGAGATCGCTCGCGAATGCGCGGCCCACGAACCGGACCTCTTCCTGGTCTACCTGGGCAACAACGAGGTGATCGGGCCCTACGGTCCGGGGACCGTCTTCTCGCCCGGGTCGTCGGGTGTGGGCGTGATTCGCGCCCGTGTGTGGGTGAATTCCATTCGCAGCAGCCAACTGCTGGACGACCTGACTGCCCGGTTCCGCGGCCACGGCAGCGACGTGGACCGCGTGCCCGACATGGAAACGTACCTTCGCGGCGCGGTGCCGGCCGACGATCCGCGGCTGACGGCCGTCTACGACAACTATCGACGGAACCTCAGCGACATTTGCGGCGTGGCCCGCCGCGCGCAGGCGGCGGTCGTCCTTTGCAGCGTGGGCGTGAACCTGCGGGACTGCCCGCCGCTGGCCTCGTTGCACCGCTCCGATCTCATCGCCGAGGAGTTGGTGCAATGGGAGTCGATCTACAAGGCGGGCATCGCCTTGGAAGCGGAGAATCGTTGGCCGGACGCGATCCGGCAGTACGAGGCGGCGGAGAAGATCGACAGCCGGTTCGCCGAACTGCAGTTCCGCCTGGCACGCTGCCTGATGAAGGCCGGCCGCAGCGTCGAGGCCCGGGAGCGATTCGCACTTGCCCGCGATTTGGACGCGCTGCGGTTTCGGGCCGACTCGCGCATCAATACGATTGTCCGCGAGGTGGCCGCCGCGCAAGGGCCCACAGGCGTCCGTTTCGCCGACGCCGAGCGGGAGCTTACCGAAAGAGACCTGGGCGCGGCGGGCGTTGCAGGGAAAGATCTCTTCTACGAACACGTGCATTTGACCTTCGAGGGAAACTACGTCCTCGCCCGGGCAGTCCTGGAGCAGGTCGCCGCGGCCCTGCCGCAACTGGCGGGCCGGAGTGGTGAAGTTCCCTCGCCACAGCGATGCGCGGAACGGTTGGTGAGGACGACCGGCGACGAGTACCAGGCCGCCAGCGTCATGGTACACGTGAAGTACCGGCCGCCGTTCACCAACCAGTTCGACCATGCGCTGCGGCAGGCCGCCGCACGCCGTCAGCGGGACGACTTGCACCGCCGGCTATTGGCGCCGAAGGAGGTCGACGCTGCCCGCCGGGCCTACGAGGCGGCGCTTGCCCAATCGCCGGGCAACTGGGAACTGCACTACCATTTCGGCGCGCTGGCACTGGTGTGGGGCCGGGCGGCGCTGGCCGAAGAGCATCTTCGCATCGCGCTCCAGAGTGTGCCGTGGGATGTTCGCACCTGCAACCTGCTCGGCAACGCGCTGGCGGACCAGGGTCGATTCGACGAGGCCCTTGTCCAGTACGGCAAGGCCCTGGAAATCGATCCTGAATTCATCGAAGCCGAGAAGAACCTCGCGGTCGCTTTGGCCGACGTCGGGCGGGGCGACGAGGCCCTTGTCCATTTCCGTAAGGTCCTCGAGATCCACCCCGATTTCGTCGAGGCCCGCGACAACCTCGGCAGGCTGCTGGCCGGCCGGGGCCAGTTCGACGAGGCCGTCGTGCAGTTCCGGAAGGCCCTGGAAATCGACCCGGATTATGCGGAGGCGCACGATGACCTCGGCCAGGCCCTCTTTCAGCAAGGAATGCCGGACGAGGCGGCCGAGCAGTTCCGCAAGGCCGTCGAGATCAAGCCCGACTTTGCCGAAGCGCACAACAACTTGGCGCTAGTGTTGGTCAAACGCGAACAGTTCGACGATTCTCTTGCCCATTACCGTAAGGCATTGGAGATCAAGCCCGACTACGCCGCCGCCCACTTCAACTTCGGTATGGCCCTGGCTGAGCGCGGCCAGTTCGACGAGGCGATTGCCCATTTCCAGCGGGCCCTGGAAATCAACCCCGGCTTTCTTCAGGCCCGCCGCGCCCTGGAAGCCCTGCGCACAAACCGGCCATGATCCAAGAGTCTGTTCCGAAAGGCGTTGGAGTCCCGGCTTTAGCCGGCTAAAGCCGGGACTCCAACCCGGGTCCCCGGCTTTTCGGAACAGACCCCAAATAAATTCCGTTCTATGTTGAACTTTGCAGTTCCCCTGAGAAGATTTCCTGAAGACTGGTAAACCGCAAGACGTTATGCGAAAATAGCACGGCGCGGATGGCAAGTGGTTATCATGGATGGCCATTGCTTCAGAGCGCGCTCAGTTTTGAGGAGAACAGAACAATATGACCAACAAAGCCCTCTGCTTCCTCGCGATCCTGTGCGTCAGCCTCGGTCGGCTGCCGGCCGCCGAGCCTGCCAATTTGCTCATCGCCAAGTTCACTGCCGGACAGAACGTAAAACTCTGGCGGGATGCTGCGGCTGGTGTGGAATTGACGGTCGAGCCTCTCACGAAGCAGGATCTCAACTACACGTTGAAGGTCGTCCACCACGCCGGCGGTTGGCCCGGCATCGGTCTGCCCCATCCACCGTCCGACTGGTCAGCGTACCAGGTGTTCAAGTTCGAAGCCTGGGCCCCGGAGAACATTAGTGTCGAACTCCGTATGGATGACGCCAAGAGCAAGGGCTTTGATTCGCGGTTCAACTTCTCCTTCAAGCTGACCAAGGGTAGGAACCTCGTCCAAATCCCCATCGAGCAGATCCGGAAGGTCATCGATCCCAAACACATCGTGCTGGTCATGCTCTTCATGAGCGATCCACCCGAAGGCAGCACCATTTATTACGACAACTTCCGCCTCGGCCCGATGGAGCGAGATGAGGTACACTTCATGCCATATGCGGACCGCATGGACCTGCAGCCGACCACGCGGGTCCGCACGCCGCACTTTCCCTTCGGGCGGAACCTCAGCCGCGGTCCCTTGAAGATCTTCGCCATTAACGCGGTCACGGCGGGCCGAGCGGCATCCGAGCTGATGCAACGCCTGGACATGAACCTCAACGTGGTGACTTGGGACCGGGCGTGGGACGCGAACACCTGGGGCATCGCCGATTTCTACGGCCAGCGCGGCACGAGTTCCGAGGACTGTATGCTGGTCCAGCGGTACCTGGCCAGCTCGATGCAAAGTCCCGAGCGACTGGATGCGATGATTCTGACGACACCCTGGGGCTGGAGCAGCTTCTCGGAGTCGGCGCGGGAAGGCATTCTGCGGCGGGTCGAGAAGGATGGCACCGGGCTGGTCTTCATCATGCCCTTCCCCGGTGGTGCGAAGCCCGTCTGGACCGATGATCTTCGCAAGCTCTGTGCCTTGGTCGACGCACCGTCCGATTACTTTGCGGGCGGCTATTACGGTCTGCGGGAACCGAAAGACGGCATCATCGGCGGCAAGCCGTGGCGGCTCGTCGGCAGGCATCCGATCACCGACGGCGTTCCGTTGGATGCCCTGCCGGTCCATAAGATCGACGTCATGCAGTGCAAGGCCGCCGCGGGCGCCCAGGTGCTGATCGAGACCGACAGCGGCAATCCAGTACTGGCGGTCAAGCAACTTGGCAAGGGGCGCGTGGTGACGCTTAGCGTGCGTAGCGACGGGCTTTCGCCGCCGATGCCTCTGACGCCAGACCAGCGCCTCGCGGATGGCTTCGAGTTCCGCTACTGGGAAATCTGGTACGATCTGCTGGCACGGGCTGCCTACTGGGCCTCGGGATCGACATTTAGCCGCAACGGCGAGCCGGTAAAGCTGGCCGTTAGCGGCGATGACACGGACGAGAACCTGAGTGTCCGCCAATGGAAGGACAAGGCCGGCAAGGTGACGGACTGGCAGATCGACTTCGTCAAGCCCAGTTTGACCCTTGTCCCCCTCCTCGTTCCGGAGATGGTCGATCGTGGCGCGGACATCGAGCTGGGCTTCACGCCGCCCCAGAATATCGACAAGGCGGCCAAGTGGGAGGTAACGGCGTCGGAGCCGGCAGTCGCCAGCGAGCGGATTCTCGAGCGTATCACGCCCGATCTTACCGGGATTCACGCGGTCAAGCCCGGAAGCGGACGCGGCCTCGTGAGTATCCCGACAAAACGCATGTCCCGTACGTCCGTGCATTTGCGAGTGACCGCCCGGCATGGCGGGCGTATCGTGGCTGAGGGGCTGGCGGTCGTGCTCTTCACGCCGACGCAGACGTGGGAAGACTTCGAAGTTCATAGCTGGGGACTGGGCGGCCTGCCCTACATGGCGGACTACGAGTTGCGCCTGGGCCGTGCGCTGGGCATCACCTGCGCCCAGTCCGGCGGCTGGTGGGATATGCGGGAGGCCATGGTCAACGGTTTCCGCAACCAGTGCTTCTTGGGTGTCGATGGGTTGAACAACCCGATGTATGTCTGGGATCAGCGGGCTTGGAACAACTCCAAGGACCGGCAGTACCTGATCCGCAAGCCGTCGTTTGCCGACCCCCAGGAGATGGCCAGGCGTCAGAAGGACATCACCGAACGGGTTCGCACGTTTGCCAAGTACAAGCCGCTTTCGGGTATCCTCGCCGACGAAACCTCACTGACGAGCTACGCGGCGGAATTCGACTACGACATGCACCCGGCGAACATCGAGGCCTTCCGGCGGAAGCTGCAGGCGAAGTTCGGCACGATCGCGGCGATGAACGCGGCGCTCAAGACCTCGGAGAAATCTTTCAAGGAGATCGTCGCCCCGGTCACCGCCGAGACGAAGGCCTCCGGCAATTGGGGCCTGTGGAACGAGTGGCGGGCACACAATGACGATCTCTGGACGAGTGTCTTTACTTCCTACGCGGCCTGGATCAACGCCGTCGAGCCGGGCATCCGTGTCAGCGTCTCTGGCACGCAGCCGTCAACGCCGTTCAACGGTATCGACTGGGCGAAGCTCACGCCGGCGCTGCGCTCGGTCACCGGCTACAACGCCCGCTTTCAGCAGTTGCAGCGGCTGAACTTCCATCCGAGCGGCGACCTGAAGTCCATGGCCTGGGTGGGCTACGGCAATAAAGGGGTGGGCGCGCAATACCAGATGTGGGACAACCTCTTCAATGGCGACGCGGGCTGCGGCTTCTTCTGGTGGTATTCCTTGCGCAATCCGGACCTGACCTGGAGCCAGTCGGCCCTCGATTACAAGGTCGCCTTAGACCGCATCGCGCATGGCGTCGGGCGGCAGTACCAGTTGGCACGGCGCCGGTTCTCGCCGATCGCGGTCCTGTGGAGCCCGACCAGCCAGCGCGCGGCGTATGCGGCCGGCAAATTCGAGCAGTTCGTCCAGGAGGAGGAGAACGTGCTCCAGTCGCTGCGTCGGGCCGGCTATGAACCATATTTCATCTCCGAACCACAACTGCTGGCCGGCGAACTGAAGGCCAAGGGTGCCCGGGCGCTCTTCCTGCCCATGACGCTTTCGCTCGGGATGGGGACGTATCCCGCCGGCGTGAAGGTCTGGCCGGCGATCGAGGCTTTTCTGCAGCAGAAAGGCTTGGTGGTGTGTACCTGCATGCCCGACCGGGATGAGTTCCTCCAACCGCTGGAGGCCCCGGCGAAGCTAAAGCAGCAAGTCGTCCAATTCAAGACGATCGGCAAGGATCTGCGCGGCGCTTTGGAGCAACGTGGCGTCAAACCCTGGGTGACGGTATGCGGCGCCGGTCTGACCGCGGGCGAAATGCCGCCGTACGTGCATGAGTTGCGTTCGGCCAAGGGTGCCCACGGCTATCTAGTGGGACTGCTCTTGCCTCCGGCCAGCGCGAAGCGGACCATCGGCGCCGACGGCGTCATGCACGAGGAGGGTGGCGACCGGGCTCCCGTTGCCTGCACGCTGGAGTTCGCCGGCCTGCCCCACACGGCCTGCTACCTCCAACGCAGCGGCCAGCGCCTGACTGGGCAGGACAAGGTCGTGCTGACGGCCGGCCAGGGCGAACTGTTGTCTCTGCTGCCGTATGTTGTAACGGGAGTCTCAGTGGACCTGAAGGCCGAGGACCAGGACCTGGTCGTACGCTGGGCGATCAAGCGAGGGGACGTCGCAGCCGACTTCCTGCCGCATGCGGTGCGGATCGAGGTTGCTGACGCCGCTGGTGTTCTCGACCCGGACCTCGCACGGAATACCACCAGTCGTGCCGACGGCACAGGCACGATGCGTCTCTCACTGTCCGAAAGTGAGCGGGAGCAGCGATGGGCGGTGACGGTACGCGACGTGTTGACTGGTATCCAGGGGCAAGCACGGCAACCTTAGATCGTCCGGAAGAAATAACGAAGTGCTGTGTTGTCGAGGGTGGCCGGGGCAACCGGGCCGAACGGCATGGCATAACTTCCGGGACATCGATTTCCAGAATTACAGCGGCGTCCAGGGCACGTCCGATCGCGTGTGGAGACGTGATGCAAGCTCAATGGCCTGATAACGCTGGTCCAGCACCTTGGCGGCAACCCGCTGCAAGGAGATATCCTGTACCTCATAACAGACCAGGATGTCGTTGGCGGCGTCCGCCAGCACCGTCGGCACGGGCGTCTCGCCCTCGCCGGGCGTCTGCTTGGCGACCAGTGGCAGAAGTTGCTCGGGGGCGACGATCAGCAGGCGCTGCTCTCCGCCACAGGTGGCAAACCGCTGCGGCAGCGCCTCTTTCAGCCCAGAAGCGAGCTCGAAAAGCGGCTCGTGCGGCCGGCCATCGAGGGCGGCGGCCGTCTGTTCCGCAGCAAACTGTTGGAGCATGCGGAGAATGACTGTTCGCGACATCCTTGAGACGACATCGGCCACATGGCCGTGGACATCGCGGATTTCGGTTGTCGCCGCCTGGCGGAGTCCTTCTTCCAATCCTTGTTCCATTTCGGTGAGCAAGTCCGCCCTGCGAGCGGCGATCTGCGCCGCGGCGATCTGCTGTAAGGCATTCCCCGGCCTGGCCAGTTCTTTGCCGGTCGCCGCGGCGCCGGAGAATCGCTCGATCAGGCGGTTGAAGTCGGCTGCCAGGTTGCACAGCTTGTCGCCGGCGGTGGCCAACTGCGCCACCACGATGCCCACCATCCGGCAAAACGCATCGAGTGCCAATTCGTACAGCCGCAACTCGAAGTATTCGGAAAGGCGCTGGTCGGTCACCAACCGGCGGGCGGAGAAACATCCGCGGAACTTCAGCCAGTCCTTGCCGCCCCGCTTGTCGCCCAGCAGTTGATGCTTCAGCGACTGCAATTGGTCGGCGCTTGCGCGGAGCGCATCGCCCGCCTGGCCGCTGAGGTCGCGGAGGTGCTCGGTCAGGCTGTCGGCCAGGCGCCGGGCGCCGGCCAGGCGATGTTCCGGCGAGTGTACCAGGCCGAGCAACCAGGGTTGCAATTGCGCGCCCGCTGTCGTGGCGATTTCCTGAATCGGGGCCTCCATCGCGGACTCCAGGCAAAGCCGATGCGTGTCCTGTGCCCCTTGGTAGCGGATGATGCCGTCCAACGCTTCGACGATCGCCTCGCTGGACGGCGCACTGGCGAGAAAACCGCGTCGCGGGCCGAGATTGTTCAACAACTCACCCAGCGCCGAGAGCAAGTACGCCTGGCGATCGTTGCCCATCTTCTCCGACAACGTGGCATGAAAACGATTCACGACGCCGTCCAGAGTAATGCCCGCCGCTTCGGCCTGGGAGACGGCGGCGGCATGCAGTTCCTCCGCGGAGATTCCCCGGGCGAAACGCCTGGCCAGGAGGCTCGTGGGATCGGAGAGCGAAGCCGCCGCCGGATCGGGTTGGTTCAGCTCGTCGCCGCGCCAGCGGCGGACCAGGCCGCGGCAGAGGTCCTCCACCGCGCCGGGAGGCACGTCGCCCAACGTGAAGCCCAATTGGCACATGCCGAAGGTCCGCGGCGTCGGAGCAGTGCTGGCTGGCGGCCTCTCTACCGCGCGGCATTTGTCGAAGAAGGCCGCGGCGGTCGTGACGGCGCCATAATACAAATAGCTGGCGAGCGAATTGGCGGCCGCGGCAAAACCGTCGGCCTCAAGTTCTTCGCCGAGGTGGACCAGATAGGTATGGCTGAAGGGCGCATCCTCCGCGCCGAAGGCGGCCAGGCCAGCCGCCGGGTCGCCCGGGAATGCATGTAGCGGGTCGGCATAGTGGTTCAGTTCGCCCAGCAGGGCATAGGCATTGGCCTTGGCGAGGTCGCGAGTCTGCGGGTTACGGCCCGTGCAGTAGGCCAGTACTCCGCAAATCGCATCATCCGGAAGTTCCATGGCTCGCAATACCTGGCGCACGATGTAACCGAAGTCCAGCACCATGCCACTGCCACTGCCGCCCGTTGTCGAGGAAACGATGAATACACGCGGCCGCGGATTGCGGAAAGGCAGGCCGCTGGCGGCGGCCGTGGCCACGATGCCGGCCGGGTCGACAGCCGCGCGCACCACGCGCGAAACCTGTTCCAACACCCGTTCCATGTTGTCGACCAGTGCCAGCCGTCCCAGGGGACGAATGCCTTGGGTCTTCGCATTGCGAGGGATGTTGAAAATCCAGCGGCGGCTGAGCCAGTTGAAGCGTCCGCCCGACTCGTTACGGTAGTCGGCCGACTGCCGCAATGGCAGCAATACGGCTGCGTCGTTTTTCAATGGGGCCGGCGTACAGTCGGTGACGTCCCTGATACTCTCCGCGTCGGTCTCAAACAACAGGAACTGCAAGGCCGGCAGTTTGGCCGGATCGCCGAAGCGCGTCTCGATGCGTTGGTGGAGCGTTTGCAAGGTCCGCGCCGCCAGGCCGCCCACCCCCAGGAACACAGTCGGCCGGCATTCGATCTCCGCGGTTTCCATCCGCAACGGAGGCAGGTTGCGCACCGGCAGGGGCACATCAGTCAGTTGCGTCCTGTTGCTGGCGCGGCTGCGGGCGGCCGTGTCCGCCGCAGAAATCGCGTCCGCCGCGATGATTTCTGTGGCCGCGGGCGGCACGGCGGGCAGACTCTCCGCTCTCAGCCGCTGCGGCGCGCGAACGGCGCGCGAACGCGCGTTGGGCGTGGCGTCGACGAGGGCCTCGATCATGTCCAGGCAGGAAGCGAATCGCTGCTCGGGGTCTTTGGCCAAGGCCTGCGCAATCGCCGGCACGTCGGCATCCGGCAAACGATCAAGCCGCGGGCGGGCGTGCAAGTGCTGCGCCGCCAATTGGGCCGTGGTGCGGCCTTCGAACGGCGGCGAGCCCGTGAGCATTTCCTGATAGACGATCGCCAGGCTGTATTGGTCACTGTGGATGTTCGGGCGGCCGTCGAACAACTCCGGCGCGGCATAGACTGGCGTCATTCCGCCGACGATCGAACAGTTGACGTCCTGCAGGTCCTTGACCAGGCCGAAATCGGCCACTTTGATCCGCCCGCCCACCAGGAGCAGGTTCTCGGGTTTGACGTCGAGGTGCTGCAGCGAGTACTGCTGGCTGATATAGTCCAACGCATCGGCTGCGTCGTGGAGGTGGGCCAACAACTCGCTGCGGGGGATGCCGGCAAGCCCAAGCTGGCGGCACTCGTCGAATTGCTGTCTGAGGCTCGATGTGGCCAACTCGGTGACAATGATCAGGTGGCCGTCGATTCGCTCGATGCGTTCCAGCGAGAGGAGGAAGGGGTGGCGGACCTGCTTGATGCGGTTCAGCGCGGCCAGTTCCCGCGCCGCCCGCTGGTCGTCGGCGCAGCCGTAGACGATCTTGATGGCCTTGGCCAGTTCGCCGGGCGCGTCGGCCTTCCAGACCTCGCCGTAACCGCCGGCCCCCAATCGCTCGCGGACGCGATAGCCCGGGATTGGTTCGCTCAGGGAAAACGTCGCAGTGGCTGTCGTGCTCATGACGATCCGATCTCACCCATCACGGTGGCAAAATAGGTCTTGACCGCGCGGTCGAAGTGGTCGCTCCTGAGTTCCATGGGCTTGCCCGCGTAGTTGCAGTAACTGCGGATTTGCAATAGCAAGTCGCGCGCATGGCAGCGCCGCAAGCGGCGGCCGGCGGTGCGAAAATGGCGTTCCAGCACGTCGTCGATCACTTCGTCGCGATACTCGCAGCCGAACGAGTCGCAATAGAGCCGGAACAACTGCCGGAGCTCCTCCTCACTCGGGTCGGCAATCTCGATCTTGTAGGGGATCCGCCGCAGAAAGGCCTCGTCTACCAGGTCGCGCGGTTCCAGATTCGTCGAGAAGATGACGAGTTGGTCGAAAGGTACTTGCAGCTTCTTGCCCGTCGCCAAAGTGAGGAAGTCGTGTCGCATTTCCAGGGGCACGATCCAGCGGTTGAGTAACTGCACGGGCTCGATCCGCTGCCGGCCGAAGTCGTCGATCAGCAGGCAGCCGCAGTTGCTCTTCATCTGCAAGGGGGCCTCGCTGACGTTGTTCCGGGGATCGTGCCGAAGCTCCAGGTTGTCCATCGTGAGCTCGCCGCCCACGACCACGGTAGGCCGCGAGATCTTCAACCAGCGGCGGTCGTGGTCGCCGCACTTGGTGATGCTCCGCTCGTCGTTGATGACCGCCTTGTGATAGGCCGAATCGTAGAACTTGATGATCTGGCCGTCTTCGTGGAGCACGTTCGGGATCCAGATCTCCTGGCCGAAGCAAAGCGTGATCCGCTTGGCCAGCGTCGATTTGCCGTTGCCCGGCGCGCCGTACAGGAACATGCCTGCTCCGGAGTTGATCGCCGGCCCGAGGCTCTCGAAGAGGTTCGGATCGACGGAGATGCCGCGGACGGCTTCCGCGAGTTTTTCGGGGCCGGGGGCTTCGGCGGTAATCGACTGGGCCTCGACGGAAATCACGTAGTCGGCCAGCGGCACGGGCGCCGGCCCGACATAGCTGCAGGTTTCCAGAAAGGACATCGCCCGAGTGCGGCCTAGTGTGGTGAGGCTGTAGTAGTAGTCGTTGAAAGGGGCGGAACCGGCGTGGACGACGACTTGGTTGGTGCGCAGCGCCGCCAGCAGCGGTTCGATGATGTTGAAAGGCAGGCAGAGGTGGTCGGCGACGGAACGACCCTTGTTCGTGCCGAACACGGCAAGATACTTGCAGATCAACTGCTCGATGAATTCTTCGCCCAGGCCCGTCTCTTCGATGCTCGCGGGGCGGGTGGGAGCGAAATTTTCGTCGGAAAGCAAGGAAGCCAGGAGGCTCTCGCTGATGTCCATGGTCTCGGATGATGACATGCTGTCCTCGTCGTCCAAGCGTAGGTGTACACGCGGCTGCGATGCTGCGAACTAGGGATTTGCGCTTAAGCAAATGTAGGTCACGGCCGCGACAAGAAAAGCGTCGGGGCCAAGTTTCGCCGGCGGACCACGCGCCACAGTCCCGCCCCGCCGCCGTCATCCTCGGAATATCCTGCGGCGGCCGTCACAGATGATTTATTCCGAACGGGCGAACCCCATTAGGGGCGGCGAATCAATAACTGTCGCAAGTCGAGGCCGTAGGGGTGACTTTAGTCGCCCTATTGCCGAAGAGGGCGACTGAAGTCGTCCCCACAACACGACACTTATCGATTCGCCGGTCCTTACGGCCGGCGCGGTTCTCACCGACAGCCGTCCCAGGCGCAAACTATATGCTAGATATTTAGAACAGCGTTAAAAGGACGCTTGCCTTGAAGAGGGCGGAATCGGGTCCTGCCCTCGCGCCGAATGAGGAATCGTCTGCCATGTCTTCCACCTCGCTCGCAGCCAACAATGCCGTGTGGTTCCTGGTCGGACCGTTCGACAGCACGGAGGTTATTCGGCACATGCCGATCTATACCTTCCCGTTCCAGATCGGACGCCGCCAGGACCTGCCGCTGTCGCTGTCGTGCAAGACCGTCTCCACGCTACACGCCGAAATCACGGAAGTCGGCCGGGCCCTGGTGCTCCGCGACCTGGGCAGCACCAACGGCACGTATGTCAACGGCGTGCGCGTTAAGGAACCCGTCGTCCTCGCCGAGGACGATCTCGTGCAATTCGCCAACCTGCCCTTCCGCATCCGCATGCAGTCCGCCAAGGAGGATCTCCTCTCCGTACACGAGAGCGCCTGCAACCGGGCCTTGTCCCTGGTGCTCTTCGACAAGTTGATGTCGGAACGCGCGGTGACGCCTTACGTGCAACCGATCGTCGAGTTGGGGAAACGCGAAACCGTGGCCTACGAGGTCCTCGCCCGCAGCCGGCTGTTCGGGCTGGAAACGCCCGGCGAGATGTTCGGGATGGCGCAGCAGTTGAACTTGGAGGTCGAGTTGAGCACGATGCTCCGCTGGGAAGGCGTGCAGGTCACGCGCTGCATGCCGCAGCCGCCGCACCTGTTTCTCAACACGCAGCCCCGCGAGTGGGTCGAACAGGGACTGGGCCCTTCGCTGGAACGCTTGCGCGAGAATTGGCCGGACCAGGAGCTGACCCTGGAAGTTCACGAGGCGGCCATCGCCAATGGATCGCGGTTCGCCCAGGTGCGGTCGCTCTTGGCGCGATTGGACATCAAGCTCGCCTACGACGATTTCGGCGTCGGCGAGTCGCGACTGAACGAGTTGGCGGATGCGACCCCGGACTACGTGAAATTCGACATGTCGCTGGTCCGCGACATCGACTCGGCCACGCCGCAACGGCAGCAGCTCGTGGCCACGCTCGTACGGATGGTCCGCGACCTGGGTATCACGTCGCTGGCCGAGGGCGTGGAAACAGCCGACGAGGACGAGACCTGCCGGCAAATGGGCTTCGATCTCGGCCAGGGCTATCTCTATGGCCGCCCTGCCCCGCCGCGCAGCGGACAATATGTGGGACGGACGGAAGTCCGTGCTACGTAGAACGGACTTCCGTCGGTCAGACCGTAATTGGGAGCCGCAAGCGGGCGCGTTGCATCTGATCCGACCCTGCTCGTTTCGCCCTCAAGTTTACGGCGGCCCATTAGCGTCTCCATACTTCTGGGCCGCCTTTGTCCTTGGCGGCAATTGGCGATAGAATAGGAAGGTCGAAAGATGAGGACATCCTGGCTACCGCCCCGGAAGTGGAAATGCCGCAATCCGATCGTGAAACGCCGACGCCGGCCGTGCCCGCGCCACAGGTCCAGTTGCTGACCCCCTGGAGCCAGGCTGCTGCGCGCATCCGGTCCGCGGCCCTCTCGCATTACGTCCACGCCCTGGTTGCGATGACGGGAGATTACTTTGCGGAGCATAAGCCCGACCAGGGCATGGATCTCTGCCTGGCCGTGGCGGTGCTGCCCGAGGGCGCGGCCCTGGTCCATGGGGAACTTTCGCCCAACGCCTTGCCCCAGTCCGGCCTCGCCGAATTTCTCGACCAGGTTCAAACCCTGCCGCACCCGCCGGTACGAGGCGGCCCCGTGGCCCTGGTCGTGCGATTCCCGGTTATGGGCGGCCGCCAGGACCGGCTCAAAGCAGGCTTACGCAACAACGTCCCAGCCGGCTTTATCTCGGTGCTCAAGCGGGCGGAATCCTATTTTGCGGCGAGGTTGCCGCGGCCCGGTTTCTGGGCCAGGACGATAGCCGGCTGCCGGCGGGCGCTCGCCACGATGCGTCATGCCCTGTCGCCGCCCGCGCCTGCAAAGCCGACGCCCGGAAATGACTTCAGTCTCAAGGAAGAAGACCGCACGGTCGAGCGACTGACGGAAATGGCCGCGAAGAATCCGCATTGTTCCAAAATATATCTCTGGCGGGCCCAACTTCACCGTCAGCAAGAGAGCTACGAGGCCGCCATTGCCGATTACAGCGAGTATCTTTCTCACAATCCGGACGATGCCCAGGCCTATTTCGAGCGCGGCATCTGCCACCACGCCAGCAGCAGCCGAGAGAAGGCGCTGGCCGATTACAACGAGGCCCTCCGCCACAATCCGCAAGCCGCAGTCGTTCTTATGCGGCGGGCCTGGTTATACATCGAGCTGGAGGCCCTGGAGCGCGCCTTGCAAGACGCCACAGCGGCGACAGAAATCGATCCTTGGGAGCCGGAGTGGCTTCTCGGGCGGGCCAAATTGTTCGCTGCCGGAGGCAAGTTCGATTTGGCCCTGGCCGATCTCGACCAGGCGTTGCAACTGGACCCGCACCACATGGAAGCGCTCTTCATTCGCGCCATGGTCTATCGCGACAGGCCCTGCCCACAAGAGCAGGCCCAGGCCGATTGTAAACTGGCGATCGCCGGGTTTACCGCCACGCTCTTCCTGGACCGTAACCACGTGCCGGCCTACGCGCACCGCGCGGAGATGCGCCGGCACACGGGCGATCTGGATGGGGCCATGGCCGATTGCGACCAGGCCATCCGCCGCAGCCCGCAATACGGATTCCCCTACGCCATCCGGGGGCACGTCCACCTCTGCCAAGGCGACCGCCGCCAGGCTATTGACGACTGCACGGAAGCGGTTCGCCTGGGCACCGACGGCTGGCTGGTGCAGCTTACCCTGGCGGATGCCCATCTGGGAGAGAACGAACTGGACGAGGCATTGGCCGCCTGCGAAGCGGCCTTGAAGTTGTCGCCGCAACATCCGGGAGGGTTGCTGCTGCGGGCAAAAACGCAGATGCAGATGGGATTGCTCGACGCGGCCGTGGACGACGCTTCGGCGGCGATCGATGCGGCGCCGGCCTGGCATGAAGGCTATGCTGTGCGCGGCAACCTGCACGGGCTGCGCGGCGATACGGCCAAGGCCCTGACCGACCTAAACGAGGCCCTGCGCCTGGAGCCTGCGGATGTCGTGGCCCGCTACAACCGCGGGGTGGCCTGGTTTCACGACCAAGAATTCGCCCGCGCGCTGGCAGATTTCGACGAGGCCGAGCGCCTAGGTTGCAATGCGGCGATGCTGTATTTCATGCGGGCCACGGTTTATCTTCACCAGTCTGAGCCGGAGCGGGCGCTTGGCGACTTGGACGAAGCGCTCCGCCAGGATCCCGAATGCGCCCCGGCGCTCGGCGCCCGGGCGAACCTCCTACTGCACATCGGCCGGCACGCCGACGCCATGCGGGATTACAACGAGCTGGTTCGTCTCTGTCCGAACGTGGCTGCCGCCTACAGCAGTCGGGCGAGCGCCTGGCTGCAAATGGGAGAGCAGGAGAAGGCCGCGGCGGATTTCCAGGAAGCGGTGCAATTGGATCCCGGCCATGCGGAGGCCTATGCCATCGAACGCCTGCTGGTCGAGGCCGCCTTTCATCACAATCGCGAGGATTTTCAGCAGGCGATCGCCCGGGCCACGGAGGCCATCCAGGCGGATGCGGATTGCGGCCCCGCGTATTCACTCCGCGCCGCATCGTACTGGTACACGGAACACCACGTGGAGGCGGTGGACGACTACAACAAGCTGCTGGAGATGGAGGAGTGGCCCTCGTTCACGTCGCTCAGCGGCCGCGGACAGGTCTACGCCGAGATGGGCGAATTCCAGAGCGCGCTGGACGACCTGAATCGGGCCATCGAGCATGAATCGCGGGGCGTGCCGCCCAAGACCTTGGCCTACGCCTTGAGCGGACGGGCGCTGGCCCGCGCCGGCCTTGGCCGTTTTGAGGAAGCGGTGCAGGACTTCGAATCCTCCATCCGCAACTGCCCTGCAAACGCCTGGGTCCACTACAATCATGGCCTGATGTGCCATCAGCTTGGCAAGACCGACGAGGCGGTCGTCTGCTTCCAACTGGCCCTGGAACTTCGCGAGCCGGCCTTGCCGCCCCGCAAACGCGACCGCGCGCGAGGTTACGTCCGACGCTATCGCCAGGCCGGCACAGAACAGCCAGGAGAAGGTTCTGGGCATTGACCGCCCGTCTGCTTGCCGCTCATTTGTTCCGAACGCTCTAAGGCATGCCACCCTCGCAGAAACAGGGAAGTTACTTATCGTCCGGTCCGTACAGGTTTCAGCCCGGCGGCGGAAACGGCTCCTCCTTGATGTAAGCCGTCCCCTGGAACAAGGCCACCAACTCGCCGGCGTCGTTGGTCACCTCCACTGTGCAAGTGGAGATCTTCCGACTGCGCGAGACCTCCTTGGCCTCTGCGTACAGATTGCCGGAGCGGGTCGCTTTCAAAAAAGAAAGATTCGTGTTCACGGCCACCGCGACGCGCCCCGCCGAATTGCAGGCCATGGCAAAGGCCAGATCGGCCAGCGTGAAGATCGCCCCGCCTTGCACGATCCCCACGCTGTTGAGATGGCGGTCTTCGATCTTCAGCGCGGTTCGGGCAAGCCCCGGGCGGAGTTCCACCAACCGTATGCCGCTGGACGCAGCGAAACGGTCGTTCTGGAAATGCCGCATGATGGCGTCGATGTTGTCTGCCATGTGCTCCACTCCCCTGCCCTGCTCCATTGTTGGCGATGCGCTATGCACAAGGAACTGGCTCAAAGCTCATTCATAATCGATCGATACGGAAATGAGTCGCCGCGTTGCGTTATCGCGCACGAACACGACGATTCTGTCTTGCTGCTGGGCTTCCGCATATTGCTTCTCCAGCATCGCTTGCGACCTTGCGCTCAGACTGCCCTTGTAGTCCTCGTAAGGATAGGCATAAATCCGCTCCTCCTGGACGTCAAACAGCATGACAGGCCGATCCTCTTCCTGCAGCCGGTAGGCGCCGCGAATGCTCTCTTGGACTTCCATCGCCAGATTCACCAAATCGTCGCTCATGGTCGATCCCCAGCGTTGCCCATTATCGGGTCGATCTATCCTCGATTCCCAGCATGATACAATCTGGGTCGCCTGCCGTCCAGCGGTCGAATCGGAACAACTGGAGGCTCTTGCGGCGAATAAGGCAACCCAGTCGCCCGCCTGAAGATGACAGAAATATGGTTGACAGAAATATAGTCGGGAGTGGGTCGGGCCTTTTTCGCTAAGCGGACATATTTCTGTCAATCATATTTCTGTCAGTCCTCTTGATTCTAATGTAGCCCCAAGCCGTAGCAACCCCCGGACATTTCCTGGCCCACACAGTTTGCCCATTTCGAACAAGCCGTCTATTCGTCAAAGTCGCCCCCTGGCGCATAACATGCATTCCAGCTATTCCAGGCATGCGCGGCGGAATTGACACTTCCGGAGAATACGTCAACTGGCGTTTTCAAGCTGGACGATGCTACCGATAGAGCCGGCAGATGCCTCCCAGTTTTTCGCCGGTTTTCCCAGGGAGTTAGGAAATGGTCGCACGCTTGCAATGCCTGGTGGTACCGTTGGCGGTCCTGCTGCTGACGGCCGCTTCAGCCCGGGCACAGGACGTCCGTCCGGCCGAACAACCAGCCAGCGAACCGGTATGGACGGGCGAGGCGAGCGTTCCAAATACAAGCGGCCCAATGTGGGACTTTCAGGCCGATTGGCTGGGTACTGTTCACGCCAAGCTGACGACCGACACGCGCAGTTTCATCGCCGGTCCCGACACCGCTAGCTTCAACGACTTGCCGGACCTCTCCTGTGAAGACGGTTATCGGCTCAAGGGCAACGTCCGCTTGGGCAACTGGATCATCGAGGGCGTCTACTCCTACTACGGCGGTTGCAGTTCTTGGCTGAATGAAAGCGTCGACGGCGTGGCATTCAACGCCAGCGCCCTTGCGGGCAACTGGACGGGGCGCAACTCGCTCAACGCCAGCACGTATTTTTCGCCGATCTTCAGCGCGGCCAGCCTCCCGCCCACGGCCACCACGCCCGCCGATCAAACCGGCTTGGGCCCCAGCAACAGCTTTCTCAATGATACACGGCCGTTGCTGATGACCTACATGCATAGCGACTTTTACATGGCCGAGGCGAACATCAAGTGGGCCGACTATATCGTTCCCACATTCGGCGGCGGCGGACTGCGACTGGGAGTCGGTTACGTCTCGGCCGACCTTAAGGAAAACGCCTGGGTGGCCCTGTCGGGATCCTTTGCCGACGTCACCAACGGCGCCCCCGGCACGGCCACGCTGGGCCTTTCCAACTCGGTCCTCACCTCTTACAACGGCGGCAACCTGGCGCTCTATTCGGGCGGCGGGACCGGCTTCAGCGATGGCACCAACAACGGCACGGGAATCCCCAGCCAGGTGCTTTTCACGCATCAGGCCACGACCAGCAACCACTTCAACGGCGCGCAACTGTTGTTGGACGGCGACCTCGTGAAGTTCTGGCACATGGATATCGGCGGCACGTTCAGGGGCGGCATCTTCGACAACTTCGCCGAAGGCAGAATCGTCGAAACCTACCAGGAAATGAACAACGACCTCTCATCCTATGGCCGCGAATTCTCCGACAGTTGCCACCACGTGGCCTTCCTGGGCGGTGTCGGACTGAATGCCGGTTATCACCTGACTGACGAAATCACCGTCCGTGCGGGTTACGAGGTCCTGTATTTGTCCAATTTGGCCTTGGCGCCGGAACAAGTCAACGGAATTGCCGGTCCGAACGTGTACCACGTGCAGATGAACGGCACGGCCGTGATCCAGGCCGCGCACGCGGGTCTGGAAATCGCCTTCTAAGCGTTTTCCGCGCCGTGGCCCAAAGCCGCTGCTAAGGACCGGCGAATCAATAACTGTCGTATAGTCGCCTTTCGCTCCACGAAAGTTGCGCTACTTTCGCGGAGCGAAAGGCGACACGTATTTCTGCGTCAGTCCTAATTGATTCGCCGGTGCTTAGTTGCCAGGCCGTTGGCGGCGCGGTAGATGGACCGCGCGATGCGCGCCAGTCCCAGATCGCTGGGCGGCTGTTCGGCTTTGCCGGCGATCAGCAGGCCCTGAGGCGCCAAAACTGTCGCCAACTGCCCCCAGATCGCGGCCGCGGCGCGGGGCTTGAGGTAAATGGACGAATTCCGCCATAAGATGATGTCCCACGGCCCAGCCTCTACTCCCGCCAGCAAATTCGCAACCTTCCACTGGACTTGTCGACGGAGGACCTCGATGGGCCTCAGCATTCCATCGACCGGCTCGAAAAGCACGTCGCGGGTCGGACCAGGGACAAGTTTCAGCGTCGTCGGATCATAACGGCCCAAGCGGGCATGCTCGATCGCCTCGCTGCGGCAGTCGGTGCCCAAAAGGCAAGTTCCGCCCAACAGCCCTGCTTCGCTGAGGAGGATCGCCATGCTGTAGAGTTCGGCGCCGCTGGAACACGCCGCACTCCAAATTCGCAGTTGTTGCTTGCTAACGGCCAACGCCGGCAGAATTTGCGTTCGCAGAAACTCGAATACGCTAGGCTCGCGAAAGAACTCCGTGGCCCCAATCAGAAGTAAATCAATCGCCTTGGTGACAAGCCGAGGTTTTCGCTCCAGCAACTCGCGGGCGGCAGCGGTCGAGGGAACTTTCAAACTCCTCAAGCAGGCGGGCAAGCGATGATGGAGCGGCTGCGTACGATAGGCCGTGGCGTCCAGTCCGGCACGGCCCAGGACCCAGGAGATGAAACCGTCGAGTTGCTCTTCGGCGACGGGCATCACCGTGGCAGAGACTGGTCCGCGCATGTCGCAGCAAGAAGAAACGTGCGTTGGCCGAGCCGGCTGCTTGCCCTCGAAACTGATATAGCTTAGATCGTGCCTTACGCTGCCGTTCATAGCCGCGTTTTCCCGTTTTACTGCGGCAAGTTTGTAGCCGCCCTATTGACCCCGAGCCTCCTCCAAGATAATCGACATCCAACGAAAACGCAACAACCGAGAACTGCACTATTGTCGCCTTTCGCTCCGCGAAAGTCGTGCCACTTTCGCGGAGCGAAAGGCAACCCTTATTTCCGCGACAAGCCTTAGTTGCCAAGCCCCGTACCTCCAACTATACTGTCAAACATGAACACATTACTCAAACGTTCCGTCCTTTGTGCAGTTTTTCTGTTTCCAATCTCCCCTGCCCTGGCGGCCGAGGCGGCCGCGGCGTGGCCTGCGGTCACGTTGGCCTCGGCGCGCGAGGTGACGCTCTCAGGGCCGCTGGGCGAGTCGCTCCAGCGCGGCGTGGCCCGGTTGGCCAAGCCGCCCTATACCGAGCCTTGGCTGCGGGCCGACGTCTCCTTCGAGATCAACCGCATCTTCACCAACTACAGCGGCGACGCCTCCGGCCGTTTCATCGAACTGGCCACTTTAACCAGCCCGCCGAGCCGGCTCTCGCCACCCGCTTTGGTCCCGCTGCTGAAGACGATCGCGAACTTCCAGAAGGCCGACGGGCATTTTGGCGTTGCCGTGGATCTCAGCAAGCCGCTGCCGAAGAATGCGCCGCCGATCCCCATGCTCTGGGGCAACGCCCGCTTGCTGGTGGGGCTGGTGACCGCGGGGCAACAACTGCACGACGAGAAGTTGCTGGCGGCGGCGCGGCGGCTGGGCGATTTCTACGTCAATTCGGCGGACCAGTTGTGCTCACCCGCCCGCGAGGCCGACTATCGCTCCAGCGGCACGTATGGCGAAGGCTACACCTGCTGCTATTTTCCGGCCATCGAGGGCCTGGCGATGCTCTACCAGGCCACCAAGGACGACCGCTACCTGAAGCAGGCCGAGCGGATGGCCGAGTTCTTCACCAAGTTCGACTGCCTGCCTGTGGACCACAGCCACGGCAACCTATGCGCGTGGCGGGGCATCCTGGACCTGTACGAGATCACCGGCGGACAGAAATACCTCGACCGGGCCAAGGCCAAATGGGACGCCGCGGTCAAGGGCGGTTTCGTCTGGCCGCTGGGCGGTGTCGGCGAGCACTGGTATGTCTGTTTCTCCGGTGACGAAGGGTGTAGCGAATCGGATTGGCTGCGGTTCAGCCTCGACCTCTGGCGGTTTACCGGCCAGACCCGCTACCTCGACATCGCCGAGCGGCTGTTGCAGAACCAGTACGCCACGAACCAGTGTCCCAACGGGGGCTACGGCATGGCCCACATCGACTGCGACGCGGTCGGGCCGGTGGCCGCCATCGAGCAGGTCGACGAATGGCCCTTCTGCTGTAGTTTTCATGGGCCGTTGGGGCTGCACTTCCTCAAGGGCTATCTGGCTGGCGGCGGCGAGCGCAGCGTGATCGTCAACTTCGCCTATGATTTCAAGGCCTCCGTCAAGGTGGCGGGGCAGGATTGGGTGGTTACGGTTTGTAACAGGTCCGGGTTCATCGATGGCCGTGTCACGAAGATGGAGATCGAGCTTGCGCCAAAGGACAAGCCGTCCCACTGTGGCGGACTTTGGGTCCGGATGCCTGGCGGGGCTTCCGCCGCTAAGGTGGTTACAGCCTCGGGCAAGGCCGTTCCCGCGCACGTGGAGGCCGGCTATCTGCGGATCGCACGGAGGTTCAATGTCGGCGAGAAGCTTACGGTCGAGTTCGAGAATCCGCTCTTGTTGGAAGGCCGGCGGTTCCAAAAGGTGCCAGTTGCCGCCGGATACGTCTCGCGAGTAAAGGACGTGGCCGTGCTTGCCGGTGCGGAGCTTCTCTTTGCCGCGCCCGTCAAGGGCGGCGGTCGGCCGGTGCTGTTGGCAACGCTCGATGCGGCCGGTAAGCTCGGCTTTCCTACAAGCGGCAACGACATGGTGACGGTGGCCCTGCCAAGCATTGAGGCCAACGACGCGCAGATTGCGCAGGCCGTCCAATTCGGGCGGCCGGTCTTCCTTCGCACGTGGCCGGGGATCGTTGCTTCTCGGCATGGCGATCCTGCGTTTGTTTCCGTCGTGGAAATGAACGACATGAGCAAATCGACCGGCGTGAAGGCGCGGCGTCTGCCCTTTATGTTCGACCTCGTGGTCGTGCCTGCGGCCTCCCTGGCCGCGGACCTTGCCAAACTGTCGGCCCGCGCGAAAGAACCACAAGCCGAGCAGGCCGCGCCGATCTACGGCACGGACCTGGAGAAACGGCCCGAGAACTGGGTGGTCGGTCAGGGCTGGAAGTTCACGCCCCAGGGATTGCTGGTCTCCGGTGGCGACATCGGCCTGATCGACGGCGAGGGCTATGGCGAGTATCGCTTCGAGTTTGAGCTGACCATCCCCAAGGAAGGCCAGGGAATCGCCGGCTGGGTCGTCCGCGCCCTGGACGAGGGGAACTGTCTAATGTTCCAACTCCAGACCGCGGACAGCACGTTCAAGGCCCCCGAGTTCAAGACCCGGCCAAACACCTTGCGGCCGCACCGCCGCCGGAATGGCCAATGGGAGATCGCCGAGCCGGTTGCGTTACCCAAGGAGGTCCACAAAGACGAGTCGCATCAGATTGCGGTCGAGTGTCGGCAGGGTACGGTCGAGGTCTTCCTGGACGGCCAGCGGATCTACAGCCAATCGAAAGTGGATCTGCGGGGCGGGAGTGTTGGCTTCCGTGCCTCGAGTCCCACCGAGCAGGGCCTGTTCCGTGCGGTGGGACTGAAGAAGCTGTAGGGCCAGGACGGTTTGTTGTCGCTGACGAATAGCAATCCGTAGGACGGGGTCTGGCTTAGCAAAACAAAATCGGTTCATCCGGCGTAAGTATGCGCCGGGGCGCTTCGGCCACGTTATGTCACATGGTTGACGCGGATTTCCCCGTCCCGAAGGGACGATTGAGAATAACCCAGCGATTTATCGCTGGGAGAAGTTGTTAACACAAACCGTTAGTCCCGTAGGGACGACTGAAACATGATCCTTGGAGAATGGGACTTACCCGCCTCCGGTCGATCGTCCCTACGGGACTGCATGGCTTCTTGCGTTACCGTACCCAGCGATAAATCGCTGGGCTATTCTCAGATGCCCCTCCGGGGCGGGATCGCGAGGCTTCTGAGTAATTGTCGTTTGCGCATTCTTGAGATCGATGGACTAGAGAATTCTTGCTGCCTCTTCCAATCCGCATCTCCCTACGTCACAATAAAGGCAGTTCGCGTGGTGCCGCGTTTTCAGCCTGCGGCCCGGAACACTGCGGGCGGCGGCACGGCGAGCCCTTATCACCCCAGTAGAGGAGAGTGCCATGTTGCGCAAGTTGATGTTATTGGCCATGGTGTCCATGGTCGTTTCCGCGCTGATCGCCAGCGCCAGTGCCCAGAACGGGCCTACGCCAGCGGAAAAAAAACAAGCGGATGCTGACAATCCGTTCAGCGCCGCACCGGAGCAGCCGGTGAAACCGGCCGCGGCGAAACCGCAAGCGAAGCCGGCTGAAGAGGCCAACAGCGCGAATGATCCATTCGGCGGTCCGACGCCAGCGGCGAAGCCGGCAGAGGCGAAACCGGAGGCGAAGCCCAACGCGGAGACCGACGATGCGGATGACCCGTTCACCGGTCCACCGCCCAAAGGCCTGCGACCCTTTGGGAAGTCGCCCGCCGTGACGGTTAAGGTGTTCGAGCACAAACCCGCGGCAAGAGAGCAGAAGGGCAAACATCGCATGCAACCGCTGCACGGCGGTGAGAAAGCGATCCTCAAGGCCATGAAGGAACAAACGTCCCTGGAGTTCATCGACACTCCGCTCCAGGATGTGATCGACTATCTGCAGGACAAACATCACATTCCGATCAAACTCGATACCAGTGTGCTCAAGGAAGCGGGTGTCGAGCCCGAAACGCAGGTCACCTGCAATATTAGCGGCGTGCCACTGCGATCCGCGCTCCGCCTCGTTCTTACCGATCTGCAACTGAAGTGGGTCATCTGGTCCGATGTCGTATTGATCACCAGCTCGGTGAAAGAGGACACCTGCGAAATCTTCATGACGACGAAGATCTACGACGTCTCCGACCTGATCGTGGCCACGCAGGACAAACCGTACCGCGGCAGTCTGCTGCCGACGGCTGACGCCAGCGAGGGTCCCTACGGTCCTTCGTACGGAACGTTGCACACTTCGGGCGCGTCTACTTCAGGCGGAACGGGCGGACCGAGCCCGGGTGTGGGGATGAGCGGTGTCTCCATCGTGCCGCAAGAGAACATCAAGGCAGTGCAAGCGTCAGATGCCCACATGTTGCGCAACTTCGGCGTCGGTGCTCCGGCAGCGGGCGCGGCTGGGCCGACCGACCGTTACGACGGAATGGAACCCTTGATGAACTTGATCACAAGCACTATTGCCACGAAGACATGGGATATCAACGGAGGAACGGGCACGATGTCGCGTTACGGCAGCCTGCTGTGCATCAGCCAGTCTTTCGAGGTCCAGGACGAGGTCCAGGAATTGCTGCACGAGCTACGGGCCAAGCGGCGGGCCGCGCCGACCGTGGTCGTCGACCTGCAATGGCTCTGGCTGGACGCCGCCCAATACGAGAAGCTCATGGGCGGCGCAAAGCCTGCAAAGGACGGGCGGACCCGGCTGACCGTTGATGCCAAGGCCCTCAAGGCGATTGGCCGCAAGGTGCCCGGTTTCCGCGGGCGGATCGCTTGCGCCGACGGGCAACTGGTCCATCTGGCCTCCGGCGACCGCCGCTCGCTCATCGTCGGCGCGGTCCCCGTGGTCGGCGGTACCGACACTGGCGTCGGATATACGCCTGTAATTCACGTGCCCAATGTGGGCGTGGTCGTAGAATTGCGGCCGACCGTCGCGCCTGGCGGCACGGCAAGCATCGACGTGGCGAGCACGGTCACGCGCTGGGGCAAGCCGCAGCCCACGGCGATCCTCGGCGCGAGCCAGAGCGCCACGGCCGGCGTAGCCTCCTGTCCGGTGCAGCGGCCGAACATACCCACGCAGCAACTCGCCGCGACCGTCCGCGTGCCCTTGGGCAGGCCGGTCGTTCTCGGCGGCCTGACCTTCGCGCCCGCCGAATCGGCCGGCTTGGACGAGGCGACCGACGACCCCGTGCAGCTTTACCTGATTGCGACCACGAGCGTGGCGGAATAGAATTGGGTAATTGTTGAGTTCGCAAAGTCGCGTAGCGACGCTATGACGGTAGCCGTGGGTTTCAACCCACGGACGAGATTCCCCCCACGCCTTCCTCGTCGCGTAGCGACGACTGAAAATCAATCGTCGCTACGCGACTGGGATTGTCGCGGCGCATCGCCAACCGTGGGTTGAAACGCACGGCTACCATCGCCGGTCGCTACGCGACCAAGTCTACCCGACAGCGAATGGAACGAAAACGAGATAGACCACATGGCCGCCGCTAGATCAATTTTGCGCGGGCTGGTCCCACCCTACGAGGTTTCTTGCCTGCACGAACATGCCTGCCCGCTCGCGCGTGAAGGCATGCCACCTGCCGCCCAATGCCAAGTTTCCTTTCACACGAATCTGCACATGCCCAAACCTACCCTCCTCCTCCTCCTCGCCCTGCTCTCCCTCGCCTCGCCCCTGCCTGCCGCGACACCGGCCCCGGTGGCGATTGCGTCGCTGCCCAAGCTACGCAACGGCGTGCCGGCCTACCCGGTGCCGTTCATGGCCGTGGCCCGCACGCCCTACGTCGTCGCCCCCCTGCGTAGCAAGGCCATCGACATTCAGACCGACTCGGGCTACCCGGGCGGCCTCTCCGGCTTTGTCGATACGGCGGTCGGCTCGATCGGTTACCCCGGCTACCGGAACTTCGTGAACCTGGAAATCGCCTACGATGCCGAGAAACTCTGCCTCGTGGTCTCCATGCCCTATCCCTTCGGACGCAAGACCCGGGCCAACGCCACGAACCCGTCGGCCGACCTGCTCTCCGACGATGTCTTCGAACTGCTCATTGACCCCCGCGACGCCCAGGGCCGGTCCAAGGGGCCAATCTACCGCATCGTCGGCAACGCGGGCGGCGTGTGCCGGGCCGATCGTGATCTGCCAGTCATCGGTCAGCCGCATCAGCCCTGGCCGGCGGGCGTGCGCTACGGCAGCATGATGTGGGACCCCATGGGAAGCTGGATGGGCGCGGTGCAGGTCCGTTTCCAGGACATCGGCGGGCCGCCCAAGGACGGCGACGTGTGGGGCTTCCAGGCGGCCCTACGCTACGTCGATCCCAAGATCACCGCCGTCCTCTCGCCCGGCGACGACTTTCTCGATCCGGCGGGGTTTGCCCGTGTGCGGTTCGACGAGGCCCGGCGGGCCAATTATCGCTGCCATTGGGTCTGCGCGGACGAAATCAGGCACGGCGCCTTCTGCGTCGGTGGGATCTTCAGCAACGGCGCGAATGAACCGGCACGATTGGAAGGACGGGTGACTTTGTACCAGGGCGGCCGAGAGATCGGCAATCGCACCTTCACGCACCGGGTCAAGCCGCTAGCGAAGTATGACGGCGACCTGGAACCCTGCCGTTTGCCGTCGCAGCCGGCCGCGTCCGACAAGCGCGACACCGTCGCCCGCGTGGTGGTGGTTGATCGGCAGGCCGACAGCATTGTCTACGATCAGTTCCTGCCCTACTGGCAGATGGCGCGGGGCGAGCGCGATTGGCTGAAGCGGCATTTTGCCAAGGAGTTCACGTTCCAGATCGGCCCCTATCCGTCGCGCGGCGCGATCGACTATGCGATCGATTGCCAGACGCTCATGGAGGCCCTGCCGGGGGCCGCGCGGGTCCTCGTGACTGCAACCGATGGCAGGAAGGAATTGGCCCGTCACGGGCAAGCTCTCGCAATAGACGGAAAGCTCGCCGGAACGCTCGACGTCGGAAAAATGACCGACGGCACGACCTACGAAGTTGTTGCTACCATTGCCGATAAGGAGGGCAAGCCAATCAGCGCGAAGAATGAGAGCTTCACGCGCAAGATCATGCCTTTCGAAACGGCGCCCAAGGCCGGAATGGCCGATATCGTTCCCCGGCCCTTCACGCCGCCGCGGATCGCGCACGACACGGTTTCCTGCGTGGGACGCGTCTATGGACACGGTACCGCGGGCCTGTTGGAAAGCCTGGTTGCCGCCGGGCGAGAGATCCTGGCCGCGCCGGCCGCGCTGAAAGTCGGTTCCGGCGCTGCCGGCGCTGTGGCCTTGATCGGTAGCAAGCCAACCTTGAAACCCACAGGACGCGGCAAGGCCGCCTATCAGCAGTCGTTCACGGGTCCCGGGGTAAAAATGAACGTGACGGGCGATTTCGATTACGATGGTTTCTATTGCTTTTCCGTCCAGATCACTCCCAGCGGCGAACCGGTCGACATCCGCCAGTGCTACCTGGAATTGCCGTTGCGCGAGGCCGTGGCCACGCTCGTCGAAGCCCCCGTGGAATGGATGTGGAAGGACTGGGAGAAGTGCGCAGGTTTCCTCGACGCCGGCCAAGGTCGTCTCTGGGACTCGAAGCGATTCCCCTTCGCCGTGCGCGATCGCAAGGGCAACATGCCGCCCTTCTGCTGGATCGGCGACGACGATCGCGGCCTGTGCTTCTCCTGCGCGTCGGACCAAGGGATGCACAACGACGACGCCCTGCCGGCCGTCACGGTCGATCGCGAGGGCCACGCGGTAGTCCTCCGCGCCTGGTTCGTCAACAAACGGCTGAAGCTCGATCGGCCGCGGAACTTCGAGTTCGCCTTGCAGGCCAGCCCGTACAAGCCGCTCGATGCGGGCCACCGCCTCTGGCGCTGCGGCGTTTCGCGCAACGAATGTTGTTACGGCGAGCGCGGCCGATATTTCCACACGGGCTGGGGCATCGGCTACTACTGGCCGACCTACGGGCGGTTCCTCGATCTGGGGAAAAACTCCGCGGCGGTTCGCCGCGTGCAGGAAAGCGGCTACGATTATATCGCCGCCTCGGCCTCGTCCTGCTCGGAATGCGGCGGCACACCCGAGTACAAGCAGTTTTGGCGGGAGTGGGGCAGCGCCTTGGGCTGGGACAAGCTGTCGCTGAGTCCCTTGCCGGAGTGGATGGACAAGCACATGCGCGACTCGGGCGCGGAGTACGACCGCTATGTGGCCGTGGAAAGCGCGTCCAACAGCGGCCCGTCCAATCTGGACTACCGGGCTTGGTGGTTCCAGCAGGTCGCCCGGCACTGCCAGACGAGCATGATCTACCAGGACAACCCGCCCTACGGCTATTACTATCAGCCGGCTATCGGCTACGGCTACACCCGCGACGACGGCGTGCGAGAACCGACCTGCGCCACGTGGAACGCACGGCAGTTCATGCGACGGGCGTTGCACGTGGCCGTAGAAAGCGGCTCAGACAACCCGGCCCCGGGCGTCTATCCCAATGTTTGCGGCTCGGCGCAGCCGGGACGGAGCTTCTGCTTCCGGGGCTTGACGGGCGAGTATCTCGAATCGGACCGGCTGCCGCTGGGCATGCTACGGGTCTGGTCCTCGCCGCAGTGGGGCATGAACATCGACTGGCTGATGCAGGAGCCTACGGCCGGCGCGTCGTTGAAATACTGGCGGGCATTGTGCAGCCGCCTGTTCCTCCTGGATATCACGTCATTCTCGCGCTCGGATTCGGCCAGCCAGGCCGATTCCTGGCTGGCAGCGTTGGACCTCTTCTGGCTGGACGATCCGAGCGTTGCTTGGCACCCGTATTTCCGCAATCCGACCGTGAAATCGACGCTCCACCCCACGACGCTCGTCGCCACCTACACGGCCAAGGATCGCTTGCTGCTGGTCGTCTCGAACCAGCACGCCGAAGATACGGTGGAAACCGTGACGCTCGCGAACTTGGAAAAGTATGGCGCGGGCGGCGTGCAGCACTATTACGACGCGGAGACTGGCGAGGAGATCGAGACGGCCGGCCGGGAAGCAGTGCGGCTCTTCGTTCCCGGCGACAATTACCGCCTCGTGCTGGGGTTCGCGCAACCGTGGCCCTTCGCGGCCAAACTGACCGTCCGGCGGCCCGATCTGGCCGCCCAGTCCACACTCGACCCCCGACGCACACTTACGGCCTTGTGTAAGCAACTCCTCGTCGCGACGAAACTCTCGCCTGTGGAAGATGGGCACCGCTTGACCGAGACCTGGGTGCGGCAGATTGTCGCCGAATTTCAGGCCGATGCGGAGAACTTCGTTTATCTCGACGCCAAGGCTTGCGGCGACGTCGATCTGGGCGACAAGACGATTCAGAAGGCCCTGCTCTACAACAAGCGGCAGCAAGTACTCTTGGTTGCGTACTTCAATCCCACCGCCACCGACCGCCTGCTCAAGGGTAATGCCCGCGAGGCGCTGAACAAGAAGGTTGGCCGAAGCGGCTTTGCCTATGTCTTGGATCCGGTCCGCGGCACGTCGCAATGGAACGTGATCGATCTGCCCGCCGGACAGGGCAAGTTGGAACTGCTCTATACAGATTCCAAGGACTATGGCGGCCTGCGCCACGGCCCCTTTGCCCCGGGCACGATGTGGACAAACCTGCGCAAGGCGCTGGACGCGCGGAAGAAGGAGATGAAGGGTCTGTAGATCGGAACGTCTTACCACCCACGACCCCACCCGGCCGGGTGGCGTCTGGCACAAAGCCCACGCCACGTCTGACCTCTTACCGCGGGCGTCTTAGCTCCTGCGCCGACGCGCATTGGATGCAGAGGGTCGCGTAGGGGATGGCTTCCAGGCGGGGGCCGGGAATTTTGCCGCCGCACTCCTCGCAGCGACCGTAACTGCCCTCTTCGAGCCGCGCGATGGCCGCTTCCACCTGGTCGAGGGCATTCTTGTCGCTGCCCAGCAGGCTCAGCGTGAGCTCCTGGTCGGAATTGTCGCTCCCCAACTCCGCCATGTTGATCGGCATGGTCGTGGTGCGGCTACGGTCCTTGTTCAAGGCGTTGTCTTCCATCTGCGCCATGTCGCCAAGCAGTCTCGCCCGCAAGGCCAGAAGTCTTTCCCGATGGTGAGCTAAACCGTTATTCTGCATTTTGTGAGGCATACAAGAGAAAACAGGGTAACATGATAAACCATGGCCTTCGCGCGGCGGACTACGTTCAGGCGTGCAAACCTACTTTCGTCAGCGGCGGATTGCTGTCGATAATCTCGCCCGTTTCCGAAACGGTCAAGTAATAGGACAGCCCGATACGAGCGCCAAAGCTCACGGAAATGTCCTTGTTCGGCTCGGGCTGCTGCCAGATATTGACGCGGTACCGGCCGTTGTGATGGCGGGAGACTTCCACGCGATCCAGGCGGGGCGGTTTGCCGATCTTGGCCAGCACCTGCGACTTGATTTTTTCCGTGTAGTTCGCCGCCGCCGTAGGCTCTTCCTTCTTCGCGGCAGCCTTTTCGGCCTTTTCCATTATTTCCTCGATAATAAGTTGCGATGAGACAAGAACTTATTTCACAACGCTTAGCAGGGTCGAGAAACCAAGCGGCTTACGCCCTTCTGAAATAAGTCCTAGGACGCTAGGGCCTATTATAACCGATTTCTGTCCGCGGCGATAGCCGATTTCACGTGCCTATGATACCATTCGTACCAGGTTAGCAAAAGTAGAGGCGCGGTTGCTCAAACGTCTTTTTTCTGCGGTGCCGCTGGCAATCACGCCATTAATATATTAAACTAGCACAGAATTCACAGTTCTTTCTTCATCCAGGTGCGACAACATCATGCTCCGACTCACTCGCTGGACGGCCCTGGCGGCCCTGGTCTTTCCGATTTGCCTGCTCGTCTCGGCCGCGGCGGCCCAGATGCGGTTCGAGCCTAAATGGGAATCGCTGGACAAGCGTCCCTGCCCGGCCTGGTTCTCCGACGCCAAGTTCGGCATCTTCATTCACTGGGGCGTCTACTCGGTGCCGGCATGGGGCAAGACGGGCGAGTATGCCGAGTGGTACTGGAACCACATGCACGACAAGAAGCCGGGCGATGCCTGGTGGGAATACCATAAGAAGAACTTCGGCGAAGCGTTCGAATACAAGGACTTCGCCCCGCAGTTCCGCGCGGAACTCTTCGACGCCGACAAATGGGCCGATATCTTCGCCCGCAGCGGCGCCCGCTACATCGTGCCCACCTCGAAGCACCATGAGGGTTTCTGCCTCTGGCCCAGCGCCGAGGCCAGCCGCGATTGGGGCCGACCCTGGAACGCCGTCGAGGCCGGCCCGCACCGCGATCTTATGGCCGAACTGGCCACGGCCACGCGCAAGCGAGGGATCAAGTTCGGTTTCTACTACTCGCTCTACGAGTGGTACAACCCCATCTGGCTCAGCAATCGCAAGCGGTTCGTCGACGAGCACCTCTTCCCGCAGTTCAAAGACGTGGTCACCCGCTACCGGCCGGCCATTATCTTCAGCGACGGCGAGTGGGACATGCCCTCCAAGGACTGGAAGAGCGAGGCCCTGCTGGCCTGGCTCTTCAACGAGTCGGGCTGCAAGGACGAGGTGGTCGTGAACGACCGCTGGGGCAGCGACTGCCGCCATAAGCATGGCGGCTACTGGACCACCGAATATGCCGCCGGGCTCAAGGACGGCAGTCATCCTTGGGAGGAGAGCCGCGGCATGGGCTATTCCTACGGCTACAATCGGGCCGAACGGATCGACGATTACAAGTCGGCGCGCGAATTCATCCTCGTGCTCTGCGACCTGGTGAGCCGCGGCGGCAACCTGCTGCTGGACATCGGCCCCAACGGCGACGGCACGATCCCGGTCATCATGGAACAACGCTTGTTGGAGATCGGCGATTGGCTCCGTGTCAACGGCGAGGCGATCTACGGCACGCGCTTCGCCGGACGGAGCTGCCAGTGGAGCGCGGGTAAACAGCCCGGTCAGCAGTACGGCGAATTCATGGTGAAGTACAACCTCATGGAGCAAGTGGGCCAAAAGCCCAAGGGCGGCGTGGCGGTCAAGCAGGTCTTCTTCACGAAGAAGCCCGCTGCGCTCTACGCGATCGTGCCCGGCTGGCCCGGCAAGCAGCTCGTGCTCCGTGACATTCACGTGCCGGCCGAGGCGGAGGTCACCATGCTCGGCGTGCCGGGCAAGTTGGCCCACAAGGTCGCGGGCGATGTTTTGACGGTCACGATGCCGGACCTCGGCCCCGACGACGCGCCCTGCCGTCATGCCTACACGGTCAAGATCGCCGGCGCGGAAGTCGTGCCGGAGAAGTAGTCGGCGGGGTGGCATGCCTTAATCCCGGCGTCGCCGGGATAGGCATGTTTGGTTGCCATCGTTATGAATTAGGTCAAGGGTCAGTTGGCGTTTGATTGTCCCGGAGTTGGCGTTTGAAAATAGCCCAGCGATTTATCGCTGGGTGCCCAAGTTGAGTCACATCGTTAGTCCCGTAGGGACGACTGAGCAATCGCGATGTCAGATCTTTCAGTCGTCCGGGACTGCATGATGCATTGACGGACTCCGTTCCCAGCGATAAATCGCTGGGCTATTCTCAAGTGCCCCTCCGGGGCAAAAGCGCTACCGATCCAGCCAGACGCTCCAATTTGTTGCAAGATGAATGGCCGGGGCCCTTTGCCGTCGGAAATGTAGTGCCAAGACCGTTGCGTGTCAATAATTACGCTCCAACAGATCCTACAGCCATGAAACGATTCCTCGCTCTCTCCTTCCTTCTACTCTCCCTCCTCACCTCTGTCGCTTTCGCTCAGCAGCTTAGCGTCACGCCGGAGAACCCCAGCGGCCTTTATCGGATCAAGGCGCCGGTCCGCTGGCGGGTCGAACTTACCGGCATGGACGCCGACACGCCGGTCGAGGCCCGTTACGAAGTCTGCAAGGACGGCGCAGCCAAGCCGATCAAGACGGGCAATATCAGCGTCAAGGCCGGACACGGCCTCGTGGAAATATCGCTTGACGAGCCTTGTGCGCTGATGGTCAACGTCTCGGCCAAGATCGGCAACAAGCGGCTGGAAAAACAAGCGGGCACCGCCGTCGCGCCCGAGCAGATCCGCCCCTCGCTGCCGCGTCCCGACGATTTCGACGCCTTCTGGAAGGCCAAGATCGAATCGCTCAAGGCCATCCCCATGAACGCCCAGGTGGAGCGGGTCGACAAGGAAAAGAACGTCGATTACTTCAAGGTCCGCATGGACAATATCCGCGGAACGCACATCTACGGTCAGTTGGCCAAACCCAAGCGGCCGGGCAAGTTGCCCGCCATGCTGGTCGTCCAATGGGCCGGCGTCTACGGCCTGAATCCCTGGTTTGCCGTGGGACCGGCCAACGAGGGCTGGTTGACGCTCAACATCATGCCGCACGACCTGCCTTTCGACAAGCCGCAGGCCTTCTACGACGAAGCCTCGAAGACCACGCTAAGAGACTATCCCCGCATCGGCAGCGACAATCGCGAAACCAGTTACTTCCTGCGCATGATGTTGGGCTGCTACCGCGCGGCGGACTATCTTGCCCAGCGCCCCGACTGGGACGGCAAGACGCTACTGGTCTTCGGCGTCAGCCAGGGCGGGTATCAATCGCTGGTGACCGCTGCCTTGCACCCGCAGATCACGGCGATGATCGCTATCGCGCCGGGCGGTTGCGACATCACCGCCCCGCTGGCCGGTCGCGGCGACAGTTTCCCATCCTTGCTCAGCGGCTGGCCGCGGCCAGCCAATCAGGACGCGGTGGTGCAAGCCGGCCGCTATTACGACGTGGTGAACTTCGCCTCGCGGATCAAGTGCCCTGCCCTGGTTTCCGTAGGACTGATCGACACCGTCTGCCGGCCGACGGGCATCTACGCCGCGTTCAATCAGATACCGGGTACGAAAGAGATGTTGGTACAGCCCGACGCGATCCACGACGGCGCTGGCCTTCCGCGTTGCCAGGCGCGGATGAAGGCCTGGCGGCAGGCCCTGCTCAAGGGCCAGCCGCTGCCGCCGCCGCGTGATTGAGAGCTTGCTCCGTATTAAATACGAACTGGCCTGCGCGAATTTGGGTTGGCGGGGGAAAAGTGATCGGGCGTCGAAAGGTCTGGTTTTGTTCCCTGAGCGGGATCTGCCGCTCGTCGCGTAGCGACGCTATGACGGTAGCCTATGAACCGGGTTGCTTATCGGCAGTCGGCCAGAGAGCGGGCCAAACCGCCTTTGTCATCACGGTGACCCGCCCAACGCCACTGGTTGAACATAACGCACTAAGCGAAGCTGGTGCTGACGGCAAGACGAAAGGCCCACCGAAGGAACTTACGGTGGACCTTGGTGGCGGCGTGAAGCTGGAACTGGTCCTCATCCCGGCGGGCGAGTTCATGATGGGCTCGCCAGATTCGGACAAGGACGCCGATGCCGATGATAAGCCGCAGCATCGAGTGTGGATCAGCAAGCCGTTCTATCTGGGCAAGTTCCTGGTGACGCAGGAGCAGTGGGAAGCGGTGATGGGCAACAACCCCAGCCACTTCAAGGGTCCGAAGAACCCGGTAGAATCGGTCAGTTGGGGCGATTGCCAACTGTTTCTCGACAAGCTGAACGGGAAGGTGGGCGGAGGAAAATTTCAGTTGCCGACCGAGGCGCAGTGGGAATACGCCTGCCGGGCGGGGAGCAAGACGCGGTATTGCTTCGGGGACGACGAGACTCGTTCTGGCGATTATGCGTGGTACGACAAGAACTCGGGCGACAAGACGCATCCTATAGGCGAGAGGAAGCCGAATGCTTGGGGGCTGTACGACATGTACGGGAACGTGTGCGAGTGGTGTCAGGATTGGTATGGGGATTACAAGGAGTCGCCTGCGGCCGATCCAACGGGGCCTGCTACGGGCTCGAGCCGCGTGATTCGCGGCGGTAGCTGGAACGGCCCGACGAGGCTCTCCCGGTCGCCGCGCCGCATCAGGCGCGGGCCGGTGGACCGGTACGGCTACCTGGGCCTGTGCGTCTCCCTAGTTCCGGCGGACAAGTGAGGTGGGCGAGCGAGGCCGGTGCGTAGGCGATTCTCTGACCCGTCTTCTACAGCATATTTCTGTATGTAGTTGCCCTTTATAGATTTATGGCGACGCAATTGGGGCTTGGCACCATGCGCCTGCGGGAAGTTGGAATGTAAGGATCGTCTACTCCTGAGT
>Ga0181520_10000285_pt1 | contig 112824 bp, 111 predicted proteins | sample PEATcosm2014_Bin_29_FD_132451 | JGI IMG/M metagenome (GOLD analysis project Ga0181520, IMG submission 132451) | Peatland microbial communities from MTU Mesocosm Facility, Houghton, MI, USA - PEATcosm2014_Bin02_30_metaG | ecosystem: Environmental > Terrestrial > Soil > Wetlands > Peat | place... | reverse complement strand
GTACAATTACCAATCCCAAATCCGGAATTTATAACCTGCTGGTTCTCTTAAAAGAGATAAATTCTTCGATATTGTTGGAAGCAATCTGGACGGTTCGATGCCTGAGAAGACTGAGCAGGAGCTCAAAGATATCGATCCGACATTTATTTTTAATTCTATCCGGGAGTTGCACGACTTCTTCGCATAAAGAGGAGGGCCGCCAAATTGTAATTATTGAGGAGAAAAAATGAATTTCGCAGACAAGCTTCTTGAGGCGAGCAAAGAAAAAAACAGCGCACTGGTTGCAGGTCTTGACCCCGATTTAAATTGTTTCCCTGATTTCTTAAAGCAGGAAATACATAATGAATCCTATCAAGACATTGAAGAATCGATATTTTACTTCAATAAGATTGTCATTGACAGCATCAGCGACTTTGCCTTGGCAGTCAAACCGCAATTCGCTTTTTATGAGCTTTATGGGAGCTATGGGATCAGGGCCCTTGAAAAGACAATCCAATATGCAAAGTCAAAAGGTTTATTTGTTATCAATGATGCGAAAAGGGGTGATATCGATTCTACATCACTGGCTTACGCCAGGGCACATCTTGGAAATGGCCCGATTTCTTCAGATATGGTAACAGTAAACCCTTTTTTAGGGAAAGATGGTTATAATCCTTTTATAAAGATTGCGAAAGAGAACAATAGGGGATTATTCTTATTATTGAAAACATCGAGCCCGTCTGCCGGAGAAATCCAGGATTTAAAATTAATCGATGGAAGGATGGTTTATCAGAAAATGGCCTCGACATTTTCCGAACTGACAAAAACAACATTGGGAGACAATAATTATTCTTTCATAGGGTTTGTTGTAAGCGCGACTTATCCATCTGTCGGCAAAGAGATAAGGGAATTATTGCCGAATTCTATTTTCCTTGTTCCCGGCCTCGGATTTCAAGGAGGAAAAGCAGAAGATCTACAGGTATTTTTTGATAAAAACGGGAACGGCGCCGTAATTTCTTCCTCGAGGGGGATTACATATGCCTATATGAAAGAAAAGGAAAATTGGGAAAGCATTTCAGAAAATGAGATGAAAAGTTATATCAGGAACAGAGCTTTAAAAGATTATCTGGATATAAATAAAGTGAGAATAATGACAAGGGGGTGATTTTTTTATTATAAAAAGGATATTGTCGCCAGCCAAGATATTTTACCCGGAATTAGCCGCAGTAATTTTCCGAAATAATTGATCCGGTTATGGGTAAAAGTGGTGTTATTTGTGAAAATTGCACCGGACTGTTGACCAAAGTATTTGGAGATAATAATGAAAACATTGATAATGGTTTCATCGGCTAAAGTATTTTCTTTCTTTTTTATCATTAGCACATTATTGTTCTCCTGTGAACTGCCTCTTGAGTGGTATACTGAGCCGGATGAATCTCCGGTTACCGTGAATACGGATATCAATTACCCGGAACTGCCTTTTACCAATTCGAGAATACCGGGGAATTACCCGGCAGGTTCTCCGGTCGCGATACATGGAAATCTGAAAGTGATAGGTACTCAGCTTTGCGATGAAAGAGGCTTTCCAGTACAACTCCGTGGCCTTTACATGGATCATATAAAAGATTCAAGCCAATTTTTGAATAACGACTCGATAAAATATCTTTCTCGAAAATATAAAATGGATGTATTCCGAATTCCGCTGTGGACAATAGGCTGGAGCTTCGGAAAAAATTCTGAACCGGGGTATATACATCATCCGGAAGTGGAGAAATATATTCATGAAGCCGTCAGGTATACGGAAAACAGCGGCATATACTGCATTGTAAGCTGGCATATCATGTATGATGGCGATCCTAATACATATATAAAAGAAGCCTTCGATTTCTTTAAAAGGATGGCATTTCTCTACGGAGCCAAAAAACATGTCATATATGAAATATTCAACGAACCAAACCAAGTCAAATGGGGAAGCAAAATTAAACCATATGCGCAATATATCATACCTGCTATCCGTGCCGGCAGTTCAAATTCGGTAATCATTGTAGGCACCGAGTTCAATAGCTTCGACCTGCATCATGCCGCAGCCAGTCCTCTCAAATATGATAATATTCTTTATACCATTCATTATTATCCGGGTTTGTTTCCCCTGAGTGTGACCAACCGTGTAAAAGACGCGCTCTCACATATAGCAGTATTTTGCACCGAGTGGGGTGTAACAGATTTGATACTTTGCTCAATCCGGATTTAACAAAGCATGAATAATTTGGGCCGTGATTCCCCAGATCATGCCATGTTCTGTTCTGTAAACGAAAATTATTGACTTGAAACCACCCCAGGGTTTGTGGTAGTATTCAGGAAGACCGAGATCCTTCGAGGGAAGAAGGATAACCTCACTGCCGTCCTTGTCCGTAAAGGAAGGCTGAGCCTCCACCCGGACATGGAATATCTCAGGTCTGTTTCGAATAAAATAGGGAGCTGGAATCGTGAAGACCTTTTCCACCTCCTTTTTCTCAGTCGAAAGCTCGTTTAAACTATGAACATTCAGTTTTCCGGCGAAGACGTGAACAACAAGGCCCATTACAGCGACAAGAATACCGATATTTTCCCGGACTTCGATTTTGTCAGGCGTAATACCTAGTTCTTCGCATGTTTCCCGGACCGCGGTTTCTTCAAAGGTCCGGTCGAGGGCTTTATCAAGAATACCGCCGGGGAAGCAGATCTCACCGCCCTGCCGGACATTCATCGAACGCTTTTGAAAAAGAATTTGCCACTCGCTGTTCAACTCGATAAATGGGATGAATACTGAAGAATGCTTATAATACTCGGAGCCGATAAGACTTGTCTGATCCTTCGGCCGCTCTTTCCATTTCCGGAAAATGTCTTCCATAACCATCTTCCTCCTCATTTCACAAATCTTCCTTTTTCAATAATTTTAATGGAAATAATTAATAATTGACAGTTTGTTTTGTGAGTATTGACAGGGATCATAACCTTGAATTTAATTATGACCACTATTACAATTTTCCCGATACTCTGCGGCGGGTATAGCCGGAAGGCCGATTCTGCTATACTGGCTGAATTGAAAAAGAGATTATTTGAAGGGGCAGTCAAAATGAAATCCGCAATGGTCATTGTTGTATTTTTATTTCTTAATTTTTTTAGTATTTATAGTTTTTCAAAATCTGTAAATATGCCGGAACTAAAAGAATATTTTGATAAATATCATCTTTCCGGTTCAATTGTTATCTATAACATGAATGATGATCAGTATATCAGGTATAATCCTGAAAGATGCAGACAGGGTTTTTTGCCTGCCTCGACTTTTAAGATCTTCAATTCACTGGCGGGTCTTGAATCTGGAGTTATAAAAGATAAAAATTATACCATGGAGTGGGATGGGAAAGACCATGGAAGCCCTTTCTGGAATAAGGATCAGAGTTTGGAAACCGCTTTCAAGTATTCGGCCGTATGGTATTTCCAGGAACTTGCAAGGAGAGTCGGACCGGTAAAAATGAAATATTTCCTCGATGGAACCGGATATGGAAACGGGGATATTTCCGCGGGGATTGACATTTTCTGGCTTGAAGGGAATTTCAGAGTATCCCAGGATGAACAGATTGAATTCATGAAGAAATTCTATAATTGCAGGCTTCCGGTTTTTTCCAGGAAAAACATCGATATCGTCAAATCCCTTATGCTACAGGAATCATCGGACCGGTATAAATTGTATGCAAAGACTGGAACCGTTTCAAGAGTCGCTCCTTTCATGGGCTTATGGGTTGGTTTTATTGAGAATGCCGGTAATGTGTATTTCTTTGACATTAATGTTCAGGATGATAATTTTGATAAAAACAGGGATGGGAATTTCTATGATCATATTGCCGGACCCAGAATATTATTAACGAAAGAAATAATGAAATATCTCGGCATTTACCCCGGGAATATCACTTTCCAAAAAAATCGGTAAATCAGAATTTCGGATAAATTACACTATCGGCCTTGGTTCAAGACGGACATCCCAGCGGTCTGAGGAGGCAACCTCTTCGAGAGGTTTTCGCGTTCTGGGCGAGGTTTCGTTTGCCAGGTGCTTTTCGTTCAGATGGGATGAATCGCCGGGGTAACCCAAAATGACAAGGGTCACTAGCACTGCGGATTCCGGAATTCCCAGGACTTTTTTGGCAAGCGCGGCATCGAACCCCGCGATGGGATGAACGCAAAGACCCTCTTCTATAGCTTGGAGCTGGTAAGCCATCGATGCCTGCCCTAAGTCGAAAAACGCGTAATCGCGACCATGATCGAGCCGCGCGCCCCATTCATGACTGGTGACAAGTGCCGTAATTGCGGGGGCCTTCAGCGCCCAGTAATTTCCGGGGGTCAGGGCGGTTTTCAGCTGGGTCAGCTGCTGGGGTTCTGAAACGGTTACGAATCGCCAGGGCTGGGTGTTAGCGCACGAGGGGGCCAGAATGGAGGCCTGCAACAGGCGATCCAAAATTTCTTGGGGGATGGGCTTTTCGCTTAAAGCGCGTTTTGCCCTTCGGTTTTCAATTTGAGGAAGAATTGACACGGTTGTCTCCTTGGCTAAAAATAAACTTCGAGTGTGGATCCAGATTGTATTGAATCTGAAAATAATCCGCAAATATATTAAAAAATATGAAATTTTGCTTTCAGGGTCCTTATTTTTTGGTCTCTTTCTTTCATTAAAATATTTTGACATTAAATGGTTGGCAGAATAGAATTCCACAAGCAAAGCGGAAGATATTAAGGAGGAGCCGATGGATGTAAGGGCTATCCCTTTCAATTCTTTCATAGGTGTTAAAATTCGCTTTAGCCGAAGCTACAAGCGGCGAATATCTTCTGAGAACATTCAGTGAATTTAGAGACAATATAGTTCCTGTGGTCAGAAAAGTTGAACTTAAATATAAAAAACCGGCCGAAGGAAAAATAAAATCGAAGGCTTCCATGGATAAAGAAATGATTGAAAAAGTGAGGAAGGATATTATCAATAAAGGGCGAGCTTTACTAACTGTAAATGTGGAAATCTTTGACGTGAATAACAATCTTACGCTTCAGTCCGGGTACGAATGGTTTTTACAGAAATTGAAATAAAAGGGGCGCCTGAAGGAATGACCCCATGCGAATTTTGATGAAAATGCCAATTATAGATAGAATAATCCAATCATTACATAGGGAAAAAGATGAAAGATTTTCCTGATTTTATGAAAAACCCTGAAAATCGAATCAAGAAAAGCTCTCAGTTTACTAAGGACATTGAAGGCTTTGTTTATGACGGGAAAGACGGCTCTCAGATGGCCTTCTGGACTTCTTATGAAGACAGGAGGGCTGAAAGGGAGGAAATATTTATTAAGAATATCCGGAAGGTATTATGAATATCAGGTTATATGACAACGATTCAGACCGGAATGCTGTTATCGATTTATGGAAGTCGGTTTTTTCGTATAATACGCCGCACAATGATCCGCCGGCCTCGATCGACAGGAAGCTGGAACATAACGATAATTTGTTCTTTGTCGCGGAATCCGGCGGCAAAAAAATCATCGGTACGATAATGGCCGGTTATGACGGCCACAGGGGATGGATATATTCCCTGGCAGTAAGCCAGGGATACAGGAACCGGGGGACCGGCACTTTGTTGCTCAGGCATGCCGAAAACGAATTATTAAAATTGAACTGTCCTAAAATCAAGCTGCAAATATTAAATTCGAATGCAGATGTAATAGATTTTTACCGGAAAAACGGGTATAATGTGGAAGAAACTATTTGCATGGGCAAAACTTTATAATTAATCCCGGATACATTGAAATGATTAAAGAAGAGCTTAAAAAATAAAGTCTGGAGGTTAACCGATGAAATGGTATCATTACCTGGCCTGTTTCTTCGCGGGTCTGTTCCTTGTGAACACCGTACCTCATTTTATTCATGGCGTATCCGGGGAGATGTTTCCTACGCCATTCGCAAACCCTCCGGGGAAGGGGCTGTCGTCGCCGGTTATCAATGTCTTCTGGGCGCTCGGCAATCTTGCCGCCGGGTATATTCTTTTCAGGGCCGGAAGGGTTTCCAAAGCGGATAAATGGGGTCGCGGCCTGTTTTACATAGGCATTGCGGCTATGAGCATTATGCTGAGTTTCGGATTTTCGCAGATTAACAGATAGGCGGATAGGATTGACAAACTGCTGATCATTAGACGTTCAGCCTGTCATAAAAAAATCAAAATAATGTACCATAACCCAGCATTATCTGGTTTGCGCTTATATCATAATCAAGGGTTATATCTCTGAATACAAAGCCGACAAGTATATCATTGTTTCTAAGTGCGGTTTCAACTCCTATATCCCTGAACAGATAGTACCGTAAAGTCAGTAAATAATAGCTTTCAGTCCAGTAGTTAAAAGAATAATCCTGGCCATTAATCTGATCGGCGGCGCTATAATTGTTGAATTGATTAAAATAGGTATAATATACCGAAAGGCCGGCGTATAATGCCGGGATTATATAAAATCCGGCGCTGGCCTCAAGTCCGAAATTAAAAAAATTGTCATTAATCTCATATAAAGCGGCCTGATTATTGTTCGTCAATGCACCTTGATAATAATGATAATAATTAAATACCGGGGTAATTTCAAAACCGAAACGGTGATCATCTGATTTATATACCTGGATGGGAAATTTTATTTCCGCGGATATATAGTATTGAGAAAGATTTATTGAAGGGTTGAAATATATATCCGGCGTTAATGGGATAATAAAATATGGTTCTAAATTATAGGTAAGGCTATTATTGACAAATCCGACATTAAACCCGATGCCTTTTGAAATTGCACCCGAATCAGCAGTATAATTATCAAAACCGGGAGAATAATAATCGCCGTTATAGAACTTTGGAGTATCGTTACTTAATACATCCCGTGGAAAAATACTCTCTGTGTTGTTTGAATTATGGATCGAATTGTTGGAATATCCCAGTTCTTTATCGTAATAATTAGTGTTTTCTTTCGGGTTTTCTGAAAATATTGCCGAATATCTCTGAACCGATTGATTGATAAACATTTTATAGTTTGAAATTGAATCCGTATTATCATTCATTTTTTCATAGCAATACGCTTTTAAAAATAACACATCAGAATATTTTTGAATATTGGAATAGCTGGAAATCAAATCGTCGAAATCTTTTATAGCCATTGAATAATTTGATAATTCCATGTTTTTAATTCCTGAAAAATATAATGCTGTTAATTTGTAACCTTTTGCCCGGTCGCTTACTTCAAGCAATTCGCGATTGAAAACTCTTGACCAGTAATTATTATAAAACGAGTTTGTACGGTCTTTTTTATCAAGCGACCAATATTTGTTGTAATTACTTATAAAATTTTCCTTATCCTTTTCTGTCCTTATTAAATTGTTATTATCGTCGCGTAAATAAACTTTTCCCGGTTTATTTTCGATCGAGGCAAAATACAATTGTTTTGTTTTATCATACTCCGTCCGAGTGATCCTTGATGTTTGCGTACATGAAAAAATCCCCAAAAGACAAAATAAAATCAATAAATTCTTCATCTTATTCATACCTCTCAAATCTCAGACCGTTATTCCGTATTTCATCCCTGCTGAAAAACCATGTCGATCCTTCTCCAGCCTCAATAGCCTCTGTTTCATTAAGAGGTTCCAGTACAAGGGTTCTTTTGCCCATGGCTATCTCAAGAAAACCATTTTTAGCCGCTATGTCGAATGCAACATTCGTGGCAGTAATCTCTTTCATGTAGCACTTGCCTGCAGGATCTTTTATAATCCGCCATTTGCCTTCATATCTTTTCATATTTTCCCGTATCGTATAGGGGATAACTTTTTCCAGGGGCATTTCATAAATTCCTCCATGCCGATTAACCATTCGGACAATAATTTCCTCTCTTCCCGATGCGGTCCTGATGCAATATAAATAAGTTCCCAGTATAAACGGATTATTTTGTGTCTTTTGAACAAAAAAAGTATTATTACCGACTTGTTTTAATAAGGAAACTTTATCATTAGCTTCCCTGGCAAGCAATTCATTTCCCTTACTATAAATAGACCATACTATTCCGTTTCCTGCGTAGAGGCCTGTAAAATCGGTCAAATCTTCATTTACACTCCGGTCGTTATCCGGCATATAAGTTTTTTCCGATGTTTTATCAAGCGAGATAGATTCGCCTGTTCTCATTTCAATAAGACGCTTCATAGTCTCGTATCTTATATCCTCAAGGTTTATTAAAGGCTCATAAGCCATTGACGATTCCATTATTACCATGCCTAATTTTAATTCCGGTATAAAATATATTTCACTGTTAAACCCATTCACATCCCCGCCATGTTTTATTATCTTATAACGGCCGGTTCCCGGCCAGTTTTCAATCATCCACCCTAAACCATAGGGATACTCCCCTCCTTTTGCTTCAATAAAAAATTCTGTATTTGTGAATTGGGGGCTTGTCATTTCATTGAAAGAGTCTGCATCAATAATGCAATTGGATTTGTTTTCCTTGTCTGACAGGAGGAATTTAATATAATTTGCCATACCATGGGTTGTCACATAAAGATTTCCCGCCGGTTTATTTATTATGTCCGGCTGAGAATACGCCGTATTGCCGGAATAGGTCTGGACAAGTCTGCTGCTGATGGCAGGAGTTTTTGTAAATGAGGATTCGCTCATGCCCAGAGGGTCCAGTATATACCTCTTCATATAGTCTTCATATTTCATACCGGAAACTTCTTCAATAACCATGCCCAGAAGCTGGAACCCTAAATTTGAATATCTGAAGGTTTCGCCCGGCGGAGAAATCAGATATTCGCTTTTCAGAGCAGCCAGGAAACCAGGCCCGGCTTTGTATTCAAAGTCCCTGGGCAGCCCCGCCCTGTGTGAAAGAAGCTGCCGGATGGTGATCGGGCTTTTGTTCGTGAACCTGCTTTTCATGACAAAACCGGCCAGATAATTTGTCAGGGGCGCATCAATATCTATTTTACCTTCCTCCGAGAGTTTCATCACAGCGAGGGCCGTAAATGATTTTGTTATAGAACCGGGCTGGAAATATGCGTCAGGAGGTATGGGAGTATCCGATTCCCTGTTCATAACGCCGTAATTTGTCATAAATACCGTATTGTTATCGACTACAATTGCCAAACCGATAGCCGTGATATTGTATTCTTTCATGCTGTCCCGGATTTTAGTATCAAGGAATCTAATAACTCCGCTGCAATCATACTTTACTATTTTATGAGCCTTTATATCGTAATTCCCGCATGATGACGCAAAAAGGATTGAAAATATCAAAAGTACAAATCTAAGAATGACCGGCAATTTGAGGCTTCTATAAATCATTTTCAAATGTTTCCCCGAATTATCTTTAAATTACAATATCAAGTAATTGAGAATTAATCTTGTGATTAAATAAGTGCCGATGTAAATGCCCCCCAGTATCAATGCAAAATATCCTGAAGGAAATCCCCAGAATGCCTGATTGGTAAAGGATATAAAACTATAAATAACCAGAATAAAGACTATTAACCTCAAGGTGATCGATCTCGCTCTCTCTTTAACCTGGCGTTCACGTTCATCACTCTCACCGAACTTTCGCCATCCCATGCGCCGGAAAATGATTGTAAGAGCGGAAATTATTATCAGAATGACAGATACGCAAATTGTAAAAACTTCAATTCTTTGCCCGGGGACTTTTGTTATAATGAATATTACAAGCAGCAGGATGTAACTAAAAGTTAATCTGATCAATCTTCTAATATCAACAGGTAATTTTATTTTCTTTTCCATAATTATTCCTCCTCATCATTGAAAACAGATTCAACCGGCTTTCCAAACAATTTCGCTATTTTAAATGCGAGCCTTATCGAAGGATCATAATGTCCTTTTTCCAGTGAAATAATAGTCTGCCTGGAAACAAGAAGAAGCTTTGCAAGTTCCTCCTGTGTCAGTCCCATATTTTCACGCAGATTCCTGATTTCATTTTTCAAATAAAAATCCCTTATAATTATTTTATCCCTGACAGATGTAAAGTATACTATACATTTCGGCTTATGTCAAGCATGCTTTACATAATTTTTTATATAAAAATTGAGATGCCGATCAAAATATAACTGTTCATCGCTTTTCTTTACCCCCTCCCCCTTTTGTAATATAATACCCTGTTATCAAGCGAGGTTGAGGAAGAGATAAATAAATTTAACGGAGGAATATTTTGTCTGAAAGACTTACCCGTATTCAGGTTTATATAAAGGGCACTTATGAATTGAAGGGAAACCGGGGAGACTGCAATATAGTCGACATATCGGAAGGCGGGATCGGCTTATCCGTCAGGCAGACGCTGGTCCCTGGCGATCTTGTTCACGTTAATTTCAGGATCCCTCTCGGCAAGGAAGAGGACGTCGATTTTTGGGGAATAGTCAGAAACGTAAACAACAATATAATAGGGCTGAAATATGAAGAAATTACTCACGATAATATTGACAGGATAGATGGTTACGTGTCATTACTTCTTAATCAAAGCGGTAAAATGTCAAAAGAGGATTTTGACGCTGTCAAGGATAAATGATTCCCGGGCGATGAAGGGCGGCTACCCCGCGTACAAATAATCCGCCGGCAGGAAAGCAATTATCCCCTCCCTGAGCTGGCGGTTTGCCTCTTCAGTCAGCCCCGGGTCGGCGGCCAGGATATTCTTCGAGTCTTCACCGGCGAGGATCAGGAGCTTGCTGTTTTTTACAAAGTCGGCTATCCTCAGCTCCGGCAGGCCGGATTGCCTGACGCCCAGGATCTCGCCGGGCCCGCGCAGTTTCAGGTCCTCTTCGGCGATCCTGAAGCCGTCTGAATGGTTTACCATGGCGCTCATCCTCGCTTTTGTTTCCTCCGATTCATTGGAAGCCGTCACAAGGACGCAGTACGATTCGTATTTGTCCCTTCCTACGCGGCCCCTGAGCTGGTGAAGCTGGGACAGCCCGAACCTTTCGGCCCCTTCTATCGCCATTACGGTAGCGTTCTTGACGTCGATTCCCACCTCGATGACGGTGGTCGACACCAGGATCTGCAGTTTTCCCGCCCTGAACTTTTCCATTGTCTCGTATTTTTCCATCGGGCTCATCCTTCCATGCAGGAGCCCGACTTTATAATCTGAAAAATGGCCGGACAGGACCCTGTGCATCTTTATGGCGTTGTCGGTGTCGATTTTTTCGGACTCTTCGATCAGGGGGTAGATGAAATAAGCCTGCCGTCCCTTGCCGAGCTCGTCTTCGACGAGGTCGAGAAGCTGCTTGTATTCTTTTTTTGTCAGCCATTGCGTCCTGACTTTTTTCCGGCCCGCCGGCATTTCATCTATTACAGTCAGGTCGAGATCCCCATAGACAGTAAGGGCTAATGTTCTCGGTATAGGGGTGGCAGTCATCACCAGTATATCGGGATTTGTGGTTTTTTTGGAAAGGCTTATCCTCTGGAGGACGCCGAACCTGTGCTGTTCATCGAAAACAATGAAAGAGAGGTTCCGGTATTCGAGGTCTTCCTGGATAAGGGCCTGTGTCCCGATGATTATAGAGGCTTTTCCGCTTTTGATGTCTTCATAGGCGGCGAGCTTATCCCTGGCCGGGAGGCTTCCCGTCAGCAGGACCGGCTTGATGCCGAGGGTTTCAAGATAGCCTTTCGCGGTATTATAGTGCTGGATCGCCAGGACTTCCGTCGGAACCATCAGGGCCCCCTGCCTGCCGTTCTCAGCGGCATGTATAAGACCTGCGAGGGCTACAGTTGTTTTTCCGCAGCCTACATCCCCCTGGAGAAGCCGGTGCATCGGGGCAGCTCTTTCCATATCTTTTATTATTTCACGGAGGGCTTTGTCCTGGGCGTTTGTCAAGGAGTAAGGCAGGCTTTTTAAAAACATTCCCGTTTTAGATCTTTGCGGGTATGAAAAGGTTTTCGATATAAGCATGGAATTATTCCGCTTCATCATTACAGCTAATTCTATGGATAAAAATTCTTCATAAGCAAGCCTGAGCTTTGCCTTTTTCAGCTCTCCGGCGTCGGGCGGATAATGTATGTTTAGTAAAGCTTCCTTCTTTGACTTGAGGTTGTGGGCTTTGAGTATGTAATCCGGGATCTCGTCGTTGATCGAATCGATATACCTGGCAAGGGCTTTTTTGACTATCGTCCGCAGTTCCTTGAGGTAGAGTTCCTCCGTCAGTTTATAGACCGGAAGAATGAATCCGAAATTTTTCGGGCTTGCATCATCCCTGAATATCTCGAAATCGAAGGTAGAGCTCTGCACTTCGTTGTATTTATATCCGAAAGTGGCGTAAATCCAGTACTTCTGCCCGATTTTCAGCGACTGCTTCAAATATTCGCGGTTGAAACCGACAAGGCTCGCGCGCATCGTCTGGTCCTGGATTATTATCTTCGGATGGCGGCGCCCTTTGAAATAGATATATTCATGAGCGACGACTGTGGCGAGAATTACAGCAGGGGCGCCTTTAAGAAGCCCGGCCTGGATGCTTTCTATGGAACTCCTGTCGTCATAACGGTACGGATAGTTATTCAGGATGTCGTAGGCGTTGCTGATATCCATTTTTTTCAGCAGGGATACCTGCCTTTTTGTAAGGAAATCGAGGCCTTCGACCGGATGGTTTTTCAGCTCATTGATATACATCACATTGCCGCGGTACTATAGCTCTTTGGACATTCTGAAGCTGAGCTCCTTCTTGTAAAGGTCGTTATAATAGAATCCATGGCTTGAAAGCTCTTCCTTGAGCTTGTCGGGGAAAGGAATAAAGCGCCAGAAAATATAGCGGACATCCTGGTTGTCGAGCTTCTGTATGCCGGCGGCTTCCTTTATCATCCAGAGCATGTAATCATTTATAAAATGGGTCTTGATATCACCCTTGATCTTGTTTGAATCCAGGTAAGTGTAATACCTGGCAGTCAGACCTTCATCCATCCAGTGATATCCTGCCATTTCCTTGGCGACCTGCCATCTGAAATCGCCTAATGCGATAATCAGGGACATTTTGGGGTTCCTGGAGAATATCGGGACCGCTATTCTTCCCTTGCTCGAGGCTTTATTATATTTATCGTAGGGTTCCCAGCATATTCCGTAATTCCCGTATCCCGGGGTAAGTATTATATAAGGCGGTATCCTGTGAGTCTGCTGCCTGAATGTCCTTTCGAAAATCGTGTAATCCATCTGCTCTATCTCTTTGAGCTTCTCATAGGCGGGCGCTTTGAAATTGTAATCCCTTGATTCCTTTGGGATAAACGAGCTTAATAGTATGGGAAAATGGTTGCCCTGCCTGCCGATACACATCTTTACCATCTGCCTCAGGGCTCCGATCTCGGATTCGGCGGTATGGGAATCCACGGCGTAACCTGTGGTTTCCTGCGGCCCCTTGGTCTCCATCAGGCTCGATTCAAGTTCCTTCATTTCCTCGTAATTTTCATAAAAAGCCTTTTTCGTTACATTTAATTCCTTGTCTATCCTTTTGAGCTCCCTGACTATTTCAGTAATCTCATCCATTTTCTTGATCTGGTCTTCGTTGTAAACATCGGTGGCATTGAAAAGCGGATCCATCGGGTGAGAGCTGACCATGGCCATCAGGCTTGTCATCGCGTCTTCCTGGAGCTTTCTTCTTTCAACAATATTCAAATAATTTTTCTTGTTGGCTTCTATAAGGCCGGTAACCCTTTCGAATTTGGACTGCTGGGCGCTGTCCACCGATCCGGATTTTGATGATTTCCTGCCCGCCGCCTCGTCAGTTACGCTCGGTTTTAGCTGCCCCTTCAATATTCCGATGAGCCACTCATCCATGTAGAAAATGGTATCTTCGGCGTCTTTAGTTTCAAAGGGCTGTGAGAGAATGAGCTTTTGTTCGTCCTGGGTAAGGTATTTCATATCGAGAATGCCGAATCTTAAGAAAAGCCTTTTTTCCTTCGGGCTTTTTTCAGTGAGCCTCTGGCCGATTGCGGTATACAGGTTCCAGAAAGCGGATGTCAGCCGTTCCTTGAAAACGACTTTCCTGTCTTTGTCCTGCTCTTTTTCGAATTGTTCCTTAATTAAAAGAAGATTTTCGACGATCTCGGTATTTTCATCGGCTAAAACCTTCTTCATAAAGCTTTCGGGAAGAGCGTCAAAAAGTTTGCCCATACGTGTCTCCTGGTGTTACTGATTAGGAGAAAACTATAGAATAAATTAATAATAAATCAAACCATGAATTTTATCAATAATTAAATAAGTGGTTAATGCATATAAATTTCTTTAAGCAGTTCACGGGCCCTGCCTGCCCAGACCGTCGACGGGTATTTATCGAGGAGTTTCGAGAGATACTGCTTTGCCGTCGCGGTGTCTCCGTTCTTATAATAGCACATCGATATTCCATAAAGGCTCTGCGGGTATATTTCCGGGTATTTATACACATAAAATATGCTGCCGAAGAGCTTTATCGAGTTATCATAATCTGCCGTTTCGAGACTTTCCTCCGCGAGCTCATAAGTGGAAAGGGCCGCGTTTTCCCCGGTGGAGATTTTAATGATCTCTTTAAACATATTATCGGCGTCGGCGGTTTTGCCTTTTCCCTTATAAACCATTGCAAGCTTGTACATGGCCAGAGCCTTGCCCTCGGAAGTTTTGCTCGTATCTATCAAAATCCTGTAGAGTTTTTCCTCATCCCCGCCGCTCTGGACTTTCAGTTCGATCTCCGATTCCCTGACCTTTGCCTTTTCAGCCTCCGGGGTCCCCGGATAAGCTATCATAAGTTTTTTGTAATAAGTTCCTGCCTTTTCATAGTTATTAAGGTCGTAATAGATATTAGCGGCCCGAAGGAGAGAATCTATGGAGTAATCTCCCTTTGGATACTTTTCAACGTATTGTTCAAAATATTTAAGTGAATTTACCTGGTCCTTTAGATTGTAATAAGACCAGGCCATCCAGTATACGGAAGCAGAAGAAAAATCCCCCTCTCCCGAGATCTGGATTATCTTTTCATAGTTAAGGATTGCATTGTTGTAATCTGAATTATTGTAATAATTTTCGGCAAGTTTGAACAGCGCTTCGGCGGTGAAACTGCTTTGGGGGTAAACTGTCACGAGTTCCTGGAATATGCCGGCGGCTTTGCTGTCGTCTCCCGTCTTTACATAGCACCACGCCTCATCAGAAAGTGCGGCCGGGATTTCTTCCTTTATTCCGGACGAGGAGGCTTTTTCTATATAAGTGTTATAGCTGTCAATTGAGTCTTTATAGTCTTCAAGGTTATAATAAGATTTGGCGATGTAGAGCATATCCTCGAGGATTTTTGTATTATCGGCCGAGAATTCCATCGATTTTTTAAAATCCCCGATAGCGTCGTTGTAGTTTTTAAGGCGGTATTCGGCCCATCCGGTTAAATTATAGCTTTCAGATTTCTGCTCCGCTGTAAAATTACTCATATCCGAACTGCCGAGATAACGTACGATTCCGTCGAAATTTTCCTGCTTGTAATAAATCCAGCCGATTTTAAGCATTGCATCGGGAGCGCAGGACGAGGCCCTGAAGTCTGATGAAACTTTTTTAAACGTCCCCAGGGCATCTCCGTAATTTTTCAGATTATACTGGACTATGCCAATGCTGTAATATGCTAAGGGCACCATGGGGCTTTTAGGATAAGTATCGATGATTTTCCTGTAAAGGGCTAAGGCCCTTTCATACTCGTTCTTCTTAACGTATACCCATGCCTCTGCATTCAGCGCATCGTCCATGTGAGCCGAATTCTTTTTCAGTATCTTTTCGTAGGACACAAGGGCGGTGTCATAGTCTTCCATGCCCGCATAAGCGTTCCCGATAAACAGGTTTATTTCATCGTACTTATCGGAAAGGGGTTCGATGTTGATATAATCCTCGAATGAGGAAATGGCCTCTTTATACTTCCCTGATTCGAGGAAGCATCTTCCTGTCCAGAAAAGAGCTTCTTTGCCGTATTCAGTATCGGGATAGTCTTTTCTGATTTTTGTGAAATTATCAAGCGAGCCTGAATAGTCCTTGTTATTGAATTTGAGCTCGGCCATTTTCGATAGCGCCAGGGCTGCATTTTCCCCTCCGAAACCTGAAAGTTTTTCATAGGTTTTAATAGCGTCACCGTCATCGCCTGCGATTATATAGCAGGAAGCTAATTCAAGAAAGCCTTTTGACGTATACTCATTTGTTTTATCGCCGGAGATCAGATCGTTGAAATTACTTACAGCCCGGCCCGTATCGCCCTTCAATTTATAAAGGAGGCCGAGCTTGTATAATGCCTCGTTATGATAATCGCTTCCGGGGATCCGGGATAAAACCGACAGGTATCTGACTGATTCGTTAAAATTATCCTTCTTTATATTGATAAGCGACGAGTAATAGAGGCTGTCCTGCCAGTAGCTGAAATTCGTAAGTGAAGACAGGCGCGAGAATATGATGAAGGCGCCGTCAAGATCGTTTTTTTCGTAATAGCATCTCGCAAGGAAAAAATCGCCTTCGTCAGCCATTGGCGATGAAGGATATTTTGCCAGGAATGCCTTTAAAGCATCGCCTGCCTTGTTAATATCTTTGTCGTAGAAATACGACTCTCCGAGACGGAGCGAGCTTTCTCCCGTATAAACGCCCGCCGGATAATTAGTCAATATAAAACCGTATTCGTCGGAAGCTTCATCATATTTGCCGGATAGGAGAAGTGCGTTGCCGATCAGGTAATGCGCATCAAAAGCAAGCTTGCTTACCGGGTATGATTTTATAAAGAGACGGAGCCTCTGCACCGCCTTTTCATAATTTTTTGTTTTAAAATATGAATCGCCGATTATGAACACGGCCCTTTCCTTGAAAATAGAATCAGGATAATCGTTTGAAAATTTTACCAGGTCCTGGATGCACCTGTCGTAATCGCCTTCCTGGTAGTAGCATAAACCGATATAGAATGAGGCCTCGTCAGCATAAGAGCTGTCGGGATCCAGAAGGACTGCTTTCTGGAAATAAGTGGCGGCGAGGGAATAAGCGCCCGCATTGAAAGACGATTTTCCGGAATCGTAATACCGCTGAGAATCGGAATTTACCGGGTAAAGAACAGCGGCTGAAAAAATAAGCGGAGATAAAGCCAATAAAATCAATAATATTTTCATGCTTTTACCTGTTAAAAAGATACCGGCTGGCCTGTAGCTTCGATAACGGAATACCAGAGCTGTGAATGCAGGTCTATCCTCTTCCGTTTTAAAACAGCGAGTTCAAGCGGCAAATGGACGAACTGCCCGTTGGAGTAGCCTGTGACCAGACCCGTCCTGCCTGTCATTCCGGCATGAACCGCCATCTGGGCTAGCTGGGAGCAGAAGATCGAGTCATTGGGGGTCGGGGCACGGCTGCGTATGCTGTAGCTCGGATCAAGGTACTTGATCGAAGTCGAAATGTTCCTGCTGCCGAGGTAGTCCTTTAATTTTTCCTTGAGAAATATCCCGATATCTCCGAGTTTGGTGTTGCCCGAAGCATCGACTTTTTTCTTTTTCAAATCCGTTACATATTTCTGGCCGGCGCCTTCCGCCACAACTATTACCGCGTGATGACGCCTCAGCAGCCTTTTTTCGAGCGCCTGCAGAAAGCCGTTTTCTCCCTCCATATTGAAATCAAGCTCGGGAATCAGGCAGAAATTTACATCGTTTGTGGCAAGGGTGGCATGTGCGGCTATAAAACCGGATTCCCTGCCCATTACTTTTACGATGCCTATGCCGTTTATCGCGGCCCTCGATTCGGTATGCGCCGCGTAAATAGAATTGCAGGCTTCAGAGTATGCCGTTTCCATGCCGAAAGACCTGTCGATGTAATCGATGTCGTTATCGATGGTTTTGGGTATCCCGATCACCGATATTTTCAGCGATCTTTTCTCGATCTCCCGGACAATACCGATAGCTCCCCTCAAGGTCCCGTCTCCTCCTATCGTATAAAGGATCTTGACGTCAAGCTCTACCAGCCTGTCGACTATTTTCGAGGCTTTCTGAGGACCCCTCGATGTGCCGAGAATTGTGCCGCCCTGCGTATGGATGCCCTCCACAAGTTCGGGTGTAAGCAGGGGGACCTCGAATCCGTTTTCTTTTATAAAGCCTGCGTAGCCGTATTTAATGCCGTATGTAATCTGGTTGCCGTACCTGTAGTAATTCATCATTACTATGCCGCGGATAACCGAGTTGAGTCCGGGGCACAGACCGCCGCAGGTTACAATAGCTGAAATTGTCTTGCCGGGCTCGAAATAAAGTTTTTTCCGCGAACCTGCTTTTTCAAACGAGGGCATCGGTATATTGTTTTTAAGAAAATAAATGGCGGCGGAGTTATCCGTGATGGAAAGGACCCTTTCATCCTCCGGAGTGAAGCTGGAAGCCGCTTCCGCCGGGTTGTTGGTGTATACGAAATCGGATTCGTAATTGCATTTTCCGAGCCTTTTTATCGAAAGGTCGGAATCCGTCAATTCACGGTATAAATCAGAGTTCAATCTGGACCTCCTGCCGTTCAGGCCGGTTTAATTATAGGCATTTTTCCGGCTAATTATCAAGATTCTCCGGTTTTATTTGCCGAAAATCCTGAGCTGAAAATCCCTTTTCCCGGGATCGTAGATTATCTGGGAGGAATGCTGGAAAATCTTGATTTCCGAGGTGTGCCTGTCAATATCGAACCCTCTTGCCCAGAGGAGGACTGTAGATATAATCCTCTTATTTTCGGCAGGGAGCCTGAGCGAATTCATCCTGTTGCATTCCTGGATGATTTTTGCAACCCTGTCGACAATAACTTTTTTCTCTCCGGATTTGGAAATATCAATCATATATTTGACAACTTTTTCACCGAGCTTTTCCCTGAAATCGCCCCCGATTTTCCCCCCGGTCCTTGCGGCCCGGATTTTCGGCCTCGAAATATCGACATCCCTGTAACCGGGGATGTCGGGGTCCCTTTTTCTCCTTCTCTTAAGCACGATTCCGAATGAGAATAAAAAGACGACTCCAAGAAAGGCGAAAAGACCAAGGAACAGGTAGATTATGAAAGCTTCAGAAGGGGTAAGCAAAAGCTTCTCCTTATTATTAATTATAGATATTGAAGCGACTATAACTACATTTTATTGCACATTTTATAAATAATCAACTCTTTGATTCAACCCGGAGAGCAAACTTGTTGCACAAAGAGCCCTGTCGAATTAAAATATTCGAGTATCTAGAGGGGGGTCGGATTTATGAATAACGAACTTGACAGAGCGGCACTTGTTTACCACATGAATAACGGCATAGGGAATGGAAAAATTGAAGTTATCCCCAAGGTTGCCGCAGGGACCAGGCAGGAACTTTCATTGGCTTATACGCCGGGTGTAGCGGCCCCGTGCCTGGCAATAAGCAAGGATCCTGAAAAAATATATGATTATACGGTCAAAGGAAACACGGTTTTCGTTGTCAGCGACGGCAGCGCCGTTCTCGGGCTTGGAAATATAGGTGATAAGGCTTCTCTTCCCGTAATGGAGGGTAAAGCGCTCCTGTTCAGGATCTTCGGGGGGATAGACGCCTATCCCATCATAATTTCATCCCAGGACACCGGGGATATAATAAATACGGTCAAAATGATTTCGCATGGGGCAGGGGGTATAAACCTTGAAGATATTTCAGCGCCGCGCTGCTTCGAAGTGGAGAAAAGGCTTTCAGAGGAGCTTGATATTCCTGTCTTCCATGATGACCAGCATGGCACTGCCATAGTCGCGCTCGCGGGCCTCATCAACGCGCTTAAGATAAAAGGGAAAAATATCCGCGATATAAAAATAGTAATAAACGGAAGCGGCGCTGCCGGAGCGGCCATAGCCAAGCTTCTTCTCGTTTATGGAGCAGGCAATATCGTCATGTGCGACCGTGAAGGTGTTATCTTCAAGGGGAGGGAAAAGCATATGAATTCCTCCAAGGCCGAACTCTCTGTCTTAACCAACCCGGGCTGCGAATGCGGGAAGCTTGAAGACGCCCTCATGGGCGCCGATGTGTTTATAGGAGTTTCAGAGAAAGGAGCTCTTACTTCCGGAATGATAAAAAAGATGGCCCCTGAGCCTGTTATTTTTGCAATGGCAAATCCCGACCCTGAGATACTGCCCGATGAGGCAGAAGAAGCCGGGGCTTTCATTACGGCAACGGGAAGAAGCGATTTTCCGAATCAGGTCAATAATTGCCTGGGTTTCCCGGCCATATTCAGGGGGCTGCTCGATGTACGCGCAAGCATGGTTACGGATGGAATGAAATTAGCAGCTTCATCGGCCTTAGCCGGTTTTATTAAAGACGATGAACTTTCCGTTAACAGGATAATACCTTCGGTTTACGACCTTGAAGTATTTGCGCTTACAGCTGAAGCCGTAGGCATGCAGGCTGTCAGGGAGGGGGTCGCCCGCATAAATCTGCCTGCGGGTAAAATATACGGAAATATGATCAATATTCTCGAAGAAAGCCGCAGAAGATTTTTTAAATCAGCGACCTGATTAATCTTGACTTATTTGACTTCACATATCAAAATATCAATTCGGAGGCGAGAGGCAAATTATGGTGGATCTCGAGGCATTATTCAAAGTGACATATGCACTTTACCTGGTCACCTCATTCGAGGGAGTTAAATATAACGGGTTACTCGGTAACTCTTTCTGCCAGGTAAATTCGGAGCCTCCGACTTTCCTTGTCATTATCAACAAGGAGTCGTATACACACCATATGATCGAAGAGTCGGGTTTATTCGGGGTATCTGAACTTGCGCAGGATGCGCCTTTCGAATTTTTCGGTCCTTTCGGGTTTAAATCCGGGAAAAACACCGACAAATTTGCAAAGATTAATTATAAAATCGCCGAAAAGGGCGTTCCGGTCATACTTGATCATACCGTCGCTTATTTTGTCTGCGAGGTTTTTAAAAGCGTCGATATGGGCAGCCATACTGTTTTTATCGGAAACCTGCTCGAATCCGTTTCGCTCTCCGATAAAGAGCCTCTGACTTATGCTTATTACCGGGACGTGAAAAAGGGTAAAACTTCAAGATTCGCGCCGACTTATGTCAAGACTCATGCCAAGAAATAAATAGGAGGGATTTAGTAATGGACAAATATGTTTGTGAAGTTTGCGGGTATGTTTATGACCCCGCCGCCGGTGATCCGGACGCGGGAGTGAAACCGGGAACAAGTTTTGCCGATCTGCCTGAAAACTGGCTCTGCCCTGTTTGCGGCGCTCCGAAAGACGAGTTTAAAAAGGAATAGGAAAGAATGTCGGCAAGAAAGTTAACAGAAGGTATTTTCGAAGTAGGAGCAAGGGATTGGGAAAGGCGCCTTTTCGATGAGCTTATTCCCCTTCCTGATGGAACAAGCTACAACTCCTACCTGATCCTGGGTAGTGAAAAAACAGCCCTTATAGATACCGTCGATCCGAAAACCTTCGACCAGATCCTGGCAAACCTGAAAAAGCTGAAGATAAAGGCCATAGACTATATAATTGCCAATCATGCCGAGCAGGACCATTCCGGGAGCATTCCCGCCCTTCTCGAAATATTTACCGGAGCGAAAGTTGTAACAAACTCCAAATGCAAGGCAATGCTTATCGATCTTCTCCACATCGGCGGCGACAGGTTCATTGTCAAAGAGGATCATGAGACCCTTACGCTGGGCGGAAAAACCCTTGAATTTATAATATTTCCATGGGTTCACTGGCCTGAAACCATGCTTACTTATGCAAGGGAGGACAGGATACTCTTCAGCTGTGATCTTTTCGGGTCTCATACCGCGGACAGCCGCCTTTTTATTGAAAAAGACAGGGAAACCGGGATAAAAGAACCGGCATTCAGGTATTTTGCGGAGATCATGTATCCTTTCAGGTCGAATATAGCGGGAAATTTTGAAAAGATAACTTCCCTCGATATAAGCATGATCGCTCCCAGCCATGGAGCTGTTTATACAAATCCGGGTTTTATAATCGAGTGCTACAGGGAATGGATATCTGACAGGGTCGTCAATAAAGTCGTTATCCCGTTTGTTTCGATGCATGGGAGCGTAAGGGCAATGACGGATTACCTCATGGACGCCCTCATCGACAGGGGGATTGAGGTCAAGCCCTTCGATCTTACGGCAAGCGACGTGGGGAAGCTTGCAATGGCGCTGACAGACGCGGCCACTGTAGTCGTCGGAGTTCCCACGGTTCTCGGGGGTATGCATCCTTGGGCAGCTTACGCCGTTTACCTGTATAATCTCCTCAGGCCGAAGACAAAATTCGTGACCGTGATCGGTTCTTACGGATGGGGGGGTAAAGCGCTCGAACAGATAAAGTCCATGCTGTATAACGTAAAAGCGGAGATCCTTGCGCCCGTAATCATAAAGGGCCTGCCTGGAGAAAAGGAACTCTCGGCCCTCGATGCCCTTGCGGACTGCATTGCATCGAAGCATAAAGAGATAGGTATTATATAAAAGAAAGAGGAGAAAAATATGAGTTCATTTAAAGGATCGAAAACCGCTGAAAATCTGATGAAAGCTTTTGCAGGCGAATCGCAGGCAAGAAACAGGTATACATTTTATTCTTCACAGGCCAAAAAGGAAGGATTGGAGCAAATAGCCGGATTATTCCTCGAAACAGCCGAAAACGAAAAAGAGCATGCCAAACTGTTTTATAAGCATCTTTTTTCAAATTCCGGCGGAACAGTCATGCAGGAAATAACGGCGTCTTATCCCATAGCATTTACCGACAAAACTTTAAATAACCTTGAAAGCGCCGCCGACGGTGAAAATGAGGAATGGACAAAGCTTTATCCCGGGTTTGCTGAAATTGCAGAAAAGGAAGGCTTCAAGGAAGTGGCCAGGACTTTTAACGGGATATCAAAGGTCGAGAAAAAGCATGAGGAGCGTTACAGGAAGTTAGCCCAGAACATTAAAAGCGGGGAAATTTTTAAGAAGAAAGAAAAAGTTCTTTGGAAATGCAGGAACTGCGGGTTTATCATGGAAGCCGCCGAAGCGCCGGCAAAGTGCCCGGTCTGTGAGCATCCCATGGCTTATTTCGAGATGTTTTTGCCTAACTATTAGAAGAGAAATGGAAAAAATGGATAAAACCGTTAAATCCTCAGCTGATAAATCCGCGATCCTTGAAGAGATTTACAGGGTTATTATCGAAAGGAAAAAGCTTAAACCCGAGGATTCATATGTCGCTAAAAAGATGAGCGAGGGCATTGACAGGATCCTGAAGAAAGTCGGCGAGGAAGCAGGCGAAGTCATCATAGCCGCCAAGAACGGGAACCCGGAAGAGATCGGATGGGAAATGGCCGACCTTATATTCCATATGTGGCTTGTTCTTGGTTATTTCGACCTCTCCCCCGACATAATTTATGATAATCTGATTTCCAGGAGAAAATAGCCCATCCATGAGAAAATTTTTTATCCCGGCTGAAAATATTACCGCCGCAGGCAGCGCTTTTATTACAGGAAGCGATGTGCACCACCTTGCCCATGTCCTGAGAAAAGGCCCGGGAGATACGATAAAGGCGACGGACGGCATCGGCCATGAACTGACTGTCAGGTTAAAGGATATATTGCCGCTCAGGATAAATTTCGAAATTATTGAATCCCGCCCGTATACGGGCAGGAAAACTTTCGTACGCCTATACCAGGCCCTTCCCAGGGGTGGAAAATTCGACCAGATAGTTGAAAAGGCATGCGAGATGGGAGTTAATGAGCTCTTTCCCGTGATCACCGAGAGAACCGTCACTAAACTGTCGGATGAGAGGGGGCTGAAAAAAATAGCGAGGTGGGAAAGGATCTCCCTCGAAACGATGAAACAGACGGGCCGCAGCATGCCCATGTCCATACATTATTCAATTCCATTGGGAAAAATACCTGAAATGGCCATGAAAGACTCCCTGAAAATAATTTTCTGGGAACTCGAGGAAGAAAAGGGTTTAAAGGAAATTCTCTCCGGCAGCACGGCGGGAAAAGTGGAGCTTGTTATCGGACCCGAGGGTGGATTTTCCTGCGCCGAGGCTGAAAAATTGATAAAATCGGGATTCCAGAGCGCAAGTTTGGGCCCGCTTGTCCTGAAAACCGATACTGCAGCCTTATCGGCTCTGTCTAACATCTATTTTGCACTTGAATAATCCGCTTTGATGCCTGCGGCGCTGTTGACCATTGCGGCGGATTTTCTTACAACATCTAAAATATTACTGTTGACCCACCCGGCGTTCATCCACTCTGCCGGGCTTACAAATACACCCTGTATGATAACGCTGAAATGCAGGTGTTCTCCGAGGGCATATCCGGTATCACCGGTTACTCCGATTATTTCTCCTGAGATAATCTCCGCGTCTTTTTTTACATAAATTTCCGACATATGGCAATAAAGAGTATAAAGACCCAGGGAATGATCGATAAGGACCATATTTCCTTCCGCCCCGTTATAGCCTGTGAAAACGGCTTTACCGCCGTTGGAAGCGAAAATGCCGCCGTTTGTCGAAGAGACCATATCAATACCGTAATGGTATGATTCCCTGACTGTTTTTTTGTTCAGGATGAATGACCTGTGCTCGCCGAATGGCGATGTCATTCTCCAGTTATTGAGAGGGGAGAATACGTTGAGAAAAAAATCCGAAACCAGGGGGGCTGAGTTGGACGTTGCGGCTTCCTCGGTATTCAGGACCCGTTTTTTTTCAAAATAGGCTATAATCGAATCGTACTGCTCTATTGAACTCAATTTATGCGCCGGTTTTTCTATCCCGAGCTCGGTGAACTTTTTATCGAGGTCGAAATCTCCGTCCATATGGATCTTATTTTCCCTGTAGTAAGCTTTTTTTATAACGAATGGAATAGCATTCGTCTCCGTCAGTCCGGAATTATCATGTATGAGAATTTCCGCCTTGAAGCGCTTATCGGTGATCCTCCATGGGATCAGGGCAATGAAGAAGTCTTTTTTGATGAAAGTTGACGGGATTATTACCTTTTCATCGTTTACCAGGATATTAGGTCCGGCCATTGGCGCCGTATCAGGCTCCGGCGCCTCGAAAATTACAACAGCGCTTCCGCCGCGGGAAATCGATGGCGACAGCCCTATAATCCTGACTGACGCTCCTGCGGTGCAAAAGACCGCAATTATAAAGGCGGCGGCTACAGGAATTAACAGGCGTCTCGACAAAATCATCTGGCTCTCCGGAAATTTAAAAAGTATGCTTTGGCATGCAATTCGCATGCAATTATATAATGCCTTCTCCGCGGGCGCAAGTCAGCCGGTGTATTAATTTACAGAACTTAAAAAATATTGTAAAATAAACAGCGGTTTTATTATCAGGAGGAAACCATGGATTATAATGCTTATATCCGGGAAGTCCCTGATTTTCCCAAGCCTGGTATTTTATTCAAGGATCTTACTACATTGTGGAAAGATCCCATAGCTTTTAAAAGCAGCGTTGACGGCCTGTTCGCACATTGCAGGGATAAAAATATAAATAAAGTCGTCGGCCCTGAATCGAGAGGTTTCGTTTTCGGCGCCCCCTTAGCTTATCTCTTAGGGGCAGGTTTCGTCCCGGCGCGCAAACCCGGAAAACTCCCGGCGCAGACCGTTTCACGGAGCTACGCTCTTGAATACGGCGAAGCATCCCTCGAAATTCACAGGGATTCAATTTCGGAAGGCGACAGGGTTTTAATAGTAGATGACCTTTTAGCCACGGGAGGCACTGTCAGCGCGCTGATCGGTCTGGTTGAGATGTTAGGCGGAAAGGTTGAGGAATGTGTTTTCATGATCGAATTAGAGGGATTGAACGGAAGGAAAAACATCAAGTACCCCGTGTTTTCAATGATAAAGAGCTGAAAAATAAAATTGCCTGATCTTATAAGGGAGGATTTATGTTGTTCTCATTTTTAATGGTAATATTCATTTTAGATATTATTCTAATGGTGCCGGTCATTCTTCTGCAGTCGGGGAGCGGAGCCCAGTCCGGTGTTTTCGGCAGCGATCTGACTATGGGAGCTTTCGGAGCCAAAACCAGTGAAGTGCTCGTGAATTTTACGAAGTGGCTTATCGGTATATTTTTCGGCGCAGCGCTTTTGATGAGTTATATCAAAATCAATGAATACAAGAGTTATGTGCGTTCTCAGCAGCAGACGCAGAATTCGGGAACTCAGGTGCCTGAAATTATGACAAACAGTTTAACTAACGGCTCAACAAACAGCGCTGTTAACAGCCAGTCAAACGCGGGGCCCCGTACAAACCCGTAAAATATGAAAGTCGGCGGCATCATTCTTGCCGGGGGCAGCGGGTCGAGGTTCGGATCATTGATTCCCAAGCAGTTCCTTCAGCTTGGGGGAAAGAGCATCCTTGAATACAGCATTGAAAAATTTAAAGAAGAAATTGATTATATTGTTATAGTAGCTAATAAAGACTTTCTTGATGAAGCCGGCAAACTCGTATCGGGGCCCTCTATGGAAGTCACAGCCGGCGGACCTTCAAGGCAAATTTCGGTTTTAAACGGCCTCAAGCGCTTCCTCGATAAAAACATAGAAATAATAGCAATCCATGACGGCGTCAGGCCGCTCTTCTCTCTATCATTACTTAAGCGGAGCATCGCTCATGCGCACGATTTCGGTTCGGCTGTTCCGGCTGTCAGGGTGCATGGAACCCTTGTCATTTCGGAGGACGGCAAAAAAATTTCAGGGTATGTTGACAGGGTCCGGGCCAGAGAGGTCCAGACTCCGCAGGTATTTAAATTCGGGCCGATCTACCAGGCGCATTTGAAAGCGGCGGCTCTTGGAATAGACGATTGCACCGACGATTCCCGCCTGTTTGAGATGAACGGCAGTCAGGCCGATATTATTGAGGGGGAAGAACATAATATTAAAATTACTACGCCGTTCGACCTGGTTATGGCCGGGGAACTTTTAAAGTTAAGGGGTAAAGATGGAAAACACGATCAGAACAAGGGTGGTCGATGAATTCGTAAAGGTTGTAAAAATCGACAGTCTTTCTTTAAAAGAAGAGAAAATGTTCGCCTATTTAAGGCAAAGATTGACGGGTTTTCCGGTTGAAATAGAATTCCTGCCTTATTTTATCGAAGAACTCGGAGCCGGTTCAGGCAATATGATCGTAAAACTTCCCGCAAACGAAACGGGCAGAAAAAGCATATTTTTCGATTCGCATATCGATACGGTCGAGCCCGGCATCGGCATAAAACCGGTTGTTACGGGGGACAGGATCGCAAGCGACGGAACAACTATCCTCGGTTCCGACGATAAAGCCGGAACAGCTGCTATGCTGACGGCTCTCGATGAAATATTATCGTCGGATATAAAGCATGGGGATATATATTTCTTATTCACATCCGCCGAAGAGATAGGCCTGACAGGCGTTCATTATCTCGATTATTCGAAGATTAAAACGGATTTCGGCTTTATACTGGATTCTCATGGTAAAATCGGGGGCGTCGTAGTTGCCGCCCCTTATCACATAGGCTATGAAATAAACGTAAAGGGAAAGGCGAGCCATGCCGGCATCGCCCCTGAATTAGGCATCAATGCGATCAAGATTGCGGCAAGGATAATCGGCGACCTTCCCCAGGGAAAATTGAGCAAGGACACCGTCGCCAATGTCGGAGTGATCGACGGAGGACAGGCGATCAATATCATACCGGAGGATTGCCTTATAAAAGGGGAGTTAAGATCTCATAATACGGAAGATGTTCTGCGGCTTAAAGCTGAGATTAACCAGGCCGTCGAAAAACAGAGAAAAGACGCCCTCGATATAACCCTTGAATTCAATGAATTGTATAAGGGCTTCAGCTTTTCAAAGAATGATGAAATAATAAAATTTGCGAAGAAGGCCGTAGAATCCCTGGGACTCACCCCGCGTTTCGAAAGGACAGGGGGGGGGAGCAATACAAACCTTTATAATCAGTTCAGTCTGACCTCCGTAAACTTAGCTGTCGGCATGATGGATGTGCATTCGACCGGGGAATATATTGAGATAGACGATCTCGAAAATGCCGTAAAATTGATACTGGCGATCGTGAAAACGGCATGACGGACGGCAGGAATTATTACAGCCTCCATTCGTTTCTTAAAGATAAATTCGGCGAAGAGGTTTACAGGATTTCAATCGACGCAGGATTCACATGTCCTAACAGGGACGGCACAAAAGGCACAAACGGATGCATTTTCTGTTCGGAAGGATCCCGGCCCGACTATGTGAACCCTTCATTATCCATATCCGGACAGATAGAACGTGGGAAGCTTTTAATCGGGAAAAAGTACGGCGTCAGAAAATTTATCGCCTATTTCCAGGCTTACTCAAACACCTATGCCAAGCCTGACGAATTATACCCGGTCTTTAAAACGGCGTGCGCCGCTGAAGGAATCTGCGGCATAGCGATTGGCACCAGGCCCGACTGCGTCGACAGGGAAAAGATAGATATGCTCGGCAGGCTGTCAGAGAGCACTTTTGTTATTGCGGAATACGGGGCGCAGAGCATGAAAGACGCAACCCTTGAAAAGATCAAAAGGGGGCACTTGTCCTCCGACACGGCCAGGGCTGTTTTGATGACCGTTGAGAGCGGACGGATCCATACCGCGGCTCACCTGATATTCGGGCTTCCCGGTGAAACCCGGGAGGATATGCTTGAAAGCGTGTCCGTTTTGGCAGGCCTGGGAATAAACGGATTCAAATTCCACCATTTATATGTTGAAAAGGGCACAGCCATTGAAGAATATTATAAAAATGACGAGCTTAAACTCATGGAAAGGGATGAATATATTGAGCTCCTTCTCGGTCTTATGCCCGAAATCCCGCCCGGCATAGTCATTCACAGGCTTTTCGGAGAATGCAGGAGGGACAGGCTTGTGGCTCCGCTCTGGACCCTGGAAAAGCAGAAAAATTTAGCCCTCTTCGAGCGCCTCATGAAAGAACGGGGGATCAGGCAGGGGTCCCGCCTCTAAGGATAGAACGCATTTCTGACAGGGCCTTTTCAAGGCCGGTGAAGACAGCCCTAGAAATAATCGAATGCCCGATATTGAGGGTCTCGATTTCCTTTATAAGGGTGATATCATATACGTTGCTGTAATCCAGTCCATGCCCTGCGTTGACGCCTAATCCCATCGAAACCGCCAATCCGGCGCAATCTTTGAGGGCTGAGAGTTCCCTGTCCCTGATTTCACCCTCCGGGCTGGAGGCGTACCTTCCCGTATGAAGTTCAATATAATCTGCGCCGGCTTCTTTAGAAGATTCTATCTGTGACCTGTCCGGGTCTATAAACAGACTTACCTTAATGCCTTTTTCCCTTAAAAGGGGTATTACTCTCATCAGCTCCTGTTTGTTTCTGATCACGTCCAGTCCGCCTTCCGTTGTTATTTCCTCCCTCTTTTCGGGTACTATGCAGACGTCGTCAGGGACTATTTTGAGTGCGGTATCAATTATATCGGGATGGAGCGCCATCTCCAGGTTAAACCTTATTTTGACAATTTCCTTTAACAGGTAAACGTCCCTGTCCTGGATATGCCTTCTGTCTTCACGGAGGTGAACGGTTATTCCGTCAACCCCTGAAAGCTGGGCTATCACGGCGGCGGCAACCGGATCGGGATAAGAAGCCTTTCTTGCCTCTCTCAGGGTCGCCACATGGTCTATGTTGAGTCCGAGTTTTTTTATCATAATATTACTGCTCCTGGATTTCGCCGAGTTTTTCGAGCGCTTTCTGCTTGGTTTCGGCCCTTGTTTTATAATCGGAAGCCGTGTTATTGCCGGGGTCGACAAGCAGCACTATATTGAAATCTTCGACGGATTTGTCGAATTCGGAATTGTTATAATTGGATATGCCCTCGTCGAGGTAGTTCTTTTCATCGGTCTTAAAAATTTCAATTATTTTAGATTTTAACGAGGAGGCTTCCTGGTTTTCAGGGTCTCTCGATAATATGTAATTTACCATCTTCAGGGCCCCTAAATAATTTTGATTCCTGTACAGTTCATTTGCCTTCCTGCTTGATTGTTTTTCAGTGAGGTCTGTCAGGGCAAGGCTTAAAAGGTCCTTTGTCTTTTCAAGGTCGGGATCGTAGATCAGTGACGTTCTGGCCCGGGTAATGCAGTCTTCATACAATTCCCTGTCGTATAAAGACTGGGCTTTCTGATAATAGACTTCCGCGAATTTTTTTAATTCGGCGTTGATGCTTACCTGATAAGACTGCGCATCGCTATCCTGCGGGTCGACTAAAAGGAGTTTTGTCGTGATTTTTTTCGCCGTAAGATACTTTCTCGAAATGACAGCGTTTCTCATTTCTATCCTGCTGTTGATGATATATGCAATAACAGCCTGGTTGGCCATCAGGGTCTTAACCTTCTGCATGATATCGGGGCTTGAATCTATTTTCGCAGCCTTGTTATAGTAAATAATCGCCGTGACAGGGTCTTTTTTATCCTCCGCAGAGCGGGCATTGGTCAGGGCATGCGCCTTGTAATCCATGAGCTTGGAATCGACCTGGTTTTTCAGTGCAAGGGCCTTCCTGTTGTTCCGGTCCAGGGATACTGCGGCAGAGAGCTTCTGGTCCGATTCATGATATTTGTCGATAGAGTCGTTTCCCTCTTTTTCATCATCCGCCGCTTCGTTATACCTGATCAGGCCCTCGTTATAATCATCGGCCGACAGTTCCTTCCTGCTTTTTTCAAAATAAACATTAAAAGACATGAAAAAATCGTTGCTGCTGACGGAATATGAAATATCAAGCATTGCGTCGTCGCTATGAAGGCCGAAGCCAAGTTTCGTTTCTCCGGAAACTGCTTCGTAGGATGCTCTTAACACGAAAAGTTTTAGAATATCGGGAGAAGGATTTATTTCAGCGCCGAAATATAACGGCGCATTGGTGCTTAAAAACATTTTTTCAACAAAAATTTTTGTCCATACAGCGTCAAAATCATAGGCAAGGCCGGCCCTTAAATTCAAATTTTCCGGAGAAGCTGTAACGGGCTCTTTCCCGAGATTCTGGACAGCAAAGCTTATGAAAATTTTATTGTCTATAAAGCTGTTGTGCAGGAAATCCATATTGATGGAATCGTTGGGAGTGAATATAAGGCCGGCATCTAACAGGACGCCGTCATTCATATCGAACGGGTAGCTCGAAACCGTCTTAACGCCGGCGCCTAAGGACAGGCATCCTAAGAACTCTTTGCCCCATCCGAATGCGAGCCCTCTTTTTGCATTGGTATTGCCCGATAAGGTGTTGTAAATATCAAGGCCGGCTACGCCGGTGTTTTCAGGAAGCAGGGCAGCCATTCCTAAAAAATTGATGTGCTCTAAATTTGTCGTGGATAGTTCGGCTGTCATTCTTTCCACGTAGGAAAGCCCGGCCGGGTTTACAAGCAAAGATCCGCTGTCTCCACCCAAGCATGAAGAGTTTATTACGGAATACCTCGGCAGGAAATTTAAACTCCTTATCTCATTATCCCCGTAAGATACTCCGCAAGAAATAAGCAGCCCTAACATTACAGGGAGTATCAGCCTTTTCATAATAAAACGCCCCTTGAATTCAAGTAAAGGATGATTTCATTATAGCATACGATTAAAAAAAAAAGAAGAAGAATTTCACTCTCAAGGCTTTGCACCAAAAGATATTTCATGATATAATTGATCCCGAGTCCCTGTTTTGAAAAATTTTAGGCGGGGGGGCAAATGAATTTGTTTTTTTTGGTCATTATTTCCGCCGGATTATTCCTCATAGCCCTGGGCAGTTCCTTTTTATATCGAATGTACCAGGCAAGGCAGAGACTTAATGCAATAGAAGATGCCATTAGCGCAGGCCGCTTCCAGGAAGCTCTCGACCTGTCAACGAATTATCTTAAAGAAAAGCGCTCATTCATCGCCTATTACTACATCGCAAGGGCTTATGAAGGCTTGAAAGATACCGCAAAAGCCGTCAAATTCTACGAGGATTCGATCACTTATTTTTCAGCAGAGGTCAAGAAGAACATGAAGGTCGATGTCCTTGTCAGGATCGGGGACATTTATAATCAGAAAAAGGACTATGTAATGGCTTCCGGGAACTACATGTTAGCCCTGCAGGAAAATCCGACGGAAATAAGGGCACTATACCAGTTAGCTTATATTTATTATCAGTCGAAAAATTATCAGAAAGCCATTGGCAACCTCGAGAAAATTGTAGTATTCAAGCCTGATTTCTGGCAGGCGCTCAGCCTTCTCGGAAAGTCGTACAGCAAGATAGGCAAACACCGCAAGGCGGTTTATTACTTCGAAAGCGTCTTAAAATTAAATATCAACGACAACAGGGAAAAGCATAATATTTATTTCCGTTTAGCGGATGTATACACCAATGTAAAAAGCTATAAGGAATCGATAAATGTTTTAAAACCCCTTCTCAATGAAAGTGAATACCTGGAGGAAGCCCTCCTGAAAATACTTAAAAACCTTGTTCTCGACAGCCAGATGAAAGAGGCTATCAAAATGGCGATGGCTTATTCAGATAAGCTTTCGAACAAATACAAGGACCAGGCCCTGTATATACTGGGGAGGGCCTATTTCGACCAGGGGGAATACCTGAGGGCGATAGATTCCTGGGTTAAGGCGTATCAGCTCAATCCCGATTACCTCGACCTCAAGGAGCTTATGGCCAGGTACAAGGTGCTTATCGATAATCCTCTTCTTGAAGATTATTATTCGAAGGACGAATCGATATTCAATGATTTCATATATAATTACCTCAGGCTTCATTCGTCACAGATAATAGTTTCTGAAAAGAACTTCAAGATCTTCAGGGAGGGTACCTCGAGGTGCCACCTGTTTTTCAGGGGGCCTTACGCTATGAATCTCGGGGATCTTAAAAAGGCCGAAGAGGCGATGCTCAGGGAGTATTCCGGCAACATGACATGCCTCTTATATACGCTTTTCGGTACTACGCCGGAATGCAAGGATTACGGCTTTTATAAGCAGATCCAGGAATTGAGCGGCGACCAGTTCGTAATAATTTTCTTTAAAAATATAAATAAATGATGAAAGTTTCTTAAAGGTGTGCGGGTTGATTTATGAAAAATATAATTCTGATATTGGTATTAATGCTGTTCTATTTAGATTCTTATCCGTATATTTCAAAATTTCTAACGGTTGATACAAATTCTCTTGAATACCGGGTCATTACGAACCCTGAGGCTTTCTCCCTTGAAAACGCCGCAATGATCCTCTCGGGGATAAAGGATGATTCCAGGGCGGATCTCCTGTCGAGGATCTCCAATTTCGAGGCCGGGTTATCAGCTGATAACGGGCAGGCGGCAAAGGCGATTTTTATCCGGATGCATAAAACCCTATTAAAGACCTACGATTATAATTCCATGACCCTGGAAGAAGCGATTTCAGAAGGCCGTTTCAACTGCCTTTCCTCCGTTCTTCTATTTAACAGCATCATGGAGGATTTCGGGATCGAAGTTAAGGCTGTGGTTTATCCTACTCATGCACTGAGCATGCTCAACGCAGGGGGGAGGGAGATTTATATCGAAACGGCTACTCCTTACGGTTTCGATATCGGTTCCGACCCTGACGCTCAGGAAACCTTCGAAAAATTAACGGGATTTGCTTACCTCTCCAATACTTCCCTCGCTGAGATAACAGGCAAAAAGGGTCTCCTTGCTTATTTATGCGAAAACCTTTCATTTATTGATCACAAAAATGGAAATATATCGGGCTCTTTCCAGGATGCGCTCAAGGCCTGGGCAATATATCCTTCAGGTCTTTATATATATTCGAATATTTTTGCGGCTTATTCTTCTTATGCTCTTTACCTTTCGGATGTCAGGAAAGATTATCCGCTTTCGATCTCGGTGCTTGAAGAGGCCATCGGCATGCTTCCCCCTCATGGCGATTCGCTGCTAAATGATTATTTCTATGTCGAGGACAAGTACCTCGGCAGCCTCGTTGAATCGTCCCTCTATGACAGGGCGTTTGACGAGCTGGAAAAAACTTATCCTTACGCAGGGACGAACAGCAAACTCGCGTATAATTTATACCTGAATGCCGTTTACAGGCTTATCAATCATGACGGGGATTTTGAAAATGCGTATAAATTCGGAAAAATAGCGCTCAAGGTTTTTCCGGACAATGAGAACATCGTTTCGATTATGATCAACGGCATGAACCTCCTGGGCAGGAAATTAGAGAACGGCTGGCAGGATTACCCGAAGGGGGATGATTTTATTTTAGAATGGTACAGCCTGGAGACAAATTCCTACTTCGATTCCATTCTTGAAAATCATTACTTCACCATGGGCTCTAAATTTTACGATTACGGCGATCCTGAAAAATCAATAGAAGTGCTGAAGAAAGGCCTTCTTTATTTTCCGAAATCGGATTTAATTAAAAACAAGATCGGCCTGGTTGCCGGGAAAACAGCCGCCCTGTATTACAGTAAAGGAGATTATGAAAATTCCATAAAATTTCTTAAAACCGGACTTGAATCCGATCCGTATAATAAGGATATTAAATCTAACCTGATTGCGTCGTACAGGACCTGGGATTCAAAAGAGATCGAAGGGAAGAATTACGAAAAGGCCCTCGCTATTGCCGAGGAAGGACTTTCGATATTTCCGAAAGACTCTAAACTCAAGTATTACAGGGATTACCTGAAAAAAAAGCTGAAATAGCGGAGGAAAGGCTTGAAATATCTGTCACTTGTCGTATTATTGGCGGTTTCACAGAACATTGCATATCCGTATATATCGAAATTTCTAACGATCGATTTGAATTCAAAGGAATATCAATTGATAACGAATCCCGGCTCTTTTCCCCTGAAAGAGGGGGCTCTAATAGCGGACGGCGTTAAAAGCAATATCGCACAGAGCTGCCTTGACAGGATATCCAATTTTGAAGAGAGTTTAGGTGAAGGAGACGGGCTTCCCGATAATCCTATCGAATTGTCGAAGCTTGTTTTTAACAGGATGCACAGCCTGCTTATGATTAAATCGGCGGGGCAAACGGCGGCGGGAACAGCCGCCTCGCTCGAACTGCTTATCAAAAAGGGGCTTTACAGCCCGCTTTCAGCCGCCATTCTTTTTAACAGCCTGATGGAAGACCAGGGTTTTTCCTGCAAAACCATATTAACGGAGACTAACATTTATTCGATGGTTGCTATAGGGGGCGTGAATGTCCTGGCGGATGCCGCAGATCCTGCCGGCTTCGATATCGGGCCCGAGGGTATAGACAGGGGGCCGGGGCTTACCGAATATGCTTCTAAAACAGGGCTTATTGCCTTCATCTATGCAGACCTTTCAGAGAGAGCATATGCCCTTAAGCAGTATGAAAACGCATACCAGTTAGCCCTGAGATCGTTAGCCATTAACCAGGATTTAAAATCTGTAAACGAGCGTCTTACGGAAGAAATCAACGGCTATTCGCTCTACCTTTCAGATGTCAAAAGGGATTATCCTTTGTCCCTTTCCGTCCTCGAGGAGGGCGTTCTATACTTTCCGTTAAAGGACTCGTACCTTTCAAATTATTTTTATGTCCTTAATAAATACCTTAATGTCCTTACAGGATCGGGATCCTATGAAAGGGCAGTCGCAGAAATGGATAGATATATAACGATATCCGGGAAAAATGACGCCTATGAAAAGGAATTTTATAACAGGATATTGACAAAGGTCATAAATCAGGAAAATGATTTTAAAAAGGCCTATGAGATCGGGCGCAAGGCTCTTGCCGAAAAATCCAGGTATGACAACATCAGGGTATTAATGATAACCGGGTATAACCTTCTTAGCAGGAAGATGATAGATAACTGGAGAAAATACCCTGAAGGCGAAGAAGAGATGCTCCGGTGGTATAAATTGATGAAAAACGATTATTTCGATACTATCCTTGAAAATTACTATAGCCAGGTAGCCATGAAATACTGCAGCTATGGAAGCACGGAGAGGGGTCTGGAAATTATTTCAAACGGGATGGCCATGTTTCCCCAGTCGAAAGTTCTGTCCGGTGATCTGACCGCCATAGCGGACTCGGCTGCTGCGAACGCATACGCATGCTTCAGGAAGGGCTATTTTGAAAGCGGCATCGAGATTTCGAGGCAGGGCATGAAAGCCGATCCGACAAATGCCGCCATAATGTCGAACCTTCTCGCCGGTTACCAGAAATACGCAAGGCAGGTGTACCTTCAGAGAAGCTATTATAAAACCGTGGCTGTCTGCCAGGAGGGGCTTGAACTCTTCCCTGCGGACCAGATGCTTACCAGCTATCTCGAGGCTGCCAAAAAGAGGATAAAATAAAATATTCCCTGCAAGCGGGACTGTCAATAAAGCCTTATCAATATTGCCGAGCCGGAGGGCACTTTAATAGTAAAGCTTTTACCGCCGCCGGCAAGAGGGATGCTCATACCCGGTTCAGGGGTCCATGCCCCTCCGGCGTCTATCTCCGAACCGCCCAGTGTTGTGTCTGCAATAGCATCGATTGAGGGCGACGTCAGGATCATATAACCGGCATTCGTATAAACACCGGGTAAATTAACCGTCACTTCAGGAATGTTTGTCCGGCTGTTGTTCGCAAGGATCACGGCCGTCGATCCGTCATTTTCTGAAACAGCGTAGCTCAGCAGGGATGAAGGTCCGGATTCTTCCGTAGAGAGCAAGGCCCCGTTAGCGGCAAGCGAAAAAAGCAGGATGCCGTAAAACTCGGGCCGGACCTGCAGGACGGCTCCCTTGAGATTGTTTGCGATCGGGGTATACCCTGTCCCGCTTCCGCCTCCATGGAAATTCACTCCGGAAGAGCCGTTTTGGGCCAGAGTAAAGCAGAACTCGAGCGCCCACAGCGCGCTTCCGAAATTGTCGCTGACGCCCGGCGCGCCGCCGTTATAATAAGAATTTGCCTCGGCTATACGGTACCTTCCCCCGGTAAACCTGTCAGCCGCGTTTTTAACGGCTTTCAGCTGCTTTAACAAGGCGCCGTTATTCCCGTTTTCCATCGACTCTAACAGCCTGTCTATTGTCGGGGGCGGTATGGATTTTCCATTTCCCAGGTAGTAATGATGGGTGAGAAGATTTACATAACCGCCCAGCTGTTCGGCAAAAGGGACTGTATAATCTTTATAATTAAAGCCTGACGCCGGGCCTGAAAAAGCCGGCGGCTGCGACGGCCCGAGGGCCTTTATGATCGATGAATGGTAGGATAGCCAGGATTCCTTGAAATCAGGAAATCTGAACTGGGAAGATTTCAATCCATTGCTGTGGTAAATGTCAGGCTCGTTGCCGATTTCAAAACCGTACAGGTTTTTGCCCAAAGTGTTGCAAGCGTAAAGGGCTTCTTCCGCTGTCAGGGCTGTCGATGATGTTGTTCCGTTAAGCCCGTAAATGATTTTCCAGTTTACCGCTTCGAGAAACTTCGCTAGCCTGTCGACGCTGGCCGGGTGAATCCCCGAACTTCCTTCACCGGCCCAGACAGTTTCATTGACGGAATTCCCGCCGATACGCAGTATGCCGGGGCCGAGCAGCCTGAAAAGCTTTATCAGGGCTGTGTTTTCAGGGGTGAAAAACGGGATAGACAGAATAGATTTCTCGTAGCTGAAGCCTGTAAAGGTTGAATCAATGGTGTAATTTCCCTGTCTTTCAGAAGAAACAGTAACAATCGCCTCACCGGAATCCGCAAGCGTATCCGATGAAAACAGGGGTGTATTATAAGCGCAGGTGAATATGGACAGGGCGACCAATAACTTTTTTATAAGGCGCTCCCCCTGATTCACGTTTGCCGGCCTACTTCAGCTTTAGTATCTGGCCGAAGTTCTTGTTACGGTCCTTCAGCTGATCCTTTTCAAGCGCCTTGAGGTCGGCGATCCCGCTTTTATTGTAAACAACCTTTGTCTTCTTTTCCATTTCCTCTTTCCAGAGCTTGCTTTCATCCATAAGAAAAGCTCTTTTCAAAGCATCCCTTACAGCCGGTTTCGCCTCGTTGAAACTCATCTGGATCGTGTTTGTCCCTGCTTTTTTAGTAAACATCTGCTTATTGGTTTCATAATAATCTGAAACGGCTTTCGGTGTCAGCTCGGCATCTATTTTGAGATTGATATTTGAGGAAAGAGCCATCTTGTAATTCTGGAATGCCAGGCCTTTGATGATTTCCTTCTTCCTTGAATCCATCTGCTCTTTGAAATTTTTATCTTTTTCAATACCGTTTTTCTTCGCGAATTCTGTAAAGAAAAGAATCTTTTTCATTGTGCTCATTGTCATGATGAAATCGGAAGCCTTCATATTTCTGTTTATAAAAGGCTGGAATAAAAGATAGCTTTCAACGCAGTTAGTCCATGTTAAAGGCCTGCCGAATATATCGGAAATAACGGCGTCTCCCGGAATATTCGAAACTTCATATATCTTGCCGCTGATATTGATCGTATTTTTATTGGTATCGAGGGAATAATATTCTTTAATATTGCTAGTCATGGAATTTTCAAAGTAAATATTATAGAGGGTCTGTTCCAGATTCCTGAAATTGTCCTTTCCCGTTTCCTGCTCTATCCTGTTCATGGTGAGCTGTGCGGCAGGTGCTATAATATAAATAATATATATTCCATTGTCCGATGTAACCGGGGTATCGAGCAGGCCTTTGGCTTTGGCGGAGAATACCGCATCGTCATACTTGCCGGGCATAACACCCCTGGCGATGATCCCTTTATCTTCTCCCGATATATTGGATTCCAGGCTTTCGAACATTTTTAACTGGCTGCCGGAAGCTTTTATCTTATTTATGAGATCGGCGGCATATGCCTGCCTGTCCTTGATCTCCGCGGCATAATCTTTTTCCGAAAGATTGGTCTGGATCGTAATATGGTTTGTAACGGGCTTTTTAGAGCCGTTCGTAATTATATAGCTGACCTGGATTTTATCGAGGTTCGTAGTCCGGCTCAGGGCTATCATAAGATGGGCGGGGTGGGCTACTTCATAGGTCTGTTTTTCATCCTTTTTTGCCATGTTTGTAAATGTATCATAACCTTTCCTGGCTAATGCGCCGAATTCATCCTTGTTATATTCTTTCAGGAAAGAAGCCTGGAAATTCGTTGTATTGGTGTACCCGCCGTCGAGTTCTTCCTGGACAGCGATTTCAGGCGCGATAAAGGCCCTGAAAATAAATTCCTTCTGCCAGTCTTCATTGGTAATAAAGTCGTTGCCGTATCTCATCGAATATCTGAGCATCGTTGTTTTAATATCGCCGATTGTAATCTTCTTTGAATTCTGCCCCTCTCCGTAAAAAGCGACTACGCTTGCGTCTTTCGAGCATCCGGCCGCCAGGAGAACGGACGCCAGCAGAACGGCTGCATGTGCTAACTTATTAAAAATTCCAGATTTTTTCATGTCATTCCTCCGTATGAAATAATAGCAAATAATATATATTATAATCGGGATTTAAGCAAGTAATAAAACTTGTTTACCAGGTTTTAATGACCTCTTCAAGTTCCCTCATTGTGGTAATCATCGACAGGCCGTGGCGTACATCCTTAGAATTCTGATAATTTCTTACATATTGTATCAGGGTCGACCTGATGGGGACTATGTCGTCCTTTTTGATGAGACCGGTGAAGAGCCGCGCAAAGGCGAGCATAATTACCTTTATCTCCGGGAGGGAATAAGATGTGTAAGCCCCGGTGCTAAAATACTCGATAATCTGCTTGAAAATGTATGGAGAACCCACGGCCCTGCGCCCGATCATTACTGCGTCGGCCTTTGTCAGCGTGAGAACCTTTTCAGCATCCTCGGGCGTCATTATGTCTCCGCTGGCGGCAAGAATCCTGCCTGTCAGGAGCCTTGCTTTAAGGATCTTATCCCAGTCGGCGCTCCCGTTGTAAAACTGAATGGCTAACCTTGGGTGCACTATTATTATATCCGCGCCGGCTTTATCGAGAGCCGGAATGGTTTCTTCAAGATTATCCTTATCGAAGCCCGACCGTATTTTAACCGATACGGTTACACCGCTGTCTTTCAGGGCTTTTACTATGTCCGACATGTAGCCCGGGTGATTCAGGAGGAATGAACCCGATCCGGTCCTGATTACTTTACGGACAGGGCAGCCGAAATTTACATCTATGATTTTTATTCCAATACGCTGCTGCAGGAGTCTGGAAACCTCGTAAAATTTAGCGGGTTCGTTTTTTCCGAACAGCTGGACGGTCGTGCATGGCTCTCCTTCTAAATCGAGATAGTTCCATGTCCTTTTATTGCCCCTGTGCAGCCCCTCCAGGCTTACCATTTCCGTTACCGCATAACCGGCGCCATAACCGTAACTGAATAACCTCAAGGCCTTGTTGGAGTATCCCGCGAGAGGTGCAAGCCAGAGATTATTCGGTATAACGATATTTCCCGCTTTAACAGGATGAATGTAATGATTATTTTTCATAGGGGATTATTATAACATTTAGAGAAAATATTTGCCTTATATCAATGAATTATATATATTTTTGTATTAAATATTTGGAGGAGGAGTTATGAGACCTTTCCTGGGTAAATTAGAACCCTATATCTATTCAATATTGAGGATTGTAATCGGATTTTTATTCTTATGGCATGGCTCTCAGAAACTATTCGGGTTCCCTCCGATGCCCGCGGGAATGCCGGCTCCTATGCTTTACACTGCAGGAATAATAGAGTTTTTTGGCGGGGTGATGTTAGTTTTCGGTATTTTTGTGCCGCTGGTGGCGTTTATAACCTGCGGTGAAATGGCAGTTGCCTATTTCATGGTTCATGCTCCTCATGCCTTTCTCCCTATTATCAACCAGGGGGAATTAGCGGTCTTATTCTGCTTTACTTTCCTCTTTTTTGCGGCAAACGGGGCGGGAAAATGGAGCGTCGACTCGATGATTTTCAAGAAGAAAAAATAGCTACGGGATGCTGATTCAGGAATTTTATGATCTTTACTGGGGAAGGATTGAAAAAAAATGGCTTTCTGTTCTTAATGAAGAGAAAGCCCATCCTTCTGTCAGTGAAATAGTCCTATATCATTTAAAAAATCCGGGGAAGCGCCTCAGGCCTTACCTGTCTGTAGGATTATCCCTGTGCCTGAATCCCCTGATCAGCGACAGCGGGCTGGATTTTGCCGCCTCGGTCGAACTTCTTCACAATGCTTCCCTCGTCCATGACGATCTGGAAGACCAGGATTTTTACAGGCGCGGTGTTCTGAATGTATGGAAGAAGTATTCCCCGGTTCAGGCCATTAATATGGGAGACCTTCTTTTTACAAAATCACTCGAACTGCTGCTCATCGCGCCCGGTATCCCCGCCGATATTAAAATACAACTTATACGGAAAACGATTTCAGCGATTAACGAGCTGATTTACGGACAGATGCTTGAAATTTCTTTCAGCAACACTGTGAATATGACCTGGAATGACTGGGAAGAAATTGCCGCTCAAAAAACCGGCGCTCTGATCCGGCTTATATTCGAGGGTGTTTTAATGCTTGCCGGAATTGACACCTGTAAATATTCAGGAGTTCTGAACAGCATAGGAAGGCTGATCGGAATCATCTACCAGATGCGGGATGATATAATGGACGCGACCGGCCTGAAAGAAGGCCGGCAGCAGGGAAGCGACATACTGGAAGGTAAAATGACATGCCTGTCCATAAAGGCTATGGAAACGGGAGGCGGAAGATCCGGAATTATCGGTGAAATCCTGCTTAATCCCGGGCAGAAGGACGACCAATCCCGGATAAAAACCCTGCTAAGTTTTTATGAAGACCTTGGAATTACCTCCCGGTTAAAGAGCCAGTATGCATTGCTTCTCGGGCAGTGCAGGAACCATCCGGTAACGGAAAGTTTTCCCCGGATAAAGCCGGCTTTGGATAATTTTTTAGATATGCTGGTGATAGACTGATAAAGGAGATGGTATGGATCTTAAAACTCTTGCTTTGGCGGTGAGGCTTCCATTCGTAACCGCGAGCGCTTTGCCCGCAATATTAGCAATAACCTGGTGCGCAGCGGCAGGAGGAAAATTCAATCTGTTTTTTGCGGTTTTATGCCTTATAGGAGTTGTTCTTGTCCATATCGGGGCGAATACTATCAACGATTATTTCGACTGGAATGTTTCAGACGCTTCAAACCCCAATGCAGGACCTTTCAACGGAGGGAGCAGAAACGCGGTAGGTGACAGGGTGCCCAGGGGCCGTTTTCTTATGATCGCGCTGGCAAGCTTACTGCTGCTGATATTCATTGCCCTGATATTTATATTGGAAGGCCGTTTTTATGTTCTATACTTTTCGCTCTCCGGCCTGGCTATAGGCTATCTTTATTCCTCTCCGCCTTTCAGGCTGCATTCGAGGGGATTTGGCGAATTTCTGATATTCCTGGCATTCGGGCCGGTTTTAAGCGCGGCTGTATGCTATGTGATTGCAGGGACTGTAACGCCTGTGAATTTCCTGATCGGAATTCCGGCCGGATTATCGACAACTGCGGTTTTATGGATAAACCAGTTTCCGGATTATGCGGCGGACAAAACCTCCGGCAAGGCAAACCTGACTGTGAGATTAGGATTAAGGAATTCAATCCCTGTTTATGTGTTGTTGATCTTTTCGGTTTATCTATCCGTTGCCATATTGATTTTATATCATATATTTTCCCCATGGAGCGCTCTGATCGTTATATTGATCCCGGGGAGCATAAAATCGATTGAAGCTCTTTTTAAAAATTATGAGAATCCAAAAGCCCTTATGCCGGTTCAGGGCTTCACAATTTCTTTCCAGATGCTCTCGATACTGCTGACCGCCGCCGGTCTGGTTATCGGGCGTTTCACCGAACATTGGAGGTTTTAGGATGAAAATAATAATTGCGGGAGCCGGTTTTGCCGGAATAAAATGCGCGAAAAAACTCGGTTCGCTTAAAGGCCATGACATTATCCTGTTCAACAAAACAGACCATACAACTATGCTTGCTTCCCTTCCGGATGTAGCGGGGGGCAGGGTTAATGAAAAATACCTCGTGGATAAAGTCGTGAATTTAGTGCCCGGAAATATTAAATTTATATGTGAAGAGATAACATCGGTCGACCTCGATTCAAAAACTGTGAGCGCATCAAAAAAAACTTATCCATATGATATCCTGGTTATAGCCGGCGGCGCCGAAGTCAACTATTTCGGTTTTAATCAGAACCTCGATAAAGTATACACCCTCGAGACTGTCGAAGACGCCTTGAAAATCAACCGGGAAATCCTTAAAAGGGCCGCAGACGGCAGTTTAAAAAACGTACTTATTTCCGGCGCGGGATTTACCGGCCTCGAATTGGGAGCGAATTTACATTCGGCATTAAAAGGCTACCCCGGCATATCCATAAGTTTAATAGAAAAGACCGGTACGATTCTTTCCCCTCAGGAACCGGATTTTGCGGCTTTTGTAAAGAAAGAAATGGAAAAAATCGGACTGGCTTTTTATATGAAAGACAGTATAAAGATGTTCGACGGGAAAAAAGTAACATTAGAGAGCGGCGTTGAACTCGATAACGTGTTCCTGATATGGACCGGCGGCCTCAAGAGGGCCCTTAATATAAAAGGCAGGACCAGGGAGCTGCCGAACGGCAGGCTTATTGTCGATCCGGATTTGAGACTGCCCGGCTACAGCGATGTCTTCGCTGCCGGAGACTGTTCCGCATTCGAGGACAGGGGTAAATATCTCAGGATGGCCGTTACGTTCTCTGAAATGATGGGATCGCTCGCCGGAGAAAATATAATAAGGATAATAAATAAAAAGCCTTTAAAGGATTTCAAACCTCTCGATCTTGGATGGATCCTCCCGGTAAATCATACAAGCGTCGGGTATGTCACTACAATAAGGATCAGGGGAAGAATAGGCATCGGCCTTCACTTTCTGATAACGGGCATGAAAAATTATAACCTCAGAAATTTTATAGCATATATCGGCTATGCCTTCAAATTCTTTTTTTCTCGCATTTAAAAGGCGCAGCCCATATCTATCCCGAAAAAGAAAGACTCTCCGAATCCCTGGACAAAAGGAAAGTAGGACGGGTAATATGAGGAATAATAGCCCGTCCCGCCGGATGAGTAATTCCAGCTTCCCGTCGATATCTCGGCGCCGAAACGCGGTTCGATAAAAAAACCGCTTCCGTCAAAGAGTATCTTGTTTCCGAAACCTATCCTGACCATCGGCGCCGGAGGAAAATATCCGTTAAACTGGTATGAGCCGCTCGGGTCGCTATAAGAGTAATTAAGAGCCGCACCTTCCGCTCCCAGGCCGAATTCGAAGAATGGTCCGGCTAAATTTTCAGGCGGAGAGTAAAACCACATGATCCTGCGGCCGAAATAAAACCTCGCATACAAAGCGGCAGACCAGTATGATATACCGTCGTACCATAAATAATTAGGGCTGTAAGCCGCTTCGGCTTTTAAAGCGAACCAGTCAGTAAAGGCTCTTTCATAGGAAACCCTTAACGACCCGAAAGCTAAATCGAGCACATCTACAGACAGGGCGTTTTTAGGGCCGGCTGCCTCTGGAAACCTGGCCCTGTAAGAGACGGCTGGTTTTGGTGAAGGAGGCGGGGGGGGAGGCGGAGTTAAATCGACCTGGTCCCCTGTTGCCGAATCAAAAACCATTTTTATATCGGACTTGCCGATGCTTTTATTGCTGCCGTCAGCTTCTTCTAATACTATGGAGGCGGCCTTTATTTCCATGAGATTCCCTTTCAGGACTGTTCCATCGGTCAATATTACATTAACATCCTGGGAAAACAGGATATAGGGGGTTAGAAAAAGCGACAGCAAAATGAACAAATATACTTTCATATTTAACCTCATTTTAGAAACATTTTCAATAAATTAAGTTCAAAAAAACAAATTAAGATGCCTGATATTATTTAAATCTTGCCCTTTCATCGAGCGGTATTAGCAGAATAACAATTCTTCTGTTCTGGGCCCGGTCAGCTTCACTATCGTTGGGTACGACCGGATTATACTCGCCGTAGCCGGTGGCTTTCATCAGGCCCGGGTTTATACCCCTGGATTGCAGGTAACGCACGATTGTCGTAGCCCGCAGCGTTGAAAGTTCCCAGTTGGAGGGAAATTTCCACCTGTACTGGTCGGCTATAGGAACATTGTCTGTGTAGCCTTCGACCCGTATCTGTTTATTTGTCACGGTTTTGAGCACATCGACTAACTCATTGAGAGCTTTCTTGCCATTATTTTTTATATCAGAACTGCCGAGGTCAAAAAATATCTTATCCTTGAAATCAATATTGAGTTCATCGCCAAGCTGCTGGATCTTCAAATCTCCCGAATTGATCGCATCCTTCATCTGGTTTATCATATTGGATGATGTTAACGCCAAATTTGAGACTTCAAGGTCTTTCCGCGTTAAAATCTTGTCTCTCTCCGCGGAAATGTCCTTGATATTCTGCCGGAGCGACGCTATATCATTGTCCTTATTGCTGATTTCTGAATTCAGGGAACCTATGGCAAGGTCTTTCTTTTTAATATCGGAATTCAAAGAGTCGATCTGTATACCTAAATTGCCTTTTGTCGAATCAACCATGTTGCTCAGATTGGTAATTTCCTGGTTTAAAAAGTCGAGCTGTTTCTGGAGGTCGTCCCTCGAATCCTGAAGTGAAGATATCCGGCTTTTCTGCAGGGCTATTTCATTCTGCAGGTTAAGGTTTTCTAATGTAAGATTGCTGTTGGCCGATTGCTGAAGGTCTATCTGTTTGCCAAGGCTGCCTTTCGTAGAATCAATAAGGTTGCTCAGGCTTTTGGTTTCATTTTCAAGGGCCGCTGTCTGATCTTTTTGAGAGGCAAGATCATCTTTCAAAGACTGGTTTTCCGCCACATAATTACTGTTAGCCGTCTGAAGTTTAGAAAGGTCCTCGCTTTTAACTATAGTCATACCGCAGCCAAATAAAAGAGGCATTAAAAAAAGGGTAAGAAAAGGTTTTAATCGTTTATTCATAAAAACCTCCGTTATCGTTATACTTTATACAAATTTATAATACTAAATAATTATCTGGTTGGCAAAAAAGAGACTCTGAATAAATATTCCAACGGATTGTAACATTTCAAAAAAATCAAAAGTATATTATAATAACCCCTGTCAACTGTTTATAAGCTGCCGTAGAGGCGAGGGAAGGTTTATGGAAGAAAGGGAGATCATAAGGGAAGCAAAAAGGGGTAACAGCGAAGCCTTCGGGCAGCTCATTGATCTTTATAAGAAGCTTGTTTTTTCTTTCGCTTATTATCATTTGAGAAACAGGGCCGACGCGGAAGATATTACTCAGGAAGTATTCTGGAGAGTTTTTTCTTATATAAGCAAATTTGATGAAAAGAGAAAATTTTTCAGCTGGCTTTATGCGATTGAAATGAATATTCTAGCGACCTTTATTAAAAAGAAGATGAAGCATAAAAAAGCGTATGTCGATCAGGATTTCCTGGAAAATATAGTTTTTGATGAAAAGGACCATATGAGTCCGGAAGACAGGATAGTGCTTTTTGATGCCATCGGGAAGCTTTCCGCCGTTGAACAGTCGCTTATTTATATGAAATATAACGAGGATTGCAGCATCAAAGAAATAGCCGAAACTTTCAATCTGACAGAGGAGAATGTAAAAGTGAAGCTTTTCAGGACTAAAGGAAAGTTAGGCAGGATCCTTGGTAAGGAGACCATTATATGAAGAAAAATATTTATAATCTTATTGAAAAAGACAGGGAATGGTTCTCTGCTAAAGTTCCCGCTGATCTTAAGGATAAGATATTCTTGTATATTGAAGGAAAGGTTCAGAGAAGCTTTGTTTTCCTGAGGCTCATGAAGCTTGTAAGTTCGGTGTCATTATTCATAATAGCCGGAATGCTTTTATTGTTTATTTCCAACCAGTTCAAGCCGGCGAAGGTTGTTTTCGTTTACCCGAATTCGGGGACAGAAAAGTCTGTAAATCTTGTGGGTACAATAAATAAGCAAAAGAAAAAGATACCCCTTGTCCTTGACAAAAACAATGGATACTGGAAGGCTACCGTCAGGGCAGCCCAGAGCGATCTCCAGGATTATCAGTTTGTCGTAGAAGAATTTTCTGATGAAGATATCAATAACGATAACTAGGCAAAATTTTTGGAGGAAAATAGATGAAGAAAACCACTGTTGTTCTAACGTTGTCCATGTTGATCGCAGCCGCTGCTGTGGAAATCGGTTTCTGTGGCACGAATGCCATGCTTCTTTCCGCAAAGGGTAAAGTTACCGCTGTAGATACTACCCTGAATACCGTCAATATCCCGTTAAAGAAGATCGATACGGCATTCAGCGTTACTACAAACACAATTTTTTGGGGCGCTAAGGACCTTTCTGTTGTAAAAACAGGCGATCTTGTCAAGATTTCTTACAAGGTCGTTGATGGCAAAAATATCGCTGTTAAATTAGGCGATTATACATCTCACAAAGCGAAGAAATAAACTCCTTACGAAACGATTACCCCCCATCCAAGAAAACCCCGCCCCCTTAAAAGGGCGGGGTTTGTTTTTGATCCTTCTAAGAATAAAAACTGCCTCAGGGGAAATCAGGCCGCCAGTCCGCCGGATTTCGTATCCATCGGAACCCTCTACAGCAAAAGCAGGGACTACGGAAAAGACAATTATTATCTCAGGAATAAATCGGCGGGCTGTTTCATACATAATAAGACTTGATTTTTTCCTGTCCGGAAAATATACTGTGAAAAATCAAGGCCGCCGTCCAGCAGGCAGGCACGAGAGGGGCGATGAAAATAAAAAAACACACTTCTTTTATTATTCTTATTACAGCAATAATTATATCCTTATTTATACCGCAAATCATTGATTTTTTATATCCTTTACCTGGAATCTTTCTAACAGTAACAACATTTCATAAAGAAAATTTGCTTGATTATTATGGTAAATTATTAACTTTTACCGGTACAATTATTTTAGGTTATATAGCATGGCGGCAAAGCAAAGAATCAAGTCACATGAATAGAGAAATTATGATACAGGATTTAAAAGTAAAGTGTAACTCTCAAACATATATCGAAAAATTATTTTTTTTGGAAGGAAATATCCGAATGTGGTTTGCGAGAGAAGATGAATATATAAAAATGGTAAAATTTAAAAATTTTACAATATATACCAAATACAATGGAGCTATACTAAGTGCCGGTAGATATGAAATTCCCGAATTAAATAATTATTGTCAATGCGTTACACAAAAATATAATGATACTAAAAAGTGGCTTTTGGTAAATAGTATTTCAAATTTTAATGTTATAAAGAGTGCGGTAGAATCAAAAAGGAGAATAAGATTATTAATTGAAATGGAAGTATTAAATGCTTTTAATGTGGCATCTACCTTCAAGGGAGAAGTAATGTTAAATAGAGAAGAGATACAAGACCGAATCGGTGAAACAATTCAATCGACGTATATATTCAATACTAGTGATAATTTCACTTTTCTAGATTCGATTGAATATAAAATAATTCCTTCTGTATAGGAGATTTATTTTTAGAATAGAGTCCCCCCATGGTCCATCCCGGCGGCATGTACAAAGCCCTCGATGATTACAGCAAGGACAAGATCAAGTTTTCGAATATCCGGTGAGATAACAAATTGTCCCCCGCCCGGGTAGGTTCTTATTTGGACATAAAATTAATTATATTGCTGTACACCGTCCCGTAGGTCGAGTTATACACCGTGAGCAGGTGCCTGGAGTCATTCCAGTTGTCAAGCCTGAAAACGTATTTGCTCTTTTCCTTGGAAGAGACATGATCGTAAATATAATCCAGGTTCTCGAAGGGGACAACCCTGTCTCCCTGCGCCTGCATGAGCAAAATCGGTACAGCGACCTTCGAGAGGTTCAGCCTGGTCGTCCGGAGCCCCATGAGCATGCTGTATATCTGCTTGGGGAAAACCTCTTTGAAACCTATATCGATGCCGCCGTCCTTATCGAAACTATCGGAGTCTTTTCCATTTGAGGGCATTTCATCTTCAAACCAGGTTATAGACCTGACAAGATAAAGCCTGGGGTCGTATAAAAGCCCGATCCTTAGATTATTCAAAAAAACAGGCGCTGAAATTACCACGATCCTTTTCATAGCCATATTGCTCGAGTTTCCGAAATCCTCTGCGAGCCTGAGAGTCACAGACCCGCCGAAGGAAATTCCGCAAACTGTGACATCGCTGTAATCTTTCCTGTACCGGGTATAGATGTCTTTAATGCTGCTATACCATTGCGAGTAGTAAGTGTTTTTAAAAAAACCGGGCGTTGTTCCGAATCCGTACATGCGAGGAATGAGCACGTTGTAGCTGTTTGATAATTGGGCGCCTATTCTTTTCCAGGCAAACGGCGAGCTGGGAAAGCCATGGATTAAAATTATGAGTTTAGATGAATTTTTATTGGCATAAAACTCATCTTTTGCCCTCTCGTCAAAAAGGGGCGGCTCGGCTGCCCTGTTATAAGCGGATGGCTCGAAATAAAGAAGAGGCGTCACATTGATCAGATATAAAAGGCCCGCAAGCACTATTGCAATTGAAAATATATTATTAAAATATTTCATTCTGCCCCCTTATATGGCCGCATTGATTTTTTTTGTAATTTTCCATGTCGCATAAAGAAGAAGGATAACTAAAGGAATAAGGGCGAGGCAGACAGGATCGCCCGATGAAGCCTTCAGGATCCAGTACCTGAATATATTTCCTCCATCGAGGAAACTTGTGAAAGTCCCGTTGTAATCCGTAATCTGGAAATTGACCGATTTTGCCATGCCGGTCAAGAAAGGAGCAAGGTACGATGCAATGTAGAGGTTTGCTATGACGGCCGGGACGCCTATGATAAAGGCCCTGATTATATTCCCCCTTACGGCGACGCTTATCAAAGCCACCGGGACTAAAAGGTTTGTCAGGTCTCCAAGAGGGATAAAGCTTATGCCGGGAAGCGTGAAGGCTAAGATCAGGGTAGCCGGCGTCAGCAGAAGAGTCGTTGAAACCACGGAAGGAACCCCGAAAAGCACCGCGACATCGAGCCCGATATATGTTTTTCCCATAACGGGGAAATTTTTTGAAATAAAGAGCTTCATTCCGTCGGAAACCGGAATAAGGGCCGAGCCGAGAATTCCGCACATCCTGGGCAATATGAAAACTACAGCCGCGAACCCGAAAGCAAGTTCGCCGATCTGCTTGATATCATAACCTGCGCCGATGCCGAGAAGCACCCCCATGATAAACCCCAGGGATAAAGGTTCTCCAGCTAGGCCGAGCTTCTTCTCTATTGTTTCCGGATTGGCGTCAATATTTTTAAAACCGGGGATCCTGTCCATAAGAGAGTTTATAACAAGGGCAAACGGGAAATACGTCAGGCCTGAAAGATGGGGGATGCATATGCCGTTCATGCCGCTAAAACGGTTTACCATGGGAGCGCTCCATTCCGCCAATTTCAGGACGATAATAAAAGCTATTACCCCGGAAATGACGGATATAAGCAGGCTCTTTGTGGCGAAATACACCATTACTGATGCGAATATCACATGCCAGTAATTCCATATGTCGATATTGACTGTTTTTGTCAGCCTTAACGCGAGCATCAGGATATTAACGGCAATAAAAACAAGAACCAGTACCGGGGCCAGGCTCGAAGACCATGTTATCGCGGACAGGGGAGGCCAGCCCGTGTCAAGGACATTCATATGGAGTCCTGTCCTGAGAATAAGGGATTCAATAACCGGATGCATTATCTTTACAAAATAATCGAAAACTATGAAGATACCCGAGAAACCGATGCTTATCATCAGCGCGCTTCTAATTGCGGCCGATACCTTCAGCCTGAAAATCAGGGATAAAATAAATATTATTATTGGAAGAAGCACGAACGGCTTGAAACTGAGAACATACATAACGCCATCGGTAATCGGCTGCATTCAGGGACCTCCTCTGGACCGGCATTGAATCAGGAATTGTTTCAGGATAGAATTGTATAAATTAGATTTTGACTACCTTTACCATATTTGTGCTTCCCGCCATGCCTACCGGCACGCCTGCAGTTATGACCACGTAATCGCCGGCCTTAACGAGCTGTTTGAATTTAAGGACTTCAGCAGCTCCGTCAAGAAGTTCGTCGACGGAATCCACGTCGCCTAACTCGAGGGGCGTTACTCCCCAGGTCAGCATTAGCCTTCTAACCGTGGATGCTACCGGACTTATCGCGACTATGGGTATAATAGGCCTGTATTTGGCAATGTTCCTTGCCGTTCCGCCGCTGTGGGTGAAAGTCACTATATAATTTGCCCATATTTTTTCAGCAAGTTCGACTGTTGCAAAACATACCGCCTCTTCAGGATTTTCATATGTTTTTTTTATAAGATCATCGTAAATTATCTGCTTTTTGAAGACCGTGTTTTTAAATATCCAGCTGTCTTCCACCTGGAGGGCTATGCTTTTCATCATCCTGACAGCTTCGACAGGGTATTTTCCCGAAGCTGTTTCGGCGGAAAGCATCACGGCGTCGCTTCCGTCGAAAATGGCGTTAGCGACATCGTTAGCCTCGGCCCTGGTCGGGGTCGGGTTGTTTATCATCGACTCGAGCATCTGGGTGGCAGTTATTACCGGCTTGCCGCTGGCGTTCGATTTCCTGATGATCTCTTTCTGGATAACGGGCACTTCCTGCGGGGATGTTTCGACGCCGAGATCGCCCCTGGCGACCATTATCGCGTCCGCCTCGTCTATAATATTGTCGAGATCTGCTATTGCCTCGGGTTTTTCGATCTTGGCTATTATCGGGATCTTTTTCCCGTATTTTGTCTGCATCAATTCGGAGAGTTCCTTGATATCGCCGGAATTCCTAACGAATGACAGGGCCACGAAATCAAGTTCATGGATAAAAGCGAACTCGAGATCCCTCCTGTCCTTTTCCGTCAGGGCCGAGATCGAGAGCTTGACATGCGGAAGGTTTACTCCCTTGTGAGGCTTTAATATTCCGCCATGAATTACATTTGTGTATATTAAGCCTTTTTCAATCCTATCGATTTTTATCTCGAGCAGCCCGTCATCCATAAGTATCCTGTCGCCGGGCTTAGCCTCGTTGCACAGGCCCGGATAATCGATCGAGACTTTTTTGATGTTATCGAAAATCCCTCCCTCGACAGGTTCGCTCGAAAGAACCAGGGTTTCATTGTCGATAAGCGCGAGTGCGTTGTCCTTTATAGCGCCGACGCGTATTTTCGGGCCCTGCAAATCCTGGAATACGCAAACTGTTCTTTCAAGGGCGGAAGACACCTCTCTTATCGTCCTGAGGGTTGTAAGATGTTCATCGAAGGTTCCATGAGAGAAGTTCATCCTGAAAACGTCCGCGCCTTCGAGCAGCAGCGCCTTGATGATTTCAGGGGAGCTTGAAGCCGGTCCGATAGTCGCGACAATTTTTGTAAATTTATTCACGTTAGTTTGCCCTCATCTTTTTGTAATTGTTGATAAGACCGTTCGTTGACGGGTCGTGGCCTGTTATTTCGTTGGCGTTTTCAAGCTCCGGCAGGATAGTGCTGGCGAGCTGCTTGCCTAATTCCACACCCCACTGGTCGAAGCTGAATATATTCCAGATGACTCCCTGGGTGAAAATTTTGTGTTCGTACATCGCGATAAGGCTTCCAAGAGTTCTTGGAGTTATCATCCTTATCAATATAGAGTTTGTCGGCCTGTTGCCTTCGAATACCTTGAAAGGGGCTATGCTTTTTATTTCTTCCGGGCTTTTCCCGGCTTTTTTAAGCTCGGCTTCGGCTGTTATGAGGCTCTTGCCGTTCATCAGCGCCTCTGTCTGCGCGAAGAAATTGGATAAAAGCTTCATATGGTGGTCACCTATCGGGTTATGGGTTTTTGCCGGCGCGATGAAATCGCATGGGATTATCTTCGATCCCTGGTGTATGAGCTGGTAAAAAGCGTGCTGCCCGTTTGTGCCGGGCTCACCCCATATCACGGGGCCTGTCTGCCAGGATACGGGGTTTCCGTCCCTGTCGACGCTCTTGCCGTTCGATTCCATATCGCCCTGCTGGAAATAAGCCGCAAAGCGGTGCATATACTGGTCATAGGGAAGTATCGCATGCGTCTGCGAGCCGAAAAAGTTATTATACCAGATCCCGATAAGGGCTAACATCACGGGAATATTCTTCCCGAAAGGGGCTGTCCTGAAATGCCTGTCCATTGCATAGGCGCCTTCGAGAAGTTCGGAATAGTTCTTATAACCTACAGCGCATGCGATTGAAAGGCCTATTGCTGACCAGAGGGAATATCTGCCCCCAACCCAGTCCCAGAACACGAACATATTGGCCGGGTCGATGCCGAATTTTACGACTTCTTTTTCATTTGTAGATATGGCCACGAAGTGTTTTTTCACATGCTTTTCGTCAGCCGCATTTTCAAGGAACCACTTTCTTGCAGTATGAGCGTTAGTCATAGTTTCCTGGGTTGTGAATGTTTTTGAAGCGACCATGAAAAGGGTGGTCTCGGGATTGCATATCTTGAGGGTTTCAGCTATATGGGTTCCGTCGACGTTCGAAACGAAGTGGGTTTTTATCCCGGGTCTGGAGTAGGGCCGCAGTGCCTCTGTTACCATAACAGGGCCGAGATCCGAGCCGCCTATCCCGATATTAACTATATCGGTAACGGGTTTTCCCGTATAACCCTTCCATTTTCCCGAACCTATTTCATCGGAGAATTTCCTGATTTTTTCAAGAACTTCCCTGATATCCGGCATGACATCCCTGCCGTCGACCATGACAGCCTCTTTTGAAAAATTGCGTAAAGCAGTGTGAAGAACAGGCCGGTTTTCAGTCCTGTTTATTTTATCGCCTGTAAAATATTTTTCGATCGCATCGCCCAGGCAGGCTTCTTCCGCAAGCTCGAGGAGAAGTTTCTTTGTCTCTGCTGTTATGAGGTTTTTTGAAAAATCCACGATCATGTCCTCGAACTCCAGAGAAAAAGAGCTGAAGCGCGCCGGATCGCTTGAGAACAGGCTGGAAATCCGTTCCGGTTTAATCTTTTCATAATGGTCCTGGAGTTTTTTCCAGGATTTTGTTTTCAGGGGGCTGATATTCTTTAGCATAAAATCTCCTATGTGCCCGAAGGCCTATGTGCCCGCAGGCCTATGCCGTAGCGAAGCGAAGGTGCCCGTTAGGGTACTTGTGCCCGTTAGGGTATGCCCGCAGGCCTATTATTCTATAAAAACAGGGTAGTTTCTTCGCAAAGGCCCAAGTCGGCCGGCCCAGTGGAACTAAGATTAATCCTTCCAGTATTTATTATAAAACAAAGAGAGGTTTTTTTTAACTTTAGGAGGCATCATATCCATCGATGTCATTACAGCATATTTTGCGGCAGATCCGCATGAACAGCCGTCGGGGCCGTCTAAAGTCAGGGATTCGAGGATCTGAGGAAGAATTTCATTGATGGTCTTGTTATTTTCTTTCATATATTCGAGCACCATCGATATTCCAACGCCTTCTTCCCCCTCTTTCCAGCAGTCATAATCCGTTGCCAGGGCTATAGTCACGTAACACATTTCAGCTTCGCGGGCTAATTTGGCTTCAGGAATGGCAGTCATTCCTATGACTCCTGCGCCCCAGCTCCTGTGGAGATTGCTTTCAGCCCTTGTAGAGAACTGGGGGCCTTCCATGCATACATAGGTTTCTTCGGTAAACAATTTCTTGGATGATTTATTAGCCGAAAAATATTTTAGAATAATATCCCTGATCTGCGCCTTTAATCCAAGGCAGAACGGGTCTGCAAAAGAGATATGCCCCGCGATTCCGCCGCCGAAGTAAGACAGTTCGCGGTTCTTGGTCTTATCGATAATCTGGGAAGGAAGCACAATATCCGTTGGACGGATTTCTTCCTTCAGGCTTCCTACGGCGCTTACAGAAATCACTTTCTCCACGCCAAGAGTTTTAAGGGCGTAAATGTTAGCCTTGACGGGCACTTCGCCCGGAAGAATGCGATGACCCTTTCCATGCCTGGGTAAGAATGCCACTAAAGAGTCCCCGGCCCTGCCGATCGTGATTTTGTCCGATGGTTTTCCGAAAGGAGTGGATATGTTTTTTTCTTCAACTATTTTAACGTTACTCAGTTCATAAAGGCCGCTGCCGCCTATAACTGCAAGGTGTACCTTTTCCATTTGAATCCTCCTGTTTTTTCAGCTTATGCTTATTATCCTCTCGTTCTCAGCGCTGCCGCTTTTAAGGTTTATTCTGTAAACAGGGAAATCGAGCACCGGTTCTCCGATATCGGGCCATTCGATGAATGAATAATCACAGGCAGAAAGATAATCCTCTATGCCGAGTTCCAGGATCTCTTCGAGGCTGTTAAGACGGTAAAAATCGAAGTGGCAGATCCTTATTTTATCATTTTTATATTCGTTCATAAGCGTGAAGGTCGGGCTTGTGACCATGCTGTCTATGTCCCAGGCTGAAACGAAACCCCGCACGAATGTTGTTTTTCCGGCGCCCACATCGCCGGAAAGCAGGATCACGCTTCCCGGTTGAACATCTCTTGCGAGTTTTCCCGCAAACTCCATTGTAGCTTCCGCACTAACCGATATGAAATTTATATTTAATTCCATAGTTCTAAATCCTGTAAACCGGTCCGATCACCTGGCGGTGTCAGATCCTTTTGCCGGACGTTGATTCGTCGCAGGGTTCGTCATCGTTCCAAGGCCTCTCGTGCTCGGCTGAAGGAGCTGTTGTGCAGACATTCATAGGCCCCATCGCTTCGCCGCAGCAGACAGGGGGCTTGTTTTCATAGCCTTCGGCTGTGCTGCCGCAGGTTTTACATTTAAAGCTCTGAATTTTTTTGTCAGGCATAAATAAATCCTCCCTTATAATTAAATCAATACTATTATATTAAGAATAATCAGGGGTTTTGTAAAGTCAGGGGAGGTTAATCCGGGCATTCTTTGCAATTTGCCCCTTTATTATTTAAAATAATTCAAGCACTAAACGGAGGACCTACATGCCTGAGCCTAAAAAATCGCCATTCGGATACGAGAGAAAAAGCGTCTGGTCAAAAGCCGACGATTCCGGCAGGAACATTATTTTCGATTTCGCTTCCGATTACAGGAAATTCATGAGCGCATGCAAGACGGAAAGGGAATGCGTGAGATTTGTTGAAAGCGAAGCCCTGAAAAACGGCTTCAAGGAACTGAAATCAGCCCTGTATAAACCCGGCGAAAGGATAATTATAAAAAACGGCAGCCGGAATATAATTCTCGCAGTCCTGGGCCGTGATGATATAAAAAACGGAATGAACATGGTTGCTTCACACATCGACGCCCCCAGGCTTGACCTGAAACCTGTCCCGATAATAGAAGACTCGGAAATGTCTCTGTTAAAAACGCATTATTACGGCGGGATAAAAAAATACCAGTGGGTAAACATGCCCCTTGCCATCCATGGCACTATTATTAAAGCGGATGGAAAGTCCATCGATCTTTCAATCGGCGAGGATGATAACGACCCTGTATTTATGATAAATGATCTGCTCCCGCACCTTGCCGGCAAGGTCCAGGGAGAGAAAAAACTCCTCGAAGGCATAGAAGGAGAAAACCTGAAAGTGGTTATCGGCAATATTCCATCCAGGGATACGGATATCCAGGAAAAGGTCAAGGCGATGACCCTGCAGATACTCCACGATCAATACGGGCTTACAGAAGAGGATTTCATATCCGCCGAAATCGAGATCGTTCCTGCGTTCAAGGCCCGCGATGTGGGTTTCGACAGGAGCATGATCGGGGCATACGGGCATGACGACAGGTCCTGCAGTTATGCGGCTTTCAGGTCTCTGATAGATTACTCCGGCATACCAGAAAGAACGGTAATGGCCCTTCTTGTAGATAAGGAGGAAATCGGATCGTTCGGAGTTACGGGAATACGCTCCATGTTTTTATATAATTCCATCGGCAGGCTTTTCGCCCTTCAAAACCCTGAATACAGGGAAGCTGAATTAAGGGAGGCCCTTGAAAAATCCTTCTGCATTTCGGGCGATGTCGGCGCGGTAGTAAACCCGATGTTCAAGGACGTCTTCGATTCGACGAACGCTCCTAAAATGGGATACGGTGTGCTTCTTGAAAAATATACTGGCTCGAGAGGAAAATCCGGCGCGAGCGACGCATCGGCGGAACTTATGGCCAAGGTAAGAAAGATCTTTAACGATAGCGGTGTGGTCTGGCAGCCAAGCGTACTTGGAAAAGTGGATGAAGGAGGCGGCGGAACCGTAGCCCTGTACCTCGCTGACAGGGGCATTTCCGTTGTTGACTGCGGAGTAGGGGTTGACGGAATGCATTCCCCCTTCGAGGTCGTGAGCAAGGCAGACCTTTACGAGACCTACAGGGCCTACAGTGCTTTTTTGAAAGATGCATAAAAAAGGATCTAAATGTATATAGGAATTCTATCCGTTGAAATGTCGATACCGTATCTTGAATCCATAAAGGAGAGGCGGAACGTCCTCCGGAGCATAAAGGATATGGTGAAGAAAAAGTTTAACGTGAGCATTGCAGAAATCACTGAGACGGAGGATGTCACTCCGAGCGCCAAAATTGCCGTTGCAGCGGTTTCGGGGGACGCGTCCTACCTGCAAAGCATCCTTTCGAATGTTTTTAACATGATAGAGAATTTCCATCCTGAAAAGATAGTTTCATATAAAACTGATATTATCGATTATAAATAAGTAAGGGCAGGCCTTAGCCTGCCCATGTCCGAGAGTTATTTATCTCAACAGAATTATTTTTCGCTGAATTTCTCTTCCGTACCCGTGCCCCCTGTGCTGGCGCCGGGACCGCCATCTTTCATTTCCTGTTCATGCTTTTCAACATATTTCTTGAAAGCGTCGCGGCCTTCGGAATTCCAGTATTCTCCGTAGAATTTCCACTTGTTCATCCTGTCCCTGCCGTGCCAGAAGTTATCATCGCGGGCAAAGCGCTTGAAGTGCATTTTTGCAACCTGGTCGTCATGAACAAAAGGATGCGGAAGTATGGTCCCGAAAAGTATGCGGGTCAGTATTACGATCCCGAAACCCTCCCAGTAGCCTATCTGCTTGAGATTGAAGAGCCCGGGCATAAGCCAGTTCCATAAAAGCTGGACCGCATACCCGAATATTAACGCGAAAATTATCATACCGAAAATACGCCCGACCACTATTTGACCATAACCATGAGGGTGGTGGTGGTGACGGTGATGACCGTAAAAACCTTCCTGCATATCTTCTTTCAATTCAGGCATAAATGCCTCCTTAACCTGATATTTACAACCTAATTTAAATTTTCAAATCGCTCAGCTTTTTTCTGAGAGCCGCCGTAGCCCTGTGCTTCCTTGCAAGGAGCGTGCCTATCGGTTCCTCCCATAGGGTTGAAAGCTCTTCGAAGTGTCTGTCTTCCAATTCTATTGCCGCCCAGACGGCCTTTTGTTCCACCGGAAGCTCATTGAGGGCTTTATATATCCTTTCCATTATCTCCCTGCGTTCAATCTCGTTATGAGTATCGTATCTCAGGTCGGCAAGAATCTCCGAGAGGGCCGGTTTATCATCGGAAGCAGAAGGCGCGTCCAGAGACACTGTCTTTCCGGGCTTTCTGTATTGATCGATTATCCTGTTCCGGACCGACCTGTATACATAAGCGGCGAGATTTTCAATAGGGTCAGCGGGGTCCGAGGATTCAAGGATATATAGCATTACATCCTGCAGTATATCCTCAGCATCCCTTTCCGCGCTGTCCCTGAGGTTTTTTCTAATGTAATGAATGAGCTGCCCTTTCCGGGCCTGGAAAAAATCCACAATATTTTTAGTAAAGGACCCGGCTTTCATATCGTTAGGCACCCCCATATATCATGACGGCGGATATTGATTTTTATTTCATTTGTCCGAATTTTTCTTTCAAGGCTGGCGGGGGAAAGGTCAGTCAAGAAATTGATTGGCGATATCGTTGCACATGAAGAATTGAATGTTCGGATTCCCCTCGATCGCCCTGCTGGCTTCGGAGGACATACTTGAACTTGAAACTATAACGAGCCGTGAAGCCTCTAATTTTTTAAGGGACTGGACGACAGGCTGGATTGACAGATACCCTATGGGTTCTTTCCATCTGCGTACGCAGAACAGCACTCTCGAATCGCGCTGATATTTTTCCTCACAGAGTATGTCTATGGCCCTGCCTTCCGAATAGGCGAGGGGATCGATCTTGACAGCCTGATTGATAACCTTATATCCCATGTTTTCGACCAGCTTCATCGACATTTCAAGAAAATGGGGGAAATCGGCGGCAAGGAATTCCTCACAAAGATCTTCTTCATCCTTTTCTAATGGCTTTTCCTCATTGGAGCCCGGCAGGGGCTGGGGCGTTTTCTTCCTGAGGGACTGCATGCTTTCTTCGGCGTATTTATCGAGAATTACCGTCGGATCGAATTCCGTTTTCCTTGTCGGCGCAAAGAATTCCCAGATTTTTTCGGCGGGTATGAATTTTTCCTTCCATTCGGTAAACATGGCCGCCAGTTCCTTGGAGGACGTCTGGGCCTTTGTTTCAAGGATGCTGAAATCGAATTCCTGCTTGGCTTTCGGCCCGCTCAGCATCGATTTATCATGTTCTTTTTTGAACTTGTCGAGCGATGAGACAAGCTCATAAAGATAGCTGCTGTTTTCTTTGATTTTCTGCTTTTCATCATCGCTTAGATCTTCGATGTTGTCTTTGAATTTAATATTCTTGCTGATGCTCTCAAGAGCGAGATCGTAATACCCCTGCTGGACGCGGAAGAAAATATAAGCCATGTTGATCTCTTCCGACATGGAAAGGTTTTTCAGGTTTGTTGTCGTCAGTTTCTGCAGCTGGACGACGAGTTCTCTCGATATATCGAAGTTTTTATTCTCAAGGTATATCAAAAAGAGAATTTTGATAGCGTAATAAAGCTGTTCGCTGTTCAACGACAGCCTTTCTGCATTAACTATCTCTTCAAGCATCTCCCTGGACTTCTGCAGCGCTCCGATCCGGTAATACGCATAGGCAATTATGAACCTTGCCTGGTAGTCATGCGCATCGTAGCGTATCGATTCTTCAAGCGGCCCTATCGATTCGACAAAATGCTCGGCCATAACCTGGCAGAATCCGTATTTTTTAAGAAAATCGGGCTTTTTTTTAAGATACTGGTATCCTTTCTCGAAATAGGGAATGGCCCTGTGAAAGTATTTCTGAGTGAATATAATGGTAGCTATAGCTTCAAGCACATCTTTTGTCGATTGGACTATATTATACGCCTGCATCAGAAAATCGAGCGCATCCTGATCCCTGCCTATCGCGGAATATAATAAACCGACTCTCCTGTATAATTCGTATAAAGAAAAAAACTTGCTTTCCCTGCCGATTTCAAGAAGCTTGCTGTAATATCCGATTGCTTCGGGGTACTGGTTTTTTTCTTCGTTAATGTTGCCTAAATGCCAGAGCGCGTCGATGTCATTGGGGTTTTTCTTAAGGGAGTCCATGAAGATCGAAAGCGCTGTGTCTAGGTCGCCCGTCTGCACGGCCCGCTCGGCTTTTTTTATCTTCATGTCCTGCATGGTATGGAAGAGGTAATATCCCACTATTCCTAAAAGCCCTGCAATGACGATTAAAATTTCCACGACAGCCCCCGCGTCAAATCTATTTCTTCAGCAACCCTTGCAAATCCGGTTCAACAGAATCCGGAGGATAGCCTGCTGCCAGGGCTTTATTCAGGTAGTCTGCCGCGTTCGCTTTATCGTTATCTGAATTATATATAAGAGCAATCCTGTAGAGTACGTCTTTATCCTGCTTGATCTCTGAAGCCATCAGGAGATTGCATAAAATGTAATTGGTGAGGCCGGCTCTGGCGCTTTTCGACTGCGCCGTATCCGCGCTGTTCACATAAGCTTTGAACTGGCTTTCAGGGTCATATTGAACCGTTATGCTGTAATATTTAAGCAGCATGTCCCTGGCTTGCGCTGCATCGGAGCCCATAGGGTAAAGTTCGTTAGAAAATTTAAAGCAGTTTTTAGCCTTTGTGTCTTTATGACCGCCATAGTATGCTTTTCCGGCTTCCAGCCAGTCTGAAGAAAGGACTTTTCTCTGCGGGGGGGTCAGGTTGTCATAAGAAACGGCAAAAGATGCTGCATTAACAGCGAAAATTAATAATGAAATTATCCAGAATCTCATACAAACCTCCATTAATTTTTCATAAATCATCTTTAATTTAAGCTAATTATACGATAAGAGCAATTAAAAATGAAAAATTTATCAATTTCTAATAAGTATGTTTATTTTAACACCGCGGGAAAAATTAAGCAAGGATGGCTGCTGCTCTGACAGGCGAACCGTCCGCGCCGGTAAACTTTAAGGGAAGGCAGGATAATATAAAAACAACTCCGTTTTCTATCATTTCAAGATTATTCAAATTTTCAATAATGATCAGTTCTTTCCCGAATAAAACCCTGTGCACAGGCAGGCTGTCATCTTCAAGAGCATCTACTGAAAGGGCGTCTATGCCGATACCTTTGAGATTAAATTGCAGGAGCCATTCCGCAGCCGCAGTGCTTAACACGGGAAAGTCCCTGCAGTACCTTTCCTCTCCCCAATATCTGCTCCAGCCGGTTTTTAAAACAGCAAAATCTATAGATTTCAGGCCCGATTCATATCCTGATAAATCGTTTATACCGATCAAATCCGCGGTAATCCCCGTAAGATCGATAATAAGGGCTTTTCCGGTAAATTTATCGATATCGAACATGTCTATTGTCATTCCATCCTGCTTTACATGCGAAGAAACATCTATATGCGTGCCGGTATGAGTATAAAAAGTTATTTTTTTTTCATTGAAGCCCTGATCTTCAATAAAAGAGGCCTGTTCGAATTCCGGCTGGCCGTCTCCCGGAAATACGGGCATGCCGGGATGGATTGGATGAGACAGATCGATTATTTGCATAATTATCAGATTACTTCGCTGGTCTCGAAGAAGTACGAGCCGAGGACTATCAGCAGGACCGCCGCCACCCCCATTACTCCCATGCTGACCGGCAGGGGTATCAGTGAAGAGCCGAGAAGGGTGTTCCTCAAACCGTCCACTCCGTAAGTCAGCGGGTTACAGTATGAAATAATTTTCATCCACCCGGGAAAATTATTCAGGGGAACGAATGTTCCCGACAGGAAAAGAAGGGGAAAGACCAGGAAATTCATGATAAGGCCGAAACCCTGTTCATCTTTCATCCGCGATGCAAAGATCAGCCCGATGCTGGTAAATATAAAAGCCATGAGGATCATGTATACCAGGGCGAAGCAAAGCGAAAAGAAAGAAGGTAATTTAAATCCTATAAAAATGGAAACAAATATCAGGAGGTAAGTCTGGATGACCCCTGTCGAAGCCCCGCTTGCTATCCTTCCGATAACGATTGACACCCTTGAAACCGGGGCGACCATGATTTCCTTTAGAAAACCGTACTGCCTGTCCCAGAGCACCGACAGGCCGGAAAACATGCCTGTAAAAAGTATGGTCATTGCCGCCATTCCCGGGACTAAAAATCCCAGGTAGCCCACATCGGCGGAAAGGCCGGGCATAGCCATTTTCCCGAGTCCAAGCCCCAGAGATATGAGCAGAAGAAAAGGAATGACAAGGCTTCCGATTATTCTTGAAGGAGCCCGGACAAATATTTTCATATCGCGAAGCCACATAACATATATAGCCATAAAATTTCTTCTCATCGGTGTCCCCTTATTTAATTCGCCTGTTCACGGATGGTTTTTCCCGTAAAGTGAATAAAAACGTCGTCCAGGCTGGGTTTATGCAGATTTATCGAGGATATTTCAATATTCCTTCCGGCCGCGATCGACACCAGCTGGGGGATCCTTGTCTCGCCGCTGTTCATTGTCAGGGAGAGGCTGCATTCATGCTCTTTAACTGTCTTGATCCATTCGAGTTTTTCAAATTCCTGCGCGAGAGGCGCGCATGAGCCGTTCGCTCCCTTGATTTCGAGGTCGACCACATCCCCTCCTAATATATTTTTCAGATTCGATGGGGTATCGAGGGCGACAATTTTACCGTAATCTATTATCAGTATCCTGTCGCAGAGGTAATCCGCTTCCTCCATGTAATGGGTTGTAAGCATCATTGTTATGCCGGTCTCCCTGTTCAGCTTTTTGATATAGTCCCAGATATGCCTTCTCGTCTGCGAGTCGAGACCGATAGTAGGTTCGTCGAGGAAAAGAATTTCCGGCCTGTGCATAAGGCCCCTTGCGATTTCAAGCCTGCGTTTCATCCCCCCGGAGTATGTTTCAACCTTTTTGCCGGCTTTATTGGTAAGTTCTACAAGCTCGAGAACTTCTTTTATTCTTGCCATCCTGTCGGACTTTTTCATACTGTACATCATGGCGTGGAATTCCAGGTTTTCCCTGCCTGTCAGCCTGCTGTCAAGGGCGGGTTCCTGGAAGACTACGCCGATGCTTTTCCTGACTTGGTCCCTCTGTTTTCTGATATCGAAACCCATTACACGGGCATCGCCCGAGCCGGGTCTTATAAGGGTTGAAAGCATATTGATGGTTGTCGTTTTTCCCGCGCCGTTAGGGCCGAGAAAGCCGAAAAGCTCGCCCGCTTTCACATTAAATGAGATATTGTCCACGGCAAGGACGTCCTTGAATTTCCTGGAAAGATTTTCGACATTAACGGCGAACATACGGCATCCTTTTTTCTGATAAATTTAATATAAATGTATTCGACAAATATATTGGTTAAAATAGAGACTTTTGCCCTATTGAATTTTCTGATTATTTGTATATATAATATTCAAGTTTAAAAATGACAATGGAGTTATATGAAAATTCGAAACATCTTTCACAGAGGCGGAATTCAGGACTCGAAAAACAGGGAAATAATAACCGGCTTCCTGTTTATGGCCCCGTTTCTTATTCTTGCTGCGGTTTTTATATTCATGGTATTTATAAACGGGGTGCAGATTAGTTTGAGAAACGCCAGGGGGGTCAGCTTCGGCGATTACATCGGATTTGATAATTACATGAAGCTTTCATCGGGCTGGTTTTATTTTTCCGTTCTTAACACCCTGAGGATAGTATTCGTATGCCTGGTCACCCAGGTGCCGGCTGCGTTCCTGCTCGCATGCTGGATCAATTACATTCCCTATAAAAAGATCCAGGCCCTGGTGCAGGCCGCTTTTTTTGTCCCTTGCCTGATGGCCCCGCTGATTATCGGGTTCGTTTTCAGGATGCTTTTTACCAAAGACCCTTTCACCGGGGGCCCCGATTTCATGAACTGGCTTCTCGGGCTCATGCACCTTCCCCATAATTTCGAATGGATGCTCGATAAAAGGAACGAGTTTTTCATGGTCGTCTTCACGTCTTTCTGGCAGAGCATAGGGTTCGAATCGGTTTTCTTCGTCGCGTACCTGCAGTCAATCAGCAGCGAACTTTATGAGGCGGCAAGAATTGACGGGGCATCGGCGGTCCAGATATTTTTTAAGATAAAGATCCCCCTGACAAGGCCGGCGCTGACTTACGTGATAGTCACCTCCGTGATAGCCAGCTTCCTGATGAATGAAATGACGATTATGCTTTTTCCCAGAGGGCCGAAATGGGGCGGAGTAACAATGATGAACTATATATTTTACCAGATAATGTACAACCATAATCTTGACCTCGGACTGGGAGCAGCCGCGGGGATCATTGCCTTCCTGATCATACTTGGAGTAAGCCTGCTCCAGATACCGATTTTCGGGATAGGGAAGGCGCGCGGTGAATAATAAGAACGGATTGTCGGGGGCCGACGGGGTCAGGGCAATCGCCTGCCTCATGGTGATCTTTCACCATGTCGCTCAGCGGCTGTATATGTACCACCAGACTGGATGGGGCCTGGAACTCCTGAAGCTGTTTTTAATCGGCAACAGCGGGGTGAGCTTTTTCTTCGTTCTCAGCGGTTTTTTGCTCGCTTTCCCTTTCTGGAAAAGATACCTGGAGGGAGGCGAATTTCCGGGAGTCAAAGAGTATGCCGTCCGGAGGGCCGCCAGGATCATGCCTGGTTATTACACGGCTTTGATCATATCCTCAATACTGGGGGTTTTATATCTGCCCGATCTAAGGCACATATTTTTAAAGTTTCTCACAGGCATGACTTTTACATCGGGATTCCATTATTTTACCCTGTTTCCCGCTGAAATTGACAGCCCGCTATGGTCGATAAGTTTCGAGGTTTTCTGCTATGTGCTCCTCCCTGTATTTATGGGGATCATGTTTTTTTACACGGGGAAAAAACGCTCTTTCCAGAAGGCGTTATTATTCTGGATAGGATCGGAGATATTCGTACTCGCCGTCAACGGTCTTGTGCATGTTTTCTTTACTCCGGACAGCGTGCAGAGGGGCTGGGAATTCGGGAATATAGGGGGCTCGAAATGGTGGATGCCCAACTACAACCCGGTCGGGTTTTTCGCCCATTTCAGCCTGGGGATCCTTGCTTCCGGGTTCACTGTCAGGCTTTCAAAACAGTCAGCCCTTAAAGACAGGTTATATAATAAGGGGTTTTTCGACATAGCCTCAATGATTTTCCTTGTTTCTATTGTCCTGTTTTTATGGAATGTCAGGAGCGAGGAGGAGTTTTCAGTCGGATTCCAGGGCCAGCCTTTTTATTTTCCGTTTCTCACTATCCTTATCGCGGGGCTCCTCGTCACCCTTGCCCACTCGAGGTTCATGGGGGGATGGCTGGACAACCGCTTCTTCCGCTTTACGGCTAAAATATCGTTCGGCCTTTATATATGGCACTTCATAATCATATTTTTGATCAGGTTTTACTTTGTGAACACCTACTATGAAAACGGGATGAGGGAATGGGCGCCCTGGCTGGCGACGTCCCTTGTTATGATCGCCCTTTCATATCTAGTCGCGGCGGCTTCGTACTATTTTCTAGAAAAACCATTCATGGACAGGGCCCATAAAAGGCTTAAAGAACCGAAACCGGAATACAGGTTTCGGGCAAAGATAAGGCTGAGACCTGTCATTGCCACTGTCCTCATCTGCCTTCTGGCCCTTGTCTTTTTATACCCCTTAATATGGCTTTTCGATGCGTCATTCAGACCCCAGATGGAAATGCTCCGGAATCCGCCCGTCATGTTCCAGAAGCCGGTCTGGGAATCTGTTTTAAGCTACACCAGGGATTCGTACCTGGCCAGTTTCGTGATTTATAACGCCGGCGCGCATCTGATGAATTCCGTAATCATCACATCCTCCGTTATCGTTTTAACCCTGGTGATCAGCTCTTTCTTCGCTTATGCCCTGGTCTTTATCAAAGTCCCGTGGAATAATTTTTTCTTTATCCTGGCAGTCAGCACGATGATGGTGCCGGTCAATACCCTGATAGTTTCCGTTTTCAAGGTTTATTTAGATCTTCACCTTTACAATACATGGATAGGGCTGATCCTTCAGGCGTCCGTGTCCGGTTTCGGGGTTTTCCTGCTCAGGCAGTATTTCATCAAAATCCCGTACGCTTTTATCGAAAGCGCCCAGATGGACGGCGCAGGGCACCTGCAGATATGGTGGCATATTATCATGCCCATGGCGAGGCCCGCACTGGCGGCCCTGGCCATCATACAGTTCCGGATCGTCTGGAACGACTTTTTGCTGCCGGCTATCATTTTAAGGGACGGCAGTCTGGCCACTCTTCCGGTATTATTGTTAGGGATGAGCTCCGGGGGCGGCGGAAGCGGCCTTTCAGGCATTAACACGGCAGGCGCATGGCTTGCCACAGGATTTATATCCGTTATCATCCCCCTGATCTTATTCCTGAGGTTCCACAAGCAATTTATCGAGGGTTTCACCGGCAGCATGAAAGGCTGATTTTAAGGGAGTTATAAATGCAGAAGAGTATAACAATTATCATAGCTTTGCTGTGCATTGGGTATATAATCTTTTCGATGCTTACGTTCTCTGAACACAAGCCGGGGGATGCAGAATTTAAAGTCTATATGGATCCTGCATACTGGAAGAAACAGGCCCTTGACGGTATTATACCCTTCTGGGAGAAAACCGTAGACAGCAATAACGGTGGTTTTTATAACGACGTTATGTACGACGGGACGCCCGACACGACTAACGGGAAATATCCCATGAATATTTCGGAGCTGGTTTACGGGTTTTCCGCCGCCTATATGCTCAGCGGAGAGGATAAATACCTCGAATACGCCGGCCTGGCCCTGGGCTTCCTGACAAATTACTGCTGGGACAGAGTCAACGGCGGATGGAAAACCTTCCTTGATACGAACAAACAGCCGGATACGAACATATATTTCCCCAGCCTGTATGTCAAGCCGCTGGTTGCGCAGTCTCACTGCAATCTCGGCCCGGTCTTTTACTATATGGCAACGGGCGACAGGGGAGTGCTTGCCTATGTCAAGAGAACGCATGAGCTCATCCGGACTCATGCATGGGACCCGCTGTACAAGGGGTACTATTCGGAGATCAGCACAAACTGGCTTGTATCGACAGTGATGAAATCCGTCAATGCCCAGATAGATATAAGCTCCGCATATCTTATTTATTATTACCTTGCATCAAGGGACAGGAGGCTGCTGCCGGACCTGGAAAACATAGCGGATGTGGCCAGGGACCATATGACAGATCCGGATACAGGCTTTGTGGGCGAAAGATTTTATAATTACTGGAAATCGGTTGAGACGAACCTCTCAACCGGCGATAACCTTCAGGCAGCCTGGGTATTGATGCGTACATACAATCTGACAAAACTGAGAAAATACGCCTCTTCGGCTGAGAATATCGCGCAGGTTCAGATTTCCAATAACTGGGATCCCCGTTATTACGGGTGGTTTTCCAGATTTAACTTTACCAATTCCAGCCTGAACAATGAATCGAAGTCATGTTTTGTACAGGCTGAGGGCGACAGCCTTATGCTTGCCCTGTACCGGTATCATCATAAACAGGAATATTTAGATACGTTCGGTAAATGTGCATGGTTCTGGGATAAATATATAGTCGACCATAAATACGGGGAATGTTATATCGGGGCAAGCAGGGACGGCATGTACCATTCTAATGTCAAGGGGAATATTTTCAAATCAGCCTGCCATACAATGGAACATGCACTGTTTAATTATCTTTATCTCAGCTTTTATGTTTTAAAAAGGGACGCCTGTCTGTATTTCAGGATCGCCTCGTCAAAAACGGGCGAGAGGCATTACGTTATGCTGACGGAAGACCCGGATGTTTTTATTAAAAACGTAACGATCAACGGACAAGAATGGCCACGCTATAACGCAAAGGAAGGATATGTCATACTGCCTGAGGGGCGGGATTTAAAGATCAGGGTCACATACGCACCGGCAGCCTGGTAATTATTTTCGAAGAACCCTTGCCAGCCTGTCCGGGAAATCCGTTATTATGCCATCAATACCCGATTTGATAAAATGCCTCATCGTCCCAATGCTGTTTACGTTCCATACATAAAGCTCGCTGCAGTGGCGCCTGTAAATTTTCACACGCCAGGGAAAAAACAGGAGGTTCCGGGCATCCATGCTTGCGGCGCTGTAAAATTCGCTTTTAGCCGGCATGTTGAAGCGGTAATTCCTGACCAGCCGTATGGACGGTGCGAGTCTTTTAAATATTTCAAGCGATTCGGCGCTGAAAGACACGATCCTGACAAGGTCAGGGTTATAGTGACTGGTAACAAGCCTGCATACCTGTTCCTCGATGCCCGGATAGATTTCAGGATTTTTTAATTCTATTAATAAAATCAGCTCATGCCTGGACATAAGCTTGAGGGTTTCTTCAAGGAGCGGAACCCTTTCTCCTCCGCCGGCGTCTAGTTTCTGAAGATCTCTGAAGGTTATATCCTTCAAAAGCCCCTTGCATCCCGTTGTCCTCTCAAGATCGCTGTCATGAAAAACAACTGGTTTGCCGTCGGAAGTTCTCTGCACATCGAATTCGATCCCGTCCGCACCATAGCCTGCGGCCCTGGAAAAAGCCCGCAATGTATTTTCGGGCTCAAGGCCCCTGCCTCCGCGGTGTGCAATATTCAGTGTTACCATAAAACCTTTATTTTAATGATATTTTGAAAATCTTGGTCACCTTATCGATACGGTCGGCATCAATCGGCTCGACGCGAATCTTTCTCAATTCTTCATTGAAGATGCTGTCGATTGCCGGATCTCCCGACGAGGTAATAATTTCAACACCTGTGGCCAGGCCGTTCCTGTCGAATGACAGGTTTACCGTTACAGAGTAGCTCAGGCCCTTTTTTTTATATTTTTCGGGTATCCTCGATTGAATGTCCGGGAAAAATGTGGTTTTTCTCGGTTTCGAACCCCAGGACGCATCGGAAAGGGGATCTCCTCCCCCCGTGGAAAGGCCCGGATTTCCCCCGGAGGATGAAGTTTCCTGCCCCTGTTCGAGGGCTTTCTCAATATCTCCGAATAGCTTATGGATTTCCTGCTCTTTTTCTTCCTGACTGACCGAATTGCTCACGTTATCCTTGAATTTTTCAGAGTCTGTTTTGGCGTTGCGTTCGTCCCTGACAAGCTCATCCCCGGTAGCTCCCGGAACAGGCTTGATTTTTTCGTTTTCAGGCAAAGTTTTTTCAGGTATGTTCTTTTTCTCTTCGGCTTTTATTTTTCTTTCGGTCAGCTTCGGTAAAGCCTTTTTTGAAGGTTCGTACATATTGTCGGAAAGATTTTTAGATATGCTTTCACCGATGGGTTCAAGATTGACTGTAACCAGGTCTTTGTCCTCGTTTTGTGACTGCGCCGACATTACAAGGATCAGAAAGATGAGAAAGATTATATGCCCGGAAAGAGAGATTATGAAACTTTTTCTTAACCCGAGTTCCTTCATAAAATATCACTCATTATTAATATCCTCGTCCAGCCGCAATTTCTTGATGCCCGATAGCCTGATTATATTCATAGTATCTATCACCCTTCCGAAAGAAGCGGCTTTTCCGCTTTTAATCGTGAATGTAATATTCGTGTCGCTGTTATACATTTCCCTGACCCTGATCCCAAGGCTGTCCCAGGCGACCGGGCTTCCGTTTAACGTTACGCTTCCGTTTTTATGCAGAGTAATAAAGGCCTCATGGATGCCGAGGGACCGTCCGGCAGAGCTGACATCGAAAAACTGCTTTTCCTGCTTATGGGGATTTAAAACATAAAACATGAATATCAGGAAAAAAATATTTAAAAAAGCCACAGGGTCAATCCCCGCTGCAAGCTTATACTTCCTGGGTAATTTCATCTTTACACCTTGATCTATTTTTAGTAAATGTTAATTTCAAGCGTGGGCCTGCTTATAGATACGTTTGAAATATTCCCCAGGGAATCTGTCAAAATGTGGATCATTCCTATGGTGTCGAAAAACAGGTATAACTGCTTATATTCCCCGCTCTTGAAATTATAACCTTTATTATTTGTCCCTGCAAAAGCCGTATTAAAAGTGAGATACTGGGCAGTTTTAGAGTTTGTATTTGTAATGCAGAAATTGGATACTTCACCCGAGCTGTTCGTGAAAGACCCCTGCAGATACCAGTCTTCCCCTAAACCTATCTGGAATTCCGAATAATAAGAGGTTTTGACGGGTGACCTTGGCGCTATAGGGCTGATCCCGGTGATTTCAATCCGGCGGGCTGCCGGTTTATCGAGCAGCGTGGTCCACTCGCCGGCATCGTTTCTGATCCTTATCAACCTTATATCGATATAAAACCCGCTCGGACTGATAACGATATCCTTCATGCCGCGGATGTCCCGGTTATAAGCACCGGCAGTTGTTCTAAGGGGTATTCCGTTGAAATTGACCCAGTTGCCGACAGCCTGCGCTGAAATAACCGCTGTAGGCGATAAATCATGCGAGCATGAAAATAATAAAGAAAACAAAACGAATGCAGCAGACGATAGCAGGAGTTTCATTTATAATTTCCTTCAGCGGGGTTTTATGAACGGTTATTTGCCTACTTATCGTAGGCCTTTTTCCTGACCTGATCGATTGAATGGGATTTATTTATATCAGGGTCGGCGGAATTGGATTTCTCATATGCGGAAATAGCCTGTTTATAGCTCTTCGCGGTTTCCAGGGTCCTGCCCTGCTTGAAATACCATTCCGCAAAATCCTGTACAAGGTCTTTATTAGTATTCTTGGGAAGATTTACTCCCTGCGTGCCTGCCTCATGTATTTTAACAATTGAAGCAAAATCCTTTTTAGTTTCGGCAGTCGCTTCAGATTTAACTATGTTGGTATGAGGGATCGAATTTACACCCTCTATTTTCATAATATCCTCCCAGTGGAGCATAATATTGGAGGCGGTGGGAATCGAACCCACGTCCTGAAACCAGAACCTATAAACGTTATTCACAAGCTTAGTGCCATCTTATTGTTCAAAATAAAAGGGGATGGAACAAAAACCTTTTATTTTAAAGCCGGAGTTGTTTCGACCCCGCATCCCGGCTCTGCGAGGCTTATCCCTCTATTCTGACCTGCTAACAATCCCGAAGGAGAGAAAAGCTAACAGGGGGCAGCTTACGCTGCCATCGCAAACGAATAATCGTCTTTTGCGTTTAAGTTTTCTGAGCAGTTTTAAGGGTTACTCAAGCCCTGCCTGAAGTTTATAAATTCCGCTGTCTCAGTCGAAAGCCATACGCCCCCTGATAATAATTAATATAGCTTATTTTTCAATAAAAATCAAGGGGTCCGGGGGCAAAATAACAGGGCCGGAGAATCCCTACATCTATTATCGGTGCCAGGCATTAAAACTTTAATTATATTTTTTTATTTAATTCCTTTTCCTCCGGCTTCAACTCATCCGTGCAGAATGGATGCATCTAAAATTAACGGGTTATTTGAGATTTTTAACATGAAAGAACATAATAATATCAGGTTTAAAGATAATTCTGTGTTTAAAAAAATTCCCGGGGAATTTTTTATATGAAGAACCTTCATAAGGAACGGAATAAAATCTCCCATACCATAGGCCTGCTGATCGATTGGGTCGATGCACCCTGCCAGAATGAAATACTGTCCGGACTTAACAGTTTTTCAGAAGAGAATGGTTTGAATCTTATCTGCTTTTCATTGGGCCGTCTTGAATCTCCGCATGAATGGGAAAGGAACAGGAACATCATCCTGGACTTTGTTAGCCGTGAAAGGATCGACGGGCTTATAGTCGTTTCGGTTATCGCTAATTTGACCGGGATAACCAGGGCCGAGGAACTTCTTTCAGGGTATTCCGGGTATCCGATGGTATCGATCTGTGAAAAATTTTTCGACAAACCCGCCGTTCTGATAGATAACAATGAGGGAATGCGGAAAATAATGGATCATATCATAAATGTCCATGGTTATCGCAAAATAGCCTTTTTAAAGGGCCCCCAGGGGAATATGGAAGCTCAGAAAAGATTCCGGGTTTATCAGGATATGCTGCGCCTGCATAAAATTCCTTTCAGGGAAGAATTTGTAATCGAAGGGGATTTCGAAGTCGGCTCCGGATCGGAAGCCGCCAGGAAGCTGATGAAAAACGGACAGGATATCGATGTAATCGTATCGGCAAACGACTTGATGGCTATGGGCTTCCTTGAAGAGATACGCTTCAGGAATAACGGGGTTAAATTCAAGATCCCGATCACCGGATTCGACGATACTTTTGGCGGAATCGGGACTCATCTCACCAGCGTGCGGCAGCCTTTTTACGATATGGCGAGGAAGGCCGGTTCGCTATTAATCGACATACTTGAAGACAGGCCGGTCCCGCCGGAAACATTGATCGAACCGGAGTTGAAGGTGCGGCAGTCATGCGGCTGCGTATTATTTGAGAATTCTATAAAGGCCTTTTCACTGCCGCTTTCTCTGGCGGATACCCTGATGAAATTAATGCCGGACTGCGATAAAGCCGTTCTCGAATCCATTATGAGGCTTGACGATTCTTTCCGCAGTGAATTTCCCGCCAAAAATGAAAAGGATTTTCTGGCCTGCCTGAATGAGATCATTGATTCTTTCCTGGACTGCAAAAAAAACAGGTTTTCCGTTCTGAGCAGGGCATTTTCGATTTTCCGTGAGTTTATTGTCGGCAGTTTAATTGACAGGGAGGAGCTTTCGGCGGCCGAAGAACTGTTTTATAAAGCCCAGAATATTATTACAGACGCCCTCGATCATTTCGGCCTGATGTCGCGCATGGAAAAGGATCAATCTTTTCAGAAAATAAACGATATAGGGGCGGCGATATCTACAACGCTCGAAATCGATAAAAAAATGGATATCCTTTTTAAGGAGCTTCCCCCGATAGGATTCAGCTTCTGCCGCATAGCGCTCTATGAAGACTCTGATTTTCCGTTAAAGACCTCAAGGCTTATTTTTGCTTACCAAGGAGATAAGCGATATGTCCTCGGTCGTTCGGGGGTCCAGTTTCCGACCAGGGAATTGATGCCCGGGATGTATTTCCCGGGAAACAGGAATTTCAATATTATAATTCACAGCCTCTACGAGGGCTCCAGGCAGATCGGGTTCTTCATTCACAACTATTTTTCAGGGCAGGGTGATATTTGCGAGATGATCCGGGAGAGGATCAGCAGTTCCCTGAACATAGCCCTTCTTTTTGAAAAGGTCCGGTACCAGGCTTTCAGCCTGGAGAAACAGGTGAAGGAAAGGACTAAGGATCTTTACCGGATAAACGACAGGCTGAAAATGGAGATCAAAGAGAGAAAGCAGGCCGAGGAACTTCTGCGGGAAAGCGAGAAGCATTTCCGTGACATGGCCTCATTCCTGCCTACGATAATTCTCGATACAGATATGGATCTGAGGTTCACATATGTAAATAAAACCGGCCTCGAGCTTTTTGAAATTGATGAAAACGATCACAATCCGGATCTTTCTTTAGAAATGTTTATAATGGAGGAAGAGCGTCCCCGTTTTCATGACTACTGCAGGCGGATTTTCCTGGGTGAAGCGAGGTCTTTTAACGAATTCAGGATAATTAAACCCGATGGAATTAAAATAACCTTTTTTATCAAGGCGGTCCCGATATTCAGCAATAACCTCATCACGGGGATCCGCTGGAATGCCATCGATATCAAACCGCTCATGGCTTCAGCCTTTATGCCCGATGAGTTTTTCTTCAAAGGATACAGGTTATCCGAAAGGGAAAAGGATGTCATTTTTTACCTCCTCAGGGGCCAGAGGAATAAGGAAATCGCGCAGGCCTTATTCATCACCGAAGGCACGGTCAAAGATCATATCGGCTCAATATTCGCCAAGATCGGGGTTGCGAACCGGGACGAGTTCTTCAGGAAAATGAAGGAAAACCAGATAAATCATTTCGGCTACCAGTCATATATATTTTCCGTATTCAGCCAGATCATGAAGGAGTGAGCCTCCCCGGGAAACGTGCGCCCTGCGGGGCGCGCCTCATAAAAAAGGGCGTGTTTGTCAACACGCCCTTCCGGGATCACTGGCATTCGAAATGAGACCATGGATACGGTCCGACGTAATGAATGTAATAATATCCGTTTATCTTTGCCGGCAGCTGTGAAGCGCTGGCATAGACATTAAGGAAACTCACTCCGTTTATTGTCAGAGTACTGTTGTTCCAGTTATTCTCAAAGTTCGGTATGCTGGTTGTCTGCCAGTAGAATTCTCCAGCCCCTGTATAGCTGAAAGGCGCGGTAATCGCCGTAGAAGAGCTTGATGACGAGCTCGACGAGCTTGATGCAATGCTGGAGGAAGAACTCGATATCGATGAGCTTGAAGTAATAGTGCTTGAAGAGCTTGAGCTAAGCGAGCTCGATGTAATTATGCTTGAGGAAGAGCTTGAGCTCGAAGGGCTCGAGCTGACAACGGAAGAAGAGCTTGAGCTCGATGAAGAACCGATTGTGGGTTCATTACCGTAAATTTTGACTCCCGACATATACACGGGCACATTCTGGTTGGGATTGTTGGTTGTCATTCCGCCAAGGTACGACCAGTCTTTGGAAGTGCTCCAGAAACTGGTGTTCTGGGGCCCGGCCATCCTGAATTGCACCTGCATCTGGTAAATACCCTGCCCGCCGGGATAAATATTGGTATTGCCGAAGCTGACATTTACATAGTATATATGATTGGCGGGATCCCACGGTATAAGATACGGCGTTACAGTGGCGTTCCCCTGGTTGTAATTTACGGTTATGGCGACATTCGTATCGCTGTAGCCGTTAGCAACAAGTTCCGAAGTATTGATAAAATATCTGAAAGAGAGATTGGTCCCGGGCCTTGCGGGCCAGCCGGACATATTGTTCAGCCAGGCCGCCACTTCGAAATAATTGGGGCCCGTGCTGTTAGGCTGGGTCTGGACAAAAAACTCGGTATTAGACGGGACTTCTATCGCTCCTGTGAAGTTCAAGATAGGCGATCCTCCGTAAACCTTGTACATCCTTGAAAGAGAGGCTATGAAACCGGCGTTATAGTCGCAGGCAGGCTCATTCTGGGTGTAATTCTGGTCCGAATCCGTGTAAGAATCGCTCGAATCCGGGCCGCCGACGAGCGCACCGTAAAGTGTATGCCTGGCATAAGGCGGTATTGTCATATCGTTAGCCCAGGAGCTTTCAGCCGTCCTGTGATGAGGATGCTGGGGCGGGTTGGTGCCGAACCCTACCAGGTAGCTTCTTCCGGTAGCCCCGAGGGCATAGTTGATCTGGGCTTCGGCAAAGTTCCTGTATGTCGTCAGGTTGCTGGTGGCCGCTCCGGTCCAGTCGCTGTAGACGAAAGCTAAGAAAGCCTCGCTTGAAGCATACCTTAGAGATCCCCACTGCGAAAGCCATGCGAGCCCCTCGGGGGTATAAGTTATCTTGGTGCCGCCGTACCCTGTAGTCCAGTACTGCAGGTTGGCTTCGACAGAACTTCTGTAAGCGTCAAGACCGGTTATCTTTGCGAGAAGAAGCTGGGCGCCGTAATGGACATCGTCCCAGCACTGGGTCCATGCGTAATCCCACTGTGTCGTTCCGGAATGGACAGGCCAGCTGTTGGTCCAGGATTGGGCGGCGCTCAGATAGCTGCTTCCTCCGCCCGCAAGGTAGATCCAGACTGCATCCCAGGAAAGGTCGTCCGCCCAGCTCGAGGAATTGTAATAACCGCTGGCCGCTCCGCTATTGTAAGTGGTGTCGCTTTTCATCCCGGCAGCCGAAGCATATAAGGTTTCGGCCCGGGCAAGAAGAGTCGAGGCATAGGAACTGTTTCCCCCATTCTGGAAAACCCATGCCGCGGCTGCCAATGCCGCCGCAGTTTCTCCGACTACAGCGGCTCCGCCGCCGGTCAGGGAATAGGAAGGCCTTACCGTGGGGTTAACCTCGCAGGGTCCCCACCAGGAATGATCGTTCCCGCCGCTTCCAACCTGGTAATAATAGGCTGATCCGGCGCTGCACTTGAGCAGATAGTCGGTCGCCCATTTTATGTTGTTAGTGAGGGCGTCGTACTGGCCGCTTGTCTTGATCGACGCGCCGTATTCATAGATGGCCCATGAAAGCATTGATACCGAATATGACATGGGGAGGTTGAACTTGACATGATCGCCTGCGTCATGCCAGCCTCCGGTCAGGTCTAAGCCGTTATCCGAGCCGTCAAGAAGGTCGCTGTCTCCCCGCCAGTTCATCCTGCCGTTGGTGAGGGAGGGCGTGATTTTTCCCGAGCGCTGGAATTCATAGAACATTACGGCCTTCTGGAGGGCCTCTCCATAATTATAACCTCCGCCCGATACGGTCATGGCCGATCCCGCAAACGGGAAAATCCCCCGGCCTGAACCTGAATTTCCATGCGGATTGAGTGAACAGGATACGGCAAAGGCGATGATTGCCGTAAATATTACGGCAAGGCATAAATAAAGAGTCCTGCCTGATCTGAACCCGACGAACATAATTTCCTCCTCCCGGCAAAGACCTGGATCAGCCGGGTTTGCCGTATTTTTTTAATAAATTTAATCAGTAAATTTTGCAGCTGCTTCCATTCAGGGTAAAAGAAGCGGGTTTGGCGTCTGTTCCGGTATAATTCAGGTTAAAACCGAAGTTTGCCGTACGTCCCGCGGGTATCGAGCCGTTATAGGAAGCATTGCTGACAGAAACGCTTGTTCCGCTCTGGCTGTAACTTCCATCGCTCCATATCGAGGAAATAACCTGGTTTCCCGGGAAATTAAAGGCAAGATTCCAGGCGCTGAGGGCTGAACCTGAAGCGTTCGAGATTGTAACGCTAACCTGGGCGCCGTTCCCCCAGTCTGAAATTATTGTGTAATTGATAAAATAGCCCGCAGTACTGATCGAAGAGGAGGAACTGCTGGAACTGCTCGAACTGACGGAGATGCTCGAACTCGATGAAGAAATGCTGGAACTGCTCGAACTGACAGGCAAGCTCGAACTCGAAGAAGAACTCGAAGAAGAGCTCGAAGAAGAGATAGTTCCGGCAAGATAGGGCTTTAGCAAATTATACTTGTTGGTGTTTACGGTCACCCAGTCATCGGCAAGGATGCCTCCCGTATCTCCCGAATCCGGATTCCATGACCAGAATGTCCAGGAGCAGGTGCTCCCCATCAGCTTCATGAATGTTGTAAACCATTTGTATTCTGTTGACGAGGGATTGGCTGCCGAACTTTCCTGGATGCCGAATTCTCCGAAGTAAAGCTGTCCGATTCCCTGAGTCTGTATATACCAGAAATACTTATTCCAGATTGCCTGCATGTTATTGGGGAAAGTCGGGTCGCTGAACCATGACTGATTAAACACTTCAGGGCCGTATTCATGGACTGAATAAACTAAATTTTTAGCCGGGATAACTGTAATGGGATTGGAAGCTACGCCGGTGAGGTTTCCTCCCCACCAGTAACAGTTGTTTGTAGGGCATTCCTCAACACCTTCGACAAAGATCTTAAGGTTGGGGTTTGCCGCCAATATTGCCGCCCCGCACCTTTCCGCGGCAGCTTTCCAATCGGTTGTTCCATATCCGGGGATATTATAGCCCCAGCTTGCGGGCGGTTTGTCGCCTGTTTCCAGGTTGCCATGGGGTTCGTTCTTTAGATCCGCGCCGATTACGCTTGTATTGGTGATATATCGGTTGACGATAGCCGCCCAATTATTAATCCATGTGGATTCGGGTATGCTCGCGGTATACCAGAGGGTTTCATTCATGTAATCGTCATGGATCAATGAATGATGGTCCAGTATGACTTTCAGGCCGATAGCGTCGCAGTACTGGATGATTTTATCCATGACCTGCATGGAATTGAGTCCCGAGAGATCCATGTTCATATTCGTCTGCCCGGTGTAAGCGTCAACTCCGTATGCGTTAATCTGGATGCTTGTAGGTGTTCCCGTAAGCGCATCATCGCACCATGGGAGCCGGATGCAGTTAAATCCGAGGGCTTTTATCTGCTGGAGCATAGATTTGTAATCTCTGGACCAGAGACCATGAGGGCAAAGGTTCCCGGTCTCAAATCCGAACCAGTTGACGCCTGTCAGCCTTCCGGTATAAACCGAAGTTAAAGCTGCCATTCCATTCCGGGCGTTATTAAATACCGGGCCATTTTTTCCCGGGGACATAGGCTGGCTTAGCGAGCAGGAAATTATTAATGCGATAAGAACAGCAGGCAGAAGAAAACATAATCCTGAAACTCTTTTCATAATCATCCTCCTATAATCAGATTAGATGATTATTATAGTTTTATTCAGGAAATGATAAACCCCCTTCGGGTAGGAATTCACTCCTACCTGAGGTAGGAATTTATTCTTTGCAGGCGGACAGGTAAACTGCGCCTTCATAGCCTTTAGCTTTTATCCGCGGTTACCTTATCAGCAGGCTCAAATCGAGAGGCCTTACCGTATGAGTCAGCGATCCCATCGAGACGAAGTCCACGCCGATCTCAGCCAGTTCGGCAAGCCTGTCCCTGCCGATATTGCCTGAAACCTCTATATACTTGTCGTTTTTGAGAAGTGCTGCGGCGGCTTTAACATCGCTGTTATCCATATTATCAAGCATTACTATATCAGCGCTTGTCCCCAGGGCTATCCGAGCTTCTTCAAGACTGCCGGCCTCGACCTCTATCACGATACCGGGGCCTCCTCTGCTGCGCGCTTTGCCGACGGCATTTTCGATCCCCCCGGCCGCGGCTATATGATTATCTTTGATCAGCACCATGTCAAAAAGCCCCATCCTGTGATTCCAGCCCCCGCCGACGGCTACGGCGTATTTCTGGAAAATCCTCAAGCCCGGAAGGGTTTTCCTCGTATCGAGAATTTTTAAACCGGTGCCCCGGACAAGGCTGGCGAGATTATTGACATTGGTGGAAATACCAGAAAGAAGCCCCAGGAAATTCAGGGCTGTCCTTTCGCCCGTAGTGATCGAGGATGAATTTCCTGTAATTTCCGCGATGATTCCGCCCCTGCTGACATTTTGCCCGTCTTCAATGAATATTTTGAAAGCAAGATCCGGATCTATTTCCCTGTAAACGGACATGAAAATACCGATCCCGCAGACGATGCCGTCCTCTTTTGCTATTACTTCCGCCCTGAGAACACTTCCGCCCTGGTTGCCGGGGCCGGTAAGAGTATAAAGGCTCGTTATATCTCCCGCGGCGCCAAGGTCCTCCTCAAGCGCGGCTGAAACGGCCTTTTTTATAATCTCGGAGGGTATGCTCCCCAACCTGCCCGGGAAAGGTATTATCTTTTTCGGCATCTATTGTTTTCCCGAGTCTTCATCCGGAGCACCCGTTTCAGGTTCTTTCGGCTCCTGAGGAGCAGCAGGCGTTTCCGGCGCAGAGGCTGTTTCAGAGGTAATAGTGGAGATCCTCTGGAAAATATAAGCGCTGATTATCTCGCTTACTGTTTCAGACATATTCACAAACCGGAAAGCGCAGAACATTCTCTGATATGCGACAACTATTCCGTCCACATAAACGTCCTTGCCATCGAGGATAAACTGCATGTTTTTTACAGCTAATCCGGCAGTGAGGGATTCCTTCGGAAAAGTTCCCACAAGTTCGACGGCAACTCCGCCGAAACTGATGTCCTTGATAAGCCCCATTATCAGCTGGGAATTTATAGGGGACCGGAATTTGATGCCTATTCTTTCGTTCGGATTTGAAGTGTCGAAGGAGACGCGGACAAACTTCCTTTCGGGAGGCGCGCCCTTATCCTTTTTATAGATTTCTATAACATAATTCCCGACAAAATCTTCTTCAGCGTTGCTCTTTATGAATCCCTTGACTCCTAACTGAATAGCGCTTGTCACATGTGGTTTGTCCACGGCGCCTATGATGAGGATAATCGAGGCGCCTTTGACGATTTCGGATTCATGCGACTTCATCTGGCGTATCAGTTCGAATATCGAATCGTAATCTTCCTGGATAACATCGAGTATGGCGATTTCCGATTTCGTCGAGAGTATTTTGTCGATGAGAGTCTCTCCATGCTCGACATGGTAAAGGGATATGCCCCTGGGTATCAGTGAATTGACATAATTATTCCTCACCCAGTTTGATTGTGTGTAGATACAGGCATTCATGGATTATCTCCATCATCAGCGATAAGCCTGATTTTTTCTAAAACGTACTGCGCGGCTGAAGAAGGTATTCCTTTTCTGATCAGGCTTTCAACATTCAGATCCTTCATTATATCATAGCTTAAAAAATTTTCCAGTATAATTTGTTTCCTTTTTTTGCCGATGCCCTTTATCCCGTCAAAAACGGATTCCAGGTCTTTCTTGTTTTTGATCCTGTTATAGTAAGAATTGGCAAACCTGTGAGTTTCATCCCTTACCTGCTGGAGTATATGCAGGGCGGGTGAATTGCGGCTTAAAACGATCGGTTTTTCCCTGTACGGGGTGTATATTTCCTCATTTTTCTTTGCAAGCGAAACTACATTGAGACTCACATTCAGACCGGCGATCGCTTCAAGCGCAGCATTGAGCTGGCCCCTTCCGCCGTCGATAAGGACAAGGTCGGGGAGGTCGCTGTCCTCGTCTATAAGCCTTTTGTATCTTCTTGAAACAGCTTCGTTTATCATTGCGAAATCGTCCGGAGTGGATTTCGATCTTATTTTAAATATCCTGTAATTTTTCTTGTCGGGTTTGCCGGCAAAAAATGAAACGAGGGATGCTACGGCATGGAGGCCGAGTATATCGGCGATATCGAATCCTTCAATTCTCATGGGAAGGGTGTCAAGTTCTAATGTCTCCTGGAGAAGCCTCAGACCCTCCGACGCGTCAACCTTGCTCAGGATCTGGTTCATATGAAGGGCCGCGTTTTCGAGGGCCATATGCAGGAGCGACCTCTGTTTATCATCACCGGGGCCGGAGACCCTGACCTTGCGTCCGCTCTGAGAAAAGTAGGAATTTGCCGGACCGATTACGCTGCTGTATTTCTCATCGATAATATAAAACTCCTGTCTGGCGTCGGAATCCCTGTCATATTCGGTTAAAAAATCGAACATGAGATCGGGCAATTCCTCCTCAAGCTGGAGGGAAGCGCTGTAGCTGCGTTTGCCTATCATTTTTCCGTTTCTTATCATTGTAACGACGAAAACAGCATGACCCATATGGCTGGTCATGGCCAGGAAATCTGCATTAATGCCGGATTCGAGGAAAACATTCTGGCTGTCTTCAAAGGTTCTGATCGTGTCTATCTTTTCCTTGACGGACTGGGCTTTTTCGAACTGGAGAAGCCTGGCCTCTTCTTTCATTTCCTTTTCAAGCCTTTTTAATAAAACATGGGAATTTCCCGATAGAAGTTCGGACGCTTCCCTGACATGATTGCCGTATTTTTCCTTTTCTATTTTATGTATGCAGGGGGCCGTGCACCTGTTTATATGGTAAAGGATGCACTCCTTTCTGGGCATCACGACGCAGGTTCTGATCTTGAAGAGGCGCTGGATCAGGTCGATGTATTCACGGACGGACCTCGCATTGGTATAAGGGCCGAAGTACCTGGATCCGAGGTCTTTTCTTCTTTCCCTGGTAAACAGGATCCTGGGAAAATCGTCCCTCATCGTAAGGGCTATGAAAGGATAGAATTTATTGTCTTTGAACGAGACATTATATCTTGGCATGTATTGCTTGATAAGGTTGGCTTCCAGGATCAGCGCCTCGGACTCGTTTTCAACGGCAATGGTATCTATTATCGCTATGTTTTCGACAAGGAACCTGGTCTTGACTCCGTATTCGGAATCGTTCTTTTTCTGAAAATAGGAGGAGACCCTTTTTTTAAGATTTTTTGCCTTGCCGACATAAATGACTTTACCTTTAGCGTCTTTCATAAGGTAAACGCCCGGGTTTTCAGGGATGCGGTTTACTTCGGAAGGCAGGTAAAATCCCTTGTTTTCGCTGATCACCGCGGCGCTTCAAGATATTTAATCATTCTAATGCCATGCTCATCGTCGGGATAATAACCCGGCAGGCTTTTTTTCTTTTTGAACCCAAGCCCCTCGTATAAACTGATGGCGTTGTTATTGGAAGCCCTGACCTCGAGCGTCATAGCGCTGTAATCTGAAAAGGTTTCGAACCGGGATTTCATATAATCCCTGGCGTAGCCATGCCCGCCGTATTCCGGGATGACGCAGATCGAATAAAGCCTTATCAGCTTCGAGTTCGATCTGGTGAAATATGAAGCCCAGCCGACCGGTACACCGTCGAGTGTAATGACATCCGTGATTATCGATCCGGCTGGATTTTTAACAAATCTCCTGATCTGGTGCGGCTTGAAAATATCGTAAATATTGAAGCACTTTTTTTCCATTTCGGAAAGCAGCTTGAAGTCGCGGAAATCTGCGGTTCTGAAAGAAATCATAATCCCTCGAAAGGCGCTCCGACAAGGTATTTAATGATCCATTCGTAGATCATGGGAGATTTCTGATCCTCCAGGCCCTGGTCTATGTTGGGATTATCGTTGACTTCGATAACGTAGAATTCGTTATCGACTTCCTTCAGGTCGACCCCGTACAGGCCGTCTCCTATCGCACTCCCGGCCTTGAGGGCGGTATCGATAAGCTTCGGGTTTACCTGGCCGATTTCCATCCCTTCCACCGTGCACTGGAGAAGTTTCCCGTCATGATCATGATCGACGATCTTCCATGCATTTGCGTTCATTATATACTTAACTATGGAAATTACCTTTCCGTCAAGAAGTACAACCCTCCAGTCGAAGCGGCTGGGAAGGTACTGCTGAACTATTATAATATCCGAACGGCGGAGGAATTTCTTTCCGATCTTGACAAACTCATCGGGGGATGATACTTTTTCCACATATGCTGAAAAGCTTGAATTCGGAGCCTTCAGCACGAGGGGAATTCCCATGGATTCAAAAAAATCCCTTGCGTTTTCAACGGTAACTTCATCGTTTTTCAGAAAGACCGTAGACGGGTGGGGAACATTTTCTTTCTGAAGATGAAGGTACATGTTGACCTTGTCCGAACATATCCGTATATCTGAAGATTTATCAAGGACCCTGATATTATTCAATTCGGCTATCCTTGAAACAACGTAGCTGTTGTTCAGGGGGTCGGTAAGAGCCCTGATGAATATCGCGTCGTAATTCTTGATATACTTAATATCGTCTTTAAATATCAGGTCAAGATCATGCCCCTGCTCGAGCGCCACTTCCCTGAAATTGAAAAGGGAGTTGAGCTCGGCCGCAGTTCTTAATGTGCTTCTTTCCGTAAAAATCGCTATTTTTGCCATTGGCCCATCCCCTCTAACATTTTCTTTTCATTGATAGTAAGGGTATCGTAATCCATGGGCTCGATAGCGCTCATCATGTAGTTTTCCAGCGTGACAATCACTTTTATTTTCATTATAGGGACTTTGAAAATTTTAAAAGTCGCCATGGCGAAATCCGAATACTCTTTTACAGTCGTTTTTCCCAGGATGCAGCGGATCGTATCCAGCCTGTAATCCTCGGGAGGTATTTTCTGAAGCAGTGCGAAATACTTTCCCGAAAGGGTAAGCGATTTAATCTTATGGTCGTAAAATTTCACATTGTCGATTATATAAGAATTGTTTGAAAAGGGGTTCATCGCGTAGCCGAGAACGGGAAAGATATCGATTTTAGTCTTGTCGGTAACGACTTTATATTCAGGCACGGGCAGCTTGTTGATCTGGGCCCTTTCCATAGCGAGTGCGGGAATATAAGCATCAAGGCATTCTTCGGCGGTAGGGTGAATATTGACGCCGCTTAACTGGCTTTGAAGGGTTTCGTAATACCCTTCTAAAAGGTAGGTATAATCTCCGTAGAGATTATAGAAGGATTCGCCTTCACCGAGCAAATCCTCATGGGTTTTAAATAGCCAAACCTCATTCATAGTTAATTTCTTCTATATCCTTTTAGATTCAGATATAGCAGTTTTTAGACCTCCTTGCTTGTTGAAATTTTAAAAAACATACAAAATTAGGAGAAAATTATAATCACTATCATAGAATTAATCAAGATGCTGCATGTTATTTTTTGAACGAAGCTTAAAAACCCCGCCTTTATTAAAAAGCGGGGCTGGAAAACTTTTTTTATCCGGATTAGAAATATACTCCAAGCCTGGCGCCGCCTTCGAAGCCTGCGATCGTTGTCCCATTTACCTTGGCAAATCCAATTCCGTATCCGACATAAGGCTCTATCATAAATCCGAATACAGGCAGGCCGATCGTGATTTTATCTCCTATAAGAATATCAACAGCCGGTACATTCGCGCTTCCCGATATCGATGTCCCTGAGATTGTCCCGCTAACGATATAATCCTCAAAACCCGCTCCGATATAAAAGCCGGAAATTGCCGCCGGTGAAATGTAAAACCTGGCTTCTATACCCGGGTCTATTTCTGTAACATCAAGAGTGATGCCATATGAGTTGTAATCGATGCCGATATATGAAAATTTCAGCATTGCGGAGAAATTGGCTCCGATAAGTCTTTCGTATGACACCCCGACACCAGTTCCGCCGAGAAGTGCGGCTTCCAGAGTCGGCCCGAGGTCCACGGACAGAGCGTTTTGCGGGCCGTCGCCGAAGGAAAAAACAGCCATTAATGCGACGATAGGCAGCGACAAAAGGAACTTTTTCATGAAACCCTCCTAAAAATATTGCTTAATTATTATATTTTATTTTTCATTTGTCAAGATGGGATAATAAAGTATCCGGAAAAATATTTCCTGTTGAATTATAAGTTTTATAGTGTTACAATATTTAAAAGGAGAAAGCTATGATAAAACGGGATTCTTTATTCTATATAGCCGCAATTTTTATACTGACCTCAGGAATGTCCTTTTCCGTGACGAACAGCACGAACAGAATAACCATCGCCATACCCGATTTTAAAAATATATCGGGGAACAGGGGCTACGATTTCCTCGAGAAAACAGTGGCAGAATCTCTTACGACCAGCCTCCAGAAAAGCGGGAAGTTCAATATTGTTGAAAGGCAGCGCCTTCTCGAGATCATGGAGGAAAAGAAGCTCGTGCTTTCAGGCCTGGCTGACCAGGATATAAGCGGGGAAGAGAAGATAGGGGCTCTCGCGAGTGCGGACCACCTTATATTAGGCAGCATTTCATCGGCGGGGAGCAGGGTGGAAATTAACGCCAGGCTTGTAAGGGTGGATACAGGCGAGGTGCTGCTCGCGGAAAAGATCACAGAGGACATGGGCGATAAGCTTTTTACAAGGATCAACGATCTCGCAGACGAGATTATACTGACCCTGTCCGGAGAGAAAACCGGCCTGCTCGACCTCGATTCCACTCCGAGGGGCGCCGAAGTCAAGATCGGCGATCAGAGCCTGGGTGAAACACCCATAACAGGAAAAAAGATGAGCCCCGGAAAATATTCGGCCACACTGCTCCATGACGATTACGAGATAGGAACCGTGAATTTCGAGATAGAGGCGGATCGGAAGACTTCCGTCAACGAGGCTCTTGACAAAAAGCCTGAAAGGGTCCTGTATAATTTCTTCGGCATAGGAGGCCATCCCGTCGATGCTATCGGTCCGGATTACCAGCTTGACTGGGACCTGTCCTATGAACGCAGGATTGGAAATTTAGGCCTGGGACTCGAGCTCGGGACCATAATGTTCTGGCATACCTACCAGGATACCAATGCGCCGGGTACGGTTTTCCAGGATACGATGTACCTCAATTATTACAGGGCCGACTTGTTTTTAAAATATTATCTTTTTCCTGATTCGACATTCGTAACTCCGTATGCCGGCGGAGGCATCGGATTCACAATCATAGATAATTCGATTTACAGCCTTAGCCAGACGGCTTTATATTACAAGGGGATCGTCGGCCTGTGTTTTTTACCCGCAAACAAGTTTTCTTTTTATATAGAGGGGATCTATTCCGGCCTGGGAACTGTCACCCTCAATGAGAAGAGGTTCAACCTATTCGGCAATTATACCCTGTCGCCCGACCAGGTTTCTCTCAATAATTTCCTGTTCGGGCTTGGCATAAGATTCGGTTTTTAAGGAGGTTGATTTATGAAATTAAGAATTTTTATACTATTTCTGTTAACGGCTGTAATGTCTTCATGCAGTACCGGTCTCGGCACGACGCAGAACCCTGTTTTTTCGGGAACCGTTCTGATAAATACTACCGCCCCGGAAGGCTCCGGCGTTGCCAACCCGCCTGTGTTTATCTGGCAATCCACCGGACTTAGCTATGAAGTCGTCGGCGTCTTTGTAAATCCGATCTCGGTTCAGGGGAAGCAGATACAGAACATTAACGACTGCATTGCTATCTGGGATACGGGAATGGCGGGAAGCGACGGGAATGTCAGTTTTACTTTGTTCAAGCAGGTCGTAAACGGCAATTTAACCTCGTCATCCGCATCTTTGTCTTCCGGGCACACATATTACTGGGCCGTCTGGGCTTACGACAGCCAGCTCGATCTCACCAATTCGAGCGCCCAGGTAACGTTCGTAGCGCCATGATTTGAATTATTTCAGCTGCCCATTACTTCGAGTATCTTTTTGCTGCTGTCGGAGAGGCTGTCCATATTTTTCGTGATAATCTCGAGGCTTTCGATGAGGGTTTCCACCCCGCTCCTCTGTTCTTCGAAGGAGACAAGGCTTTCCTTTCCGATCGAGACCGTATCCTGGACGTTTTTGACGACATCCTTGAGAGTTCTCGCGATCTCTTCGGAGTTTTTCTTGGTGGAATCCGACAATTTCTTGATTTCCCTCGCAATAATGGCGAATCCGGTCCCGAACTCGCCCGCATGGGTAGCCTCGATGGAGGCGTTAAGGGCAACGAGGTTCACCGTCGTCGATATCTCGTTTATTATGTTGATGATCTGCAGGATGTTATTGATATTCAAAGCGGCTTTTTCAATTATATTATTGGTCTCTTTGATCTTGAAGTAGCTATCGCCGGTTTTACCAGCGATCTGCCGGATGAATTCCATCTTTTCAGCTGAAATAGCCGAAACCTGTTTAATGGTATCGATCATGGGCATTACGACAGTCTCTATGTTGAGCGAACGTTTTTCGAGTGCAAGTTCGGCGTCTTTGCTTCTCATTACGAGAGTTCCGCCTTCGAGAGATCCGGATATCTGGGTCAAAGCGCTTTCATATACCATTCCCTCCATGGGGCCAGCTTCCATCAGGATAAGACCGAGGTGGTCGTTCCTGAAATAAAGGGATTCCGCGATCATGGTGTATCTTCTCTGGGAGGGAAGAATGCTCTTGGGGATCAGAATGTCGCTGGGATAAACTGCTTCATTCTCATTGGGGGTTATCCGTGCGCCGTCATTATACGCCGCGTAAATGCGGCATGAAGCGGTATCGGAACCTTCATAAAGAGATATATAAAAACTGGGGATATCGAGGCGGGGAAGCTCCCTGACCAGCGCTTCTTCAAGTTCCTTCCTGTCGAATGTGCTCGACATTGCCTGCGCGAAAAGGCTCAGTTCGTAGTTAAGCCTTTCGGTATTGAGCTTTCTGACTGATACTATCCTCAGGGCGAGTTCGCTTATATAAATATTCGATTTCTGAAAAATTCCGTAAGCCCTGGCATAATCTTCCTCTTCGCCTATGAGAGGCAGGGTTGAATTTCTGAGGACCGTGACTATATTCTGCCAGATCGAGATATCTTCACCCATCGAGATGACTTCCTGGAGAAGCGTATCCAAGGAGGAAAAGAAAAGACCTTCCCTCTTATCTAATATTTCGGAAAATAAGGCGTTAACGATATTATGCAGCTGGTCTGTCCTGGCAAGGTCGGCTTCCTGCCTTAAAACATCGGTCAGGCTGGTTAGTATCATCATCTTTTCGGCTGCAAAAGCCTGCCTGTAATCCTTTTGAGTTTTATTGCATATAAAAGATGTGAAATTCTGTATGGATGCCGGCTTGCACCCGCAAGACTGGCGGAATACTACCTCGGCGGGAATATAATCGTTTCCGGTCATTGAAGACTTTCCCTCGAGGAAATCTATCATCTTTTCCCCGGCCCGCCTTGACATTTCATAGATAGGCTGCCTGACGGTAGTAAGGGGAGGCGTGAAAGAGGCGGCATCCTCGGTATCGTCGAATCCGGTAACAGCTATTGTGTCCGGGACTTTAATACCCCTTTTGATCAGCTCTTTCATGGCCCCGATAGCCATGTTATCGTTGGAGGCTATTATCGCCTGGAAGTCGAGGTGTTTTTCATCAAGCCAGAACTTCACTGCTTCTATGCCTGCTGGTTCGAGGTAATTGCCGACAAAGACCATGTCGGGATTGAAAGGTATCCCGAGTTTTTCCAGGGTATCACTGTAAGCCGTGAATCTTTCAGCCGCATCGTCATTTCCCTCGGGTCCGCGGATAAATGCGAATTTCCTGCAGTTATGAACTTCGTAAAGGTGCATTATCAGTTTCTTCAGGCCGGCCTGGTTGTCCACCATGAGGCCTGCCATTCCTTCGACCGGAGCGCCGATGCTTAACATCGGAAGAGGCTGGTACCTGCTGCAAAAAGCCGCGTATTCCTCTTTTGAAATATAGTTGCATATATTTCCGCTTGCAAAAACGATTCCGTCGATAGATTTATCGTTTATCAGGCTGTAAAGCTTGTTCCTGGTTTTCTCGTATTTGTTGACCGAGGATTTTTCAATCGATCCTCCGGCGGCGACGATAAGATTGGCATTCCTGAGTTCGGCGGACTTGGAAAGGCCATGCCAGACATAAGTTTCATAACGAAGCATGCCCTCAAGCACGTCTATAAAAAGCCCTATAGTAAATCTTGAATTATGCATCTTTACCCTCGTCTAAGGTTAGTATAAGTACAAAAAAAGAAAAAATAAAATAAAAACGGTTAAGGCTTTCCGTCATCCATGATTATCGGCCCTTAAAAGGGCTCAAGTTAAGCCCTCTCGAGACGGGCTTTCAGCGAGGCAATAAAATCGGCTGTGGGACAGGCAAGTATCGATGGAATACCCATCGATACGGCCTTTTCAATATTATCTTTATTGTCATCGATGAAAAGGGCCTCTCCGGGGCCGGCTCCGTATTCTTTGAGGATGAATTCGAAAATTCCCTTATCGGGTTTTCTCATCTTGAGTTCATAGGAACAGTATATCCTGTCGAAGTATGAGAGCACATCTTTATACAGTTCCCTCCACACAGCATGGTGGAGCGAGTTAGTGTTGGTAAGAGCGGCAATCCGGTATGCCGGGGCCCCGGCGCATTTAAGGCTCGAAAGCAGGTCTTCAATGCCGGGGACCGTCCCCAGGTAGATGGAATTCCATCCGGTTAAAAAGTCCGCGTATGAAAGCCTTCCGTCAAGGCAAGAATTTACATGCCTGTAGTAATCGCCGCCGCCGATTTCCCCCCTTTCAAATCTCTCGTATTGCAGGTCGAAATGGAAGCGCCTCTTTATTTCCGCCATATCCATGTTGAGCTTTCCGGCCCAGAAAGAGTACATGGGCTCGAAGGATATGGATATGACCACATTGCCCAGATCGAAGATTATCAGCTTTATCTTAATAATATTCCCTCAAATGCCATTTTTTGTCGGACTCGAAGTCCAGCACTGCGTCGGTATCGACCGTCTTTTTATCGCCGGCTTTCCACAGGACGAAGTTAGGCATAAAATCCCTGCGGTTTTTCCTGATATAGACAAGGATTGCTTTCCGGGCAATAACGTCGATTTTAAGCCTGGCCTTGCACGTTTTCTGCTTCTGCTCGAAAAACGCCTGAACGATCCTGACGCCGGTTATTTTTATGCCCCCCTGGCAATCGGATTCCTCTTTAACTATGCGGTCTATCTCCGAGGGTGATGGTTTTTTCAACGAATCGGCCGGGGTGCAGGAAACTGACGTGAGCAGTAATGCTGCAAGCGCCAGCATAATGACTGATGAGCGCATATAAATTCCTCCGGCAAGTATTATAAACAGTAATCGGTAAACAGTAAAGAGTAACGATAGTCAGGAGTAACGGGTGCCGGGCCCGCAGTCCGGGGGCTGCGAGACCCGGGGCACTCGTTACATGATACCAGATACTCTACCGGGCGCCGGCTTTTTCCAGAATTTCTACAAGATCCATGCGTTTGTTCCACTGTGCGAAGCCTAAGGCCGACCAGCCGTCGTTATTGACGGCATTGACATCCGCCCCGGCCCTTATCAAAATCACAGCCGCACCCGGGCAGCCCATCGATGAGGCATGCATCAGGGGAGTCCAGCCGGAAGCATCCTTCGCGTTAATATCAGCGCCGGCGGCTATCAGCAATTTTATAATATTAGTGTAATCACCGTTCACAGCGCACATTAACGGGCTTGAATAATAGTTGTGCTCTTTAATATTCACATCAGCCCCTGCGGCTACGAGAAGTTTGACCGCATCTTCCCGTCCGGACTGAACCGCAAACATTAACGGCGTCCATTTTAAATAAGCTCCTGAAAAACTCTGGATATTGATATCGCCTCCCCTGGCAATATAGGAAGCAATAAAATTTGTGTCACCTTCTGCGGCCGCGTTAAAAAGCTTTTCCTGAGCGAAAGTTAATTTAGCACCGGCCTCCCTGAGCAGCTTGATGATGCTGTCGTTTTTTGCCAGCTGAATGGCCGTTTTAGTGCTGTTTCTGTTCACCAGGTTGACATCGGCCCCTGCCGTTATCAGTGCTTTAACCGCGTTAGTTTGTCCCTTAACCGATGCCAGCATTAAAGCCGTCCAGCCTTTTTCATTTGTCGCGTTAAAATCGCCTTTGTAAGATTCAATAAAGGCTGAGTTATCCCCGGCTGCCGCGTCGAACAAGGTTTCGCCTGAGAATATCAGTGATGGAAAAGCGATCAGGATGATGGTAAGAAACTGTTTCATAATTGGATTCCTCCTATAAAAAATTTAAAATCATCGTCTTGTGCTTATATTCTAACATTCAGGAGGCATTAATTTATAAACAATTTCATCAGGAATAATTTACATTTTCTTAATTTGTGGTAAAATTCTCATTGATGATTAAATTTAATAAATTGTTAATTCCATCGGCTTTAATCCCCGTCCTTATCGCGGCTCCTCTCGCTGTCTGCGTTTGTTTCATTTTATTATCTTATAAAGGCGATATCACCGTTCTTCCGAATATTAATCATTACAGCATTTACGAGCATAATTTCGACTATTTTTACGACAACTCGGAGATATTAGGGTTTGAAACGACCCCCGATTCCGTCAGCCTTGAATACAGGCTCAAAAAAGCCTACGACACATATCCTTATATTCCATATGTCCCTTATATCCCGTTTGTAGGGGTCTGGATCGACCTGGGCGAATTCAGATTTATGGATCTGGAGGGTTATGACTATATCAGGGTCAGGGTAAAAGACGCGGGAAGCCGGAGCCTGCAGTTCAACCTGTTCAATTTCGACAATAAGCTGACTGTCGAACATAATATGCTCAGCTATAACATAATGACTTACGAATGCGCGCTTGACAATACGGATGACAACTATATAATGCCCCTTGACAGGTTCCAGGTGCAGCAGTGGTGGTACACCTTTCATAAAATCCATGAAAATTTTTCGAAGTATTATGATTATTCCCAGATAATATGGCTTGAGATCCAGATGGGCTCCAACGCGCCGGTAGGCGAGAAGGCGGCCTTTACGGTATACGGCATAACGATCTGCCAGGATCATGTCCTGCTCTTTCTCCGTGCCGCGGGGTGCCTGGGTTTATTTTATATTCTCATTCTCCTTTCAATTGCCCTCATAAGGAGATTGAACATGAAACCTGTTATGGTTGCCTATGAAAAGAAAGATATCGGCAGCAGGGCCGAAGGTGAAAAGAATAAAATTTCCGGTTATATTGCATGCTCATACAGTGATCCGGAACTTTCTCAATTAAAAATGGCGCGTGAATTGGGCATTCATCCGGTCAAAATCGGGAGCTTCATGAAGGGACATTTCAATCTCGGTTTCAAGCAGTACCTGAACCTTGTCAGGATAACAGAAGCAAGGCGCATACTGACATCCTCGGACCTCGACATCGCGGAAATCGCCTATGCCGTTGGATTCAGCAATGTGACCCATTTCAACCGCACTTTCAAGGAAATGGTTCATACTACGCCGATGGAATACAGAAGGCATGGAAAACCGTGACCGCATGGAATGTACGGAAAAGTGATTATTAGCCGTTTTTCAATTATAATTATATTAGTGCGGTTGTTAGAAGGGCCCATAAGTAATTTTTGGAGTTGATATGCCGAACGGGTACAGGGACAAAATCAGGAATTTTTCCATTATAGCTCATATAGATCACGGCAAATCCACCCTCGCCGACAGGATACTCGAAGCGACAGGCGTTGTAGATAAACTCAGGACAGTTGACCAGGTCCTCGACTCGATGCAGGTCGAGAAGGACCACGGTATAACAGTAAAGGCCCACACGGTTTCCGTCCCCTACAGGGCCCGCGACGGCCAGGATTACACGCTTAACCTGATCGATACTCCGGGGCATGTCGATTTCACATACGAGGTGTCGAGGAGCCTGGGAGCCTGCGAAGGGGTCCTTCTTCTGATCGACGCCTCCCAGGGAATACAGGCCCAGACCCTTTCTAATTTTTTCCTTGCCTTCGAACAGAATCTCGAGATAGTGCCGGTCATCAACAAGATAGACCTCCCCAGCGCGCATGTCGAAATGGTCAAGGAGCAGATAGACCAGGACATGGGCCTTTCGCCGGAAGACGCTCTCCTGATAAGCGCTAAAAACAACATCGGCATTGAAGAGGTCCTCGAGGCGATCGTGAGGAAAATCCCGCCTCCGAAGGGCGATGAAAACGCGCCCCTGAAAGCCCTTGTCTTCGATTCATATTATGACATCTACAGAGGGGTTATAGTAAAAGTCAGGGTGTTCGAAGGTTCCGTCAATCCCGGAGACGAGATAACCTTCATGCTTTCTAAGAAGGATTACCACGTGGAGGAAACAGGCCTGATGAGGATGACCCTCCTCAAAAAGGACGGGCTCAAGGCCGGTGAAGTCGGTTATATAATAGCCGGAATAAAATCCGTATCGGAATTCGGGGTGGGCGATACCATTACAAATAAAGCCAGGCCCTGCGTCAAAGCCCTTGAGGGTTATAAGCCGCCCAAGCAGTATGTTTTCGCCGGGCTTTTCCCTATCGATGGGGAGCAGTTCAACGAGCTTAATGAAGCGCTTTTTAAACTCAAATTGAATGACGCCTCTCTGTCCTTTGCCAAATGGAATTCCGGGGCCCTGGGCATGGGATTTAAATGCGGGTTCCTTGGGCTTCTTCACCTCCAGATAATCCAGGAAAGGCTTGAGAACGAATTCAATCTGAATATCATATCCACCGTGCCTTCCGTGGAGTACCGAATCAAAAAGACGAACGGCGAAACAATTTATATTGAAAATGCGACGGAACTTCCGGATCCGTCCAACGTCTCCCTGATCGAAGAACCTTTCGTGAGCGCGAGAATAATCATGCCCAATGATTTTCTCGGAACGATACTCGACCTGATCCAGAAGAGGAGAGGAATACAGAAGAACATGCTCTACATAGATTCGACAAGGATCGAGGTGAAATGCGAACTTCCCTTAGCCGAGATCATTTATGATTTTTACGACAAGCTGAAATCTTTTTCAAAAGGCTATGCTTCTTTCGATTACGAGTTTCTCGAATTCAGGCCCGGCAAGGTTGTCCGGATGGAAATCCTGGTTAATGGAAAGCCTGTCGACGCCCTTGCACAGATGGTGCATGAGGAAAACGCATATGCCAGGGCAAGAGCCGTTTGTGTAAAGCTGAGCGAACTCATACCACAGCATCTTTTCACGATTCCTGTCCAGGCTTCCATCGGAAGTAAAATAATTGCGCGCGAAACCATAAAAGCTCTCAGGAAGGACGTCCTGGCCAAGTGCTACGGAGGGGATATAACGAGGAAACGCAAGCTTCTCGAAAAGCAGAAAGAGGGCAAAAAGCGGATGAAAACTGTCGGAAATGTAAATATTCCCCAGGAAGCTTTTATCGAAGTCCTCAAGCGCGGCGACGACGAGTAATTATGGACCGTATTATACTGGCAAGCGCATCGAGCGGCCGCAGGCAGCTTTTCGATAAATATTTTAAAGAATTTACGGTCAGCATATCGGATTTCGATGAAACGGCGGTTAATTCCGGCAGCCCGTCAGAGCTTACGAGACTTCTCGCGCTTGGTAAGGCGCAGGAGGTTTCGGGAAAATATCCTTCGGATTTCGTGACGGGATTCGACACCCTTGTCGTATGCGAGGGAAGGATCCTGGGCAAGCCTGCGGATAAAGGCGAGGCCAAAGAGATACTGCGCTTTTTAAGCGGAAGGCCGCAATCAGTCTTTTCGGGCTACGCGGTGATAAACAGGGGCAGGGGAATCTCTTTTTCAGGGGCCGCGGAGACCATTCTGGATTTTAAAAAAATTGACGGGAATTTTATCGAGGATTATGTTTCAAGCCATCCGGTGACAAGGTATGCCGGGGCTTACGCGGTCCAGGAAAAGGACGAACTTGTGAGCATTATCAGCGGAAGCTTCGATAACGTGATCGGCGCGCCGATGGAGGAACTTCTTGAATGCCTTTTAAAATCCGGGTTTCCACGGGATATTTTAAGGAAGCCTGTAATTTGAAATATTCGATTTTAAATTCTATGATATACGATATTTAACGTTCTTTGTCATTAGGAGGGTCTGATGCTCAAGCTCGATATAGAAACGGGTCCTATGCCCCATGGAGAAGAGAATTTAATTTACAATATAGCAATAATCGGCGCCGGTCCTGCCGGACTTACAGCCGCCATATACTCATCGAGGGCGCTTCTCAAGACAATAGTGGTTGAAAAAATGGGCTCGGGCGGCCAGGCAATGGTTTCCGACCTGATTGAGAATTATCCCGGCTTCAGCGACGGCATCAACGGATTCGAATTGTCAAAGAGGATGGAAGACCAGGCAAAGAAATTCGGCGCTATTTTCGAATTCGAAGAAGTCCACAAAATAGAGAAGACAGTCGAAGACGGCCATTTTCTTTTAAAGGGCGATTCGAGGGATATCAGGGCTAAATGTGTTATTATAACAACCGGTTCCATGGCGCGCCTCCTTGGAATAAAGGGGGAGGACAGGTTCATGGGCAGGGGCATATCCACCTGCGCCACCTGCGACGCCGCGCTTTACAGGAACAAAAAAGTCGCCGTCGTCGGCGGCGGAGACTCCGCGATCACCGAGGGCCTCTTCCTGACGCGATTTGCCGACAAGGTAACCCTGATCCACAGGCGCAACGAACTCCGCGCTGAAAAAATACTGCAGAAAAAGGCTCTCGAGAGCATGAAAATGGATTTTATCTGGGATAGCGTTGTCGAGGAAGTTGTAGGCGATGAAAAGATACGTTCGATTGCCATTAAAAACATCAAAACAGGCGCTAAAAGCAGCCTCGATATAGACGGCTTTTTTATCTATATAGGACATGTGCCCAATACCGCGTTTATCGATGTGAAAAAGGACCTCGACGGTTATATTATTACAGACGAACTTATGCAGACAAGCATAGAGGGGATATTTGCGGCCGGGGACTGCAGGAAAACACCCCTGCGCCAGATATCCACAGCGGTGGGGGACGGGGCTACGGCTGCCTACCGCGCCGAAGCTTACCTCGAAAACATGGAGTGCCAGTCAAAATAAAATTATTTCAAGATTCCGCGAAGGCCGTACATGGAGAGAGCCATGAGAGCGGCCGAGATAAAGGATACCGGCAGGCCTTTGAAGGCATCGGGAGTGCGTGCGCCGTTAGCCCCGGCTGCGTCTGTCCTTTCTTTTACGCTTGACATCATTATCATGGCTATTGTGAAACCGGCGCCCGAGGAAAAGCTGAAAACAATTGCCTGGGCGATATCGTAATTTCCGCGCACAACTATAAAAGCGGCGCCAAGGACTGCGCAGCTTGAAGCAAGCAGCGGGAAATACGAGAAGAGCTCTTTGGACATATCCGGCATTAAACGTTTCATGAGATACCCTGTTCCCTGCACGAGCAGGTAGGCTGATATCACGAATACCGCCGTCTGGAGATACCTGTCGAGATTGTACTGCACAAGAACATAACGGTTCAACGGGTAAAGGGCGGCGCAGGATACCACCATCATAACCGTGACGGCAACACCAATGATAAAAGCCGAGGACGGTTTTTTTGAAACTGTAAAAAACGGGCACAGGCCGAGAAACCTGTCCAGGACAAAATTATTAATAAATATTGCCGCAAAAGACGCAGCGATTATCTTCATCATATCCATACTTTTATGCTCTCTTCTTATAAATATGCTGGAAAAACGCCAGGGCGAGGCCGGCTACGAGGAATCCGCCGGCCGGCATAATGAAAACCGCGGCAGGGCTGATTGAAACACCCGGAGGCAGCAGCTTCATGAGATCGAGGGTGCCTGCGCCGCCGGCCGGAAGCGTCAGCGTAATGGCGCCTCTTCCGGCTATCTCGCGCACGAGCCCGGCGAAAATAGAGGCAAGAAAGATGAACAGGCCTGCCATCAGAACCGTCCTTGACGATTCCGGGGATCCTTGGGCTTCGCCTTCGCCGTAAATTAATGCGGTATAATAAATATAGCAATTGACGGCTATTAAAGGCAGGTAAATGCCGAACGAGGAGCTCATGTCGGGGAGCAGGTAAAATAATGCGGCCTGTACCAGGGTCACCACTCCGGCTATTATTATTACGGAGACAGCCCCGCGCATGATTTCAGGAAGATGCTTCCGGGCCAGGGATACCAGGCCCGCAGAGATTATGAGCGAGAAGGCCAGAACAATTCCCATGCCCAGGCCGGTGACTGCGACGGCCGATACGGCGAGGACGGGGGCAAGGCCCAGGATAAAACGTTTCATTTGGATCTCCCGTAACCGAAGATGCGCTTAGCGGTGTACCTGTCGATGAGCGGGACGAATATGTTCATCAAAGCGACTGCGTAGAACGCTCCCTCGGCAAAATCCCCCCACAGGCGGATCACCGAGGCGAGAACACCCAGGCAGAGAGCGTATATGATCTTTCCCTTCACGGTTAAAGGGGACGTTACATAATCTACGGCCATGAAGCCCGCGCAGAGGATGAGCCCTCCTGTGAGAAGATGGAACAGGGGGTTTCCTGTGAAACATGTATTGCCGAACGGCAGCCCCCCGAAGATCCATAAAAACAGGGCGCTGGTGCCCAGAAATACAAAAGGTATGACGGGTGAAACTATCCTCCTGACCATGAGATACACCAGCCCTATAAGAAGCGCGAGTTTTGAAATTTCCCCGATCGTCCCTGGTATATTTCCCGTGAAAAGGTTCAGATAATTATCGAAATGTGTGGACATTACGGAATTCCATCCTCCGGTTTTGAACACCGAAAGCGGGTCTGTATGCATCGTTACGATATCATGCCATGAAGCCGACACGAAAATATATCCTCCGATCGCCGGATTCATAAAATTGCTTCCCAGGCCCCCGAAAGCCCATTTTACTATCGTGATAGCGAATACGGCTCCGGATATGACGATATAAAGAGGACAGTCCGGGGCAAGCATGAAGGCGAATAAAATGGAGGTGATGACCGCGCTTCCATCGAGGATTGTCACCGGCCTCCTTGTAAAAAGACACATCACCAGTTCCGATGCAACGCAGGTGACAAGGCTTGTGAATATGATCACTAAAGAATTCAATCCGAAGAAATAAATCCCTGCGAGGACAGCCGGAACAAGGGCCAGCACGACGTTCCACATTATCTTTTCTATGCTGGAACGGCTGTGGATATGGGGTGAAAATATAACCATGCCGGACTTGCCTTCATAAGCTGCCATTGACGGACCTCCCGTAACGCAAAATGGCTGTGATCGGGATCTTCGACGGGCAGATATACGAGCAGGCGCCGCATTCGATGCACTGCCCTAAACCTGATTTCCAGGCCTCTTTGAAATCATCCTCGCGGCATAATGCGGCTAATCTGGCGGGGCGAAGCATCATAGGGCATGACTCCTGGCACCTTGAACAGCGTATACATGGCCTGTCGAGAGCCTTGTAATCCTGGCGTTTCGACAAAACGACGATCCCGGGAGTGTTTTTCATCACCGGGGTGTTCATATCGGTTATCTCCATGCCGGTCATAGGGGAACCGGCTATGACCGGGCCGGAGCCTTTCCCGGAAGGCATTCCGAATTCTTCTATAATGAGGCGGATAGGCGTTCCTATCCTGACTTTATAATTTCCGCGTTTTGCAACAAAATCGCCGGTATAAGTTATAAGGCGTTCGATCATCGGTTTTTTATAGACCAGGGCTTCATAAATAGCCATGATAGTGGAAACATTTTCAACGGCAATGCCGATTTCGCGCGGCTTTTTGCCGGCAGGGAGCTCTTTTTTCATTAGCGCGAGGATCAGCTTGCCTTCGCTGTCAAGGGGGTAATGTTCCCTTCTTCCTGTCAGAGACCTTGTTTTCAGAACTTCGACTCTGATATCAGGTTTGTCCCGGATCGCGGAAAGGAGTATTTCAGCCGCCGAAGGCTCGGCTGATTCTACCGGTTCTGCGGGCTTAGCCGGTTTCACAGACCTTTTCTTTTCCTCTTCGACAGCTATGACTGCATCCTTTGCGCCTGTAATTTTCATGACAAGGCGGATGCCGTCTATGAGATCGGCCGGTTTTTCCATTATTATGCAGCGGCCGGATGTCAGGTAGGGCAGGCTTTCAACGGCGTTAACTATGAGAGTATCGATTTTTTCCTTGGCGGTAATTCCGGCGAGTTTTTGCTGCGCCGGGGTGCAGTATAAGCCGCTATCCATGCTGACGACACCGGACTGCCTGATCTCACCCATCATCTGCTCGGGTGTCAGGCCGCCGGCATCGTATTTTTTGCCGTACCAGTTTTTTATAGTTCCGCCGGTAGAGATAGTTACAATGTCTGTCTCAATGTTTTTATAGCCGGGCCCCTTTTCGACGGATATGACTTTTCCTGAAACGCTTGCGTGGATATTTGCCGAATTGCTGTCGGGGGCTTCTCCGATCACCTGCCCTTCCTCGACGTGATCGCCGGCCGATACTATGGCCCTTGCAGGTTTTCCGCTATCCTGCAGCATCGGCAGCCTGACAAGAGCGGGAAGGTGTGTTTTGATTATCGGGTCTGAAGCCGTGAGCCTGCGAGCTTCGATAAAGATGCCGCCCGGGCCGGTTGATTTAGTTTTAAATTTCATTTAAGACCTTGCCGTTTTGAATGTTTTAATTCAATTATATTAGGATAAATGCATCTTTTAGTCAATAATCGGCATGTGTCGATTCTTCGGGCAAGTGATGTTTTTTAATGAATACAAATCATTGCCATTTTCCGGACTTATCATTAAAATTGCCTTTCCCGACTTCAAATTTTGCAAGGGGGTGTTATGCGCGGGCTTTTAAGCTTATTATGCATTGCCGTATTCATAGCTGTCCTGGTCTCATCCGCCCGGGCTGATGAGGCCAAATCTATAGCGGTCGTAGGGTTCATCAACCAGGGCGAAGAGATAGACGATTCCGTTAACAAGGTCATCTCGAAGTCCCTCATTACCTTCCTCGGCAAGATCAGGGACGTACGGGTTGTTTCATACGAAGCGGTGGAAAAAATCGCACAGGAAAACAACTTCTGGAAATCGAAAAAGCTCATCATGGACCAGGCCGTTGAGATGGGCCTCGATCTTGCCGTTAAGCAGGTTGTGACAGGGACATACAAGATAAACAAGAAGAACGGCAGCATACTTATAATCGTCCAGGTCATAGATCCGGCTACCTCGGAGCTCAAGCTGAAAAGGGAATATACAGGTGACGCCGGGCCGGGGATTTTCGATACTATCGACAGGCTTATCAGGAATATTTCAACGGAACTCGTCGGGCACCCTGTCTTGATGGGAAGCCTCGAGGTGGATATATCAGCCGATACTTCCTACAATCTTTTGATAAACAAGGTTTTCCAGAAAAAATTAACGAAGCAGTCTCATTTCACAGACATAGAGGAGTCCGGGGAGCCTCTGGAGGTTTCGCTTACAATTCCCGAAACCGGTTTCGAGGTCTATCATGAAACGATAACCCTCAAGGACGGCGAGAACAGGGTTATCACATATTCGCCATCGGGCACTATATTTGTAAAAGCGGGCATCAAGGGAGTTTCCATTATAGCCGACGGTTCTCAGGTCGGAGAGACCGATATCAAGGGCGAGCTTGTAATAAGAATGCTTAAGGCAGGAGTGAGCCACACAATCAGGGCTGAGAAAGACGGCAAGGTTATCGGCGTCAAAACAATAATGATGGAAGAAGGGAGGTTCTATATAGCGGATTTCTCGGTTAACGCCAGGAACCTTTACTATTCGGTGCATGCCCTCCAGGGTATGATAGGCGCTACTGCCGGCGTCGATTATTATTTCACGGAATACCTCAGGGCGAGCGTCCACGCCGGCGGCGGATTTCTCTACGGATACTGGGGCTATTTCGTGCCTGTCGCCGACCTTGACATCGGTCTGGAGATCTGGAAAATAAACGATCTGAAGATCTTCGCCGGGATCGGAGGCTTCAGCTATTTTGTCGCCCCGTATTCAGTATCCCCCGACGCCTGGCTCGAAATTTCCTAGAACGGTTTTTTTGTCGAGGGCGGAGCTCGCTACAGCTTCGACGACGGAAATATCTATCCGATGATCGGCATCGGCGTAAGATTTTAGTAAAGGGGGAAAGTAATATGAATAAAATATTTATAATTATACCGGCGATTATCATAACGGGAATTATGGCGTCCTGCGTGCTTTTCGACCCGAACGATATTTCAAATAAACTGGGTAAAAATTCGAACGGCTCCGGCGGGGGAGGCGGGGGAGGGTCGGGAAATAACTGGACAATATATACAATTACCAATGGGGAATTTTTTAACGGAATAACTTCAAGCGCCGACGGGAGCCAGCTTGCGGTTGGTGGTGATGCAGGAGATATATTCACTTCTTCAGATTATGGTGCAACATGGCAGTTAAAGAAAAATATTAATGCAGGAATTTTACAAGGAATAACTTCGAGCGCCGACGGCAGCCATCTGTTTGTAGTAGATCGTTATTATGGATATATTTCGACATCTGCCGATCACGGGAATTCTTGGACATATCCGAATACTATACTCCCAACAGATGGTAATTGGTATTGTATTACATCAAGCGCCGACGGCAGCCGGCTGGCTTCTGGTAGTGTTAACGGCGACATATATATTTCAACAGATTTTTGGGTAGACTTGTCAAAGGAAGAATTCTGTAGCGGAGGAAGCTATACAGGAATAGCATCGAGCGCCGACGGAAGCCGTCTTGCGGCTTGTGATCAGGGTGGAGATATATGGGCCTCTGTTAGCGGCGGCACTAATTGGAAAGATATGAAGACGGTGTCAGGCGCAACTTCCCCGTCAACTCCGTGTTATTCCATCGCTTCAAGCACTAATGGCGTTTACCTCGCGGCGGCGGCATATGGGGGTTATATATGGACATCGGTTAACGCCGGTACTAATTGGACTCAGCATAACTTTAGCGCAAACTGGAATTCCATAACATCGAGCGCCGACGGCAGCCATCTTGCCGCTGTAGTAAGTCCTCTTAGTGGAGGAGGAGATATCTGGATTTCTTCCGACTACGGTGCTACCTGGTCGGACCAGGCATCAGCCGGAAGCCGGATTTGGCTGTCGATTACCTCGAGCGCCGACGGCAGCCGCCTTGCGGCAGTCGATGAAACCGGGATCGTCGCTATATATAAAAAGTAATGCAGTAGGGCGAATTTAACTTCAATTGTTTTTGGGGCGGATGTCAAATTTGAACAAAATTGTACGTTATGATATTCAATGTCAGTATTGAGTCCATGACCATTATTTAATTATATCCATTTTCTTCGTCCGTAACATGTGGGGGATTTTCAATTTGCCAGATAAAGAAAGCCGCCCGGATATCTCCAGACAAGAGTTTATTACAATGCGAAGGGCCTGCCTTGGTTCGCACGTTCAGGGCGAATCAAGGGCGGACAACCCGGAAGCCGGTGCTGTTGCCGATGGCTCCGCCGAATCCGCCGCCGCCTCCGTCCCCGTCAGCACCATTAATATACGGGTTGCAATAGCTGCGGTTAGCAACCCAGGCGCTAGGAGGATTGCCGCTCCAACTGCTGCCGCATATTACGCGGCTATGGGCTGAACCCGTTCCCTGGTAGTTCGTTACCGCACCCGATGGAGTCCACCACACACCGTTCTGTACGTTTAACCCTGTGCTCCCGTCCGAACACCACTGAATTACATTCCAGCTCAAGTCGTAAAGTCCAAGCTCGTTGGGAAGGAGCTGTCCTACGGGTTTTGTTGTACTGAGCCCTGAGACATTGTGGGTCCATGCATAGCTATTAATATTGGCCTGGTCGCCTTCCGTTTCCGTACTGCCCGCTTAACCCTTGGTGTAGCCGCCCGTGTTCACGCCTCCGGCAATATAGCCGATCCGTGTATCGCTGGCCGCTCCCATAGCCGCCCACATATACTCCATTTCAGTAGGAAGGCGGTATCCGTTGGCTGACCAGTTTGCTGTAGCCGTATCCCAGGTTAAATTTTGTGATGCCGGTATTGTACCCCAAGTTGAAGGATAAATACTGCCGTTGAGACTGTAAACCGGAGTCAAGCCTTCCATAATACTCAGATCGTTGCAGAATACAATGGCCTGGTACCAGTTAGCATACATTACAGGATCCATGATTCCAGTAGAATAAGCTGTTTGACTACCTGTGTCAAGACCACCTGTGACAACGGGATCAAATCCCATCACGTTTGAAAACTGCTGCCTCGTTATATCACATTCGCTCAAGGTCGCCTGAAGTGGTGTCATACTGGAATGTACCGGCGGGGACATATATCAATGTGCCGATATAGGCGGAAGTATAATTTGTAGCCGCCGATAACGCGCTGGAGCTTGAAACGCTCCCGCCGCCACCTAAACCTGGTGATGAAGAACAAGACGAGATTAAAATACTTAAGGAAACAAGAATTACAGAATTTGTAATGTAATTTTGCTTAACACCCCCATCTTTCATTTTTAATAATTAAAAAGACTATATTGCATCTGAAGATAGTATGCAAATAATCATAGGAAAATGGACCAATTCAACTAAATAAAACAATTTGTATTAAGTCGAGATTTCCCAAATGGCACATTATTTTTGCTCAGTTGACTTTTCTGCAGAAATTTTGCCGGGCCTGCAATCCATTGCTCTTCCGGAAAATGGCGGAGATTTCCAGTAATAAGGTAATTTGCATGTGAAGTGATCGCTACACAATTGTCACCCGATTGTCAACGGGCGCCGACATTCTTATGTATTTCCTGTCCTTTATTTCAGGCAGATGTCTTCCACTTATTGACAAAAACAATCTGTTGTATTACCTTAATAGTAAGAATATTATTGAGGTAAAACCGATATGAAAGTAAAACTGATTAAATTATCCGGTAAAGGGCAGATAGCTATTCCTAAAGCATTCAGGGATAAACTTGATAGTCCATATCTGGAAATGAAAATGGAAAATAACCGGATTATATTAAGCCCGGTTCCCTCGATACTTTCTCTGGGAGGGATTTTGAATGATTATGTAAAAAACAGGGCTGAAAATGAATCGGAAGCCTGGGGGGATCATGTCAGAGAAAAATACAGCCGTCCTTGATACAAATATTATAATCCGGTTTCTGACAAAAGATAATGAGGAACTTTTTAAAAAATCTAAAGAAATATTAAGTTCAATAGAAGCGGGTAGCGTTAAGGCAAAATTGATAGAATCAGTTTTTGCTGAAATAGTTTTTGTTTTGGACAAAGTGTACAAAGTCGAGAGAGAAAAAATTGCTGCCCTGTTAGAAACTATTATCAGCATGAACGGTCTCGATCAGACAAACACATTATTATACAGGCAGGCCCTTGCTTATTATGCCGGATCAAAGATTGACATTGTTGATTCTTTGTTATTAGCGTATCAAAAAAATCATGACTATGATATTTTTTCATTTGATCGTGATGTTACCCGGAAGATAAAATAATTCTGCGTCCGCTAAGGCAATTTTTGACAAAATCGCATCTTATCTTTAAAATAACCGGATGTCGTTTCGTGAATGATGCTAACGGCTCGCCACTTTAGCTCAATTGGTAGAGCAGCTGACTTGTAATCAGCAGGTTAAGGGTTCAAGTCCCTTAGGTGGCTAATTTGACAATGGTTATAAAATAAGATAGAATACTCACACTTTAAAATCGCCGAGTTAGCTCAGTTGGTAGAGCAGAGGACTGAAAATCCTTGTGTCCATGGTTCAATTCCATGACTCGGCATTTTATTTAACCCACGAAGGAGCAAAACCCCTATGAAAAGAACATATCAGCCGAGCAAGATCAAGAGGGCCAGGACCCACGGGTTCAGGAGAAGGATGAAGTCGAAGGACGGCAGGATTATACTTAACCGCCGGCGCATGAAAGGAAGGAAGAAGCTTACCGTATCGGATGAATAGACCTTTCGCATTCAAGCGGGAGAACCGCCTTAAAAAAAAGGCGGATATCGAGGCCTGTTTCAAAAAGGGCAGGCAGCTCAGGGCCTCTTTTTTCCGCGCTTATTACATCCCTTCAGAGATCACCCGCCTTGGAGTATCAGTCTCGTCCAGGCATGGAAATGCCGTTTTCAGGAATTCAGTCAAGAGAGCCGTCCGTGAGATTTTCAGGCACTCTAAAAGCGTTTTTCCGGGGACTTTCGATATTGTAATAACCCTTTCAAAGCGGCCGCCCGACGGACTGCAGGCCTCATCCGATTTAAAAAGGATCTTCAAATGCCTCGAAAATATAAAACCGTCATCAGAAAAATAGCCGCATTCCCTTTCAAAGTTTACAAAAGATTCATCTCGCCCGTATTGCCGATGGCATGCCTCTACAGGCCGACATGCTCTGAGTATATGATCGAGTCGGTAATGCGTTTCGGGGCCTTGCGGGGTTTCCTTCTGGGGACGGCCAGGCTACTGCGCTGCAACGGCTGGCTCTTCACCGGCGGCGGCGACGCCGTGCCGGAGGTTTTCAGCATGAAGGCCGTATTCCTGCCCTACAGGGAATTCAGCAGGTTTAAACGCAGGCGGTAAGATCAGGTTTAAAAAATAACGAGGATTTGGTATGTTAAGTCTGTTCCCGGAGGCACCTGGTTAAATTCAAATTCAAGGGAAACATGCTTACTTTGACAGAGCAGTCGGTAACCGGTGAATACTGTGTCTTGACCTGAATAAAATAAACTGCAAATTTAAAATCTGCAATTGAACTACCCGAGGAAGAGCCCAAGGATAAAGGTGATGGGCATATCCAAATATTATTATTAAATATAAGATTCCATGCCGAAGAAAGTGAGCGCAGATGTGCATTAATGAAGAAGGCGTAGGTTTTTAAGCAATATATATATATATGCCAGCCCGGCCAGGGCAATTTCTATCGAACATTATGAGAAAACGTAGATCTGCAAGGTGAAAAAAAGCGGTAAGCAAGAGCATTGTTTGAGGCCGATTATTGTCTCTTATTCAAGAGACTAAATAAAAAGATGGAAGTTTTAAATTAGAATTTCAATAATCGGACGAGTTGCGCTTGCAGCTTTTTTGAGCCTTAGCAGATCAAGTATTTCGAATACCTGTGAGATAACAAATTGTCCATGGCCGGGTTGGTATTATATCCCGTACGCGAACGATATATAGAACCTCACGCCGACGCTGTAATTGGGGATGGTGTTCAGGATGCCGTAAATGGCCTGGATGCCCACCTTTGTGAACAGGTCGGAGGATATCTGGGCGGTCAGTTCCGGACCGCAGAAAACGGAGAAATAATTGTATTCATCGCCGATGGTTATGTACTGGTTGGCGGTGTTTTCGACCATATAACCGGAATTGAAATTATTATAAGTAATCCCGAGAGAGACGGAAACGCTCTGCACATAAAACTTTATCGCGCCGCTCAATTCGAAATACTGCAGCTTTCCCGTTCCGTAAAATGTCTGGGGGTTTACTGCTGTAACCTGGGTATAATTGGTTATCGGGATTGAAGAATTGGCGAGGTCGATTTCGAAGCCGAACCACTGATTGATAACGTTTTCAAAAAACACGGCGGATGTCCAGTCTGAGAGAAATGTGTTCAGGTAAAACTCGCCGCCTGTCTTGAAGCCTATGAGCTGGGTATAAGGGTTGGCCGGCAGTACGGATGAACCCGCTCCGGTGAGCGAACCCGATCCGGCTGAATATGCCGATAAAAATGTAATAAATATAAAAACAGCGGTAATTGATAGCCTTTTCATAAATCCTCCTAAGACACAGGAAAGAACGCTTATTTGATTTTCGGATTTAAAATTCTATAACTTAATGACTATTAATGTCATGTCGTCAAGATTCTCTGCAGAGTCTGCATAATTTTCGACCGCACCGATTATTTCATCGGTTATCTCGCGGCTGGTCTTTTTATCATTTGCCTTTATCAATTCGAGAAGCCTATCCTGGCTGAATTCCTCTTCTTTTGAATTTATAGCTTCCGTAATGCCGTCCGAATAGAGGACGAATATCTTGCCTGTTTCATAATGATAGGACCTTGAAAGGTATGTCTCCTCGGGGAATATACCTGCCGGTTTTCCGTTCGATTTGATAAATTCGAACTTCCGGGTTTCCATGTCATAGACTATAACAGGGTAATGACCGGCATTTGTGTAGAAAAGAGTCTTTAAATTGTTATCGAAAAACCCGCAAAAAACCGTGGCAAAGCTCATCGTCTTTGTAATGCGGCTGTAATTCTGGCTCGAGGTCATGACATCGTTGATCCTCGAAACAATGGAGTTAGTGCTCGTCGATGAAAACTCCTGGCTTTTTGTTATGGTGTGGATGATCATAGAGACAAGGGCGGCTGAAAAACCCTTGCCGGAAACATCGGCGATCAGTGCGCCGAGTGAATTGTTGGATGCCTTCTCGATGAGGAAATAATCTCCGCTTACGCCCCTTGCAGGTTTCTGGAAAGCGTAAACATCGATATTTGTAAAAACAGGGATGGTATTCTGAAATATAGATTCCTGTATATTGGATGCGAGGATAAGATCCCTCTTGGTTAATTTGGCTTCCTGCTCCTTGTCGATCAGGATTATATTGTGAAGGACTACCTGCGCCGTTTTTTTGAGTTTAGATATAAGCGACAGTTCCCGGCTTACATAAGAGGTATTGTCGATCTTACCGGCAATGGGAAGGAGGGCGATAAGATCGTTGTCGTAATAAAACGGGACAAGAAGGGAGGCTTCATATTTTTTGAAATACTTCTCGGCGCTTTCCTTTATGCCGGCGAACCTGGGGTCGAAGTTGATCTGTTCCCGGTCGTAGATGTCGGTTTTTTCATTGACATATCTGAAAAATGTGTCTATGGCGGATATGCTGTAATCATTCCCGCTCGAGGAAAAAAGCACCTTGAAGATTTCCTTGTCCCTGTCGAATATCAGGAAATCAGCGTTGCGGCAGTTTATATTCTCGGTGAGGGAATTTATTATATTTTTGGCAAGTTCTGTGATGGTCAATGATTTGACGATTTTATCGAGGAATACCTCCGTCATATCAGGATCGATGTAATTTATCTTGAGTATTTTACGGATAAGATTGCCGGTAAGCGCATAAAGCCAGAAGAAAAGGACAAGGGCCGGCACCATTACCATGAAAAAATTATAAATATCCGCGAGTTCGAACCATATCCTGTTTATATAGAGCAGGAATACTATCGGTATTGAAACAATGACGCCGATGAGAATATTCTGCAGGAGGATTATAAGCCTGTTCCTCAAATTAACAAAACGGTAAACTATAATAGAGTAAAGCAGCGTGCTTCCCGCGCTTACAAATGAAAAAGCGCTGAGCGAGCTTCCGATTATGAGGGGGATGCCGTTTCCTGTGAAATAGTAAGCAACCTGGACAAAGGAGAAAAACAGGAAACCCGAGAAAAAATAACGGACTTGCTTCCTCTGGTAAATCAGGGAGGATTTACGGTATTTAAAAGCTATCAGAGAGGATGAAAAAACATATAAAAATAAAGAATAATATAAAAGCAGGTAATGGAAACGGTTAAAAACTATATTCGATTCGAATGTTCTGCCCGAGAAGTCGCTGAGATTGTTCACCGGCAACAGGTGATCTATCGTCAGACCTGTCAGTCCGGCGGCGGCAAATAAAAGGGATATTACTAGAACTACCCATCCGGCCGTTTTAAGCTTTTCGGATTGGAGCCCCTTCGGGAAATTTATCGCAAATAATAGAAAAGCGTAACCTGCAAGGGGCATTGATGCGTAACGTATCTTTATAACGAGCAGGGCTAGCGCCTTGTAGTCGAGGAGGATAAAATAATCGGCCAGTCCGAGGCAGAGAGTTATTACAGAGGATAAAAAGAGAAGAAGGGATGCTGCAAAGTTGAGGGTATTCAAACTCCTGAGAAGACTTTCTATGGCCATCGCGGCCAGCAGGCAGGCCGCAGAGATCATTATTATATAAGCTACCGTCATTAGTTAAACCTGACAATCCCGGAGCCCTTCTCGATCTTTCCTATCTCGTAAGACTTGTAGCTGTTTTTATTGAAAAATCCAAGTATTTCGTCCTTTTTAGCTCTGTCTACGACGAGAGCCATCCCTATTCCCATGTTGAAGGTTTTGAATGCTTCGTTTTCTTCTATCTCTCCCTGGTTCAGGATAAACTGTATGACCTCGGGAATTTTCCAGCTTTTCTTATTCAGCACTGCATCAAGCCCCCCCGGCAGGACACGGTTCAGATTGCCCTCGATCCCGCCGCCTGTTATATGGGCGATGCCCTTCAGGGCCTTTTTATAAGCCGATCTCGCTTTTAATATTACAGGCGTATAAATTTCAGTCGGGGAGAGGAGAATATTCCCAAGGATGCCGAAGCCGTAATTATTGTTAAGATCGAGGTTTTTTATTTCTATCACTTTTCTTATCAGTGAAAAGCCGTTGGAGTGAAAGCCTGATGAAGCAAGACCGATAACGGCGTCTCCTTCTTTTATGCTTTCCGGTTTAATAATATCCTTTTTTTCCATAACGCCAACGCAGAAGCCTGCGAGGTCGAACTCATCGCCCGGATACATTCCCGGCAGTTCTGCCGTTTCGCCCCCGATCAGGGAACAGCCGCTGTAGCTGCAGGCTTTTGTTATGCTTTCGATCAGGGTAAGATAAATCGGTTTTTCAAGCCTGCCGACGGCTATATAGTCAAGAAAGAACAGGGGTTTTGCGCCGCAGCATATCACGTCGTCGACGCTCATTGCAACGAGATCGTAACCAAGGCCTGAGAATTTTTTCATGCTGTGAGCCAGGAGTATCTTAGTGCCGACTCCGTCTGTAGATGAAACAAGGACAGGGTTTTTATATTTTTTTATTTCGAAAAGGGCGCCGAATCCGCCGACTCCGCCTAAAACGCCGTTCTGGTAGGAAAGGGAAGCAAAGTGCCTCACATCGCTGATCAGGGAATCCGCCTTATTGATATCCACTCCCGATGATTTGTAATCCATATGTTACCTCGCTGACCTTTCTTTTCTTAAATCTTCTTCCAGATGACATACCTTGTATTTTTTGCCGCTGCCGCACCAGCAGGGGTCGTTTCTGCCGAGTTTTTCGTGCTTTATTATCGGCTGGAGCTTTTCCGTAGCCGGCGCACCTCCTCCTTTTACCGAGCCGAACTGGTCATATTCGCTGTGCACCGTCTGAACGGGAATCGCGGCTTCCTCTTCCCCGAGAGCATCGGCGCTTGTATGGATCTCCAGCCTCGACAGGATCGAGAATGCCTCGAGCATGAAACCGGCTCTCATAGCCCTGAACAGGTCGTAGGCTTCGAGTTTGTATTCGACAACGGGGTTTTTCTGGGCATAACCGCGCAGGCCGATGCCTTCCTGCAGGGAATCGATATTTCTAAGATGCTGTTTCCATTGAGTATCGAGCGAGTTGAGAACGACATATTTGAAACCTTCGGCCCTGATCTCCTCCGGCACGTTAGCAAGCCTGTCCCACACACGGCTCTTGATTGTTGAGCAGAGGCTGGCGATTGCCGTTCCATAATCCATTTTAGAAAGATCCAGGTTGATGCTTGTGAAGAAATGGTGCTTGAACCATTTATCGGTTTCTTCCCTGTTCCATGACTCGGGCCTCTGCGGCTTTTCGAAATTTATAACGTAATCCTCAACTATAGTGTGAATAAGCTCATCAATAACGGAATAGTCCCTTGCCACATCGAGGATCTTATCCCTTATCGAATATATATATGTCCTCTGTTCATTCATAACATTATCGTACTCGAGAAGGTTTTTCCTGATTTCAAAGTTCCTTCCCTCCACTCTTTTCTGCGCTCCCTCGATAGCCCTCGATATCATGCGGTTCTGGATTTCGTCATCCTCTCCGAATCCGAAGCTTTTCATAAGGCCCATCTGGTTATCCATGCCGAAGATCCTCATCAGATCGTCCTGGAGCGATACATAAAACTGCGATGAACCCGGATCTCCCTGCCGTCCTGTTCGTCCGCGCAGCTGGTTGTCGATTCTTCTCGCCTCATGGCGTTCGCTTCCGATGACATGCAGGCCGCCGGCTTCGACAACACCTTCACCGAGCTTTATGTCCGTACCGCGGCCGGCCATGTTGGTGGCTATGGTGACGGATCCTTTTAATCCGGCATTGGCGATGATCTCGGCCTCTTTTTCATGGAACTTGGCGTTGAGCACGTTGTGCCTGATCCTCTTGGCTTCGAGGAGCTTTGAAATTCTTTCGGATTTTTCCACGGAGATTGTTCCGAGCAGTATAGGCTGCCCCTTTTTATGCTTTTCCTCGACGTCACGAACTATTGCCCTGTATTTGGCGTTCTCGTTCAAATAGATCTTGTCCGCAAAATCATTCCTGACTACCGGCATATTGGTCGGGATAACGGCGACATCCAATTTGTAAATCGCGTAGAATTCCTGCGCTTCCGTTTCAGCTGTTCCTGTCATACCGGCTAATTTTTCATACATCCTGAAATAGTTCTGGAACGTTATGGTCGCCAACGTCTGGAATTCCTGCTTGATCTGCACCCTCTCCTTGGCTTCGATGGCCTGGTGGAGGCCGTCGGACCAGCGCCTGCCGGGCATCTTTCGGCCTGTAAACTCGTCGACGATAACGACCTCGTTATTTTCAACCACGTAAGCCACGTCTTTCTGGTAGAGCTTATGGGCCCTGATCCCCGCGATCACATGATGCACCATCATGCTGTTTTTAGGGGAATAAAGGTCTTTCATGCCGAGGAGTTTTTCTATCTTGTCGATACCCATATCCGTAAGCACGGCCGTTTTATCTTTTTCATCGACTGCATAATCCCCGGATCCCTCGACCGGTTCGTTTTTTTCATTTTTCTGGGCTTCGGTGAGCCTGGGAATGAACTTGTCGATCTTGTAATAGAGGTCTGTCGATTCATCCGTCGGGCCGGAAATGATCAGAGGGGTTCTCGCCTCGTCTATAAGGATCGAGTCGACTTCATCGACTATGGCGAAATAATGCTTTTTCTGCACCTTGTGCTGAAGGGAAAAAACCATGTTGTCGCGCAGGTAATCGAACCCGAATTCGTTGTTGGTACCGTAAGTAATATCGCAGTTATACGCATCCTGCCTTGAGCATTCGACTGCAATTACGGTGTAGGCCGAAATATCGGACCATTCGACTTTGTATGATTTGTCGTGATTTATTATCCCTACTGTCAGGCCGAGGAATTTATATACGGGCCCCATCCAGAGAGCGTCTCTTTTAGCCAGGTAATCGTTGACGGTGATCAGGTGGCATCCTTTGCCTGTAAGGCCGTTGAGATACAGGGGAAGAGTTGCGACAAGGGTTTTACCCTCGCCTGTTTTCATTTCCGAGATCATATTGGAGTTAAGGGAAATGCCGCCCATGAGCTGGACGTCGAAATGCCTCATCCCGATCGTCCTTTTAGAGGCTTCGCGGACTACTGCGTAGGCCTCGGGAAGGATGTCCGAGAGATTTTCCTTATTCTCTATCCTTTTTTTAAACACGGCTGTTTTGCCGATCAGGCTATCGTTCGACAGGGTTGAAAGCCCGTTTTCAAACCCGTTTATCTCCTGAACGACAGGAATCATTTTTTTTGCGTCCCTCTGCTGTTTTGTCCCGAAAATCAAATTTATCAGTTTTCTCAAGAGATTCATAAGCTAATGACTCCTTCCCCTTTTTTATCAGTTAAAATCCGTCCCGACAAGCTATTTAGAATATCATATTATCCGGTTTTTTGAAAGTTTTGGACCTGTCTGCGGGAATCCTAAGCTAATCGATTCTTTTTTGGATGATATGTTAAAAACCATGCTAAAATAAAGAGGGGCAAGGAAATGTTTGACGACCTTCCTTGCCCCTAATAAACACCTAAAAGGTGTAAAAACTAG
>Ga0181520_10000283_pt1 | contig 113193 bp, 101 predicted proteins | sample PEATcosm2014_Bin_29_FD_132451 | JGI IMG/M metagenome (GOLD analysis project Ga0181520, IMG submission 132451) | Peatland microbial communities from MTU Mesocosm Facility, Houghton, MI, USA - PEATcosm2014_Bin02_30_metaG | ecosystem: Environmental > Terrestrial > Soil > Wetlands > Peat | place... | reverse complement strand
GTTGATGCAGCCCAGCACGAACGCCTTGTTCTTATAAAAATAACTTCCCCCGGCTACGAACAGTGCCGTCAGTTGCATACCTTCGCCGATACCGGTAATCGTCCTGTAGAACGCCATGTCGAAGACACCAAGGGCAACTACGGTGGCCAGCGTCGCAACGGAATAGATAACCATTCCCAGTATCAGGACAGACTTCCTTGACCAACGATCAATCAGGTACCCAGTAGGAAGTCCGGCAACGCCAATTCCCAGATTGAAGATTGTTGCCAGGAATCCGCCGGTCTTTAGACCGTAGTGCTGCGACTTGCTAATCATCGGTAGCAATGTCGCAAAGATCGACCGATCCATTGAATTCGTGATGTAGGCCGCGGAGAACAGAATGATACACAGGACTGCTGGAGTTGTAGCCAGCCGCTTCAGCTCCAAGCTGGGGGATGGAGCCGTCGTTTCGCCAGTCGTAGACATCGCGTCTTACCTCCTGATCGTCTTAACTATTAGCTCGCTTTCATTACCGAATCTCCCGCAAGTACGGTATCTGGTGTACGACGGTTTCGATCTTCCACCGACTCACCTTCGACACAGTCTTCCCTGTTCGTTTGCGTCCTGTTCCTCGTGAACATGGGTTGCCCTTGGCTTTTTACCCTAACCAGCACATTTGCTGGCGCAAGTGCAGAACCTTTAGGTAGGCCCACTAACATTCTGAATCGGAACGGTTTCTTATAAGATATAATTTATAATCAGTTGTCAAGTGTTTTCTGTGCAAGGCTTAGATGTTGAGATACCCGGTGGGCAACCGCCTCTCATCGCTGATCGGCCAGTACTCGGTCAACAGTGGGAACGAACTGACGGCGGCCGCGGCAAACAGCTATACCTACGACTCCAATGGCAACATGCTGACCAAAACGAGCGGCACAAACACAACCACCTACGCATGGGACTTTGAGAATCGGCTCTCGTCGGTCACTCTGCCAAACAACGGCGGAACAGTAAGCTTCCGGTACGATCCCTTCGGACGTCGCATTCAGAAGACATTGGCCAATAACGCGGCGAAGAACTATCTCTACGACGGATCGAACATCATCGCCGAGCTGAATGCCTCGGGTAGCGTAATTGCCAGCTACACGCAAGGCGCTGGCATCGATGAGCCTCTGGCCATGCGGCGTGGAGGCTACATCGGCTACTACCATGCGGACGGCCTTGGTTCCATAACTTCACTGACCAACCCCAACGCCCAGACCATTGCAACGTATACATACGATAGCTTTGGTAATACGACCGCGACCGAAGGAATCTTTAACCCCTACCGCTACACCGGGCGCGAACAAGACCCGGAAACCGGTCTCTATTACTACCGCGCCAGATACTACGATCCTTCCATTGGCCGGTTCTTAAGTGAAGACCCAGTAAGATTCTGGGGTGGCATTGATTTCTATAAATATGTAGATAACAGCCCGACGAACGCAACTGACCCATCTGGCAAGTTTGTCTACTATGGAAACTGGTGTGGGCCAGACTGGACTGGCGGTAGGCTAGAGGAATACAACCCGAGCCATGATCATAATATTTGGGGGGTGAACGTTATGGGGCAAACGTACCAAACTCCTTACTACAGTAACCCGATTGACAGGCTCGATGCCGCGTGCCAGACCCATGATATCTGTTACTACAATTGCAGAGCGAACAACCCATGTGACAAGGCGACACGCATGGCGTGCATGGACGTGTGCAATCACCAGCTGGCTGCGAATGCGCGAAATTCTGGAGTTAGTAACAGAAAGGCAACGTTGCTCGAGACGTTCATGGATAACATGCCTACGTTCGTTCTCAGCACGATGGCCAGCTCGAATTCGTCTTGCGGTTGCAAGTAATCAAGCTAAGGAAAGGATAAGGATGCCGCAGAGTCGAAAGAGCTGGAAATATGTAGCGCTTCTAATAGCACCGGCAGCACACGTCTTACTATGGGCGTCGGCATATTTTGGGTTCCTTTTGCCTGGCAATGGGGCAGCTTGGTCCTGGGTCGTTGTGCTCATTGTCGATTGGCCGCTCTCGCAAATTACCGTGCTTGTTAATGGCTGGGCACGCTTACTCGTCTTTGGCACGCTTTGGTGGTTTGCTATTAGCTTCTGCGCGTACCAGATTTTAAGCGCAGTTTGTTCCCGCCCGAGTCGTCCTCCTCAGCAGAAGTGAAGCACGGACCCGCGGGCGGGAAGCAAGAGAAACTGAGAGGCGGGTGGGTGGCCCAGAGTTGGCGCAGTTCCAACTCTGGGGTTTTGTAGGCGGGCAGCGACAGTGGCCCAGGTTATTCGCACAATAAGCTGTCGCTCACCTCGGAATGTAAGCATGTACCAAGGAGTTATTGCATACAAGAATCGATAGCAGGGCGGGTGGCCCAGAGTTGGCTCCGTTCCAACTCTGGGGCTTTGTGCGCAGTTAGGCAGAGCTGCTTTGCTGCAGCCTGAGGAGTACAGATGAAAGACGATTTCTCGGAGCCGAGTGTCAGTTGTAACCCCCGGCGAGGTTCGGCTACACATACCGGCCACGCAGAATTTCATCTCGGACTCTGCGGGAAAATGTTTCCCCGAGGCGAACTTCGAATTCGGGCGATGAGCTTCCGCTGACTCCGGAATGCAAGCATGTACCAAGGAGTTACCACATGCAAGAAATCAATGGCAGGGAAGGCAATCCTTCTGAATTCCGCGCAACCAGGTACCATTCCGCCACCTCCGCCCTCGTAACGATTATCACAATCGTCAATCGTAGCCGTCGGCGGCAGTAGCAACGCGACACAGCGTTTCGGCGACTTTCACTGCCGTCTCAAGTGGGTGTTTGACGTTATTTTGTCCGCGTTCTAACATCCGTCGGACGTTCAGTTGACCAATTCCGCTCTGCAACCTAGACTCAGATTATTCCTGCTTTTAAAACTCATTTTCTAATGTCCCAAAGGGCTCTCATGACTACCGTTTCTGCTTCAAACAATCGCGTACTCAACGCAGAGTTACGTCAACGCATCATGTCCGCCGACGAGGCTGCCGCACTCGTCCGCAATGGCGACAACATTGGTATGAGCGGCTTCACCGGCTCCGGCTACCCCAAGGAGTTTCCAACCGCCCTCGCTCGCCGCATGGAAAAAGCACACGCCGAGGGCAATCCCCTTCGCGTCGGCGTCTTTACCGGCGCTTCCACCGGCCCTGAACTTGATGGTGCTCTGGCCGCCGCCAATGGCGTGCAGGTCCGCCTCCCATACCAGTCCGACCCAGTGGGCCGCAAACGTATCAACGATGGCGACATGGATTACATCGACATCCATCTCAGCCATGTCGCGCAGTACATGGAGTACGGATTCCTCGGCAAGATGGACCTCGCGGTCATCGAGGTGGCTGCAATTTACGAGGACGGTCGTGCCATCCCATCCTCTTCGCTAGGCAACAACAAGTCCTGGCTCGAATGCGCCGATCGCGTCATCCTCGAGGTCAACTCCTGGCAATCCATCGAGCTTGAAGGTATTCACGACATCTACTATGGGTTGGAAGCCCCTCCGCGCCGCGAGCATATTCCTCTAACCCGCGCCGGGCAGCGCATTGGCAGTCCCTATCTCCACATTCCCATAGAGAAGGTGGTTGCTGTTGTGGAGACCCATTCGCACGACCGCAACACTGCATTCAAGGAGCCCGATAAAGCTTCACAGCAAATCGCCGGCCACATCCTCGAATTCCTTGAGTGGGAGGTAAAGAAGGGTCGCTTGCCCGTCGATCTTTTACCGCTCCAGTCTGGCGCCGGCAACATCGCCAATGCCGTGCTCTTAGGGTTCGAACAGGGTAAGTTTCAGAACCTCACGGCCTACACCGAAGTCATTCAGGACGGCATGATTGGCCTTATCAAGTCCGGCAAGTTAGTCTCCGCCTCTGCCACTGCCTTTTCCTTCGGCCCTGAGATGGTAAAGGAGGTCTATGCCGATCTGCGCAACTATCGCAAGAACATCGTGCTGCGCACCCAGGACATCTCTGATAATCCCGGCATCATTCGCCGCCTCGGAGTCATCTCCATGAACGGCATGATCGAGGCTGACATTTACGGCAACGTCAACTCCACCCACATCATGGCTTCCAAGATCATGAACGGTATCGGCGGCTCAGGCGACTTTGCTCGCAACGCATACCTGTCCATCTTCATGGCGCCTTCCCGTGCTGCCAAGGGAACTATCTCCACCATCGTACCCATGGTCAGCCACGTGGACCACACCGAGCACGACACCCAGGTGCTGGTCACCGAGAATGGTCTTGCCGATCTGCGTGGCCTCTCACCCAAACAGCGCGCTCGCCTCATCATGGACAACTGCGCCGCCGAAGAGTTCAAGCCACTTCTCAAGGATTACTTCGACCGTGCCCAGAAGAATGGTACTGGGCTGCACACGCCTCACATTCTCAGCGAGGCTCACGGCTTCCATGAACGCTATCTCAAAACAGGTAACATGTTGCCGTAACCATCTCATCCCATCATCTGAGATTCACAAGATCCCCACCCGGTCAGGTGGGGATTCTTTCTTTGGGCGATGTCCTCACAATTTGCTCTACGACATCGGGCGCGTTCACGATCGCATCTTTCGATACGCGGTGAACGCGCCCTGAGATCTACTTCTTGTACAGCCTTCTACTACTGTGCGGCCTTCTTCTTGGCCGGGCGGGCTGGGAGTCCGATGATCTGCCGAGCTTCGTCCGGGGTTGCGATTTCACGCCCAATTGAGCGTGCCATTTTTACAATATTGTCCACCAGCTCAGCATTGCTTCTGGCCGGCTCGCCGTTGGGCAGATAGGGAAAATCTTCCCAGCCAACGCGAACATGTCCGCCAAGGCTAATAACCAGGGCAAGCAACTTCCAATGCATCGGATCCATCACGCTCACGTTCCAGGTAACTCTGGGCGGCAGATGATGAACCATGTGCAGCAATGACTCGGCATCCGGTGGAGTCCATGCCCCACCTGGCCATCCGATGAAGAGCGTCATGTACACGGGATCGTCGATCGGAACCCCGTGGCGACGGAGGAATTCCAGATTCCAATATGCGCCGGTGATAAAGGCTTCCACTTCAGGCTTCACGCCCGATTTCTTTGCAAAGATGCAGAACTCTTCCAGCTCTTCGCGAGGGTGCAGGCCTAACATCTTCGTTGCAGGGAAGTTTGGATCAGGTTGGAAATGTTCGTCATGCACATTGAAGGCATAGGACATCATCTCCGGCTCGTACTCCATCAGCTTCACTTTGTCTGGTAAGCGCGCGCTGGCCACTCCGAACTGCATGACGGGATTGACCTTTTCGCGAATCAGTTCGGTCAGCTTCCGCCAGCCTTCAAAGTCGATGATCGAAAACTGCTTACCATCGGGCTGAATTGTTTTTTCCATGTGCCGCACGCCGTGATGATGGGCGAGAGCGGCGCCTGCATTGACTGCGCGGACGTATTCGTCCGCAACCTTCTCGACCTGCTCGACCGGGATCACATACTTGAATCCTGGATACGACTTCGAGCAATCACACGCTACGCTGATAATCAGCTTGTCCATTTTTCAATCTCCAAGTCACCAGGTGACTAGTACTATCGAACATTGTAACGCCCAAGAAATTATCAAAGCCAGCAGCGGCTGTCAATCCACTTTACGCATAATGATTGACACTCACGCGACGAGGTGATAATCATCACAGCGGTATGAGTGATGTTTCCATAAACTTTCTCGACACACAATTCAAGTGACCAAGTGACTTAGGTATTTCCGAGAAGACGAAAGCTTTACCCACAAGTATCGCCCGGAGGCCAGCTCACCATGAAAATTGCGGCAAGAATAATATTTTTCGTTAGTTTCATGGCACTCGCAACATTGCCTTTTGATCCGTTGTTGAACCGCCCCTATGTCGTATATCCGCTCTGTGGTGTGTGTGCTGCCCTCGGGCTCACTGCGATGTACCTTTTAACGCTTCCGGATAAGCCGCACCATTCGCAGCGCAGCGGGAGACTATCGTGATTTTCTGGACCGTTACTATTCTGCTTGTTTACCTGGTAATCATTCTGGGCATAGGTTTCTGGTCGGGGCGCGGTGCCGGACGCGATAGCGAGTCCTTTTTCGTCGCCAACCGCCACCTTAACTGGCTGCAGGAGTCAATGGCCGTCTTCACGACCGCCGCTCCGGCCGGCGCACTGCTCGGGACAACGGGGCTGTTCTATCGCGACGGCGCCAACATGGTTGGCATGCTGATTGGGTATGCATTCTTGATGCCGCTGACCTACTGGTTCGTTGGATCGCGAATGCGACGCCTTGGCCGCCAACGGGGATACCAAACTCAGGCGGCCTTCCTAGGCGACTTCTATCAGAGCCGGTATTTGCGCTGGGGTGCAGCGCTCGCTGGTGTGACCTTCTCAATTCCGTATTTCATGGTCAATCCGGTTGCGCTTGGCATCTTGCTTCACCAGACTACGGGAATTCCATTCGCGGCCGGCGTGGTTTTCTTCGTCGTTGTCTCGATGGCTTACTGCATGAAAGGCGGCCTGCGTGCAGTGGCTAACACTGATATCTTCCACGGCCTGCTGCTCATTGCGTTCTTCTTTCTTTCGGTCGTCATGCTGATCCTCTATGCCGGCGGGTGGCTGCGAGTCATGAATACCCCATTGGCGACGGTCACTACCCACGGGCCAGGCATGAAGCTGTTCATCTCCTGGATTTTTTACCAGGGCATCGTCGTCTGCTGTTGGCCTGACCGCTCCATGCGCATGTTCGCCGTTCGTGATGACAAGAATATGCGGAAGGGCGTAATCCTCAGTGGCGTGATGCTTTGTTTCGCTTGCCTCACTTATCTGGCGATTGGCCTTTCAGCACGCGCGATTTTGCCAACCGTCCTTAAAAACACGGACACTACGTTCGCCACTGCATTGACATACGCAGCTCCCTGGTTGGTTCCATGGTTCGTAATGAACGCCTGGGGAGGTGGAATGTCTAACTTTACTGCTGGCATGCTCTCGGTCTCTAACATCTTCATCAAGGACCTCTTCGAGCCTTTGTACATGCGCCGAGTTGGAAATGTCTCTGGTCCGAAGCACGACCGTCTCATCATGCTTGCTACCCGAAGTTGGATGGCATTCCTGGCGCTGCTAACCCTTGGCGTCTGCTTTTATCCGCCACCGTTCCTCTGGAATCTAATCAATCTCACAATTGGATTATTCCTCCAGTTCGCGCCGATGTTTGTCTTTGGTCTCTTCTGGAAGGGATCGACGCGGCTAGGAGCGCAGGTTTCATGGACGGCCGGGTGGGCGCTCATGTTGTTGTGGAGCTTCGGCCCCAAGCCTCCTATTTTTGGCCCCCTTGCGGGACTTAATGCACTCATCGTAAACGCAGCCTTGTTCATCATCGTTTCCCTGTTGTTTCCGGAGAAGCCGGAAGCGAAGGTCGAGCGCGAAGAGATGAGAAGGGCTTCGGCAATCACTGACGAGGAGTACAGCTTGGCAGCGGTCGCTGCCGGTTCGGGCAATTAAGTCATGTCAATCTGGGATTTCCTAATCGTTGGGGGTGGTTCGTCAGGGTGCGTGCTGGCTAACCGCCTCTCCGCTCGCGGCGCTCGTGTCCTTCTGCTGGAGGCTGGACAGGACACACCACCTGGCCGAGTGCCCGCGGATATTGAAGACACTTATCCGCGGTCCTACTCGAATCCGAATTACATGTGGCCGGATCTTCGCGTTCATTTCAAGCCTGTCACCGCGGGAGCACCAGCAGTTCGCTTCGAACAGGCGCGGGTTATGGGAGGCGGTTCCAGCGTTCAGGGCATGGTGGCACTTCGCGGTCTGGCCGCGGATTACGATGGCTGGGCAGCAGCAGGAGCCGAGGGGTGGGATTGGGCAGGCGTTCTGCCCTACTTCCGCCGCCTCGAAAACGACTGGGATTTCGGCGGAGACCTGCACGGCAAGGACGGCCCGGTAGTAATTCGCCGCTACGATTCGAAAGAATGGCCACCCTTCTCCCTCGCAGTGCAACAAGCGGCCATAAATCAGGGATATCCCCTTATCGCCGACATGAATGCGTACTTCGGCGACGGCTATGGTTCTTTGCCAATGTGCAAGACCATGGAAAAGCGAGTTTCGTCGGCGTCGGGCTATCTCGACGAGGAAACCCGACGGCGGCCTAACCTGCAAATCTCGGCACACACAACGGTCGAGAAAATCGTCTTCGAAAGGAATCGTGCTGTGGGGGTAACTGCGATTCAGTCCGGAAAGCAAGTTAACTTCAGAGCGCTCCACGTCGTTCTTTCCTCTGGCGCGATCCATTCCCCGGCACTTTTGATGCGGTCGGGCGTAGGCGCCCCCGAGCGGGTAAGTTCTCTCGGACTTCCCTTGGTGGCCGCATTACCGGGAGTTGGGCAAAACCTCCAGAACCATGTGTTTCTCTACCTTGCTGCACACTTGAACAAGGATGCACGTCAGACGGGCTCAAACAATCCATTCCGATCCTGTAATTATTTTCGTTTCAGTTCCGGACTTCCAGGCGTCACAAACGACATGGTGATGCTTATATTGAATCGGACATCTTGGCATCGTCTAGGTGAGAGTATCGCTGCACTTGGGGTCGCGCTATATTCCCCGTATTCGCGCGGCCAGGTGACTCTGAATTCACCCGACCCGCGCGTGGAACCTTGCGTCGAGTTCAATCTGCTGCAGGACCCGCGTGACAAGAATCGCATGGTCGAAGGCATGGAGTTCGCGCTTAAACTGATGTGCGATCCGGCGGTGCGCGCGATCCGCCAGCAGGTGTTCCCAATTGCCTACTCCGAACGCGTGCGCAAATTGGGGAACCCTACCCGCATGAACGCAGTTGCAGCTGCATTGCTCTCCGCAATCTTCGATGGGCCAGCTTTCCTTGGCGACATGCTGTTACATCACGCGATTGCACCGAATCAGCCCGATGAAACAAAGATGGACAAAGCCTTTCTGACGCGAACTGTCGAAGAGAGTGCAGTCGGAATGTTTCATGTAGCGGGCACGTGCCGCATGGGACAGGAGAGCGATCCGCTGGCAGTTCTCGACTCGCGCTGCCGGGTGCGCGGTGTTGAGGGACTGACTGTCGCAGACGCTTCGGTCATGCCGCGAATCCCGCGAGCCAACACCTACCTTACGTCCGTTATGATCGCGGAAAAATGCGCGGATTTACTGCTGGAGCAGAGCTGAGAGGCATTCAATGAACTGGAAGTGCTTTGCATAAATGTAAAGAGACCAAGTCACATGTTGTGTTACTATTCTGTTCCTGATCGAGCAAGGAGTTCACAATGAAGATCCTGGCAAAAGCAATATTTGCCGTTGCTCTGCTTATCGTTGCGACTTTGCCTTTTGATCCTGTGCTGAACAAGCGGTTCATCGTGTTTCCACTTTCCCTGATTTGTGTCGCGGTCGGCCTTACTGCGATGTACATTTCCACCCTTCCCGATAAAACTCGAAGCCAGAGTAAGGGAGATACCAAGTGACTTTTTGGACTGTTGTCATTCTGAGCGTCTATCTCGTACTCATCCTTGCAATCGGTTTCTACTCTGGGCGTGGTGCCGGGAAGGACGCGGAATCCTTCTTCGTGGCTAACCGGAACCTCAATTGGCTGCAGGAGTCGATGGCCGTATTCACCACGATTGCTCCGGCCGGCGCGCTGCTGGGCACAATAGGCCTGTTCTATAAGGATGGGGGCAATATGCTGGGGTATATCATCGGCTACTCATTCCTGATGCCGATGACGTACTGGTACATTGGTTCGCGGCTGCGCCGCCTTGGACGCGCACGCGGATACCAAACCCAGGCAGTGTTCATTCGCGATTTTTACCAGAGCAACTATTTGCGCTGGGGCATGGCAATCGTCGGCATCTGCGCCGCAATTCCGTATTTCATGGTTAATCCGGTTGCGGTGGGATACCTACTCAACCGCTACACAGGATTTCCATATACGGCCGGCGTTGTGCTGTTTGTGGTTTTGGCCACCGTGTACACCTTGAAGGGCGGGTTGCGTGCCGTCGCAAACACAGATATTTTTCATGGGATTCTGCTGCTGTCATTTCTTCTCGCGGCACTCGTTGCTCTTATTCACCACGGCGGCGGAGTGACGCACATGCTCGACACGCCGAAGGCAACGGTCGGAACAACAGGACCAGCGTTCGGAGTATTTTTCTCCTGGCTCTTCTACATGGGATTTGGAGCCTGCGTTCAGCCCGACCGCTGCTTCCGCATGTTTGCGGTTCGCGATGAAAGCAACATGCGCAGAGGCGTGATCATGAGCGGCGCCATGGTATCGTTTGCCGCTTTCAGCTATTACGCAATCGCGCTCGCCGTGCGCAGTTTTATACCCGACATCAAGAATACCGACACCACATTGGCGACCGGTCTGCAAGTAGCGGCCGTTTGGCTGGTCCCCTGGTTTGTCATGAACGCCTGGGGCGGGGGCATGTCGAACTTCACCTCTGGCATGCTCTCGGTTGCCAATATTTTCATCAAGGATCTTTTTGAGCCCTGGTTCGTGCGGCGGCGCAACATACCTCCAGGTGACGAAAGAAACCGGCTGATCATAATCGCGACGCGCATATTCATCGTGTGCATGGCATTTGTAACCGTGCTTGTCTGTTTCTACCCGCCGCCGTTCATCTGGACTCTCATCAACATCACTCACGGTTCGCTTATCCAATTCTTCCCGATGTTCATGATCGGCTTTCTGTGGCGCGGAGTGACGCGTCTTGGTGCACAGGTCGGCTGGACGTGCGGTGTGCTCTGCATGATGATGTGGTCTTTCGTGTACAAGCCACCGCTGGGACCGCTGGCCGGCATTGACGCTTTGATCGTGAATGCCATTCTCCTGATCGTCGTCTCGCTCCTGGTACCAGAGAAGCAGGAACTCAAAGACGAACGTGAAGCACTGCGAAGAGTCGCAAGTCCGGAAGCCGAGGCAGAGAGAACCGTTGCAGCAAATGTAACTACCGCAATAGCCGAATGACCTGTAAGAAGTACGCTGAACACCTAGAGCCCGTGAGCAGCATGCGGACGGGCTCTAGATGAGAGTATCGTTCGCGTAGTTCGTGAGGAGTATATGGAAGTCATTACCTGCTTTGCAGATTTGCGAGAGCTGGCGCGGCGACGAATTCCCAAGGTGATGTTCGACTTCGCACTGGACGGCGCCCATGAGCAGTTGACCTTGCGGGCGAATCGTCGCGACCTTTCTGCGATCCAGTTTCGTCAGCGCGTAGGGATTGACGTCTCACACCGGTCCATGGCGACCACTATTCTCGGTCAAGAAGCCTCCATGCCACTGGCGCTGGCGCCTACTGGACTTTGTGGTTTGTACCATGGCGACGGCGAGGTCCTGGCCGCTCGTGCCGCGCAGGCCTTTGGCATTCCGTTCTGCCTCGGTACCATGTCGATTTCTCCAATTGAGGAGGTCCGGTCCAGTGTTCAGCAGCCATTCTGGTTTCAGCTCTATGCGATGCGAGATCGTAGCCTGACCCAATCGCTGCTTGAACGCGCCATCGCGGCACAATGTCCGGTACTCATTGTGGCCATGGATACTCCTATTCCGAGCGAGCGTTATCGGGATTTCAAGAATGGGCTTTCCGTTCCTCCACAAGTGACGATGCAAAACGTCTGGGATGTGATCACCAAGCCTTCCTGGACGTGGAATGTACTGTTTGGACGACAGCGCGCATATGGAAATCTCGTTGGTCGCGTGCCGGGACAGGACCAGCGAAGTTCCCTCCTTCGCTGGATCGGCAAACACGGTGAAGTCAATATGCGAAAGCTGCGCAACCTGGACCCAGCGCTCACTTGGCGTGATATCGAAGGGTTGCGGCGAGCATGGCCGGGAAAGCTGGTTCTCAAGGGCGTTCTGGATGCTGAAGACGCGAAGCTTGGGGCAGCCTGCGGGGTGGATGGGATTATCGTCTCCAACCATGGCGGCCGAAATCTTGACGGCGGGCCTTCAACGATTTCAGTGTTACCGGAAATTGTTGCGGCCGTCGGCGACAAGGTTGAAGTACTGTTCGATAGCGGCGTCGAATCGGGTCACGATGTGCTGAAGGCATTGGCTCTCGGTGCTCGTGCCTGCCTGGTCGGCAGGGCATACCTTTACGGACTCGCAGCGATGGGCGAAGCGGGCGTGACCAAAATGCTGGAGATCATCCGCAAGGAGCTTGATATCTGCATGGCAATGACCGGAACCTGTGATCTGCGGAAAGTAACGAGGGACGTTGTGCGCAGCAGTACGCTCCCCCGGGGCATCTCGTGCGATCACTGATACCGGGCGCAATCTGTTATCCAACGATGGCTGAATAACAAAATGCGAGAGCGCTAGTTGCTTTATGAGACAAGCAAGGTTTGACGCCGCGCTCTGAATAAGAAAGAAGGATCGATGAGCTGCACGTTTCGTGATCTGGTGAAATCGGAAGAACCTTTGGTGCTGCCTGGCGCGCATGATTGTCTGAGCGCACTCCTCATTGAACAGGCCGGCTTCAAAGCCTGCTTCATTGGCGGATTCCAGGTAGTCGGCACCCGTTACGGAGTTCCCGACATAGGCCTTGCCGGACTTAAGGACATTAGCGAAGCGGTGGCGGATATTCTCAACACCATCTCTCTACCAACCATGGTTGATGCCGACAACGGCTATGGCGACGTGAAGAACGCGGTTCATACCCTTCACACCTACGAGCGAATCGGCGCGCAGGCAATCTTCATTGAAGATCAGGTAACTCCGAAACGCTGCGGACACATGGCCGGCAAAGCTATCGTCTCGTCCGCCGAAATGGAAGCGAAGCTCCGCGCCCTTGCGGGGGAGCGAATGAATCCCGACACCTTCATCATTGCGCGTACAGATGCCCGTGCTACCGACGGCTTTGATGAGGCGTTGCGCCGCGGCGAGCGCTATTTTCGCGCTGGATCCGACGCGTTGTTTATCGAGGCACCGGAAACCATCGAAGAGATGCGCAAGATAGGCGCGGCCTTCAACGGCCCATTGTTGGCAAACATGCTCGAAGGCGGCCGCACGCCAATCCTTAAGCCGGTCGAGCTTAAGCAACTCGGATTCAAAATAGCGATGTACGGAATCACGCTACTGATGCGCATCACCCGGCTCATGCAGGAGGCGCTGGAGGACTTGAAGTCGGGAGAACTCGCGCTTTTCGGTACCGGCATAGGGTGGGAAGAGTATAAGAAGATCGTCGGATTTGACCGTTGGACGGCAATAGAAAACCGGTATAAAACGCACGGCGAGTGAAGACAACTTACTTCGCGTGTTCTCAGGGCCTCGCGCGATTTGGAAATCAGATGTCAGGGAGAGCGTATGTCTGATCGAAGAGAATTTCTTAAGGGTCTGGGCGGTGCCGGCATTTTTTTTGCAAGTTGCGGTCTGATGAGGGCGGCTTCCAGCCCTCTGCAGGCCGTTGCCCCTGCGTTGAAACGCCGAGAAGTTATGATCGGCGGGCGCCGGGTACGGACGATTGATGTCCATGCTCACTGCGTGGTGGACATTCGGGATCTGGTCAAGGCCCACTACGAAGCCCATCCAATCAATATGGGTGGAACAGGCGGATTCGTGGCCGATCCATTCGCAGACATGAAGCGGCCAATGTTCATGAATGCAAGCAGTGTGGAAGCACGGCTGCGCTACATGGACGAAAACGGAGTTGATATGCAGGCCGTGAGCCTGTTGCCTGGCTATAACTACAGTTACTGGGCAGACCGCGACGACGCCAGCAAGATCGTGCAGCGTCAGAATGAAGGCATCGCCGAACTGTGCGCAAATCATCCTGATCGATTCAGAGGTCTGGGCGCGGTGGCTATGCAGCATCCCGATCTGGCTGCGGAGCAAATGCAATACGGCGTCAAGAAACTCGGCCTCTGCGGTTTTGAAATCAACGGCGATATCAATGGCGACGAACTGTCGGCGACGAAATTCAACCCCTTCTGGGCGAAGGCCGACGAACTGGGAACGCTCATCTTTATTCACCCGGATTCCTTCACCGAAGGTCTGCGGCGATTCCAAGGAAACGGCGTGCTGGATAACGTGATCGGCAATCCGCTGGAGACTACCGTAGCGCTTTCGCACCTTATCTTTGATGGAACGCTGGATCGCTATCCCGGAGTTAAAATCCTCGGCGCGCACGGCGGTGGATTCCTTGGTTCCTATCCAGGCCGCTCCGACCATTGCGCATCGGCCAGCCCATTCTGCAAGCCAGTCAATAAGCTTCCAAGCGAATATTTCAAACAGCAGATTTACTGCGATTCGCTGGTCTTTACCGGAGAAGGATTGCGGCATCTGGTGGCGGAGTTTGGCGCTGACCGCATCATGTTCGGTACGGATTATCCCGCCTCCATGAGCAGCAACCGCATGGGAGACGGACGCGGAGTCGACACCATCCTCGACGCACCCGGACTGAATGACGGCGACAAAGCGGCGATATTAGGTGACAATGCGGCCAAGCTGTTCAGAATCGGCTCTTAAGGCAGGAGGGAGAAAGTATGAGGACACGCAGACAGTTCCTAAAAGATAGCGCGACCGCGGGAATCTTTTTTCTAGGTGCCAGCCGTGTTGGTTCTGCTTTTGGGACCACCCTTCCGCAGCAACTCGGAATACAGCGTAAAGAACAGCAAGTCATGATTGGTGGCCACAGGGTTCTAACGGTTGACGGCCATGCTCACGTTCTTGTTCCTGATGTCTGGGAGTTGGTCAAGGACCGTGTCAGGCTTGAAGGTCAAAGCGGCGATCTCCAGCAGGCTTTACAGCTTCAGAACCCAGCAAGATTGACAGCCAACATCTACACCGTGGAAAAGCGTTTGGCCGACATGGACGAGATGCGGCTTGATGTGCAGGCCGTCCATATCAATCCTTTCTGGTATTGGGCCGACCAGGACCTCGCCAGCAAGATCGTGCAGATTCAGAACGAAAAGATCTCCGCACTTTGCGCTGCCCACCCAGACCGTTTCGTCGGATTAGGTAGCGTGGCATTACAGTTCCCTTCCCTGGCAGTTGAGCAGATGGAAGTGGGAATGAAAAAGCTCGGCTTGCGGGGCTTTGCAATTGCCGGCAGCGTCAATGGAGAAGAACTCTCCTCCGCTAGGTTCGATCCTTTCTGGGCCAAAGCCGAAGAATTACAGGCCTTCATTTTCATTCATCCGCAGGGGCTATCCGGAACAGGAGACAATCCCACGCCCAAGGAGCAACCTCGCTTCCAGGGGAACGGACGCTTGGGCAATGTAATCGGACACCCACTGGAAACCACTCTCGCGCTCACTCATTTGATTCAGGACGGCACCATGGATCGCTTCCCCAACCTCATCATCTGCGCGGCACATGCAGGAGGCTTTCTGCCGTCCTACTCTAGCCGGAGCGATCAGTGTCCCGTTGCCTGGCCGCAAGATTGCAAACCACTCAAGAAGCTTCCAAGCGAGTATCTCAAGCAGTTTTATTACGATTCGATCCTGTTCTCCCACGAGGACATGCGCCATTTGATTGCCGTAGTGGGCTACACCCAAGTGGTATTAGGGACAGACTATCCGACGATGTGGAACCGCACCCCGGTGACCCGCATCCTCGACCAACCCGGGCTAACCGATGAGCAGCGGACCGCGATTCTCGGAGGCACGTTGGCAAAGCTATTCAACCTGGATGTCAAGTTCCGTTGACCGGTGGTTACTTAATCTGCTAAAAGTCACTTGGTGACTTTTGTTCAGCCATAGGCCGTAGAAGCTGGTGTTTCGAGGAAAACGATGGATATTGCAGAGCAAATCGGCGTGGAAGAGCTTCTTTCTACGTACCGCGTAATGGTGCTCAGCCGCGCTTTTGATGAGCGGATGGGCGAACTCAATCGTGCCGGTGTACCCGTCCCCCACTATCACTCCGGTATAGGACAGGAAGCGCTCATGGTCGCCGCGGTTACGCCGTTGCGCAAGACCGACCAGATGATCTATACCCATCGCGGCTATGGCCATCTGTTGGCCAAGGGAATTTCCCTACGCGAAATCGCGCTCGACCTGTTTATGAAAGCCGGGGGAACCAACAACGGTTTCGGCGGCGTGATGCACGTAAACCGCCCCGACCTGGGGGTTCCGGGACGCGAAGGCGCCTTCGGGGTACGCTTTGCAATTGCCGCTGGACTCGCGCTGGCTGCGCAGTTAGACAAGCGCGATGACGTCAGTCTCTGCTTCTATGGTGAGGCAGCCGGATCACGCGGGATTCTATACGAAGCGCTCAACATGGCGGTGCTATGGAAACTGCCGGTCGTGTACGTGGCTGAGAACAACGGTTGGTCGGTTTCGTCGCGCACGGAATGGTTATATCCGGAGGGCCGCATGAGCCAGGTGTGGCGCGGCTTTGAGATTCCAGTAGAAGTGATAGACGGCAACGACGCTGAGGCGGTTTTCCTCACTGTATCGCGTGCCGTAGCTCGTGCTCGCGCAGGCAAAGGGCCGTCGGTAATCGAGGCGCTCACCTACCGCATGGAGCCTCATATCTGGAAGGACAAGGCAGCATATCAACCGGCCGAAGAACTCGCGGAATGGCGCAAGCGCGATCCGCTTCTCCGCGCCGCCAAGCGACTGCTCGAACTTGGCACGCCCCAGACTGAACTTGAGTCGATTGCAAAATGGGCCCAGCACGAGGTTGAGCTCACCTTCAATGCAGTCAATGCGGCGCCAAATGCGACATGGGAAGACGGACGGCACCAGATGGAGGGACGATGACGAGCACGAGGCTTACTGGACACGAAGCGCTCAATCGCGTATTGCATTCCGAACTTGCCGCCGACCGGCGGTGCCTGATCCTCGGAGAGATTGTTCGCGCAGCCGGAGCTACCCGCACCGTATTGCGCGGCCTCTATGACCGCTTCGGCGCCAGCCAGGTTATTGAAGCGCCCGTCTCCGAGAATGGGATATTCGGCGCGGCTTTGGGGCTCGCACTTGCCGGCTACCGTCCGGTTATCGAAATCTACACGGCGGACTTCCTACTCGTCGTCGCAAACGAAATCATGGGGGACATGGCAAAGTGGCGCCAGCAGCAGGCACGTCCCGGTGCGCTACCCATCGTAATCCGCGGCTGCATGGGACCGAACGCAGTTGGCGCTCTCGGCTCTGAACATTCGCAGTCGATGGAAGCTTTCTTTCATCACGCGCCGGGTATAGTGATCGTGGCTCCAGGCACTCCCCGTGATATGGCTGGTCTGTTGCGAGCCTCGCTGCGCAGCCCGGACCCAGTTGTCTTTCTCGAGCATCGGCGAACCTACGAGCTAGTTGGCGACGTTCCCGACGACGAGACCTTCATGATCGAGCTGGGACGTGCTGAAGTCGTTCGCGAGGGCAGCGACATTACACTGGTGGCGTGGAGTTGGATGCGAACCGAAGCGGAGCGCGCCACGCAAACGCTCGCGAGTGAGGGAATCTCGGTTGAGTTGATCGATCCGCGCACCATCCGGCCGATGGACCACGATGCCATTGCGCGCTCTGTGGCGCATACTGGGCGGCTTCTGGTGATCGAGGAGGGAACGCGAACCGGTGGAGTAGCAGCGGAAATAATTACGCGAGCAGTTGAAAGCGCAACGAAACCGATACGGGTGGCGCGCTTTACGACGCCCGACGTGATTCTGCCCTACAATCCGCTGATCGAATTGCCACTTTACCCAAACGCGGCCACAATTGCGGACGCAGTGCGCCGCATGGTGGCAAACGAAAACTTGGTACCGGTACTTGCAGCGGAGCCTAAACTTAAGTAAACAAGGAGAAGGAGTAGAAGATCGTGCGCCATTACAACATAGCGGTTATACCCGGCGACGGCATCGGCTCCGAAGTGATTACCGAAGGCGTGAAGTCGTTGCAAGCAGTTGCCGATTTAGACGGCGGCTTAACATTTGAAACCCAGGAGTTCGATTGGAACTCCGAGCGCCATCTTAAACATGGGGCGATGATGCCTGCCGACGGGCTTCAGACCTTGGAGCGTGGCGGCTTCGCTGGCATCCTGCTTGGCCCCGTTGGCGACCCGAGGGTTGCTGACCATGTGACGCTTTGGGGTCTGCTGCTACCCATTCGCCAGGGTCTGGATCAGTACATTAATCTCCGGCCGGTGCGGCTGTTGGAGGGTGTTCCTGGACCTCTGGTCGGGAAGACACCCAAGGATATCGACATAGTCTGCGTTCGCGAAAACGCAGAGGGCGAGTACTGTGGCAGTGGCGGCCGGCTTTACCAAGGGACGTCGAACGAAGTTGCCCTTCAGACCTCCGTGTTTACGCATCGGGGAACGGCGCGCGTGATGCGCTATGCATTCGAGTACGCCCGCCAGCACAAACGCAAAAAGGTAACCAGCGCAACCAAATCCAATGCCGTCAATTACAGTATGGTCTTCTGGGACGATGTCTTCCGCGAAGTCGGCGCTGAGTATCCAGAGATTCAGAAGGAGCAGCAGCTGATTGATTCTCTCTGTGCCCGATTCGTAATGAAACCAGAAAGTTTAGACGTAGTCGTTGCTTCGAACCTGTTCGGCGATATTGTGACGGACCTGGGGGCGGCGATTGCTGGTAGCATGGGATTGGCTCCCAGCGCCAATCTCAACCCTGAGCGCCGCTACCCGAGCCTCTTCCAGGCAATTCATGGCTCCGCGCCAGACATCGCAGGGAAGGGGATCTCCAATCCAATTGCCACCATGTGGTCGGTCTCTATGATGTTGGACCACATCGGCGAAGCGCAGCTTGGGGCAGCATTGCTGAAGGCAATTGAGACAGTGCTCGCGGCGGGAACAGTGCGTACGCCCGATTTAGGCGGCAAGGCGACTACTCGCCAACTCGGGCAAGCGGTGATCGACGCTTTGCAAAAGCCGCGTGTCACTTCCGCACAGTGACTGGACGGCGATGCCCTCGGAAGTTTGCGCAGGCCGATAATGCGCTACGAAGACAGCTCTGGTGGCGAATATATCTATTTGCGAGTATGACGAAATGAATGATCTGGAGAACTTCGAGGCGAGACAAAACAAAACCAGCCGGAGGCAGCGGCTTCCGCGAGTTGGCGCCGCCGACTTGATCGCCCGTGATTTAGTTCAGGAAATCGTCAGCGGCGCGCTGCCCCGTGGCGGGAAACTACCGGCGGAAAAAGAACTCGCGCTGGAGTACGGAGCGAGCCAGCCGACGATCCGTGAGGCAATGCGCGCACTTAGCATGCTTGGGCTAGTTGAAGCGCGCCATGGAAGTGGCGTCTACATCAGCAACAACAGCGCTCAACTGGTCGCCCGGTCGTTGAGCACAATCATCCAGTTCAATCAAATCGGAATTCTCGATGTCCTTGACGTCCGCGCCACGCTCGGGCGGCACGCCGTAGAGCGCGCCGCCGAACATGCTACGAAAGAGGATATACAGGCCATCGCAGATGCGCTCAAGAGCTTGGAAGAACAGCGGGATCCACGAGCTGTAGTAACAGCGATCGCCGACTTTCAGATTGCACTTTCGGAGGCGTCGCACAACCCTTTACTCACTGAGATTGAGTCATTCCTTGTCGCACTGGTCATGCATTTCCAATTTGCCGTCTACGGATCCAGGGGCCCGGCATTCTGGAAGCGATGGACCTCGGAATCGGCGCCCTTTCGCCGTCAGATTGTCACAGCCCTCCAACGCCGTGCCAAGGGGCCACTCGTGACAGCCATGAATGCGTATCTCTCGGCGCAGCGGCGGCACTTCATCGAACATCCGCAGTTGACCAGCGCACGCCTCTCTCCAACCTGGGCCGATATTACGGAGGGAATTTTACTTGGCCGGCTCAAGACGAATTCCCAAGCCACGCCCCCGAAGAAGAACCATAAGCAAAATGGCGGGGTCAAGAAGTAATACCTAAGGTTCACTGAATTTATTCCGCCGTCAAATTCCCCTCGACGCCTCAATCTCCAATGCTACTTGCCTGAAGCGAAGTTTCGCGAATACCTAACAGGCGGAGCCAATTCCGGCGCTCTTTCAATCAGCTTGGATGGCATCCTTTATTGTGCAATTGGCGTCAAACTGGGTGCTTGATACCGAGACCCGTCGTGCTTGTGCTAAGCAGTCTAAACGCTGGAACATCCGTTTTTTCTAGGTTTAGAAAAGAGGCTCCGCGCCATGTCCGACATCTGCGCCAATCCCTTCTGTTCCGTCTCGCGCGATCCAGACCATGGAAAGCTCTTTTGCGCTGAGATTGAGATTCGTAGTTTGACTGAAGTACATCAGCGAAAGATTGCGTATCTCTGGCTGTGCGATGGCTGCGCTGGGCAGATGAAGTCCGAAAGCGAGGTCGCCGGAGAGATCATTCGCGTTCTGCTTGCTCAGTCCTCTTCAGCGCCCACGCCAATTTCGCCCATGGTGAATTGAAGAAACAAGCGCGATGACACTTAGTAAGCTTGGGGAGATGGTGCATTGCGTTGCCGTCTCCCACGCGTAGAACTCGTGCTTTCGCGGTTGTATGCATTCTTGCTGATTGAATGCATACAACCGCAAAAGCACGATTCTTCAGCGGAGAAACTCCTAACTATTGACTGCTGCCAAGGCCTTCTTGATCCGGTCGGGTGTCATGGGAAGTTGCAGAAGACGTATCCCCACCGCGTCGTGAATGGCGTTGGCGATAACGGCTCCCATGACGCTGACAGGTGGTTCTCCCACTCCCTGGGAGGGGATGTTTGGACTGGGAACAAGTACTGTCTCAATCTCCGGCAGCCAAGAGTAGCGCGGAAGTAGGTAGGTGTCGAAGTTCCAGTCCTTGATCGTTCCCGCCTGGAAGTGGATTTCCTCCGTGAGGGCGGAGCCCAAACCCATAGTGATCGCACCTTCCATCTGTTCACGAACTCCTTTGGGATTCACGATAGGACCCACGTCCAGGGCCATGGCCACTCGTTTCACCTTCACCTGTCCAGTCTTCTTGTCCACGGCCACTTCGGCCATGGCCGCCACAATAGAATTGCGCATATTGAAGCAGGCAATCCCCACACCTCTTCCGCTAGGAGCCGGCTTGGGTTTCCAACCGAATTGCTTCGCCACAGCGTTGAGCACCGCAGCCGGACGAGCCTCCGTGATGTGTTTGAGCCTGAATTCCAAGGGGTCCTCGCCAGCCATGGTGGCGAGAGTGTCTATGTGGGATTCCCGGGCGAAGACGTTGGTGAACGCCGAAGGTCCGCGCCAAGGGCCAATACCGAATGGATGCAATCCGGCTGGGAAAGCGGTCCAGCCGCCGGAAGCCCGGATTCGCTGATGGGGTATGTCGTAGAAGGTCTCCACCTCCCGGTCGCCGGCGCAGTAGACATGAAAGTCCCAGAAGGTGATCCGTCCCTTTTTGTCTATGCCGGAGCGAACCTTCACCACGGCCGCGGGGCGATAGGTATCCAACAGGAACTCCTCTGCCCGGTTCCAGGTCACCGAAACCGGGCATCCCGCCACCTGGGCCAAACGCGCGGCTTCCACCGCCTGGGGACCACCACTCTTGCCCCCGAAGGCGCCTCCTACATATGGAGTTATGATCCGCACGTTCTTCGGGGTGAGTCCCAACGCCTGGACCACCTGCCCTTTCACAATAAAGGGAGCTTGGACCGAGGCCCAGACGGTCACTTTCCCGTTCTCCCATTGGGCTATAGCCGAATGCGGTTCTATCGGTGCATGGGACACATAGCTATTAAGGTAGGTCGTCTCCAGGGGCAACGCGGTTTCCGCCTCGCCAGCGGGAATGGATCCCTTTGCCGTCACTTGCTTGGCGGCAGGTGCGGTCTTGACCAGATGATCGAAGATGGTCTGGTCGTCCACAGCCCATGGGGATGGTGCCCATTGAGCTTTGACTTTACCCACGGCCGCCCGTGCTATATCGGGCCGCGCATGGAGCACGGCTACAATGCCACGGCCCTGTTCGTCCGGACTGATACCCGGGTGATCGGCGTCGGGGTTGGGGTGGGTAGCGGCCAGCATGTCACCTAGCCGAATCACTTTGACTCCGGGAATCTTTTCCGCTTCCGAGGTATCCACTGAGACGCACCGGGCCCCAACAAACGGCGGACGCACAAGACAGGCGTGCAGAGTTCCAGGCAGGGCGATGTCAGCCGCGAACTTGGCGACGCCGGCCACCTTTGCGCGCGCATCTTTGCGCGGCGCGCTCTTGCCCATCACGGTAAATTCGGACAGGGACTTCACCTTCACATCCTTCAGGTGGCGCTCTATTCGCCGGCCATCGACCAGTCCGCCATACGACACTTTCCTGGACGAATTCCCTTCCACGAACACCACGCCATCCTGCACCCGCAGCTTATCTGCCGGAACGCCCAGCCGCTCCGCAGCCATCTGGAGCAGGACTGCCCTGGCCTCCGCCGCTGCTGCGCGCAGCGACGGACCGAGCTGCCATGTGGTCAGAGATCCCCAAGTCCCGATATCCCATGGGCAGAGATCCGTGTCGCCCATGACCATCTCAACCCGATCCGGGTGAACATCCAGTTCATCCGCAACCATCATCGCCAGTGAGGTCATAATGCCCTGGCCCATTTCCACTTTCCCCACAAAGCAGCCAACGCGTCCATCGGGACCGATCTTTATATAGGCGTTGAAGTCCGTGGGATATCCGGAGGGCCGATCCGCGTTCAGAGGCGACTCCAGGGCCTTGAAAAACGGGGGGAAGGTCACGAAGAGCCCAAAGGCTCCCGCTCCTATGAGGAACTCGCGCCGCTTCACAGCGCACCTTTCTTTCCCGCAGCCTCTTGGACCGCGTCCAGAACTCTTGTGTGGGTGCCGCAACGGCAGAGATGTCCTTCCAAGGCCTCGGCTACCAGCTCGCGAGTAGGCTTCGGATTCTTCTTCAGGAGAGCGTAGGCGCCAAGAATCATCCCTGGTGTGCAGTACCCGCACTGAAAGGCTTCGTGGGAGAGAAATGCCTCTTGGATGGGATGGAGAGCGCCCTTGCTCAGTCCTTCAATGGTAAGCACTTCCTTGCCGGCCACGGCTTCCAACGGTATGGAGCAGGAGCGCACCGCCTCGCCATTCACTAGCACGGTACAGGCACCGCAATGCCCCTCGCCACAACCCACCTTGGTTCCCGTCAGTCCCAAGTCGTATCTTAAAACGTAGACCAGCTTCCTCGAGCCGTCGGCTTCCACCGATACCTTGCTGCCGTTCAGCGTAAACGAGAGAGTCTTACCCATGTGCGCTCCTTCAGAGATCGTATGAATATGAAGTGAATTCGGCCTGTAGCTTATCCCAGGACAACAGCAGCTGACAACAGTTCACTTTGGAAACGTGGAGACAGAGATCTATTTCGTTATGCCTTAAAATAACGAAAGAACGGAGGAGCGTACTCGGGAGCGATCCCGAGGTGCGATCTTTGGTCTCCTTCGATTTGGAAGATTCCTTTTCATGACGATGCATCCTCTCAATCTAGTGTCGCTGGTCACCTCGATCATCGGGGCAATTGCTGTTATGGTTTGGCGGGTTCGGGAATCGCGTACAGCGGTCTCAGCGAAGAAGATCATCATCCCGCCTTTAGGAATGGCGACTGGATTCGGAATGTTTATTGTGCCCGCGTTTCGGGTTCCATGGAGTTGGGCGGGAATAGCATTCCTGGGAGGGGCGATTGGGCTGGCTTATCCGTTGCTGCGGACCTCACGTCTAGTGCGCGAAGGTGAGACCGTGATGGCAAAACGCTCGCATGCATTCTTCGCCGTCGTTATTCTGCTCGCTGGAATTCGAGTGGCGGCTCGCGGCTATCTCGACACGGTGCTTTCTGTGCAGCAAACGGCCGCGCTGTTTTTCATTCTGGCATTCGGCATGATCGTGCGCTGGCGGACGCAGATGTTCTTTCAATATCGCGCGCTCATGAACGAGCCGCGCTGAGCACACGATACGGTCGCTTGGTCCTACCGGCAATCTGCGCAGCTCCGGGTGGTATTTTTGCCACTTCTGCGAGGTAAGGTGAATCTAAAACAGTGAGCTGGCACAGCTGCGCCGTGGCGTCTCGCATCAACGTCACAACCCACGAAAAGGGGATCGTCGAGATTGAGTTGCACTGGAGGGCACGGTGCAGAGAAGCTGCTAGAATCAATCCAGAGAACCAAGGCGGGCGCTCCCGTCTGCAACAGGGAGACTGAATGAGTAGCCCGAGATCAAACGTACAGTTTCAAGGCGAACTCTGTTCAGCATTTGCGGCTGCTCCCTCTGCTGCCTTGCATCGATATATAGGCTTGAGGCGGCTTATATGCCTGCTTGTAGCTTGGGTCGCATTGTTGGGCCTAGCTAATGCGCAACATTCCGGCAGGATGGCCCGGCCTGCCCAGGATCGTCTCCCCCATAAGGTGACTGCGAGTCCGCAGACTCGAACCGAATTGCATGGCATTGTCGCCAGCGGCCAGCTTCACGATCTTCGTTGGCCAGATTTTTCAGACTATCGCACGCCATTGGAAGCACTTTATAAGAGCTGGGACTACGATACGCTCTGGATACGAAACGGATTCCCCACTCCGCAGGCCCGGCAGATGATTTCCATACTGCAGCAGGCCGAGAGTGAGGGGCTCATGACTGAGGATTATGACTCCTCTCGTTGGCCTGGACGCCTGGCATATCTGCAAGTCCACCGCACACCTCTGGATGAGGCCCGCTTCGACATAGCACTGACCGTTTGTACCATGCGCTACGTCTCAGACCTGAGCGCAGGAAGACCAAATCCTCTGCACACCGAGTACGGCCTTGTGCCAGGCCGCAAAAAGATTGACCTTCCCACGTTCATTCGGGAGAGTCTGCTCGAAGGCAGAAACTTGCAAGCAGCCCTTGCGAGTCTCGAACCACCGCTCGCCGAATACCATGAACTGCAACAGGCGCTGGTGAGGTACATACGATTGGCGGAAGAGGACGATGGCCAGAAGTTGCCTGATCATCATCACATCGTCTTTTCCGGAATGACGTATGACGGCGTTCCTCGCCTCGTCAGATTGCTCCGTCTAGTTGGCGACCTCCCTGAGAGCGCGGTAGTTCCAGCAGACTCCCAACTTTACGATGGAGCCTTGGTCGAGGCTGTGCAACGCTTCCAAAAACGTCATAACCTCTCTCCTACCGGAAACCTTGATATGGCCACGCTCCAGGAGTTGAACGTGCCATTGAGTTTCCGTCGCGATCAGATACGGATTGCACTGGAACATTATCGCTGGCTGAACTATGACTTCCGGCAACCGCCGGTCATCATCAATATCCCGGAATCTCGCCTGTACGCTCTGAACGAAAGCGGAGGAGTTGCGCTGACGATGACCGTGGATGTGGGACAGGAATACACTCGAACGCCGGTGCTTGAGGACAAAATAGAGTATCTGGTGTTTCGACCATATTGGATTGTGCCGGTCAATATTCAACGCGACGAGATTGTTCCGAACATTAAGTATGATCGCAACTACCTGTCGAAAGGCCACTTCGAAGTTGTAACTTCGGTTGGAAAGTTGGTCACTAATGGGAGAGCTTCAGCCGAAGTTCTGCAGCAACTGAGTGCCAGCACGCTGCATGTCCGCCAGAAACCGGGTTCGGACAATTCCATGGGATTGGTGAAGTTCGTCTTTCCGAACCGCTATAGTGTGTATCTCCACGGCACCCCATCCTGGGGAAACTATTTCGATAAATCAGATCGTAACGTCAGTCACGGATGCATTCACCTGAAGGAACCAGATAAATTGGCGGCCTGGGCACTGCGGGACAAGCCGGAATGGACTCTCGAACGGGTCCAATACGCAATGCGGGAGGGTCAGGATAATCTCAAGGTGAACCTTGCGAAGCCGATCCCCGTGTTGATTGTTTACGTGACCGCCGTAGTCGACGAATCCGGAGAGGTTTATTTCTATCCTGACATTTACGGATACGACGCTGAATTGCGGCGAACCCTCACAAAGGGCTATGCGCCGCGCTAGCAGTAGCAGAAGAATCTTGAGCAGCCGGTCGATGAATACCTGGAACCCATTTGGGCATAGACCTATGGTACTCGAATTAGTAACCTCTCAGAGAAAAACCTAATTCCACACCCCCCGGAAGAAGGTAAACTGCTGGACAACATGAACCAGCACTGGAAAATTCTCGGGTTGCTATTCGGCTTCGCATTGTCTGCATTCGCTGCTACGCAGCCGCAGGTTGACCACGTTCTAGTGCTCAAGCAAAAGCACAAGCTGATGCTGCTGAGTGGCGATCAGATCGTGAGGACCTATTCCGTAGCGCTTGGAGCTGGTGGTTTGGCGCCCAAACGGCGAGAGGGTGACAACAAGACGCCGGAAGGGCTTTATCGAATTGATTATCGCAATCCCGCCAGCAGGTATCATCTGGCCTTGCATGTCTCCTATCCCGCCGAAACTGATATAGAGGCTGCCCGCAGACGCGGGGTGAGCCCCGGGGGCGCCATCATGATTCATGGTCTCGGCAAAGACTTCGAGTCATTGGGAGAGAAGCAATCCCGTTACGATTGGACTGCCGGATGCATAGCCGTAACCGATGCAGAAATCGAAGAGATCTGGCGCCTTGTTCCCGACGGAACTCCCATAGAAATTCGTCCGTAGCAACGTAGTCGATATCTTCCCGATGTCTCAGGATGGAATTCCCCTCCATCCTGTTCCTTTTCTGGTCCCGCAAATTTCCCTACGGTGCAACTCAACTCACAGAAACACGCATCTTATCCTTCAGCGGGAATATCAGGGTTCGTATTGCCATTCTTTAACCTTTAGCCAAACCTTGTGGCATCATCCACCGAGAACTTGTATCGAGGCTCTCATGCTGTCGAAGTGTCTCAACCAGAATTGTTCCGAAACTTTCCAATACCTGGGAAAAGGCCGTCTGTACCGCATTGATTTCACAGAGGCGGGAAGAAAACACGCGCAGGCGGGCAAGCAGAGCCTTTCGTCCAATCGCAGTAAGTCTGATCGCATGGAACACTTCTGGCTTTGCGAGAATTGCGCGGCGACCATGACTATTGAGCTCAGCGAAGACGGTACAGTTCGTCTGGTTCCGCTTGCAATTCCAGGAAAGCCCGTTGAAGTGCCCGCGCGTAGAAGCCACAAGCAAGTGGCAAACGCTTCCTAATCACGAATTCTCAGACTCAGCCGCGCGTGGTCACGTCCGTGAGGCCGCGCAAGAGCGCTTGTTCTGCACCAGCACCGTCCCTGGCGTGGAGGAGAAAAACTGGAAGGTGGGCTGGTCGTAGCGTCTGGTAGCGTTGTAAAAACGAATCGTGAGCAGCTCGTAGAACATCTTTACGCCGTCGACAATGGGATTGATTTTCGAGCGATCATCGTTAGCCCACTCCACGGCGACCTCGGTCAGCCTCAAGCCAAACTTACGGGCAATGAATAGCAGCTCCGGATCGAAGCCCCAGCCTTCGATCTGCTGACGGGTGAACATAACCTCGGCAGCCTGGCGGGTGCACGCCTTGAAACCACACTGGGTATCCTTATAGGGCAGACCTAGCACCATGCGCAGCAGCAGATTGTAGGCACGGCCTACGAACTGTCGCAGCAATGACTGGCGTTGGGTTTGCGTCTCGGCAAGCAGCCAGCGAGAACCAAAGGCAACGTCGGCGCCCTGCTCGATGGCGCTGATCAGTTTGAGAGATTCCTGGATAGGCGAGGAAAAATCAGTATCGCTGAAGAGAAGGATATCGCCGCGCGCATTGAGCATTCCGTTGCGCACGCTGTAGCCCTTGCCGTGATTGCCGGGATTTTCCAGCAAGCGCAGTTCCGGTGCATTCTGCATGAAACGCCTAACAAGTCCGGCCGTGTCATCGCTCGATCCGTCGTTGACGACGATGATTTCAACGTTCCAGTGTTGTTCGCGAACGAAGGCCAGCGCCCTTTCCAAACTCGGGCCTATGCGCGAGCTTTCGTTGAAGGCGGGCAGAATGATTGAATAAAGCAATGACATTTAGGGGTTCCGACTACTCCGATTGTAATGGTACCTACCGTTTTCGGCCTAGCAAAATCAGTACAACTCAGGCTGCGTGCTCGCGCCGGGCGAGCATGGAGAAAAACTCGTCCACGATTGTTCCGTCCCACAAGCCGTACTCGGCTTCGGCACGCATCGTCTCACGCGCCTGTTGATGCGACTGCGCAGGCTTGTAAGGACGCTCCGTGCGCAAAGCATCGTAGACATCCACCACCTGCAGTATTCGCGCCAGCAGCGGAATCGCCTCGCCGGCCAAATGGTCCGGATAGCCAGTGCCGTTCCAATGCTCATGATGGTGACGGATGATGGGCAGCACCATGCGCAACGATCGCAGCGGCTTGCAGATGTTTTCCCCTATGATTGGATGCTGATGCATGATTCGCCACTCTTCGGGCGAAAGCAAACCCTGCTTTTTCAGAATCTCATCCGAGATGGCGATCTTTCCCAAGTCGTGCAGATAGCCGCCACGGCGTAGCGTGAGTTGTTCGTCTTCGCCAAGCCCCATGAAGCGTCCAAGCGCACTGGCATAGTCGGCAAGGCGCTCGCAGTGGCCCTCGGTGTAAGCATCGCGCGATTCCACGCTACGGCCGAGGGTACACAGCACGGTGTCCGCATTTTCCAACTCGTCGGTGTACTCCTTCACGCGCAGCAGCGAAGCGACACGGGCAAACAACTCGACGGGGAAAATAGGTTTATTGAGGAAGTCGTCGGCGCCAGCTTCAATGCCGCGAATCTTGTCCTCGCGATCGCTGAGTCCGGTGATCATGACGATGGGGATTAGACGCGTCTCAGTGGCGCCCTTCCACTCGCGGCAAAGTTCATATCCACTCTTGCCAGGCATGACGACGTCAAGCAGGACCAGGTCGGGCTGGCTATGGCGCATGATTTCTTCAGCAGTGGCAGCGTTGTTGGCGATCAGTACTTCGTAGCCCTGGCGGCTGAGGAGTTCCTGCATGAGCAGAGTGTTGTCGAGGTGGTCGTCCACAACGAGAATGCGCTGGGAGCGGTGACGGATCGACTCTGCCATTTGCGAGTATGAGCACTGAATCGCGGGTTTGGTTGCCAAGTGACGAAAGACAATTGCGGAAAACGCAAAGCAGCGCTAGGCTGCAAGTGCCATGTTAGCTCGACAAACGCAAGTGACCCTGCTTATTCTGCTGCTGCTTACGCCATTGGCCACACTGGCCGCAAGCAAGCCAAAGGTGCATGTAATCAGCTTCGGAAAGACAATGGCGGTGAAACTCTTCCTCGGTCCGGACGAGGAGCACACCGCGCCGATTAGAGTGCGCTCTCTTTATGTGGATGGGAAGTTGAAGGAATTTGTGACCGGCGAAACGCACGAGGTGACCGACCGTTTGTTCGTGGTTCGGCGCGCTTATCGGCTGAACAACAATCTGCCGACGGACGAGAGCAAGGTTGCGAACTGGGTTTGGGAGCGCGGCGGGTGGCTGATGGTAGATCGCTTGACAGCGCGTGTAACGCAGCTTTCGCTGGTTGAGTTCGATCCGTTCTACTCGCAGGCAAGCTGGTTCAGGGACTACGCCGCCTACTGCGGTGTGAGCGACAGCGGAGAAAAATTGAGCGCAGTGGTGATGCAATTGGGACGGAAAAAAACGGTGATGAAAAAGGAACTTGGCGTGGCAAATCAGGGCGAAGCGCCGGATTCCGAATGCGATGCGCCAACCTGGGAGAAGAAGCCGACACGAGTGACATTTTTGCCAAAACACGGCGCAAAACAGACATTTTCGATCTTTGGGCACGCATGGGACGCAGCGCCGGGGTCAGATGAGGAGTAGAGGCACGGCCGCCAACTGTACACATATCGGTTAATCGTTGGGAAACGCGAAGTTACTCACTGGGTAATGGTTGCGCGGATTTCGATAGATTGCACAGGCGGGTATTGCACTTGTGGTAACCGATGGCAGAACAGTAAAAGCGAGCCGAGACGGCCCGCTTCCTTTTTGTGCACACAACAGATTCGATTCCATACCACATTCGCCAGAGCGACATCCCGCATTCGCCGAAGGAAGGCAAATGTGGGCCACAGGGTCACTGCTGCTGCGGCGGATTCTGTGCCTCCGGAGCTGGCGCGGGCTCAGGAGCCGGGGCGGGCTGCGGAGCTGCCTGCGGCGGAGCAGGTTGCGGACTGGGAGTTCCGGGCTTGCCGAACTCCATCTTCAGGCTGCGACCGGCGATGACATAAACGCGCTGCTTCTGCACATCGCTGCCGATGCGCTGCTCGACGTTGTAGGTGCCGGGAGCAAGGTAGAACCGCTTGAGGTCGTGGGCACGTCCGGCTAGAGCGCCGTTGATGTAGATCTGCGCATTGCCGTCGGGGCTCTTGAGATGCACCTCGCCCAGAGGACGTCCGTAGCCGTATCCGTACGGGTAGGGGCCGTAGGGATATGGGCCGTAGTAGCCCCAAGGATAGATTGGCCCGTAGAACCCGATTCCGATGCGCTGGGCCGCAGCCGTGGAGGGCAGCATCAGCAGCAGGGAGGCGGCTAGGACGGTGAATAAGATCGCTCTAAAAACTCGACTGTTTGACATACATGCTCCTGTGTCAACGGCACTTTGAATTGCCCTGAACGACGGCGAGAGTTCCATTGTAATCCCGCGTGCGCCAAGCATAAGCACCGCCCCGGTTTCCCGGAGGTTCAGTTGGGTAAACCCCGGTGCGGACGGGGAGTTGCGCGGGGAGGAAGGAATTTGCGAACTGGCCGCAGCGGTGGGGGACGGATCACGAGTTATCCTCCCCCGACGGCCGCCGGTTGTGTGCAACCGGTGGCCGCCGGGGGAGGGATGACTTAGTGCAGCCGGAACGCAACTCCCGCACCGAGGCGGAAACTGCTTTGGTAGCTGTCGTAGTAATTCGGCAGCTGCGTGTAGAGATAGTCGGCCTGAATCAAGCGCAGCGAGATGCTGTGATTGAGGGCGGTTTCCAATCCGCCTCCAGCCGATAAGGCGAACGCGTTTGCCGAGTTCTTGATCGTCGCGCCGCTCGGAAAAAGACCATCCGAAGCGTGCACATCGCCAAGCAGAACCTGGGCAAAGGCAGAGATCTTGCGTCTCTCCCCACGGCCAAGAACAATCGACCGGCGCGGCCCTACCATGGTGGTGAATAACGTCTGCCCCGTATCCGAGGAGCTATGCGATCCTGCGAACTCCCCTACAAGGCTAAGGTGACGCCAGTTGCCAATGCTGACATCGGCCCGGCCGCCGTTGGCAGCAAACCAGTCCGTGGCCCCCGGCACATGATTTGATCCGACGTAGAGATAATCAGCCGAGACCTGGATTTGCTGCGCCCATGCGGCCGCGGCAAACAACAAGCAAACTAAGACAGTGCGGATTGCGAGCTTCATCATGTCCTCCTACTGGACCGTCAGGTTGAGAGTGACGGAGTGATGCAACGCACCGCTCGTCCCGGTCAGTGTCATGGGATAGGTCTGGGGCGCAGGGAAGAAGCCGCTGCCATTACCGCAGGCAGTCATGCCACTCACCATCAGCACTGCCAGCACCAGCAGCGTCAGGGCAGACGTCTTCATCTGCAGCCGCATAGCTCGGCGCAGTTTGCGCGTGCCAAGCAGAGGCAGGAAGACAGCCAGCATGAGCGGCTTCGGAAATCCGATACCGCTCTTCGGGAAGGACAAAGAAGCGCTCGTCTTTGATGTATTGACTGTCACGGTGACTGGGGTTGTGCCACTACCGGCCGGAATGACGGAAGGCGTGATGGTGTAGGTTGCGCCTGCCGGAAGACCAGTCAAGGTCAACGTCACTGGGCTGAAAAATGTCGAGCTGCCAAGCGGTGTGAACTGCACTGTGTAGGTCGCCTTGCTGCCCGGCATCACCGAGGTTAGCGTGGCCGTACCGCTGCCACCAGTGAAGCTGAAGTCCTCCACGGTCAGCGTTCCACTGGTGAGTATGCTGTAATTGCCCAGTTTGTTATTCGGATCGCTGAACACCGGGGTGATTGGGTAAGTTCCGGCTGGGGACGACGACGTTGCGGCCGTCGTGTAGCTAGCGGTGAGGCCATCGCCCGGGATGACGCCAGTCAGCGTCCCAGTGAGAGTCGGCAGAGCCGCACCGTCGAGCATCGTGGCATTATTGGCCGCCGCTGTCAGCGGGACCTTGTTGATGGTGATCGTACTGCTGCCGTGGCCGTTAGACCAGTTTGTGCAGGTAGCGGCCACAGCGTAAGGCCCCGCGTTGACCGGCACTGTTGAGCTGCCGTTGTAGGTCATCGAGAGGTTGCAGGGGATACCGGTAGGAGTCACTGTTACCGTGGCAGGGTGCGACGATCCATCGTACTGGAATGTACCGCCTGTCACGTTTAGGAATATTGCGGCCCAGTTGGGGTATACAGCGACCGACACTCCGGAAGGAGAAACATTGGTCACAGTAGCGGTTTGCGTCAGCGTTCCCGCGTTGTTGCTCAGCAAGGCCAGGCCATTAGTAGTGGTGGGGTCATGGGTGTAATGGCCGACAAAGATATATTGTCCGTCAGCGGTTACCGCGAGTCCCTCCGGAGCTTCAATACCCGAAACGCTGAACGGAGATCCGGAAACTACGCTCACGGTGCCATCGCTCGCAATCGCGAACGAACCCACCGTGTAGCCGTCCCCATACCATGCACTTCCGGAGAACAGAAATTTTCCATCGGGCGTGAGCGCAGACGTAGATCCCGCCGAGTTGCTGCTGTCAGTGAATGGGTCGAAGTTGGTCACGGGCGTGAGGTTTCCGGAACCATCGACCGTCCAGATAAAGACCGCCCCAGGACTAACTGAGTAGAGGAGGTTGCCAGCCGAATTAAAGATGACATCGGCTCCTGCTGGATTCAGTTGCGAACCGAGGGCCAGCGTGCCATCGGACGCAATTGAAAATGTCTGAACTATATAGGAGTTAAAGGCCCCATAGCTGCCATTGATCTGCAGAGCAAGAGCGCCGTTCGCGCCGACGGACAGTGAATTCTTCTCAGTTAGGGAGCCGTCGCCATTGATCTGATAGGAGGCTATCCCGCCGTGCCCAATTGCGACCAGATAGCTGCCGTTGAGCGCGGGCGCAATCGAGATTCCCGCGATGCTGCCGTTGCTAAAAGGAAAAGCAAAGGGCGAACCGCTTATCGGCGCCAACACGCCGCTAGAGGGGTTAATCGAGAAGACGCTGATTGTGGAGTCGCCCGCATTGCTCGCGTACAGGTAGTTCCCAATGGATACGATCAGATGGTCGGTGATTGTATCGCCACCGCCGCCTTTGCCCCCGGTGGCAAAGGGCGAGCCGGGAATGAGCGTGAGCGAACCGCCCGAACCAACCGCCCAGCCTGAGACGGTATTGGCGAGTGGACCAGAGCAACAAGTAACTGCATTATCATCATTTACGTAAACGAAGTTTTGGGACGTGGCGGCCGCGGCGGGACCGGCGAGCAAGAGCAACGTGCTCCCGATCAATAGTGGCGCGGCGATGGCATGGAAACTTCTGCGCAGTAAGCTCATTCGTTCTCTCCTCGAATCTGGGCGCGCTACAGAGTCGGGCCCGGGGCCAACTGGGTGGCAAAAACGCGTGCGAATGTGACATTGCCGTCGTTGCCGGGGTAAGTCAGTGCCAGCAAGGCTTTACCACCTTTTTGCCAGCGCTGGTATTCCGCTTGCGGAACGGTAACGGCTTGGGTGAACACGGCGCTACCGCCAGCCGGAATCGCAACCCCGTCAAAGGTTGCGTAGGGCGCTCCGTTCGAGGCGGGATTCAACAGATTCAGCGTCGCTCCGCTCACATTGCCGCTGGTGTTGTTGTAGAGGCGCACCGATAGCGTGACTTGCACGCTGGCGCCGTGGATGGCGGGCGCTCCTGTTTGGTAATTCGCGGTGAAAGATGCGGGCTGTTGTGCGATGGCAGGGAGCAGTAAGAAGACAGAGAGCAGCAGGGTAATTGCGACTTTCATTGGATCTCTCCGATAGAAACTTTTCACGGCAATACCGCAGACTCAAAGCCGAAAACACGACGGAAGATAGGAGGATTCGGCGCTGATTACTCGGAAAGCATGGCCCGGGATGGCCCACACAACACGCACGCGCCTAGTATCTGGAAAGCGCTTTCCACGTGCCGTAGGTGTAATTTCTAATGAAACTCTAATCCAGAGAACCTGAAATAGCAATCCTAGATCAGTGAATGTTCAGGCACTAAACCCAAAACATATGCGGTCCAAATCACAAGTTCAGGAGCTCCTCTGAGATGTGACGGACGTCTCGTTCAGGCGCGGTTGGATTGTTCTGCGTCACGAGGTTGATCAGGATGGCTCTTCTTAAAGTTGCGTGCGGCCTTTGCCGAAGGGAGGTACAGGTGAGGATAGACGATAAAGGAAGGGCTCATGCGCTGGACAGTCAGCAAGAAACTAGCCGTCGGGTTCGGGGGCATCATGGTGGTCGTAGCGATTAGCACGGCCATTGCGTTCACTAATCTACAGAGCTTGATTACGCACCAGAACAGAACACTATTCCGCAGCACTGTTCTGAAGACCACGTACGAAATGCTGGCCACCGGCAATTTTGGAAACGCCACCATACGGAATTACTACATTTCCATGCAAGACCCCGTGCAGGGACCTCGTACGCGGAACGTGCTGGCTGGCACGTGGGAAAAGATGGACAAGCTGAATGCTGCCCTGAAAGAGAAAGTTCCGAGCCTCAATTCAGATGAGCACAAGAGGATGGCGGGGGAAATTATCAGCCATGCGACCGCATGGAAGAACGAGCAGATCGACGCAGTGCAGCAGTTGGAGCGCGGCGGCGAAGTACAGTCGAAGATGGCGGAGACGATAAAGAAGAACTCTTTCCTCTGGCCAAACCAATTCCGTAGCGACATTTCGACCTTTCTGGATGCGTTGAACAAACAGGATGCGGAGGAAAGCGAAGCCGCTGCCAAGAAGGCTGAGACGGCGACGTGGACCGCAATATTGAGCGCCGCACTGGTGCTGGGGTTCGGCGTGTGTTTGATTCTGTTCCTCAACAAGCGGATTGCGAGCCCGCTGCGCGAGGCCGCGCGGAGGATTACCGAGGCGGAAGCGGACAACGACCTGACGACAAGGGTAGTCGCGAGCTCGGACGATGAAGTGGGAGACATCTGCACGGCTTTCAACAGCTTTGTTCAGAAGCTGCACGGAGCTGTGTCACAGGCGGCGAGCACGGCCGAACAGGTGGTTAGCGCGAGCGAGGAGATTGCGGCGTCCGCAGGGCAGGCTAGCGCAGGCGCGGATTCTCAGCAGCAACATGCCATGCAGGCGGCGACCGCGATGCATGAAATGACGGCAACCGTGCATCAGGTGGCGGAACACTCGAACACCGCTGCGGAGGCGGCACACAATGCGGCAGAGGCGGCGAGGAACGGCGGCATTGTGGTGGAGGCGTCGCTGGCTAGTAAGCGCTCGATCACCGGCGCGGTCAGCGATACGGCCAGCAAGATTGCCGAGTTGGGAAAGAGTTCCGACCAGATTGGGCTGATTGTGAACGTGATTGAAGACATTGCCGACCAGACCAATCTGCTGGCGTTGAATGCAGCGATTGAAGCGGCGCGGGCAGGAGAACAGGGCCGGGGATTTGCGGTGGTGGCCGACGAGGTACGCAAGCTGGCAGAGCGTACGGCAAAGGCGACGCAGGAGATCGCACAGATGATCACCTCAATCCAGGGGGAGACGAAGCGCGCGATCGACACGATGGAAGCAGGCACGAAGCAGGTGCAGCACGGAGTGGAGCAAACGGCGCAGGCGGGAGAATCGCTACAGGAGATTATTCGCGCGGCGGAAAAAGTTGGGGACATGATTTCGCAGATCGCGACGGCGACGACAGAACAGTCGGCAACGACGACGGAGATCAGCACGAACGTGGAGCAAATTGCGAAGATCACCAAAGAATCATTGTCGGGGGCGCAGCAGTCGGCGCGGGCGTGCCAGGATCTCTCAGGACTGGCACTGGATCTGCAAAAGCTGGTCAGCCAATTCCGGCTGGGCGAGGGCAAGCACGGCGGCGCTGCTGGGACTCGTCCACAGGAAATGCGCGGCGGCCGGTTGCAGACGGGCGCTCACGCAGAGCTTGAGTTCGCCGGGCACGGCAGATTGGATGAATACGAAGTAAATGCGGCGGTCCAGTAAAGAGTTCGCGGCCGGCTAGAGCAGGAAAGAGGATGGGTGGGCTCTCTTGAGTCCGCCCATTTTGTTTGCGCGAGGAGCGAAATTGCTCAGGCTCAGCCGGTGCGGCGAGTATCGGAGAGAGCTTCGCTGAGCGCAGAGTCGAGGGCGCGGCCAAGATGGTTGGCACGGGTGGTGTACTCGCTCTCGATGCCTTCATACTTGCGCTTGAGCTCGTAGTAGTCGTCGGCCAGGTTGAGAGCGGCAAGGACGGCGACACGGAGCGAATCCACGGTGCTGGTGTGCTGGGTGACGGCCCGCATCTTGGCATCGACGAGCTCGGCCAGTCGCTGAATGTAAGCCGGGTCAGAGCCGCGCAGGTGGTAGCTCTCATCGTAAATCTCCACGCGAATACTGTCGTTTTCGTCGGCCACTGGAATCACACTTCCTTCGTAAATCTAAAAACAGCTAAGGGAAAATCGATTGCGGGTTGAAGTGCCTCTGGAGGCTGAGCGAAAGAGTTGGGCGGTGCTGGGGTCCTTCGCTGCGCTCAGGATGACACGCTTAGAAACAAGTGCAAAAACAAAAGCAAAAGCAAGAACAAGGGCAAAAACAAAAGCAAGGGCAAAAACAAACGCAAAGGCAAAAACAAACGCAAAGGCAAAAACAAAAGGATCAACTACCCCACGTTAGCCAAAAGAAGGCTAACATGGGGCACCCTGAAGGTCCTTGCCGGGCGCTTACTCCTGCTCCTGCTCGAGGATGGCGTCCACATCGCCCAGAAGCTTTTCGACGCGGGTGCGAACGTTGGCACGCTCCTGCTGCAGAGCCTGGAGTTGCTTGCGCACGGTCTCAGTCTGGGCGGTCTGGGCTTCGAGCATCTCGCGCATGGTGACCAGCTCCAACTCGGCAGCGGCCTTTTGCGCCCGGGCAGCCTTGAGCAGCTCGATGGTGCGGTAAATTTTTTCTTCCAGCGACTGGAAATCGCTGTCAGTGCCTTCAAAAGCGAGCTGGCCTTCAGCCATGGGAGCTATGAATCCTTTCGAAATCGTCGAAGCAAAAAAAGCTCGAACTTCCGGCAAGTATAACGCAGAAAACCAGCAAGACAGCAGCGGTGATTGTGGAGAAAGCGGCGACAGGAGTACGGGGAAAGGCAAAAGAAGCGCGGCGCGAAGGTAGGAGGCGTTGCTTCCCACCTTAGACTCGCAAGAAAGAGCACGGCGAAGGTGGAGGCACCCGGCTCAGCCATGAGTATCCGAAATGCGCTTTTTTGTTCGAGAAAACCAGCTGCTCTGATTGTTGCTACGCAAAAATGCGGGAACGCTGGCAGAGGTGAGGCTGAAATTAGCAAACGGGAGATTGGCAAGAAGTCGTGTACAACCCCTCCGGCTCCGGAAGTTCTAATATTATGCAGGCTAGCCAGAGACCAGAGAAGGCGACGACCATGAAACCGAAATTCGCGCTGCTGATATCGTTGACGCTTGCGCTGGCTGGATATGGGCTGGCGCAGGAACAGACAGGCAAGACGGGGACGACAACCGCAGACCAGACAAGTGCGGCTGGCAACAGCGGGTCGACCGCGAATACAACGGCAACGACTGATAAGACAGCTCCGACTGAAAAGCCGGCAGCGACTGGCAGCGGTGGCTCGACTCCCGATACGGCGGCTGCGCCAGATGCGACCGCTACAGGCGATAAGACGGCGACAGGCGATGCGCCTCCCGATACGACGGCCAAAAAAACTGATAAGGACGCGAAGAAGGAAGCAAAGGAAGAAAAGGGCGAGTTTGACTTTCCGCATGACGGAAAGACGGACGACGTGACCGCGATTGGAAACCGGAATGTTGGCTGCAGCAAGGGGCTGGGCAACTGGTATTCGCTGGAGAGCCAGGTGCGGCTGGGCAAGAGCTTTGCCATGCAGGTGGAGCAGAGCGCGAAGGTCATTAACGACCCGGTGGTAAGCGAGTACGTGAACCGGATTGCGCAGAATATTGTGCGCAACTCGGATGCGAAGGTTCCGTTTACGGTGAAGGTGCTGGACGACGATTCGGTGAACGCGTTTGCGTTGCCAGGCGGATACTTCTACGTGCAGAGCGGGCTGATATTGGCGGCGGACAGCGAGGCGGAGCTTGCGGGAGTGATGGCGCACGAGATTGCGCATGTGGCCGCCTGCCATGCGGCGCGTCAGCAAACACGCGGGAACCTGGCGCAGATTGCGTCGATCCCACTGATTTTTATGGGCGGCGGACTGGGATACGGACTCTACGAGGCGGCGGGGATTGGGGTGCCGCTGACGTTCATGAAGTTCCAACGGAACTTTGAGGCGCAGGCGGATTACCTGGGAGTGGAGTATTTGTATGCCAGCGGATATGACCCGCAGGCGTTCCCTCAGTTCTTTGAGAAGATACAGGCGCTGGAGAAGAAGAAGCCGGGATTTGTAGCCAAGGCGTTTGAGACGCATCCGCCGACACCGGCGAGGATGGAACACACGCAGCATGAGATTGCGACGATTCTGCCGTCGAAGCCGCAGTACGTGGAAGACACCTCGGAGTTCCAAGAGGTGAAGTCGCGGCTGGCGGCTCTGGAAAACCGGCGGAAGGTGGACCAGGGCAAGGACAAGAGCCCGAGCCTGCGTAGAGCTTCGAGCAGCGGAGGAGATAGCACCTCGGACGACTCGACGAAGAGCGCCGACGACCGGCCTACGCTGAAGCGGAGAGACGATCAGTAAAAGGGCGAGGTTTCAAAGAGCTCAAGGTTCATGAGCAAGCGCAGAGGTCAACTGATGAATGCGCCAATGACTGCTTCCTGATGTTTACTTCGCCTTCCAGCGCAATTCCATTCCGGCGATGAATCCGCGTCCGGGCATAGCCACTCCGGCGATCTCCTGATAGCTGGTATTGGTCAGATTGGTCAGTTGCAGGTACGGCTTCACGTACTGGAACTGCCTACCGACGGTCCACTCCACCAGCGGATATGCACCGATTCCATAGCGCTGCACGGCGGCGACGCGGAATCGTGAATCTTCTCCGCCGGGAAGACGGCTCCACCAGGTGGCCACACCTTCATTCGACGGAAAGTTGAAAACGTAGAGATACTGCACTCCGGTGAGGGTCGATCCGGCACCGTGGATTCCTGTGTAGCTGAGCTCGATTCGTTGCTGGCGCGGCAGTTGCCAGCGCAAGGAAAGCTCGGCTCCGGTGAAGTTCAGCTTCTGGATGTTCTGCGCCACGTAGGGTGTGCCGGGGTTGATGGCAACGGCGGCATCGGTGCGCGCGTAGTCGATGACATCCTGATCGCGGTGATGGAAGACGCCAGCGTCGGCAACAATACCGTGGCCGAGCGCAAGCTGGACTCCGCCCTCGTAGCTCCAGGAAGATTCTGGCTTGAGGTTGGGGTTGCCGAGGTGGATGGGATCGGCGTAGTACAGCTCGGTATAGTCAGGCAGGCGGAAGGCATGGGAGGCCGAGGCGCGCAGCTTTATGCGGCTGTTCAACCAATAGGCGCCGGAGATGGATGGACTGAAGACCTGACGTCCGGCGGTGTAGAGCTCCTCGCGGACTCCCGCGTTGAAGGAAAAGCGCTTCAGGGCGCGGGCATCGAAGCTGGCGTAGACACCGGCTTGATCCCTGGTGTGAACTCCAAGGTTTGAGCTGTCGATGTGCTCGCGCAATGCGTCGGCGCCGTAGTAGATGCGCATGGAGTCGCCGAACTTTTCGAACCTTCGCAGCGCGGCCTGGTAATCGACGTCGACGTGGTTGTTCTCGTAGGCCGACGGATCGAGGAGGGTGTAGATGTACACGTCAGTGTGACGGCGGTAGGCGAAGTCCGCGGTGGTCTGAGTTCCAATCGGCTGGGTCCACGCCGCCAGCCATCCCTTGTCGCGCTCCCAGCTTGGTATGGTGCTTGGGACTCCGTAGAATCCGGCGGCACCATAGGGACGGTCGCTGATTCCGAGCAGGACATCGCTGCGTCCGATGGGAGTGTTGATGCCGGTCTCTGAGGCAATGGCGAGGTTGCGGTAATTGCGGTCGGCGATGAAGCCGGTGGAAAGCTCACGCACAAACGTGAGCTCTTCGGTGAACTGCTTGCGGGCGAGCGAAAGCGCTCCGTTCTGCTGGTTGGTTCCCCAGTTGCCGACACCCGCGCCGAAGCGGATCTCGGAGGTTTGGGGCGGACGGGTGATGAAGTTGACGGCGCCGCCCATGGCGTCCGCGCCATAGAGCGTGGAGCCTGCTCCCTTTAGAACCTCAACCCGCTGTACGGACTCGAACGGAAAAGGAATGTCGAGATTGTTGTGGCCGGTTTGCGTGTCGTTCAAGCGCAGTCCATTCACAAGGATCAAGGTTTCCTCGAAGGTTGAGCCGCGGATGGAAAGATCGGCTGAGGTTCCGGGAGCCCGTTGCTGCACGTCGAGCGAAGAGTCCTGCTCAAGGGCGTCAACCCAGTTGCGGTACTCCGACGGAGACTGCTCGACCTCTACCACGCCCACGCTGCGGTCGGTCTCCTCCAAGGGCACCGCGCCATAGCTGCCGGTGACCACCACGGTTTCTTCGGCGCGCGGCAGCTTGGCTTTGGAGGCATCTTGAGAATTGGCATTGGGCGCAGATTGCGCCAGAGCTGCACAGCCTAAGACAAGGACAGCAAGAATACCCTTCATGGACACCTTCCCGTGGTTTGATGCGGGCGAAGCAATGGGCCGAGAGCAGGCGAGGAGAACGAAATCCCCAAGGCTGGCTGCGGCACCGGAGCTACGAACCTCAATGATTCTTGCAAGCGGTGCGGAGAGGCGCAATCATAGTTTCATATTGTCCTTGATAGTTCGATGGCTCAATTATGTACAATTGAAAGTATGCGCATCGATGCATTCCTGCAAGAGAGCCCGATGTTTGCCATCAACCGCGCGTCGCGCCGTTTTGACGCGGTTGCCGCGCACACCCTGGCCTCAGACGGCCTTGGTTTTCTGGAAGGTCTGGTGCTGGCGGCGATCTTCTTCGATGAACCGGAAACCACTAAGCCATCCCAGTTGGCAGAGACCTTTGGGACGACCCGGGGAAATGTGAGCCACTGCATCTCATCCCTGGAGGCAAAAGGATTTCTGTACCGAGTGATCGACCCTAGCGATGCGCGATCGTACCTGCTGGCGCTGAAACCGCAGGGAAAGAAGTGTGCTCTGCGGGTGATCCGCGCCTTTGATAAACTGCAGGCCGAGTTTGAGAAGGAGATCGGAAAGAGCGCACTGAGTGACGCTCTGAAGGCTATTCGCAAGCTTGAAGCGATGGTTTCGTGACGCGGCGGTGACTACTCCTTCACTGCAATGCCGAGAGTCTTCATCTTGCGGTAGAGATGGCTTCGTTCCAGACCGAGGGTTTCCGCTGTCCGGCTCACGTTGCCGTTGTTCTCATCGAGCTTCTTGAGAATGTAGTCGCGCTCGTAGGCGGCACGGGCCTGATGCAGAGTGGTGAAGTCTCCTAGAGAACGCCGCGTGCCGTCGCGATAGAGCACCGAAGGTAGATGCTTGCGTTCGAGCCGCTGCACGGTGGGATTCATGATGACGATGCGCTCGATTACGTTGCGCAGTTCGCGCACGTTTCCTGGCCACGAGTAGCGGGTGAGTATCTCCAGCGCCTCGTCGGCCATCTCCTTGGTGCGGCGACTGTACTGGCTGCTGAACTCGCGCAAAAAGTGGCGGGCCAGAACGGGGATGTCTTCCTTGCGTTCGCGTAGAGGAGGCACGACGAATGGAACGACGTTGAGACGGTAGAAGAGATCTTCGCGGAAGTTGCCACGCCCGATCTCCTCTTCCAAGTCCTTGTTGGTGGCGGCGATGACGCGGACATCCACCGTGACCGGCTCCTCCATGCCCACGGGAGCGAAGCGTCCCTCGTCGAGCGTGCGCAGTACCTTGGACTGAGTCTTCAAACTCATGTCGCCGACTTCGTCGAGAAAGAGCGTGCCGCCGTCAGCTTTGCGCAGCTTGCCTTCCTTTTCGGTGTCGGCTCCGGGGAACGCGCCTTTGCAGTAGCCGAAGAGCTCACTCTCAATCAAGTCTTCGGGAATGGCTGCGCAGTTGATTTCGACGAACATCTCGTCCTTGCGCAGGCTCTGGGCATGGATGGCGCGAGCCACCAGCTCCTTGCCGGTGCCGCTCTCGCCGTAGATGAGCACGCGGCCATTGCTGGGAGCCATTAACCCGATCTGCTGGCGCAGCGCCTTCATTGGAATGCTGTCTCCGACGATTTCAGCGTGCGAGACTTGCCGCTTCAGCTCCTGGTTTTGCGAGCGCAGGCGGCGCGCCTCGGCAGCGTTCTTCACCACGATCAAGGTCTTTTCCAGCGAAAGCGGCTTTTCCAGGAAGTCGTATGCGCCGAGTTTGGTGGCACGCACGGCGGTCTCGACCGTTCCATGTCCGGAGATCATCACCACTTCGGGACGGTCTTCGAGATTCTTTACCTGTTCCAGTACGGTCAAGCCGTCCATCTGCGGCAGCCAGACATCGAGCAGCACAACGTCGAAGTGCTGGTCGCGAAGGAGTGCAATTCCGCTCTCGCCATCGGCGGCGGAAGTGACGTGATAGCCCTCGTCTTCCAGAATGCCGCCTAGAGTTTCGCGAATACCCGGCTCGTCGTCCACCACCAGAATGTGGGTCATCTTCTGCCTTTCAGTGCCCTCAAACTTTTCTCGTCTCGGCGGATTCGGAATGGGTCCGCTCGCCTGAGGCTGCCACGGGCAGCTCGACCAGGAAGCGCGTGCCCACCGGATGATTTTCCTCGACGCGGACGGTGCCACCGTGTTCTTCGAGAATTCGCGCTACAATCGCCAGCCCTAGTCCGGTGCCGCGCGCTTTGGTGGAGAAGTAGGGCAGGAAGAGTTTTTCCTTGGTCTCCGCATTCACCCCCGCGCCGGTATCGCTGATCTCGATCTCTACGGTGTCGCGAGTCTCAAGCAAGACGGTGCTGATGCGAATCTCGCGCACGATGGAGTCTTTCAGGCTCTCTGCCGCATTGTCCACCAGGTTGGCGACAGCCCGTTTGATCGCTTCCGGATCGGCCATCACAGGGGGAAGGTCCGCGGCTAGATCCAGTTGCACATGCACCTCGGCCAAGCGTCCGTCGAAGAGCGCCACGGCGCTGCGGATGATCTGGTTGAGGTCTGCGGCATGGGGCTGCGAGGCCGGGAAGCGAGCCAGGGTTGAGAATTCATCCACCAGACGGCGCACGGTTTCGACGGCGCCACCGATAGTGTTGGCACAACTCTCGATGATGGTGCGCGACGAGCTGTCGCCGCGCACTCCGCGTTCGATGTGGCGCTTTATGCGCTCGGCCGCAAGGGCAATCGGGGTCAGCGGATTCTTGATCTCGTGTGCCACGCGACGCGCCACCTCGCGCCACGCCACCTGCTTCTGCGCTTTCAGCAACTCGCTGAGGTCCTCAAAGACAATCACGTATCCGAGGCGCCGGAGCTGTTGGGAGCCGATCATTGCAGCCACGGTGACGCCCACCTCCAGCGGTGTGCCGCCGCAGCAGGGGATTTCCATCTCGGTACTTGTGGTCCCCATGCGGTCGGCCTTGCGAGCCAGCCGCCAGATGTCGTCGGCTACCGAAGGCGCCTGATCGGAGGGGAAGAGGTCTGCAAGACGCAAGCCGGTTTGCGGGCCGGGCTGAGTCACGCCCTCGGGCTGGAACATGCGGATCAGCGCCGCGTTTACACGCGTTACCTGTCCTGCTCCATCGAGAGAAAGTACTCCTGAGGGAATGCTTTCCAGAATTGTTTCAAGATGCAGACGGCGCTCTTCCAGGTGCAGGTTGGCCTCCTGCAACTGGCCGCGATTACTCTCCAGCTCAGAAGCCATACTGTTAAAGGAGCCCACAAGCTGGCCGAGTTCGTCGCCCGCGCTGACTTCGACACGGTAATCGAGCTTGCCGGCGGAGATTGCCTGCGTGCCTTCGGCAAGGGCCGTTACTGGACGCGTCACAAGCTTGCTAAGGGCCAGTGCGGACCACATGGTGCCGAAGAGCACGAGCAGGGTGATCAGCAGCAAGGCCTGCATGTAGGTTTGCCGGATCAGCTTGTTGTTGCGCCGCAGATCCTGGTAGCGCTGCTCACTTTGCTCGAGTTGATTCAGGGCATCGCTGTATTTATCCGGCAGCGGCAGAGCTACCGCTATGTGCCCCCGTCCTGCGACGGCAGCCGTGGCCAGCATGTACTCGCGACTGTTCAGGGTGAACTGGCGCGGCTTGCTCTGCATTGCGCCAATATTTGGAACTTCGGTGTGCAGCACACTCCAGGGCAGCGGAGCTCCGAAGCTGGCTTCTACCTGTCCCTGATAGTAGGCCAGCGCAAAGCCACCCTGAAGGGTGATCTCGTGCTCGCGGAACTCCTCCAACAATGAGCTGAACTTGCCGGTCTGGTAGGACTTGATCGCCTCCGGCGAAGCGGCAATCGCACGCGCCTCAGCCAGCGCGTTCTGCCCCGCGTAGTTGCTGAGAAGGTCAGCCACTGCCGTGCTGCGCCCGTGTACTTCCTCAAACGGCTGCGAAAACCACTTGTCGATGGAGCGGTTCATCAGCCCATAGGCAAAAAGGAACATGGCGATGACCGGGCCGAAGGAAAGCACGAGCGCGCCCAAGACCATCTTGCTACGGAATCGGGAGCCAGCCGCGCCGGCCTGCCGCTCCAGATAGAGCTTCATCAGGGTGCGCAGCAGGACAAAGATCAAGGCCACAAGAGCCAAGAAGATGAGCGCCGAGACGGAGACGAAGACATAGGTTTGCAGCAATGAATCGGGCCGCAGAAACTTGAGGTTGAAGGCCGCCTGGGAGAAGATGATGAACACCAGGACGGCGATTCCAATACCCAAGACGAGCAGCTTGTTGCGTCGCGCGCGAATTGTGGCGGGCGTGTCCATTCAAGGCCATACCGATTCTAGTGCAGAATAGACACAAAAACTGCACGGATCGCAAGCTGCGGCGGCAGAAAACAAGAAAGTAGCACGAGTTCGTGAAGCTTGGCGTTAAGCGGTCGATGCATACCAAAGCGATCGAATACGCCTCCTTCCGAATGACTTCCGTGGTATCGCGTATAAGTATCTCGGTTTCGTCAGCCGTAACCAGCAGGTATCGGTGATCCTCGTCTAACTCTCTTGCCAAGTTCGTAGGCCGAGCTGGCTCAGCGGGGGAGCAAGCCAAGCGGCAGCAGTGGACGCAGAGGACAACTCTGGCAGCGGGGCGTGGCTTTTGCGCAGTAATGTTTGGCGGTCTGCACCAGGAGCGCATGGAATTCGTTGTAGCGCTGGGCTAACTCGGTGCGTTCCATGGCGGAGGCCGCGGAGGGTTCATGAGGTACGGGCGCTAGAGGCTCCGATGCCCGGTCGATTCGCCGTACTTTCGCTTTTGAGGGGTTTCGCGGCTGCGTGTGGGCATCTCCCGCCTCAGCCAGCGCTTTCTGGACGGCCAGCCGTATTTCTTCGTACCCGGTTTGGGCCTGAGTGATTCCATGGCGCTGGAGGATGCGCCGGGTGTAGGCGTCCACGACGAAGACCTCGCGGTTGGCGGCATAGAGGAGGATGGCATCCGCTGTTTCGGGACCGACTCCGGACAGTCCCAGGAGTTCTTCGCGGAGGGCCTCGACCGGACGGGCAAAGAGCGACTCCAGCGAGCCTCCGTAGTGAGCATCCAGGTGGGCGACAAAGCCCTTCAAGCGCGCCGCCTTCTGGCGAAAGTAGCCGGACGGACGAACCAGCCGCTCCAGTTCTTCCACCGCAATATTGCGGATTCCGGAGACCGAAAGCGCTCCGGCGGAGCGCAGATTGTCGATCGCCTGCTCCACATTGTTCCAAGCCGTGTTCTGGGTGAGATATGCCCCTACCACCACCTCAAACGCCGAGCCGGCAGGCCACCAGTTCTGCGGCCCCATTTCGGCGTGCAGAAGCTGGAAGATGCGCCGAAGCTTTCCGGCCTCTAGACTTAGAGTTTTTCCCCGCATTCCGGCAGTGTATCGGAAGTACCCCCTCCGCCGTTCCGATATTCATTACTCTCACGCTTCCACCCGATTGACAAGAAATGTCAAACTGCTACTCTGCAATTATTGCCCGCACGCTAAAGCAGTGGGTTGACCTGTGTCCCGGTGGTGAAAGGCCGGAGCACGCCAAGTGCGCGGGGGCCATGTTGTTGGGTGAATGCGAATTAAATCAACAAGGTGAGGCTAGCTTTGGCGACTCCATCGAAAGGTTCTCAAGTCGCGTCGTTCGATCCCGCAAGCTACGTAATCGACCCGAAGTTCGTCAAAACCATTTCGGTCGAGATCGCACGTAAGTACAAGGTGCTCCCGCTAGGGCGCGTTGGCTCGATGCTCCAAGTGGCCATGGTCGATCCCAGCAACTATCGTGCCCTGGACGAACTAAAGTTTATTACCGGCTCCAACATCGAGCCGCTGCGCGGAAACGAAGCCGCCATTATGGAGGCCATCGAGTACGCCTACAACATCCCCGAGGGGGACCCAACTGCCGGGAATAACGAGGACTTGAATTCGGTGCTGGCAGCCTTCGGCGATGACTCCGACCTCGAGGATGGGCAGGATGAGGAAGAAGAGGATGAGGCCTCACTGGCTGAGATGGAATCGGCCGCCGAAGAGGCGCCCATCATCAAGCTGGTCAACACGATCCTGAGGGAAGCCGTCCAGGCCCGCGCCAGTGACGTTCATCTGGAGCCTTACGAAAAGGAATACCGGGTTCGCCTCCGGGTGGACGGCATTCTGCAGGAGCTGATGAAACCGCCGATCAAGGCGCGGGACGCCATCATCTCCCGCATCAAGATTCTTGCCCGGCTGGATATCAGCGAGAAGCGCCTTCCGCAGGACGGCCGCATCATGATTGCGCTACGGATCAACGGCAAACGCCGCATGCTCGACTGGCGCGTGAGCACACTGCCTACGCTGTGGGGCGAAAAGATCGTCATGCGCTTGCTGGACAAAGATCAGCTGCGGCTTGACATGACCCAGCTCGGCTTTGAGCCCGAGTCGCTGGAGAAGTTCACGCGCGCCATTCTGAAGCCCTACGGGATGGTGCTTGTTACCGGGCCAACGGGCTCCGGCAAAACCAATACGCTCTACTCGGCCATCTCCCTGCTCAACAAGCCTGACACCAACATCATGACGGCCGAGGACCCGGTCGAGTTTCAATTGCACGGCGTCAACCAAGTCCAGATGAAGGAGCAGATCGGCCTCAACTTTGCCGCTGCCCTGCGTTCGTTTCTCCGCCAAGATCCCAATATCATTCTGGTTGGCGAGATCCGTGACTTTGAGACCGCCGAAATTGCGATCAAGGCTGCACTCACGGGCCACCTCGTGCTCAGCACTCTGCACACCAACGGCGCTCCGGAGACCGTATCACGCCTGATGAACATGGGCATTGAGCCGTTTCTGGTGGCCACCTCCATCCACATGATCGTGGCCCAACGCCTGATCCGGCGCATCTGCACCAGTTGCATTGAGCAGGTGGAAGTTCCTAACCAAGTGCTGCTGAAGGCCGGATTCACGCAACAGGAGGCGCGCGACGTCAAGGTGATGAAGGGCCGCGGCTGCGAGCGCTGCAACGGCACAGGATACAAAGGACGAACCGCGTTGTACGAAGTGATGGAAGTGGATGACACACTGCGCGAACTGATCCTGATCGGTGCGTCGTCGCTGGAGTTGAAGAGGAAGGCGATTGAGAATGGCATGATGACTCTTCGACGCAGCGGACTTTGCAAGATCAAGCTTGGCCAGACGACGCTGGACGAAGTTCTGCGCGAGACTGTCGGCTAGGCCGCTTTCCGCGGCAGTTCCCCAGTGCATCGGCAAGGACTCAAGAAGGAGATGGAATGGCGGTAACACTCAGCGACCTTTTGAAGAAACTGCTCGAACTGAGCGGCAGCGATCTTCATATCACCACCAATTCGCCGCCACAGGTCCGTGTCCACGGCCATTTGCAGCCGCTGGATATGCCCCCTCTGGGACCAGCAGACACCAAGCAGTTGGCGTACTCGGTGATGACCGACGCGCAGAAGCATCGCTTTGAGGAGGACTTCGAGCTCGATTTCTCTTTCGGACTCAAGGGACTGGCACGCTTTCGCGCCAACATCTTCAATCAGCGTGGAGCTGTCGCTGCCGTCTTCCGCGTGATTCCGTTTGAGATTAAGAGCTTTGCCCAGCTGAATCTTCCTGCCGTGGTCGCCAAACTCTGCGACCGTCCGCGCGGATTGATCCTGGTCACCGGCCCCACCGGCTCAGGCAAGTCCACGACCCTGGCCGCGATGCTCGACAAGATCAACAACGAGCGTCACGAACACATCATCACTATCGAAGACCCGATTGAGTTCGTGCATCCCCACAAGAACTGCCTGGTCAACCAGCGTGAGATTCACCAGGACACCAAAAGCTTTAGCGGCGCGCTGCGTGCCGCGCTCCGCGAAGACCCCGACGTTGTGCTGATCGGCGAAATGCGCGATCTGGAAACCATCGAATCCGCGCTACGCATTGCCGAAACCGGCCACCTTACGTTCGGAACTCTGCACACCAACTCGGCCTCGTCCACGATTAATCGCGTCATCGACGTCTTCCCCGCCCACCAGCAGCCCCAGATCCGCGCGCAACTGTCGCTGGTGCTGGAGGGCGTGCTGTGCCAGGCTTTGCTGCCCAAAGCCGGTGGACAGGGCCGCGCCATGGCGATGGAAGTACTGGTCCCCAATCCGGCCATTCGCAACCTTATCCGCGAGGACAAGATTCACCAGATCTACTCCTCCATGCAGTCTGGCCAGGACAAGTATGGGATGCAGACTTTCAACCAGTCCTTGATGAACTTATACTTGCAGAAGTCGATTACGATTGAGACAGCATTGTTGCGCTCCTCCAACCCTGATGAACTTCAGGAAATGATTAACCGCGCGCTGGCCAACACCCGGTCTTCGGCCGGTGCGGCGGCACGCAAGTAACTTTTAGTGAGAGCAACCAGAGGTCAAAATGCCGGTCTTCACATACAGTGGGAACAACGCAGCAGGGGAAAAAGTTTCAGGCGAGCGAACGGCTGATAATAAGCAGGTGCTCCGGGCTACCCTCGCGCGCGAACGCATTTCGGCAAATGTTATCAAGGAAAAAGGCACAGGACGCCTGAACTTCAATCTTCAGTTTGGCGGCAGCGTCAAGGCGAAGGAGTCGGCCATCTTCTTCCGCCAGTTCTCGGTGATGATCGATGCCGGACTTCCCCTGGTGCAGTGCCTTGAGATCCTGGGCAACAATCAGGAGAACGCGTTTTTCAAGAAGGCCATCCTCGGCGTCCGGACCTCAGTCGAGGGCGGATCAACTCTGGCCAATGCCCTGCGCGCCTATCCCAAGATCTTCGACGACCTCACGACCAACATGATCGAGGCTGGAGAAACCGGCGGTATTCTCGACACCATTCTGCAACGGATCTCCGCCTACGTTGAAAAGGCGGTGAAGATGAGAGCCGCGATCAAGTCCGCCCTTGTCTATCCGGTCTCCGTCATTGCAATTGCCATCCTGGTAGTGGGAGCGCTGCTCAAGTTTGTGGTGCCGATTTTCGCTAACCTCTTCGTCGGCCTTGGCGTGACCTTGCCGATGTCTACTCAGTTCGTCATCAACCTCTCGGATTTCGTCAGCAAGTTCTGGTGGCTCATCCTGCTCTCAGTCGGGATGCTCGTAGTGGCCATCAAGTACATCCGAAAATCGCCGCAGGGCATGTACTACACCGACAAGCTGTTGCTCAATCTGCCCGTCTTCGGTCCGGTTCTGCGCAAGATTGCGGTTGCCCGCTTCACGCGCACCCTGGGTACGCTGATCTCTTCCGGCGTCCCGATTCTCGACGGACTCTCGATCACCGCGCGCACGGCCGGCAATGCCGTCCTCGAACGCGCCCTGATGCAGGTTCGCAAATCGATTGAGGAAGGCCGTACGATTGTCGATCCGCTGCGTGAGAGCGGCGTGTTTCCCTCGATGGTCACCCAGATGATCGGCGTCGGCGAAGCCACTGGCGCGATGGACAACATGCTCCAGAAGATCGCCGACTTCTACGAGGATGAAGTCGATGCTGCAACCAAAGACATGCTGGCGCTGATGGAACCAATGCTGATCAGCTTTCTTGGCGTCGCCGTGGGCGGAATTGTCATCTCGCTCTACATGCCCTTGTTCTCCATGATTTCCAAGCTCGCGGGCTAGGAAGGGAAGCAGGTATGGCTGCGGGAATCAACGAGCGGGTCTGGTTGGAGTGGCTGGTTAAGGTCCGCGTCATTATCATCACCATCTTGTTCGCCATCGAGATGGCGATCACCACGCTTACCACCACGCGTGTGAGCCAGCGGCTCTTCGTCTTCGTCATCCTGGCCTGGTACGCCTTCGCGGCCCTGCACCTGTATCGCGTGACCTATCGCAAGAGCGCGTGGCAATTGCAATCGAAGCTGCAGGTTGTGATTGATTTGTGTTTTGCCACCGCAATCATTTACGTGACCGGCGGCATCGACACCTCATTCGTATTCCTATATCCGATCATCATTATTGTCGCCAGTACCTTGCTGTCAGAGACATGGGCCTATCTTACCGCGGGTATGGCTTTCATCCTCTTCGGCGCAACCCTTGAGCTCTCTTACTTCGATCTGATTCACTCCTATTCGGTCACGCGGCCCGACCTTAAATCGCTGCAGGCCGTGATCTTCATCAACCTATTTGCCTACGCCTCCATTGCATACCTGGCCAATAAACTGGTGAGCCGCATTCGCTTGGCCGACGTTGCCCTGAAGGACAAAAGCTATGAGTTGGAGAACCTGCAGGTCCTGCACGAGATCATTGTGCACTCCATCTCCAGCGGGTTGATCACTACCGATCTGAACGGCGCCATCAAGCTGATCAATCCCGCCGCCCAGAACCTGCTTGGCGGCAGCCAGGAGAATTTTGAAGGGCTCAATGTGCAGCAGCTCTTCATTGACCGGCTCCCGGCACCCAGCATGCCGCGCAATGAGGTGCGGTCGCGCACCCCGAGCGGCGTGGAAAAGTTTTTCGGCATCGGCTGCAGCTTGCTCCAGGGAACCGGGAACGCAACCATCGGCTACATCTACACCTTTACCGACCTCACGGATATTCGCCGCCTCGAACATCAGCTCAGTTTGCGGGACAGGCTTGCCGCCGTTGGGCGCCTTGCCTCGGGCATTGCCCATGAGATTCGCAATCCCCTGTCGTCTATCGCAGGCTCGGTCAAGATGCTCTCCGGCATTGCCAATCTTACGGACGATCAGCGTGCGCTTTTCGATATCGTTACGCGGGAGTCCGAGCGCCTCAATTCGATCATCTCGGATTTCCTTACCTACTCGCGCGACCGCCAGTTCCAAGGTGCAAGGGTCGATCTCTGCCAGCTTCTTTCCGACACGCTCACGTTGCTGGAAAACCGGCAGGCCGGTATAGAAATCGAGCGCAGCTTTTCCCATCCGGCGGCCATTGTTGAGGGAGACGGCGACAAGCTCAAGCAGGTCTTCTGGAACCTGTGCAGCAATGCGACGCGCGCCATGCCCAACGGCGGAACGCTCACCGTGTTGCTCGATCAGCATGAGAGCGATTGGCGCATTCGCTTCCGGGACACCGGAACAGGGATCTCGCCGCAACTCATTGAAAAACTCTTCGAGCCGTTCCAGTCCGGCTTTGAGGGCGGCACCGGCCTCGGCCTCGCCATTGTCTACCGCATTATGCAGGCGCATGAGGCACACATCTCCGTCCGCTCCGAGCCGGGACACGGAACGGAATTCACCTTGCTCTTCCGCCAAGCAGCGCCAGCCAATGCTGCCGCCGAATCCGCGCCGGAAGTTGCCATCGCCCACGGTCAAAGCCGCGGCGGGAAAGTCAGGTAATCATGGGATACATCCTGGTCTGCGACGATGAACGTTCTATCTGCCAGATGCTGCAGATCGCATTCCAGAACCAGGGACACCGGGTGGAGACAGTGACCTCCGGCGAGGAGGCCTGCCGCAAAATTGACGCCACTCTCTACGACGTGGTGGTCACGGACGTGCGCATGCCAAGGGTCTCCGGCATGGAGGTGCTACAGCACTCGCGGCGGGTCTCACCTGACACCATGGTGATCGTCATCACCGCCGTCGATGACAGCGAGATTCCGATTGAGGCGCTCAACACCGGTGCGTTCTATTACATTCGCAAGGGGCCTAAGCTGCTCGATGACCTGCTGAGCGCGGTCGCCCTGGCACTGGACGGAACCCACCTCCGGCAGCAGAATGCCGCGCTGAAGCGTGACGCTGCGCAGCACAACTCGCTCGATAACATCATCGGCGAGAGCGAACCCATGCGCCGCCTGAAGCAAACGATCCGCACCATCGCCACCACGAACAGCACGGTCATCGTCAGCGGCGAGAGCGGCACGGGAAAGGAACTGGTGGCGAGAGCGATCCACACGTGCTCGCCACGCTCCAGCGAGCCATTCGTCAGCGTCAACTGCGGCGCATTTCCTGAGACGCTGCTGGAGAGCGAACTCTTCGGCTACGTCAAGGGATCGTTCACGGGAGCTACCAGCAACAAGCGCGGACTCTTCGAGCTCTCCGGCGGCGGCACCATCTTTCTCGACGAAATTGGCGAAACCACGCTGGCCATGCAGGTGAAATTGCTGCGCGTTTTGCAGGAGCGGTGCATTCGCCCAGTTGGCGGCGGGCAGGAAACTCCGGTCGATGTTCGCGTGATCGCCGCCACCAACAAGAACCTGCTGCAGCAGGTGCAGGAAGGCCAGTTCCGCGAAGATCTTTACTACCGCCTGAGCGTTATTCCGGTTGAAGTTCCGCCGCTGCGCGACCGTGGGGATGATGTGATTCTGCTGGCCAACCACTTCCTTAAGAAATATGCCGTGCAGATGAGCAAGAACGTCGTACGGCTGGCACCGGAGAGTTTGGAAATCATGAAGGGCTATGACTGGCCCGGCAACGTCCGCGTGCTGGAAAACACCATTGAGCGCGCGGTCGCCATGTCCTTGTCAACCGAAGAAGAGCTACGCGTGGAGCTGCCGAACTCGGGCACCAGCGCATTGCCTGCCCCGTCGGCCGGTGCAGGAGCCCTCGGCGTGGTTCTCCCAGCCGACGGCATCGACCTTGAGCGCTACATCGCCGACATCGAGAAGAGTCTGTTGCAATCGGCTCTGCGACGCTCGAACGGGGTCCAGGTCCGCGCCGCCGAACTTCTCCGGCTCACCTATCGCAGCTTTCGCCACATGATGAAAAAGTACGACCTCTCGTGATGGGAGCGAGACGCATAGTTCTTCTATACTGATTCCATGTGGTACATTGTGCGGTTTCTCTGGAACGCAACTCGCGGGCATCGCCTGGCTCCGTGGCGCAGCCCCTACATCAAGTGGCGTCTGGAGACCTACACCGGCCTCAAGATGGAAAAGATCGGCCTGCTGCAGGTCTTCGAAATCATGTGGCATGAGTACCGCCAGATCATCCGCTTCCTGCTGTGGACGGCCAAAATGGACAACTACGCCAGGGTCAAGCCACACAATCCTTCCTCTACCCAGGATTGGGGTTAGCGCTTCCAGTCTAGAACTCCACTAACACTTCTACGCCTCGGCCCGCTTTTGCCACGTGTGCAGCAGCGGCGCGGTTGCATGCGATTTCCAACAGGCCCATGCTGTTGAGCACGCCGAAGAGCTCTCCTGGCTTGCCTTCGGCATACGTGTTGCGAATCCCGGCAACGGCCGCTGCGCCAATGGTGATCTTCACTTTCGCATCCGCGGCAAAGACTGCGGGCGCATTCTCCGGAGAGAGGTTCGTGATCAGGTTGCCGAACTTGTCCACCTTCAGCACCACACCTTTTAATGTGCGCTCGGCGGGTGCCTTCGGCTTCGGCAATTGGAAACGAACGTAGTCGGTAATTTCGTCGCCGAACTTTTCCGCCTCCACGCCTTTGCTCAGCCAGCCTGCGCATGGAGCGAAGATATCGCGTCCGTGGAAGGTGTTGCTGACCGGATGCAGGAAGTAGTGCTCGGCGGTGATATGCCGCACGGAAACCCGCTCCTCCTGCGCCATCACCAGTGAGAGCACGCCGTTGTCAGGGGCGATGAAATAGTGGCGGGTAGTCGCCACCAGCAGCGGCCGCCGCGCCGAACCCACTCCAGGATCGACCACCACGAGGTGAATCGAATCTGCCGGAAAATAACGATAGGCTTGGGCAATGGTCAGCGCCCCGTCCAGCACATCGAACGAGCTTACTGCGTTGCACAGATCCACGACCTTGGCCGCCGGGTTCACGTCCAGAATGACGCCCCGCATGGTTCCCACAAAATGATCCGCGCCGCCGAAATCGGTTGTAAGTGTGACGATGTTGGTCGCCGCCAAGTCAGCCTCCTTGAGGGTCCCGCTCGTTGGAAACGAAGTTCAACTCGCAATTCTTTCACAAAATACGGTGGTAAAACTAAGCTGCAAGAGGTACCTTCGGTCCTGCTACCTGTGAACGCGCAACGGAACGAGCGCGGCACTGCTCTTGGAGGCTTGCGATGCAACTATGCCGATTGGCTCGCCGAGTTGATTCCGTACGATGGTTTCTTCTATTCGCGCTGCTGGCAATTGTTTGTCATACGCAAATGGCTTCCGCAGAGACCAAGGTAATCACCGACGCGGACAAGGGCGGAGAGGTTCGTCTGAAGGCCGGGGACAAGATCGAACTCCGCCTGAAATCGAATCCCTCGACGGGATACATGTGGTACGTGCGACCAAACTCTACCCCGGTGCTGAAGCTGGTTCGCCAGTCGCAGACCGAGACGACGGAGCCGGGGGTGGGAAGGCCGGTCGTCCAGGTCTTCAACTTTGAACCGAGGCGCAGCGGCGATGGGGCTATCCGACTGCACTACGTGCGCTCCTGGGAGAAGCCCACGCCGGATGAAGAGCGTTCGAAATTCATGTATTGGTTGAGTAAGGACGCTTTGAACCGGCGGTTGAAACAAACTTGAAAGTTCGAGAGCCGGTGCTCTCTTTGGAATCCACTCTTCTCCCCCTGCTAGAATCCATTTCTACGAGTTCTTCTGAGGGAGCGAGCGTCTTTGTTCACCTTCGTGCTGATGCGGATCATCGTTGTGATCCTGCTGGTGGCGGCCAACGCCTTCTTTGCTGCGGGCGAGTATGCACTGGTCAGCATTCGAGACACGCGCCTGCAACAGCTGATTGAAGAAGGACGAATTGGCGCGCGCACCATCCGCAAGCTCCACAATAAGCTCGACGAAGTTCTCAACGGCATACAGATCGGCGTCACCATGGCCAGCCTGGCTCTCGGCTGGATCGGCGAAGAGTCGCTGGCGCGCCTGCTTGAAGTGCCGCTCGCCAGGCTACCTCATGCTGCGCTTTTCGCCCACGCGCTGGCGACCATCTTTGCCTTCACCGCGATCACTTACTTGCACGTCATTCTCGGCGAAGTCGTTCCCAAGTCGATTGCCTTGCAGAAGGCCGAGCAGGTTGCGCTGGCCGTGGCCGGACCGCTGGATGTCTTCATCACCGTCTTCTCGCCGGTTACCCGCACCATGGCTGCCTCTTCGCGCTGGGTGCTGCGCTCCTTTGGCTGGAACAAAATTCGCGAGGGTGGCGTGCACACTCCCGAGGAGCTGAAGCTGAGCGTTACGGCCTCTCATCGCTACGGGCTGATTAGCGGCTTGCAGCAGGAGTTGCTGCACCGCGCGCTGGATCTGGAAGCCATCACCGTCCGTGAGATCATGGTTCCGCGGCCCGATATCTTTTCCCTTCCCGGCGACATGCCGCTGGAAGAGGCTGCGGCCCGGGTCATTGAGGAGCAGCACTCGCGCGTCCCTGTCTATGATCCTGCGCGCGGTCCTGAAGCCATCATTGGCGTGCTCTACTCCAAGGACCTGATGCGCTGGATGCAACTGCGCTTGCAGCGTCTGCACTCTTCTGATTCCGTGCGTCCGCAGCCGGCACTGGCGGTCCGCCACATCATGCGCGAGGTCCTGGTCGTTCCGGAAACCAAGCCGCTCCCCGATCTTCTTGACGAATTCAAAAACCGGCGCCGCCATCTCGCCATCGTCGTCGATGAGTTTGGTTCCACCGCCGGAGTGGTCAGCGTCGAGGACGTACTGGAGCAACTGGTCGGCGAGATTGAAGATGAGTTCGACGTGGTGCCCCGCGCCAACCTCGGCAATCCCGCTTCGCTGATCCTCGACGCAGCGCTCAACATCCGTGATCTTGAATCGCAGTATAGCCTCTACCTGCCGCGCGACGAAGGCTTTGAAACCCTCGCCGGGTTTGTGGTCGCAAAGTTGCAGCGCATTCCCAAGGCGGGCGATTCGTTCCTCTATCAGCAACGCCGCTTCACCGTGGTTGAAATGGAAGGCCGCCGCGTCGGAGTCGTCAGGGTCGATCTCTTCCCTGCTTCGGCTGCCTCGAATTCCACAGCCTCGAATAACGCCTCGAACCGCAGCGGAAAGCAACAGTCATGATCCGCTATGTGTTCACCCGCCTTGCCTACATGCTGCCGGTGGTGTGGCTGGTGGTCAGTGTCGTCTTTCTGCTCATTCACCTCGTCCCCGGAGACCCGATCCAGGCCATGCTTGGTGAAGGCGCCGCGGGAGCCGATATCCAAGCGGCGCGACACGCCTACGGCCTTGACCGGCCACTTCCCGAGCAGTATGTCCACTACTGGAGCGGAGTGTTGCATGGGGATCTCGGCCGTTCGGTGCGCCTCGACAAGCCGGTCAAGTCGCTGGTCGCGGAAGCTTATCCCGCAACCCTCGCGCTCACGATCTCCGCGCTGCTGGTCGCGGTACTGCTTTCGATTCCGGCAGGAGTCCGCTCGGCGACACACCGCAATCGGTGGGACGACCGCGCCCTCAGCTTCTTCAGTCTGCTCGGACTTTCGTTTCCAAACTTTGCCCTCGGACCGATCCTCATTTTGCTTTTCGCGATTCGCCTGGACTGGCTGCCTGTCTCCGGTGCGACAAGTTGGAGTGGCATTATTCTTCCTGCCGCAACCATGGGCGCGTCTCTGGCGGCGATTCTGACGCGTATGGTACGCACCAGCATGTTGGAGGAGCTGGGCCAGGATTACGTTCGCACCGCGCGCGCCAAAGGACTGAGCGAGCGGACGGTCGTCTATCGCCATGCGCTTCGCAATGCCCTCATTCCGGTGGTCACCGTGCTTGGACTCCAGTTTGGAGCGCTGCTCGCCGGCGCAATCGTCACTGAGACCATCTTTGCGTGGCCTGGCATCGGACGCCTGACGATCAGCGCCATCAGCAATCGCGACTACTCACTCGTCCAGGGATGCCTGCTCTGCATCGGCCTCACCTATGTCGCCGTCAACTTTCTGACCGACCTCATCTACTCCGCGCTGAACCCGAGGATTCGCCAGTGAACACGCCCGTGGAAGCGCAAAGGAGCCCGGCCTTTTCTAAACTCGCGCGCGCACTCCGCCGCAATCCGCTTGCGCTGGTCGGCTCCGCGCTGATTCTGATCTTCGTACTCTGCGCCATCTTTGGCCCGGTCATCGCACCGCGCGATCCCGCGTTCATCGATCTCTCAGTACGCCTGCAGCCGCCATCTGCGCATCATCTGTTCGGAACCGACGAGCTGGGGCGCGACATCTTTTCGCGCATCCTCTACGGCGCACGCATCGCGCTGATCGTTGGTTGTTCGGTCGTCGCCGGATCGCTTCTGCTGGGCACCATCGTTGGCTCGCTCGCCGGATATTACGGAGGACGGCTCGACCGCTTCATCAACGTCATCGTGATGAATGCGTTTCTTTCCTTCCCGGGAATTTTGTTGGCTATCGCCTTTGTGGCATTTCTCGGCCCCGGCCTATGGAATCTGATTCTCGCGCTGGTGATTGGCGGATGGGTTGGCTATGCCCGGCTGGTGCGTGCCCAGGTTCTGGCCGCCCGCGAGCGCGAGTATGTGGAAGCAGCCCGCGCCCTGGGAGCTACGGACTGGCGCATTCTTACCCGCCACATTCTGCCCAACATCATGCAGCCGGTGATCGTGCAGGCCGCTATCGGAATGGCCGGGGCCATTCTTGCCGAAGGCACGATGAGCTTCCTCGGCCTGGGCGTTCCTCCGCCGGTGCCAAGCTGGGGAGCCATGCTGAACGATGGGCGCTCGCATCTGTTCGACTCGCCGCACGTCATTCTCTTCCCTGCCGCAGCCGTCATGCTGGCTGTGCTGGCCTTCAACTTCGTCGGCGACGCGATGCGCGACTTCCTCGATCCCCGCTCGCGGATTGAAGCAGGGCTGTAGGGGCGAGATAAGGGCGACAGCGAGTCTCTAGCTGACAGCATTGCGGTAAATCCCACATTCGCCAAAAGAAGGCGGATGTGGGCCACCTGGTTCCTGCTCCTTATTGTTTTTTATCCGAGAGGCGCGTGTTGAGAGATTGGAGCTGCTTGCGCCAGTCGATGGCTTCATCGACATCGCGGACGTTGTCGCGCCAGCCTTCGCGCACCTTTACAAAGAGTTCGAGGAAAACCTTGACGCCGAGGATGCGTTCGATCTGCTGGCGGGCGCGGGTGCCGATGTGTTTGAGCATGGCTCCCTGCTTGCCGATGACGATGGCTTTCTGGCCTTCGCGCTCAACGAAGATGACGGCGGAGATTCTTGAGAGTTTCTTGCCTTCCTCAAATTTCTCGATGAGCACGCCGCTGGCGTAGGGGACTTCCTGCGCGGTGTTGATGAGGATCTGCTCGCGAATGAGTTCGGCGACGATGAAGCGCTCAGGCTGGTCGGTGATCTGGTCCTCGGGAAAATACTTGGGGCCTTCGGGCAGGGCGCTGACAACGGCGGTGAGCAGCTCCTCTTTGCCAAGCTCTTTTTCGGCGGAGATGGGGATGATCTGCGCGAAGTCGAAGCGCTGCGACCAGGACTCGATGGCGGGCAAGAGTTTGGTTTTCTCGAAGAGATCGATCTTGTTCAGCAGCAGAAAGGTTTTGACCTTGGCGCGCTTGACGATATCGAGCACGAACTCGTCGCCGGTGCCGAACTTCTGGGTGACGTCGACGATGAGCAGGATGAGGTCGCAGCCTTCGAGCGAATCATAGACCTCCTGCATCATGCGCTTGTTGAGCTGGTCCTCCGGCTTGTGTACGCCGGGGGTATCGACAAAGACGACCTGTCCGGCGGGACGCTTTGCCTTGCGCTTGACGTTGACGATGCCGTTGATGCGGCTGCGCGTGGTTTGCGCCTTATGGGTGACGATGGCGAGTTTTTCGCCGACGAGCGAATTGAGAAGCGTTGATTTGCCTGCGTTGGGACGGCCGATGATGGTTACGAATCCTGAATGCACTCTTTGATGCTATTCCATCGCGCCATTCTTGGGAATGGAGTTGGGCTGTTTGGTGAGAACGCGGAGCTTTTCCACACGGCGGGCGGTGGATTCCAGCACCTCGAAGCGCAGGTCGCCCTCCTGCACAACTTCGCCAGGAAGGGGGATGTGTCCGGCAATTTCGGTGACGAGGCCGCCGACTGTGGTGGCGTGCCAATCCTCGGAGAAACGCAGGCCGAAGAGCTCTTCGAGACGATCTGCTTCCAGGGTTCCGAGAACGATGTAGCTGTTGTCGCTCTCGCGAATGGCTTCGTTGCGCTGCTCACCTTCATTGCTGAGTTCGCCAACAATTTCCTCGATGAGGTCTTCGACGGTGACCAGGCCGGCGACTCCGCCGTATTCGTCAATGGCAATGGCCATGCGGCGATTTTCGCGCTGCATTTCATTGAGCAGCTCGTTGGCGCGCTTGGTCTCAGGAACGAAATAAACATCGGACTTCATCAGACTGCTGGCGACGCGGCGAGCAGCGTCGGTGTCTGCCACCTGGAGAAGATCGCGCGCCGAGACGATGCCGACGATGTGGTCGAGGTCTCCACGATAGACAGGAACCCGCGAATAGGGATGCTGCGAGAGCAGGTGGGTGAGCTGCTCGACCGTAGTGTCTGCGGGAACGGCGACGATGGCGGGGCGCGGAGTCATTACATCGCGCACGGTTTTGTCGCCGAACTCGACGACGGAGTGGATGAGCTCGCGATCGCTCTCCTCGAGAATACCCTCATCCTGACCGGCTTCGATGAGCGCATCGACGGCTTCGGAGGGATGCTCGGGCTCTTCGTCGGTTTTTTCAGGACGGGTGAGCGAGACGACGGACTGGAGGAATCCGAGGACGAGAGTGAGCGGAAACACGGCGCAGATCATCAGGCGCAACAGCAGGGTGAAGCGGATGAGCCAGCCTCCGCGAGTGCGCGAGAAGAGCAGGTGAGGCAAGAAGCGGTCGAAGATGAGAATGGCGATGATGGCGAAAAAGACTGCCTCTGCGGCATCTTCGGCCGTCCAGCCAGGTTGGGCGAAGACCGAGTAGGCGAGAAGAAAGCAGATGGCGGCGGTGAGAAGCCGCTCCAGCAGAGCGAAGGAGAGTGCAGCTCGCTGGGAATTGAAGCCGAGACGCGGCTCAATCTGGTGCTCGAAGAGCTCGATATTCTCCTGGAACTCGCGGGAGAGGAACTTCCCGCTCTCGGTGTATAGGCGCGAGACATAGGCGCTGACCACGAGCAGAACGATGAGCACCAGAAAGGCAACAGTGAGGGCCATCAGGATCGCCTCCCATTGCGGGGGCCTGCTGTGTGTTCAACGGTGCGTTCGATGAGACCGGCGGGAAGACGGAGTTCGGTGCGGAGCTTCTGTTCGAGGCGGCTCATCTGGCCGCGATCACTTTCGTGGTCGTGTCCGGCGAGGTGCAACATGCCATGGAGAATGAGTACCTTCACTTCGGTGAGCAGGTCATGGCCAATCTCAACGGCCTGAAGGCGTGCGGTCTGGATTGAGATGGCGATGTCGCCGCCTAGCGCCTGCGACCGGAGCGGCATCGTTTGCCGCGTACCCTTCTGCGAAGCGGGCTCTGCAGCGGGAAAGGAAAGCACGTCGGTGGGTTTGTCCTGGCGGCGGAACTGCAGATTTAGGCGCTGGAGCTCGGCGTCGCCGGTGAGCAGGATGTTGACCTCGCCGGATAGCCCGGCGGCACGCTGCGCCTTGTTGGCAAAACGCGCGAGGGCCAAGCGGCTGAGCTCTTTCGTTTTTCGTCGTTCTACAATCACTGGTCTCAATTCCGGGCAAGCCGGGCTACTACGGGAAAAGAAAAGGGGAGAGCACAAATGGCTCTCCCTTCTATTGTACCGAATACGCTACTGCTGGACGGCTGCGCTCTCCTTCGGCTTCTCGGCGATGGACCCTAGACCGTTCCGGCCAGCATCAGCCTCCAGTTGCAAGGTGAGCTGGCGGTCGTCACGGGCACGAAAATCCTCGTAAGCACGGATGATGCGCTGCACCAGATGATGGCGCACCACATCGGTTTCATTGAACATCTGGAAACGAATGCCCTCGACGCCCTGCAGGACGTTCATGGCCTCGATGAGGCCGCTACGGCTGGGGTTGGGCAAATCTATCTGGGTGATGTCGCCGGTGATGACCGCCTTGGAGTTAAATCCCAGGCGGGTGACGAACATCTTCATCTGCTCGCTGGTGGTGTTCTGGGCTTCATCGAGTATGACGAAAGAATCGTTGAGGGTTCGCCCACGCATGAAGGCGATGGGAGCGATCTCGATCACATTCTTTTCGAGGAAGCGATCCACTTTCTCCGGTTCAAGCAGGTCGTAGAGAGCGTCGTAGAGCGGACGCAGGTATGGATCGACTTTCTCCTGCAGGGTTCCAGGAAGGAAGCCGAGACGCTCGCCAGCCTCGACCGCGGGACGGGCAAGAATGATGCGAGCCACCTTTTTGGAGACCAGCGCGGAGATGGCCATGGCAACGGCAAGATAGGTTTTGCCGGTTCCGGCAGGGCCGATGCCGAAGACCATGTCACTCTGTTCGATGGCTTCCAGATACTGACGCTGGTTGACGCTCTTGGGCTGCACCTGGCGCTTGTTGCCCACCGAGCGCTGCTTACCAGCCTCGGCAAGCTGGCGCAAGGTAACCGACGGATCGGCGACCAGGACCCGCAACATGCTGGTGAGTTCGCCGTTGAAGACCTGCTGGCCATGCGCTCGCAGGTAGTCGAAATCACTGAAGACCTGCTCGACACGGGCGACATCCTCGGGCGAGCCATCGATTTGGACAGCGTTGGGCTTGAGATCGACGGTGACATTGAGCCCGTCCTCAAGCAGATGAAGGTTCTCGTCGCGCGTACCGAACAGGGTTTCGAGATTGGGACGAAGTTCGACATTTTTCTTCATCGAGTGTTTAGATTCACCTCTGGCGCGGCCTGCGCCGATGAACTGTGCTGAAACGATGGAAGAGTCTGAGCCTGGAGGGCGGAGGCACGAGAGTGCGGAAACAGCTGAGAGAGATGCTTCTGAATGGAAGCAAATACCATTGGGCAGGAGCGTATCGTGTTCGCCGCCGCGAGTCAACAAAAGAAGCGCGGGCGGAGCAAGCGGACGAGTTACGGGAGCTCCTGAATACATCCATCGACTAATAACTTAGATGAGGGTTCGAGTCAAAAGGGCCAGCCAGCGGCGAGAAAATGCGAGTGGACGGGCGAAATGAGCGCTCCGTACCTGGTTAGTCGAGGAAATCTACAAAGCTGTCGCTGATCTCAGCTCCGTGGTTGTTGGCGATGCGGGTGGCAGCGGCTTCGACCTGCTTCATCAGACCCTCAAGGTAATGGCGTGAGGAGGAGATGGCGACAATGCCGAGAGTGGCCGACGACCAGAGCTCGGAGGGGTTGAGTTCGGCCACCGAGACGTTGAAACCCGAGCGGAGGCGATCCTTAAGGCTGCGCAGAACCTGACGGCGGTCCTTGAGCGACTGTGCGGCTTCAATGCGGAGTTCGAGCGTGAGGTTCGCAATGGGCATGAGGGACGAGCACTGGAGAGGCTCGTGGCAAGGATAAACCAAAGGCTTCGCCGAAGATGGCGAAGCCCTGGTTGCACAACGGAGCTGCTTATCGGCTTACGTTCTTGCCGAAGTTGAATGTGGGACCAACCGAGAGACGCACGCTGTTGCGCGAGTTCTGGAGCAGGTCGCTAAATAGGAAGACATGTACAAACTCAATGTCGGCGCGGAGGTGAATGTGCTTGGTGGCGTTGAAGTCAGCGCCGCCGCCCAGGCCGTAGAAGTATGTATGGTCAGACGGTGACGTGGTCGTCAGTACATGATCGGCGACCAAGCCCTGCACGATCGCCGCACCGTAAAGATTGTACGGAATAGCTGCATTCTGCGGCTCCAGGTTGATGTGCTCTTGAATGACGCCAATCGAGGGATGGATGAAGAGGGTCACCTTCTTCAGATGACGATAGGCGAGCTGTGGTCCGGCGGTGAACGTCTGTGTGGTGGCGTTGAATGGTACATACAGACCCGGGATCGGCGGCAGAAGAGCCTGCAGGTTCGTCTTGAGATCCGTGGGAACCAGCGTTCCGTTTCCATTCTGGGTGCTGTAGTCAAATCCCATGGCTAACCAGCGCCTTACGTTGACCCCAATCTGAGTATTGAAACCCCTTTGTGTAAGGTTCAGCTTTGGGGAGTCCAGGTAGCTGAATCCGGCGAATACATCGTAGCGGCCGACATAGTCCTGCTGCGCAAAGGCACAGGCAGAGAGGGAGAGCAAAAGCACCGCGAGAAACAACTTTCTCATTGTTCAGCTCCAAGATTCCTTGCACAAACTCGGAGTACAGATGGTTTGGGCAGGAATTCTGCTTTAGTAACGATTTAACGCCTCGTGCATCTTAAAGCGATGCCACTGGTAAACCCATAGTCACGCGTTCTTTCGGTTTTGAGCCTGCAAAATGCGGGTAAACCACGAAAGCAATTCACTCGATGAAACGGATTCCTCAAAAACAAACGCCATCCTAATCGCAGGGCAGAGCCACTGCCCAAAGTGGTGGAATATTACACCGGATGGTACATGTGGATGGGAAAAAAATGATAGCCCACGCAAGTTGTACCGGTTGAATTGTTGCCACTCTTGATACGGGAAGATAGATGGATGACCGAGGGAAGCGCGACATCCTATACCGCTCCGCCCGCGAAACAGAAGTGCCGATGAGCCACGCTGACTCATCGGCACCGTCCTGATAAACCCAGGAAGCTAATTCAGCTGGGTCGCCACCTTCTCGGTCAGATAGGCCTCGATGATGTCACCCTTCTTCACATCGTTGTAGTTGTGGATGCCAATGCCGCACTCCATACCGTTGCGAACTTCGCTGGCATCATCCTTGAAGCGCTTGAGCGAGGAGATCTTGCCGGTGAAGACGACGACGTTATCACGCAGCAGGCGCACCTCGGAGTCACGCTTGATGAGCCCATCGACGACCTGGCAACCAGCAATGGTGCCAACCTTGGGAATGCGGAAAGTGTCGCGCACTTCGGCGCGTCCCAGGTAGGACTCCTTGATGGTTGGATCGAGCAGGCCGGTCATGGCCTTCTTCATCTCGTCCTGCAATTCGTAGATGATGGAGTGGAGACGGATATCGACCTTCTCCTGCTCCGCCATCTCCTGCGCTTTGCGTTCGGGACGGACGTTGAAGCCGATGATGATGGCATTGGAGGCGGCGGCAAGAAGGACGTCGCTCTCGGTAATAGCTCCGACCGAGTGGCGCAGTACCTTGATGCGAACCTGGTCGCCGGAGAGCTTGGTCAGCAGGTCATTGATGACCTCGACCGAGCCGCCAACGTCACCCTTGAGGATGATATCAAGCTGCTTGGTGCCTTCGCTCTTAATCTGCGCGGCCAGGCCTTCCAGCGAGACGCGGGCAGTCTTGGCGAGGATCGCTTCACGTGCCTTGGCTTCGCGGTAGTCGGCGATTTCACGGGCCTTTTCGCGCTCGGCAACGACCACGAACTGATCGCCAGCCTGGGGCAGACCTTCGAGTCCGAGGATCTCAACCGGAGTGGATGGACCAGCTTCTTCAAGAGCGTGGCCACGATCGTCGAACATGGCGCGAACCTTGCCGAAGATGTTGCCGACGACAAAGTTTTCGCCGGCGTGCAGGGTTCCATTGTCAATCAGGACAGTAGCCACGGGGCCGCGTCCGCGATCCAACTTGGCTTCCAACACGGTGCCGGAGGCGAGACGCTCGGGAGTCGCCTTGAGCTCCTTCATGTCTGCCACCAGGCAGATCATTTCCATAAGCTGATTCAGATTGGTGTGCTGCTTGGCGGAAACATCGACGAAGATCGTGTCGCCACCCCAATCTTCAGGCAGCAGGCCGCGGTCGGCTAGTTGCTTCTTGACGCGGTCAGGCTGCGCATCGGCCTTATCGATTTTGTTGACGGCGATGATGAGCGGAACCTTGGCGGCCTTGGCGTGGTCGATGGCTTCAAGGGTCTGCGGCATGACTCCGTCATCGGCAGCGACGACGAGCACAACAATGTCCGTGACTTTGGCGCCGCGAGCACGCATGCGGGTGAATGCCTCGTGGCCAGGAGTGTCAAGGAAGACGATTTCGCGGCCAAAGGCGGGCGAATTCTCATCCGTGATCTTCACCTTGTAGGCGCCAATGTGCTGCGTGATGCCGCCCGCTTCACCACCGGCTACGTTGGTGGTGCGGATGGCGTCGAGCAGGCTGGTTTTGCCATGATCAACGTGGCCCATGATGGTGACGACAGGAGGACGAGTGACGGCATTGAAGACCGCTTCATTCTCCTGCTCGATGGCTTGGGCATCGTAATCCTGCTGAATCTGATCCTCAAAGCTGATGACCGAACTCTCGGCTCCGAAGTGGCGGGCCATGTCGCGGGCGAGGTCTTCGCTGAGCGTCTGATTGATGGTGGCGAAGACGCCACGAGCAAGCAAGCGGGCGATGAGGTCCTTGGCGCGGATGTCGAGCTTTTCGGCGAGATCCTTTACGCTGACGCCTTCCGAGATGGTGATCGCACGCGTGATCGGCATGGGCTCATTACTGAGCGAGAGCCGGGGTGGCGGCGTGAAACCCTTCATCGGTCCTTCCTGCTTGCCGCGCGGACCCTGATAACGTTGTCCGGGACGACGGGCAGGAGCGCCTGCGCGAGCACCGGGGCGCGGAGTGGCACCCGGAGGCGGAGCACCCGCTGCACCCAGCAAACCACCGGGACGCGGCGGCCCACCAGGACGTGTACCCATTCCCGGACGGCCAGCCATAGGAGGACGGCCACCTGGAGTGGGCGCAGTGCGAGTGGGGTGCATGGGACGGCGTTCGCCGGGACGGAATGGCGGACGCGCGCCGGGAGCTCCAGCAGGGCCGTTGGCTCCAGCAGCGCCAGCCGGACCCGAATATTGTCCGGGACGCGGACGCTGGAAGATTGGCTGGCCGCGCACTGGCAATCCGCTGCGATTCCCCATCGCCGAGGGCGGCTGAGGTGCACGCGGAGGTGGTGGCGGCGGCGCGGTATAAACCGGACGTGGGCCAGTCTGCGGCACAATCATGCGGCGTGGCGGCGGAGTTGGCTGGCCGGCCAGCGGCGGACGAGCTGAGCCCGTTGGCGCTGGCTTGTGAGCTGCAGGCTTTGCGGAAACGGGGGCGGCAGCAGGAACCACGGGAACCTTGGCATCCGCGGGTTCGGAGACCGGCGCGGTGACAGCCGGCTCGACTACTGCAGGAACCTTCACTTCAGGCTCGGCTGCTGCGGGAGCGACTTCCGCTGCGATCGGGGCAACCGGAGCTGGAGCTTGGGGCGGCGCGACGGCTACCGGAACTTCCGCCGTGGGTGCAGGCGCGACCGGTTCCGCAACAGGCGGTGGAGGCGGTGCCACCACGACAGGAGGCGGCTCCACGGTGACGGTGGAAACCTGGGAGCGCAGGGCAACCGACTCCGGCGTGACAAAGCGCGGAGCACGTTCGGGAACCACAGGGGCCACCGGCGGCGCTGGCTTTGGCGCGGCAGGCTTGTTGACGATAGCCCGGGGCGGAGCAGGCGGCGGAGGCGCAGGCGCTGCGGCTTCCACGGAATGCTCCTTGCGCGCCAGAATGGCTTTGAGGGCGTCGCCGGGCTTTGAGATCTTGGACAGATCGATTTTGGGGCGGAACTCTTCTCCGCCGGTGCGATGCCGGGCGTGCGCGCCGCTGGTCTCGTGGAAATACTTGCGTACCTTCTCGGCTTCATCGGCTTCCACGGAGCTGGAGTGGGTCTTTTTCTCCGTGACGCCGACCTTGATAAGCACGTCGAGGATCTGTTTGCTTTTTACTTCCAGCTCGCGAGCCAGATCGTTAATTCGAATCTTCATCCGCCGTTCATTTCCTTATGCCGGAACCGACTCCACCTGTCCGTATCGGTGCGGCTGCGCCGTAGCGCTGTACCTCTGGAGAGGTCTTCGATGAGGAAGACATCCGTGCTGCGTTTGCCTGGGCATCGCCGAGGCGGCCCAGAAACCATTGCGGGCGTGGCCCTGCGGCCACACCACGCGCGTTATTTGTCCGCCGGGTCCGCGTCCTGCTCGCCCGGATGCTCGCCGTGAGCAGGAACTGCGTCCTCACCGGCGGGCGGATGATCTTCGACTTCGCTGCCGGCTTCGGCAGTGGAATGCTCTGCGGCTTGCACCGAGTCCTGGTTCTCTTCCGCCGGTGCTTCCGCTTGCGGCTCCAGCCCGGGCTCGACGGCCTCGGATGGATACTCGGCCTCGACTGGTTCGGCTGAAGCTTCCTGCGCGGCCGCGTCCAGGATGGAAAAGTAATTGTTGACCGCAACGGAAATCTTCTCCACCGTTTCGGGTCCGATGCCAGGGATGGCCTCCAGCTCTTCCGGAGTCATGTCGGCCAACGACTCGACGCTGGTGATGCCAGCCTCGGTCAGTTTCTGCAGTACCGGGTCGCCAAGCTCGGCGGCAATGTTCTCCAGCGAAGTCGCGGAGTTGCCGACCAGCGAATTCATCTGCTCCTCGACCTCCTGCCGCTTCTCTTCCTCGCTCTTGATGTCGATCTTCCAGCCCAGCAGCTTGGCGGCAAGCCTGACATTTTGCCCCTTCTTGCCGATGGCCAGCGAAAGCTGGGTGTCATCGACGATGACCTCCAGGTGCTTCTCGTGGCTATCCACAATGGAGACGCGCGAGACCTTGGCGGGCTGAAGAGCCTTTTCCGCAAAGCCAACGGCATCTTCGTGATACTCGATGATGTCGATTTTTTCGCCGCGCAGTTCGCGGATGATCGACTGCACGCGCATGCCCTTCATGCCAACGCAGGCACCGACAGCGTCGACATCCTTGTCGCGCGACATGACCGCGATTTTGGTGCGCTCGCCGGCTTCGCGGGCGATGGCGCGAATGACCACGGTGTTGTCATAAATCTCGGGAACCTCGGTCTGAAAGAGGTTGGAGACCAGTTCCGGCGCCGAGCGCGAGACGATAACGCCGGGGCCCTTGGTGGCCTTCTCTACCCGGGTGATGACGACGCGAACCCGCTCGCCGACGGCGAAGGATTCAAGCTTCGACTGTTCCTTGCGCGGCATGCGAGCTTCGGCCTTGCCGAGATCGAAGATGTAATCCGGACCCTCGATGCGCTTGACCGTGGCATTGACGACTTCGTTGACGCGTCCGTGATATTCGTTGAAAACGGTGTCGCGCTCGGCCTCGCGCACCTTCTGGAAGATGACCTGCTTGGCCAGTTGGGCGGCGATGCGGCCCAGCCCCTCAATGGACTTTTCCTGCAGCAGTTCGCCACCGACGACGGCGTCGTCACTGATCTTCAGCGCCTCTTCGAGCGAGATCTGAATCTGCGGGTCCTCGATGTCGTCCTCGCTGGGAAGAATCTCCCGCACGGAATAGGCGCGAATTGCGCCGGTTTCACGATCGAGGACGGCGCGCAGGCTCTCCTGCGTCTTGTAGAACTTGCGCGTGGCGACGACGATGGCGTCCTCGACGGCGGAGACGACGATATCGGGATTGATTCCCTTTTCGCGGCTCAGAGCGTCGATCACGTTATAAAGTTCACTTGCCATATTCCCTGCCACCTTCACCTAATGCGGGGCCGCGCCCCGCTTTGAATTCTTGCCTGCCCCGCACTCGCGCCGGAATCAGTGTATTGAACGTTGCACGCGGCACAAGGCCGCGCTGACTGAACTTGAGAAGCTAGAAGTCAGGCACCAGGCTGGCTTTCTCGACATTCGAAAAAGGCACCACAATCACACCCGCTCCTTGCGCCTTGGCCTTCTTACGGCTCACCACTTGGTCAAGATCCACAGTAAGCTGACCCTCGGAAAAGCTGACCAGACGGCCCTCAAATTGGCGATTGCCATTCACCAGTTCGCGCGTACTGAACTTGACCAAGCTGCCAGTGAACTGCGCAAAGTGCTCCGGCTTAAAGAGCTTGCGATCAAGTCCGGGAGAGGATATCTCCAGCAGATAGGCCCCGCCGGGAACCGCATCCTCAACGTCGAAAATGACTGCGACCTCGCGGCTATATGCCGCACAGTCTTCGTGGCTCACGCCCTCGGGCTTGTCGATATAGATGCGCAGAGTGCGGGTTGCACCGCTCCCCTTGAGCTCCAGATCCCAAACGGCGAGACCTGCGGACTGAGCCACTCTTTCGGCAATCTCACGAACTTTTTCGAGCGCAAATGCCATGCTTAAACCAAAACTCCGCTGCTATCAAACCGCCTGCTAGACCCACGGAACGACCGTAGCTCCCCTCACAGGCCTGACGGCTGCCTGCCTTCGCCAAAGACGCAAATGGACAGGGAATGAATCAGGGACGCAGACCCGAAGGCCTACCGCTGCTCACATCCGCGTTCGACCCAGGAACACGGACGGAACCACTTCCGCAGCTATCACCCGAGAGTATAGCGCTGGTACGGTAGGGAATACAACCTAAAGGACAGGGCCACCCGGCAATTGAATTCGCACGGCGACTGGGCCGGAATCCGAAGATTTGATAGCTGCCGTCAGTAAAAGATGCAGAGGCATCCAGAGGAACTGCCCGGCATTGCATGGCTGACGCGATAGAATGAAAATCTATTCTCCTCCGGTCATGTGCCGGCCTACTGGAGCTTTCTTGTGAAGACAGTTCGTATCTGGCTGCTGATCGTGGCGGCGTTTGTGATAACCGCGCCCCTTGGGGCAGAAGAGATCAACGCGCCGGAGGCGCACTGGAGGGCCACGGCCCCAGTCGTCGAAGAGAGCGCTACGGTCAACTGGGCGCGGGTTGCCGTTGATGCCGATGATATTGCCGCTCATCAGTCAGGGCAACCGGCAGCGGCCACGCCGGAGAGCGGCTCGGGACAGGCAAGCTCCGCAGCAAGTTCTGTAACCTCGCCTTCAACTCCGCAGACGGAACAGGAAAAGAGTCAGCGCGAAAAGGCCGCGGAGCAAATCAAGGAACAGGAAAAGCAGAGGGTGCTGGGGGTCGTGCCATCCTTCAACGTCAGTTATCGCTCCGATGCCGTCTCGCTGACCGGATGGCAGAAGATGCGCCTAGCCTTCCGCTCGTCCGTGGATCCTGTGACTTTTGCCACGGCATTCTTGGTCGCCGGGTACCATGAGGCGGCGAACGACGTCGGGTTCCAGTGGGGTATCGCGGGCTATGGACAACGGGCAGGGGCAGCCTACCTGGACAGCTTTAACAGCAATATGATCGGCAATGGCATATTGCCTGCGCTGTTGCATCAGGATCCCCGCTATTTTCGCCTGGGCCATGGAAGCACAACCCACCGGCTGCTCTACGCCACCGCTACCGCCTTCATCTGCAGGCATGACAACACAGGCAAGTGGGAACCGAATTACTCCAACGTGCTGGGAAATGTTGCTACGGGGGCGATTTCAAACCTCTACTATCCGGGCAGCAACTCGGGCGTCGGACTCACCATCTCCAACGGCTTGATTGTGACGGCTGAGGGAGCGATCGGCTCAATCTTCCAGGAGTTCTGGCCAGACATTTCGAGGAAACTGCTTCACAAAGACCCCACCCACGGTCTAGACGCCCAGAGCAACACGACGAGCAATCCGGCAGCCAGTGGCCAGCAGGCAGGCAGGCCCTAGAGCTGCGCGCGACGAGTCCAGAGCATACCCTCCAAAAAAATGGGCCGGGAATCTGCGGTGGTTGCCGCATCCCCGGCCAGGAGGAACATGAGTTGTTGTCCAGCAATAGAATGCACTGCCGCGCTCAGAATGGGAAATCGGAAGTTTTTATGAGGGCTATAAGCCAGCAGGCACAAGAAAACACTGGCGCGTAGCTTTGCAGGCCTAGCACTCGGGAGTAGATTCGTTACGGTTACGGGCCACCCGATCGCTCTCCAGCCATTGACGCCGGGTTTGCATGAGTAGGCGCGGAGTTCATACAATGCTGTATGACATTCCTTTTGGACAAGCTCAATGATTAATTTTCCGGTTCCGGAAGCACTGACCTTCGACGATGTGCTGCTGCTGCCAGCGAAATCAGACATCGTTCCCGCCGAAGTCAGCACCCAGGTACAACTTACCCGCAACATTCGCCTGAATATTCCCCTGATCAGCGCAGCCATGGATACAGTAACCGAGTCGCGCATGGCGATTGCGCTGGCGCAGCAGGGCGGACTGGGGGTTGTGCACCGGAATCTGACGATTGAGCAGCAGGCTGGTGAGGTTGACAAGGTGAAGCGCTCAGAGAGCGGCATGATCGTTGATCCCATCACGATTGAGCCGGAGCGCAAGATCAGCGACGCTCTGGAACTAATGAAGCGCTACCGCATCAGCGGCGTGCCGGTTACCAAGGGCAAGAAGCTGGTGGGAATTTTAACCAATCGCGACCTGCGCTTTGAGACCCGTACCGACACTCCTATCTGCCAGATCATGACCAAGGAGAACCTGATTACGGTTCCAGTGGGTACCACGCTGGAACAAGCGGAGCAGATTCTGCATCAGCACCGGGTGGAAAAGCTGCTTGTGGTGGATGACAACTACGAGCTCAAAGGGCTGATCACCGTCAAAGACATTCAAAAGAAGTTGAAGTATCCGGGCGCGGCGAAGGACGAGCAGGGACGTTTGCGGGTAGGCGCGGCAGTGGGTGCCACCGGCGACTTCCTGGAGCGGGCGCAGGAAATGGTCCGGTTGAAGTGCGACGTGCTGGCTATTGATAGCGCGCATGGACACTCGACGCGAGTATTGGAAGCCGTGAAGGCGATCAAGCACGCGCTGCCCAACGCGAACCTGCTGGCCGGAAACGTGGCCACCTACGAGGGTGCAGCGGAGTTGATCTCCTGCGGCGCCGATGGCGTGAAGGTGGGGATTGGGCCAGGGTCGATCTGCACCACGCGGGTTGTCACGGGCGCCGGCGTTCCGCAGATTACCGCGATCGCCGAGGCCTCGCGCGCAGCACGCGATACCGGGGTTCCGATCATTGCCGACGGAGGAGTGAAGTATTCCGGCGACATCTCCAAGGCAATTGCCGCTGGGGCGAGCGTGGTAATGATCGGCTCGCTGCTGGCGGGAACCGAAGAGAGCCCGGGCGAGACAATTCTGTACCAGGGCCGCACCTTCAAGGCCTATCGCGGCATGGGGTCGCTGGGAGCCATGGCACAGGGATCGAGCGAACGTTACTTCCAGAGTCTGGACGATCCGGCAGTGGCGCCTCGCGGCTTGGACTCGGGAATGGAAGAGGGCAACCGGCTGGCCAAGCTGGTCCCGGAAGGCATCGAGGGGCGCGTTCCCTACCGTGGCACGGTAGCGATGATGGTCTACCAGTTGATCGGCGGACTGCGTAGCGGAATGGGCTACGTGGGCTGCGGCTCGATTGAGGAGCTGCAGCAGAAAGCACGCTTCATTCGCATCAGCGGCGCGGGGCTGAAGGAAAGCCACGTCCACGACGTTACCATTACGCGTGAAGCACCGAACTACCGCGCGGAATAGCGCTGCGGAACAGGTATGATCGAGCAGGAGCTCTGTCTCCTGCTCGATTTTTCGCAAGGGCCGCTGCAGGACGCGCGGCGAACACTCCACTCCCATGAGCGAGGACGATTGAAGCACCCACGAGAACTGTTCTGGCACTACTGGCTTCCGGTGCTGGTGATGCTGACGCTGATCACGATCGAATCCACGGATATGATGTCGGGTCAGCACACCGCTTCACATCTGCGGCATTTGTTTCTGTGGATCGGAATCCACCTGAGCGGGCCGCAACTGGAGCTGGTGAACCTGGTATTTCGCAAGAGCGGACACACGATCGGCTACGGACTGCTGTGCTTCTGCTGGTTTCTGCTGCTGCGCGGCACATACTGGCTGCAGCACGACTACAAGATCAGCCTGCGAGGCAGCATCCAGATGCAGCGCATGTGGTGGCGCGTGGCATGGGCGGGGCTGGCTATCTTTTGCACCTTTGCGGTGGCTGCAGCCGACGAACTGCACCAGATGAGCATCCCTAGCCGCAGTGGAAGCTGGTGGGACGTGGCACTGGATACCAGTGCCGGAATAGTGCTGGTACTGCTGATATGGGCCAGGGCGGTACGGCACTGCAGAAATACACCGGCTCCAGAGAGCGGGCGCTAAGCAATTCGACGACTCCCAGTCCCTCTTCTTTCCTTCCTACTTACTTAGCAAGCGGTTTACTTCACGGTCTTCCCACGTTCACCCAGCCGCGCGTCTGTCCGTCACTGGTGCGGCCAACCGCAAAGGTGACGACGCCAAGAGGCGAGTTGAACAGCACTCCGAGCGAGCCGCTTTGCGCGCTTTGCCACGATTGCAGTGGCTGCGTAACCCCGGCTGCCTCATACCAGGCTCCGAACTGCGGGCGCTGTCCAAAGAGCTTGAGATCGCCAATCGGCTTGCGGTAGGCAAGACCCGCCATCGCGTAAGAGGTGGCATGAAACTGCTGGTAGCGGAATGCGCGAAGATCCGTGGGGCCTCCGAGCGGAAACAGGTCGAAGTAGTTGAGTGCCGTACCGAAGCTGGAGGCCGCGCGCAGCGATGCGCCCGCCGTGCCTGAGAGCAGTGGAAGATACTTCGCAAAAACGCCCTGCGCCAGGGGAACGGTACGGCCATCCCAGCGCCGGTAGCGCGCCAACATGGAAGCCGAGAACACGCTTCCCCGGCTGGGCAGCGATGGGTCGTCGAGACTGTTCCAATCGGCCAGAAGTCGAGGCGCAACGTAGGCTCCGTCGCCCGCCGCCCGTGCACCGGGGAACTGTACGGCGGAGAGATTCTCGTACCCGGCGGCCACTCCGGCGCGAATGCGCAGGCGCGGGCCCAGGCCATAGCCCAGGTCAAAGGCGGCAGAGTAAGTATCCTGCCAGTGGGTGAAGTGCAGGCCGCCGCTGTAGGTTGAGCTGTCCTGGCGGTGAAGATCGAGCGTTGGAGCCCAGAACCACTGGGTGGCTCCCATCGGATGGTCGTGCTCGGCGGTAAGCTGCGGGCTGTAACCCACGGCAAAATGCACCCGGTAGCTGGCGCGATACTGCTGTTGCGGGAGCCAGACAGCAAAGCCGTGGAGTGTGCCGCGAGTAGGCTCGCCATTGGCGACGGCCAGTTCCAGCGAGGGACGGATGAAGAACTGGCTGCCGGTACGCGGCTCCAGGTCCGCGTTGAGTATGGCAGGCTGAGACGGTGACAATCCGTAGAAGGCGCCGGGCAGGGCCGTGGCAGCAACCAGCGTGGAGAGCTCATGCTCGATCTCATCCAGTGACGGCGGGGCTTCTGAGTTTATGGCGCGGTCGAACTCGGCTTGTGCGTGGCGGGCTAGCGCAGAGTTGCTGGAGTGCGCGACCAAGCGCGTCGCCTGCTCCGGAGCCGGTTTCATGCGGCTGCGGCGCTCGGCGAGGTAGGCGGCCCAGTCTTCATCGTTTAAGGCGAGCGTGGCCAGAAAGCGCTCCTTTTGCGCCGCTGCCTGGTAGCCGCGCTCAATCAGCTCGTGAGCATGATTGAAGTCGATGCCGCCGATGCCGACCAGCGAGGGTGCTAGCACCAGGTCTGCGTCGCGCAGGTTGTCGCGCTCGGTGACCGAGATAGCTACGGAGACTGCTTGGGTTAGCACGTTGGGCAGCGACTGAAGCTGGCGCGCGGGCGGCACCGGAGTCGCGAAGTGAACCGCAACCACCACGTCGGCACCCATCTGGCGAGCCACATCGGTGGGCAGATTGTCTACCAATCCGCCGTCGACCAGGATGTGCCCCTCCCACTCCACCGGCGTGAAGATTCCGGGCACGGCCATGGTGGCGCGCAGTGCGCGAGCGAGATTGCCTCGGCGAAAAACATATGCCTTGCCGGTTTCCAGCTCTGTGGCGACGCAGCGGAACGGCGTGGGCAGCTCATCAAAATCTTCCACCGTTGAGTAGGCAAGGAGCTGGCGCGAGAGAAACAGATCGAGCGGCTCCGCCGTGCTCAATCCAGCCGGAAGCGAAAGACCATGCCCGAGACGAAGAACGTAGTCTCCGGGGTAGTGGGCGCGATCCTGCCGCGCCTGAATTGGCAGATCCTCGTAGCGCGACTGCACGCGCAGCATCTCCTCCCACACCACTTCGTGAAAGGCTGCTTCCATCTGCGCTGGGGTGTGGCCGGTGGAGTAGAAACCACCAACCAGGCCACCCATGCTGCTTCCGGCGATGGCATCGACCGGAATGTGATTCTCCTCAAAATATTTGAGCACCCCAATGTGTGCCAGGCCGAGGCTTCCACCGCCGGAGAGCGCCAGAGCCACGCGAGTGCGGTGCGCAGGCGGCGCAGCCAATGATGGCGTGGACGCAGGCTGTGTTTGCGGCGCACTCTGCGCCGTCATCGGGACGAAGAGAAGCGCGACACAGAACGCAGTACAAAACGCGATGCAGAGCGCGGTGCGGAGTGATTTCATCGGAAGCTGCTCACGGTAAGCATAACGGACAATGCCTTGGCTGCCACACCGATCTTACAGCCCTGCTCCTCACTACAGCGTTAACTCTGCGAGCACCAAATTGTCCTCCAGGTCGGGTGCGCTGAGATGGAAGCCAAGCCTCTTGCACAGGTGCTGCATCTCCCTGTTTTCTCCCAGCATGTTGGAGTGAACCTTGGCCAGATGCTGATCGCGTGCCACCTGGATGAGTCGGCGATAGAGTTCCACGCCCAATCCCTTGCCTTGGAATTCATCCTCCACCAGCGCGGCCAGTTCGGCCTCAGGACGGCCATGGATTTTGCTGAGGCGTCCCACGGCGATGATGTCAGGCGTGCCGTCGGGCTTCTTACGCTCCACCACCAGCGCCATCTCACGGTCGTAGTCGATGAAGCAGATGCGGGTCAGCCGATCGTGCGCGGTGCGTTGCGTAAGCTTCAAGGGTTGGAAGTAGCGCAGGTACACGCTGCGCTCACTGAGCTTCTTGTGGAACTCGATCATCAGCGGCTCGTCCTCGGGACGGATGGGACGTATGGTGACCGGCTGACCGTCCTTCATCGTCCACTCCCCAACATAGCGCGCCGGGTAGGGACGGATGGCAGAGTGCGGGAGTTGGGCATCAGGCACGCTTTGGTCATGCACCACCACACGCGCATCCAGCGCCAGCAGCCGCTCGGCAGAGGCAAGCACTGGGTTGATGTCGATCTCCTTGATCGCCGGATTTTCAATGACCAGATCGCTGAAGCGAACCATCAGCTCTTCCAGCGCCGCCATGTCCACCGACTTGCGGCCCCGCACACCTTTCAGCGCCTTGTAGATGCGGGTCTGCTCCATCATGCGGCGGGCGAGCGTGGTGTTGAGCGGCGGTAATGCCAGTGAGCGATCCTCGAAAACCTCCACGAGCTGGCCTCCGGTGCCGAAGAGCAGCACAGGACCGAACTGCGGGTCGAGCGAAGAGCCGAGGATGAGCTCGTAGCCCTCCTGCTTGGCGAAGGGCTGCACCGTCACTCCCTGGAAATGTCCTGTCCCGGCTTTGGCCTCCACGTTGTCGCGAATCTGGTTAAAGGCTCTGCGCACGCTCGCCGCATCGGGCAGGTTGAGGGCGACTCCGCCGACATCGGTTTTGTGGGTGATGGTGAAGGAGTGCAGCTTGAGCACCACCGGAAATCCGATGGCGGCTGCGGCGATCTGGGCGGCATCTTCGGTTTCGGCAATCTCGGTGGGCACGCTGGGAATTCCGTAGCACTCCAGCAGCTTCTTCGATTCGTACTCGGTCAGAATGGTGCGGCCGCTGCCGCGCGCGGCGGAGAGAAGCTCCGAAGCGCGGGCGTGATTGGGATGGAAGGCGGCAGCGTTGGGCGAAGGCGTCTCGTAAAGTCCGTGCAGATTGTAGGAATAGCGCCACATGTAATTGAAAGCGCGCACCGCCGTGTCAGGATGGTCGAAGCTGGGAATGCCCGCACGGTTCAAAATCCCCTCGCCCTGGACGACCGATTCGCCGCCCATCCAACTGGCGAGCACCGGCTTACCCAATCCCTTGGCGTAGGGCTTGAGCTGCTCGGCAATTTGCGTCGGATTGGTCATCCCCTGCGGCGTCATGATGACCAACATGCCGTCAATGCTCGGGTCTTTCGATGCGATCTCCAGCGACTTGGCATAGCGCTCGGGCTCGGCGTCGCCCAGAATGTCCACCGGGTTGGCGTGGCTCCATGCCGACGGCAGAATCGCGTTGAAGGACGCCATGCTCTCCGCGGAAAGTTCAGCCAGTTCGCCGCCGCCTTGAATCAGCGCATCGGTGGCAAGCACGCCGGGGCCTCCGGCGTTGGTCACAATGCAGAGGCGATTGCCCCTGGGACGTGGCTGCATGGCCAGCACCTCGGTCATGAAAAAGATCTCTGCGATGGAGTTGACGCGCAGCACGCCAACCCTGCGGAAGGCCGCTTCCAGAACGTCATCGGAGCCTGTGAGCGAGCCGGTATGTGAGGCAGCCGCCTTGGCAGCGGCAGCCGTACGTCCCGCCTTGATGACGATGATCGGCTTGGAGAGCGAGACCTCGCGAGCCGCCGAGAGAAACGAACTGGCGTCGCCAATGGACTCCATGTAGATGACAATCGAATGGGTGCGCGCATCGCTGCCGAAGTAGTCGATGAGATCGCCCCAGTTGACATCGAGCATAGAGCCGATGGAGACAAAACCGCTGAACCCCACGTTCTCACGGGTGGACCAGTCCAGCACCGCCGTACAAAGTGCGCCGCTCTGGCTGATGAAGGCAACACTGCCGGGCCGGGCCATAGAGTTGGCGAAGGTCGCATTAAGGCCGAGCACCGGGTTCATGACGCCGAGGCAGTTGGGGCCGACGATGCGCATTCGCCCTTGAACGATCCGCATGATCTCGTTTTCAAGCTCTTTGCCGTGCTCACCGGTCTCCTTGAAGCCGGCGGAGATGACAATGCCGCTAGGGATTCCGAGCTCGACGCACTCGCGCAGCAGGTTTGGAACGCCATCGGCCGGAGTGCAGACGACAACCAGGTCGGGAACCTCCGGCAAGGCCTGAAGAGATGGATAGGCGCATATCCCCAGGATGTTGCTGCGCTTGGGGTTGACCGGGTAAATGGTGCCCCCGAAGGGGCTGCTGATGAGATTCCAGAGCACCGTGCGGCCCACTGATCCGGCACGTTCGCTGGCGCCGACGAGGGCCACGCTGGTGGGTTTGAAGATGGGGTCAAGGGGGTGACGGTCCGCTCTCAGTACATCGTGCGCGGGACTTACGTTGGCAACCGGGACCTTACCAATCGGGCTCATGACTGTTTCCCTCCCAAACCAGACTTTATGCGGAGAATCCTACACCGAGAGCACCCCGAATGCGTGAAAATCACCAGCAGTCAACCTTTGCCCATCCCACTCTGATCCCAGGCGGAGACCACCCGCTCTCTACTCTCGATTCTCGTAAACTCGGCTCGGCACCCCGGCATCTGACTTCGGATACCCAAACTTCAACGTGAGGCAATCAGACTATGTCGGAGATCAAGTATCCGCTCGATACGCTTGCAGAGCGCGGCCCCAGCCATGGCAGGAACAATGGCCGGCAGGAACAGTGGAGAGCAACGGGCGGAAGCCTCGGCAGCATTGTGGCCGGAGGAGCGCTGGCCGTCTACGGCGTAAGCCGAAAGAGCGCGGGCGGAACAGCCTTGGCTGCCGCCGGAAGCCTGCTGGCCATCCGCGGAATCCGCAAGGCCGTAAGCCCTGAGACGGTTCACGTGGAACGTAGCGCCACCATCAACCGCCCGCCAAATGAGGTCTTCAGCTTCTTCCGTAACTTTGAAAACCTGCCGAAATTCATGCCCCACCTCAAGGACGTGCAGGTAACCGGCGACCGCGCTTCTCACTGGGTGGCACGTGCTCCGCTGGGTTTGGAGCTGGAGTGGGATGCGGAGATTCTGGAAGAGGAGCAGAACCGCTTTCTGACTTGGCATTCACTGCCCGGGGCGGTGATTCCCAATCGCGGCTCGGTGGAGTTCCGTGCCGCCAGCCAGTACCACGGTGGATGCGAGATCACCGTAGCCATGGACTTTGCGCCTCCGGCGGGACGTGGTGGAGCGGTGGGCGCGCGCATCTTCGGGCGCCATCCGGGCGTGCAGATTCGCGAAGACCTGCGGCGGCTGAAGCAGTTGCTGGAGGCAGGCGAGATTCCCACCACCGAAGGCCAGCCGCATGGTCGTCGCACGGCCTTCGTGCGCATGGTTGAAGCCGTCAACGGGCCCGGACGCAGGCGCCGCATCTCGCCAGAGCGTCCGTGGGCCATCGTCAGCTAGCAAGCCATTTCCACTTCATGAATTTGAGGGTTTTGCGATGAAAGCAGTTTGTTGGTTCGGTAAGCATGATATGCGAGTGGAGCATGTGCCCGATCCTAGAATCCTGAATCCCCACGATTGCGTCGTGCGCATTACGCGCTCGGCCATCTGCGGCTCAGATCTCCACCTGTTTAACGGATACATCCCCACCATGGAGCAGGGCGACATCGTGGGACACGAGTTCATGGGCAACGTGGTCGAAGTGGGCAGTGAGGTGAAGGAGCTACGAATCGGCGACCGCGTGGTCGTTCCCTTCACCATCTGCTGCGGCCAGTGCTTCTTCTGCAAGCATGGCATGTGGTCGGCCTGCGATAACACCAATCCCAACGCCTGGATGTTGGAAGAGCAATACGGGCATGGCGGAGCTGCGCTCTACGGCTACTCGCACCTCTACGGAGGCTACGCCGGTGGGCAGGCGCAATATGCGCGCGTGCCCTTCGCCGATGTCGGTCCCATCAAGATTCCCGAGGGCATCGACGACGAGAAGGTATTGTTTCTCTCCGATATCTTCCCCACCGGATACCAGGCCGCGGAGCAGTGCAACATTCAGCCGGGGCAAACCATCGCCGTCTGGGGATGCGGACCGGTGGGCCAGTTCGCCATCCGCTCCGCCAAACTCTTGGGCGCCGAACGCGTCATCGCCATCGACCGCTTTCCCGATCGTCTGCGCCTTGCCGAAGAGGCCGGCGCCGAGGCGCTCGACTACTCGCAGACCGAGAATCTGATCGAAGATCTCAAGACCCTGACCGGGGGCATGGGCCCTGACGCCTGCATCGACGCCGTGGGCTTGGAGGCGCACGGACACTCTGCTGACTATTACATCGATTCGGCAAAGCAGAAAGTACATCTCCAGGTGGAGCGCGCCAATGTATTGCGTCAGGCCATCCAAGCTTGCCGGCCCGGCGGCACGGTCTCAGTGCCAGGAGTCTATGCGGGCCTCATCGATAAGTTTCCCTTTGGCGCGGCCTTCGGCAAAGGCCTGACCATGCGCATGGGCCAGACCCACACGATCCGCTATCTGCAACCTCTGCTAGAGCGGGTGCAGAAGGGCGAGATCGATCCCAGCTTTTTGATCACTCATCGGGTGGCGCTGGAAGAGGTTCCGGAGATGTACAAAACCTTTGTCGGCAAGGAGGATCACTGCATAAAGGTGGTCATCGATCCCTGGGCGCAGCAAGCTGCCTGAGAGCAGCTTGCCACTGGGCCGCCGCCGATAGCGTGACAGGGCGCCGCGATGTTCTACGGCTTAGTTCGAGAACTTTTTCCGGCATCGGCCCCTGCTGGACGACACGATGGCCGTGGTTCTGTTGGCGGCGCACTGCGGTCTGCACCAGACTCACGGCGGCGATGGAGAGGATCAGGCCGCCCAGAGTGCCGCTCCACCAAGGGAGCCGCGCCAGGTCAACCGTCATTTGCAGGGTAAAGAACACTCCCATGAACAGGAAGCAGCCACCCAGGCGGCGGAGCTGCGAGAGTGCGACCTGGTCCAGCCAGGGCTGTTCGGGGCGCGGGTAAATGCGCTCCGGCTGGAGCTGTATCCAGCCTCCGCTAAGTGCTACTACCGCGCCAAATGCAACAAGTATCCAATCTAGATGAGCCATGGTTTCATACACCGGTGCCAGCGTCGTTGGCTGGTGAAGCTTCGGGCTTATAGCTTACTTTTGCAGTATGCAGCTAGATACTCGGCCGGGCAACACACCAAATGTACGGTGTACCAAGGTGTGAAACGATGGAAACCAATGCTCATCACCGCATATTCTGACCTGCTAATGCTACAATCTTGAATCGCGGAACCCCTCGAAACTTTCCTCCACGGACGTGATTGCCTTGGCAGAAGACATAGAACAAAAGAGCCTGACCTACGCCGATGCTGGCGTGGACATTGAACAGGCAAATCGCACCAAGCAGCGAATTAAGTATCTTGCGCACCGCACGTTCAACAAGTGTGTCCTCAGCGAAATTGGCGGCTTTGGCGGGCTTTTCCAGGTGGACAAGAAAAAGTTCACCGACCCCGTGCTGGTTAGCAGCGTAGACGGCGTGGGCACCAAGCTCAAGCTCGCCTTTGAAATGGGCGTGCACCACACCGTGGGCGGCGACCTGGTGAACCACTGCGTCAATGACATTGCCGTGCAGGGCGCAACCCCTCTGTTCTTTATGGATTACCTTGCCGTGGGCAAACTCGAGCTGGAGATCGCCGAGAAAGTGATCAGCGGACTGGCCGAGGCTTGCAAACACAATGGCTGCGCCCTCATCGGCGGAGAAACCGCGGAGATGCCCGGCTTCTATCCCGATGGCGAGTACGACTTGGCGGGATTCATCGTGGGCGCAGTGGAGCGCGAAAAGATTCTTACCGGAAAAGATGTCCAGGTGGGCGACGTGCTTATCGGCCTGCCTTCCACTGGTCTCCATACCAACGGCTATTCGCTGGCCCGCAAGCTGATGTTCTCCGTGGCAGGCTACACCCCCGACACCTACGTGAATGAAATGAAGGGCAAGGTCGGCTCCGAACTGATGAAGCAGCATAAGAGCTACTGGCCCATCGTGCGCCGCATGGTCGATGCCGACGCCGTTAGCGCCATGGCTCACATCACCGGCGGCGGCATCACTGAGAACCTTCCGCGCGTACTGCCCAAAGGCGTAGCCGCGCTGGTCGAGATGGGAAGCTGGCCCGTACTGCCCATTTTCGAACACATGCAGAAGATCGGAAACATCGAGCAAGCCGAGATGATGCGCACCTTCAACATGGGCATCGGCATGATCCTCGTAGTCCCGGCCAATCGCTTCAAAAAGGTGCAGACCATCCTCGACCGCGCCGGAGAAAAAGGCTACGTCATCGGCCGCATCGTCAAGGGCGAACGCAAAGTGCAGTACACGTAAGGCGTCCGCTGAGATCGGCAGCCTTTACCGGCTGCCGTCAAGCAATGCGCTCGCAAGGTGTGTGGGCTCCTTGGGAACATAGATTGTGCAGTCTTTGTTAACCCACGCGACGCGGTAGTTTTCCGCCGCTGCGTTCAAAATCGGTTTTACAAAGCGTTCTGGCATCGCGGAAGGTTGACCGCTGGCAGCCGGTGGGTCTTTGAATTGAATCGCCGCGAACCCCTGTTTCCGAATACGCTCGACAAAGACATTCGCATCAAGCCGCCCTGCGTGGATAAGGCTTGTGCTGTTGAATGGGTCGTAGGTGTAGGGCTTGCCCGCCATGTAACAGCGCAATAGACTCTCGCAAAGCACTGGCCCGGGTTGTGCGCGGAGAAAATCCACCTGGGCCACGAATCGGGCCTGCACTTCGTGAACCTTCCGCCAGTTCGCCACTGGCCAGAGAATCTCATTGCACTGCATCGGAATCAGCAACCAAAGGAAAAACAGCAGCGGAATTCCGGCGGTGTAGAGTGATCGTTTGCCCATTGGCCAATGCGCGACTTGCCGCAAATCACTGAAGAAGATGCCGAGCAAGATGGCGATTGCGACCGTGTTGCTGAAATAGGCGTTGAAGGAAACACCGCTTCCGCCACTGAAAAACAGTCCCACGAATAGCGAGATCACAAAAAACAGGCTGAGGACACGACAGTGCCGGTCATGACGCAGTTTGATGGCAGTGGCGCAGGCAGCTACGAACGGAATCAGAAGGGGCGGGTAGTATTCGCCTGCTTCTTTGAGCATATGCATCGGCGAATAGAGCCTCGGGGTGAGGATTCGCTCGACGACAAACCGGCCGCCAATCGCTGCATTCACATAGAGAGCAACGGCGGCGAGCGCCATAAGCACCAGGCAGAAGTTTCGCGCGCGACGCCGGGAAAGCAGATACAGGTCGAAAATGACTGCGAGTGGAAAATCAATTTGATTATGTTTGATACTTCCACCCAGAACGAACAGAAACGCAACACCAATCAACGCGATGTCACTCTCGCGGCGGAAGATGTAAAGCAACAGCCCCGCAGCAAAAACAGCTTGCGCAAGCAGTTGAGGATCGTCTGCCCCAACATAGGAATTCGCATTCGAACAGAAGAGCGCGATGCAATAGGAAGCTGCCAGCAAAGCGGGCAGCACTGAACCCGTGATGCGACGAACAATGAATCCCACGCACACACTGGTGACGGCCAAGCCTAGTATGGAAAGTGCACGTCCGGTGAAGAGGAAGTCGTGCGTCAGGCGATTCAGCTGAGCAATCAGGTAAAAAGAGAGCGCCGGATAATTCACGGTCGTCCATCCAGCAGGAGAACCGTACAGCGGCAAATGATGCGCAACCATCCATGCGTTGTAAACGTTCCAGCCCTCGTTGTATGAGACCTCCACTAGGAAGAAGGCGCGATAGACGGGAAAGATGGCGGTGTAAAGCGCAATCGCGACGCAACCCGCCGTCGCCAGAAGCTCCCAGCGAAAGCCTGTCCACCATTGAGCCGTTTCCCCGCCATGGAAAAATGTTCGAGTTTCAGTAGGGAGACACGAGGCTATCTCTGGCAGTTGTTCCTTCTCGTCTTCAGAACTGATCAATGCAAACGAACTCCTCACGTATGAATGGACGGATGGCTATGTCTTAGAACACCTCTCTCTCAGAAAAATCGCGCAGAATTCGTACATCGAGATAAATATCCGTCATGGCGGCCAGCCACATCCGCCAGGCCTTTGGCAAAAGTGCATTATTTCCAGATTCCGAGTAGCCGTCGCAGCGCCAGCAACTCGCCCAGATGGTATGAGTTGTGGTCGATCACGAGAACGGCTTCTCGCAGCAGGTTCTGTCCATCTCCCCATGGAAACGCGGCGGCAAGATCGTTCTTGGAATCGCCCACCAGCTGAATCATCGCGTCCCGGTCTGCCAGCACCGACTTCACCGAGTTATCCCACGCCGCTGAATCCGGCGGAGCTGCGGCCTTCGGCCAGTAATCGTCCGGAAAGTTCATCTCCTTGTAGCTGCCATCATGATTAGCGCTGAAGCGCAGAATGTCGTTTTGTGCCAGCCGGACATGCTCAAGCAACTGCCACGCAGAGTACGGCAGACCTGCCTTTTCCGCCTGGAGATGCGCGGGAAACTCCGCTACTACGTCTTCAAAGCGTGCGTGAGCATTACCGCCTTTTAGCGCCGCTATCAACTCCCGCCGGAGCGCGGCGTAAACGTCACCTGCCATGGACAAAGCCTCCTGGAGCAATGGTCTCCCAGGGGTAGATTGCTTTGCCCGCCCACGCGATGCCCGAAGCGCAGCCGTTTGCCGTCCAGAGCGGCAAATTCCGCTCCATCCTTGAGCCCCACCCTTGCCGCGCTATATTCTGAATGTCCATGACTCGACTCGGCATTCTTCTTTCCGGACGCGGCTCCAACTTCCTGGCCATTGCCAGCAACATTGCCAGCGGTAAGCTCAAAGCTGAGATCGCCATCGTGATCAGTAATTGTGAGGACGCTGCCGGTATCGCCGCAGCCCAGGCACGCGGGCTGAAAACGCTCGTGCTGCCCAGCAAGGGACGCAAGCGCGAGGAGCATGACCGCGCCGTCGTCTTAGCCCTGCGCGAGGCCGGGGCAGAGCTCGTCATCCTCGCCGGATACATGCGCCTACTCTCGCCCTGGTTTGTGCAGCAGTTCCCGGGAAAGATCCTCAACATTCATCCTTCCCTGCTGCCATCATTTCCAGGTCTAGAGGCGCAAAAGCAGGCGCTCGAATACGGAGTGCAGGTCAGCGGCTGCACCGTTCACTTTGTGGACGAGCATCTGGACCACGGAGCAATCGTCTTGCAGAAAGCAGTCCCCGTGCTTCCCTTCGACGATGAACACACGCTGGCTGATCGAATTCTGGTTCAGGAGCACATCGCCTACAGCGAAGCCATCGCCCTGGTGGCCACAGGCAACTATCGGATGAATGGACGCAGGGTATTGCCTGATTCGGGCAACGGGGCGTAGAAAAGCCACCTCTAAGCGGATAACTCCTGCAATGAAGGGACTCGTTCTATGGCAAACCTACGCTTTGGAGACTACGAGTTTTCACGCCACCAGAGAAAACTCACTTCCGCGCTGGGATTCCTGGCAGTTGGACTGGGCTTGGGAGCGCTGGCCGCATTGCTGGTCACTCCCAAAACCGGCAAACAATTACGCAAAGATGTGCGCCGCAAGTATGAGGACGCTCGCGATGCGATGGATAACTTCACGGATCGCGCCGGCGACGTCTGGGAACGCCGCGAGGAGTGGGCTAGCGCCGCACGCCGCAAGGTCGAGCCGGTAACCCGTGCCTTCCGCCGGGCCTAGAGCAGCTCCAGGGGTAGTGGCTTCGGGATACAGCATCCCTGGAACTGCCGTAGTCCGTCGCCAACAGAACACTGCACATCAGCATCTTCACGCTGGACCTGAATATTCGAGGCCGGGGGCGGTCTCTGCTTGCGCGAGAGACACTTGCATGTAATGTGAGTGTTTCTGCCGCAGCCCGTGGTAACTGCTCGGGCTGCTTCGCTTTATTAGCTAGTAGAGGTGGAAGGTTACTTCAATGTTGACTTCAACCGGCACGGGTTGACCATCCTTGGTTCCCGGCTCGAAGCGCCATTGGCGAACTGCTTCGATGGCTTTCTCGTCCAGTCCCATGCCCAGCGAGCGCAGCACAGCAACGTCGTGCGTCCTGCCGTCTGCCCCGACTACGATGCGAAGCACAACGTTACCCTGGAACTTGTTCCTGCGTGCTTCTTCACTGAACTCAGGATCGGGACTGAAGACAGGCCTGGGGGCGCGAACGCCTCCGCCCACCCGATAGGCTCCGCCGCCGATGCCACCGCCATGGCCGGGACCAACTCCGGGACCGGAGCCAGACCCCACTCCGCCGCCACTACCGCTGCCAATTCCTCCGCCAACGCCTGTACCGTTCGAAAGCGTGCTCATCACCTTCGCCAACGGGTCGCCATTCTGGGTTGAGGTCGGCAGCTTAATCTCCGGAGGAACTACCACCGTAGGCGTCACCGGCAATTTGGGCTGCTCCATGGGGAGCACCGTGGGAGGCGCTAACTGCGACTTTGCAAACTTGGGAAGAGCTCCCTTGGAAGCAGGATTCACATCATGCGAGCCGCCACCGCCGCCGCCACCGGCAACATCTTTGGATGGGGGCAAAACATAGGGGCTGATCTCCACCGACATTCCAAGTTCCTGCTTGAGCGCCGGAGCATGAGAAGCCGTCCAGCTTCCAATCCAAATCAGCAGGGCAAGCACGCCACAGTTCACCGCAAACGAGACGACGAAGGAACCCTTACGAACTTCGTAAATTCCATAGCCATCCCCAAATAGAGTCGGCAACACATCGTGCTTCGTCTCAAGGGGAGCGGAATTGGAAGGCGGGTTCTTAACGTCGGGAGTGGACATGAGCGACCTTCAGTATAAATCGGCAGAATCGAAAACCGCGCCGGAAAACGCCGCTTCGCCAGCTTCAATCCGCTGCCGGGCACCCCTTCCGCAAATTAGGCAATCTGGAATCGGCGGCACAACACAGGCACCATGGAACGATGGCACGCAGCTCTCGTGCAGCAGGCCAAAATCTCCGCTGGCACAGGTATTCACCCTCAGCGTAGATGCATCTCCACGACGTGCTGTTTCACACGCAAATGTGCCATGTCTGCAGCTCACACCGGAAGATGGGGTCAGTCTTTCTTGTTGCCCTCGGTGCCTGCGGCGGGAGTTGCGTTTTCTGGCGCTTTCTTCTCGACGGCCTTCGCCCTGGCGGCCAAGGTCTTCTGACGCATCTTCTCGGCGAATTTCTGACGGTTCCGCTCTTCTGTTTGCCTTGACATATGTTCTAGTCTACCTCAATCACCTTACTCGCCACGTCATCTGCCGCCTGTTGCAAACTCGCCGGTGTTCCCAGGTCGCGCCAGTAAGAGCCGTCTGCCCGGAAGCCAAGGATCGTTTCTCCCATCCCCGCCAGTCGCAAGTACTCTGGAATAATCGGAAACGTCTGCGGCTCATGGGCCTCGTCCATCAATCCAAATATTCGCGGCGAGATGATGTGAATGCCTGCAAACGCCAGCTCCTGAACGCGGGCCGCAGGACGAGCCATCTCCGTCTCTTCCCCGCGACGCCGCCCGCATAGTGTAAGCCGCTCGTCGAAGAGCAGAGTGCGCGAGCTCTCCCGCCGCTGCACGGCTAAGGTCGCCAGTGCATGATTTGCGCGATGGGCGCGCACCATCTCCCCCAGGTCGATCGAACTGAGTACATCGACGTTATGCAGCACGAACGGCTCACCACCTGCGTCATTGTTCGCGTCGTTATCCGTTACATCGTTGAGAAAAAAATGCGCCGCCTTTTTCAGTCCTCCGCCAGTGTCGAGCAACGCCTCTTCCCGCGAGATCGCAATCCGCATTCCGAAATTATCGTGAGCCCTCAGATACCCCACCACCATATCGGCGAAGTGATGCACGTTGATGATCACTTCCATGATGCCGAATCCGCGCAGGCGGCGCAGCGTAATCTCCAGCAGCGTACGTCCTGCCACTTCCACCAGCGCCTTGGGCCGCTCGCGAGTCAGCGTCCCTAGGCGGGTGCCGAGTCCGGCAGCCAGAATCATCGCCTTCATCGCGCTGCCCTCATCTGACCCAGCCCTCCTGCTCGCGATGCCGCAGCACAACCCTGACGCCGCTTTTCGCGGCCAGCCGTTTTGCCGCCTCCTCCGCCAGGAAGACCGAGCGATGCTGGCCGCCGGTGCACCCGAAGGAGACCATCAAGTGCTGGAAGCCTCGACGCTGATACTCCTGTACGCTGGCTTCCACCAGCGACATGGCCGCGTCCAGAAACTTCTGCACCTCCGGCTGCAGGTTGAGATACTCAATCACTTCCACATCTTTCCCGCTCAACTTTTTGAAACGCTCTTCGCGCCCCGGATTAGGCAGGCTCCGCGCATCGAAGACAAATCCGCCGCCGTTGCCACTCTCATCTGCCACGGGCCCACGATGAAAGGAAAAACTCGAAACCTGCACCGTCAATTCGCCATGAGCGTCAGCCTCTGGAGCAACATCCGTTGGCGCATCGCCAACCTGGCTCGGCGACTCTTCCCTTTCAGCCATGGAGGTGAGCGCCTCCATTAGCGCAGGCAGTTCCACCGGCAGCGTTACGTTGTGTTGTAGCCAGCGCAGATTCTTCAACGCGTAAGGAATGCTCTGCAGAAAATGTGCCTTGCGCTCGTAGTAGCCGCGAAATCCATAGGCCCCCAGAGCCTGCAGGATGCGCACGTACACGTAGGCATAGTAGTGGTGCAGAAACTTCTCGCGATCCAGTTCAACGAAGCCGCCGAGCGCGTCCAGATAATGTTCCAGCAGATGTTGACGCAACTCCGGCGGCAGATCGGCCTTGCCATCAAACAGCAGCGAGGCGATGTCGTATTGCAGCGCGCCCCGGCGTCCGCCCTGGTAGTCAAGAAAATAGGGACGCCCCTGGTGCAGCATGATGTTGCGCGATTGAAAATCGCGATAGAGAAAGTATCCGCGATCGGCGCTTAGCAGAAAGCGCGTCAGCCGGTTGAAGTCCTTCTCCATTGCCTGCTCGTGGAATGAAACTCCTGCGAGGCGGAGAAAATAATACTTGAAGTAGTTCAGATCCCAGGCTATCGATTGCCGGTCGAAACTCGAACGCGGATAGCAGCGCCGGTAATTCAAATCCCGTCCGGCCTCCACCTGAAAACGCGGCAGCGTCTCCACTACCTTGCGGTATGCCTCGACAACCTCGGGCGCAATCTGTGTTCCGGTGCGATGCGCGGAAAGAAACTGAAAGAGTGTGGTGTCTCCCAAATCCTCTTCGAGATATGCTCCCTGGCTCAGATCTTCCGCGTAAATCTCCGGCACTGGAAGACCGTGACAGCGAAAGTGTCTGGAGAATTCAACGAAGGCCTTATTTTCTTCGCGCACGCCATGGACAATGCCGATGGCGGAGACACTGTCGTTCGCCAAACGAACGATCAAGCGTCCCGATCCGCCCAGTCCACCCTGCAATGGCTGCGCCCGCAGGGCTGCGGAACCAAAACGATTCGCGAACAACTGTCTGAGAACATCGATCAATGGGATGGGTCCTAAGCCGCTTCTTCTGTCTCCAAAAGAATACGGCCTTCAGCCCTGATCGAAAAGCCCCTTGCCAGAGATGCCGTCCTCGCGGCTATGATGAATACGTCCTGCAGGTGAACGAAACCATGGCTCCAGCCGAACCCAAGCGCAATTTCTTCCAGACAGCGGTGTACAACTTTTTCGCCCTCTATCTCGGCGTTACCCCGCCAGCGCCCGGCCAGGAAGGCTTCTACGCAGCACTGTTGCTGGGCATCGCCGCGCTTCTCGTCGGCTTTGGCTATCTCATCGTCCGCTTTCTGCTCAACCAGATGCTAAGTTAACCAGCGCCAGCGCGGGTCTCTAGGCAGCGATTCCGTCCCACTCGATCTGCATCTCGACTAACTGCGGGCTGATCGCGAACTTCGGCTCGGTCAGCGCCTGAATCGCTTCCACCGTCACGCCTGGAGCAATCTCCTCCAGCAGCAAACCGCCCCCGGACTGCACCTTGAAGTAACCCATCTCGGTGACAATCGTATCCACCACGCCTAGCCCGGTGATCGGCAGCGTGCAGCGATTCAGAATCTTCGGACGCCCATCCTTGGTCGCGTGCTCCATGGCGACAATCACCCGGCGCGCCGCCGCCACCAGGTCCATGGCTCCGCCCATGCCCTTTACCATCTTTCCCGGAATCATCCAGTTGGCAAGGTTTCCCTCGGCATCCACTTCCATTGCGCCCAGCACCGAAAGATCCACGTGCCCGCCGCGAATCATCGCGAACGACTCCGCCGAGGAGAAAAATGCCGTGCCCGGCAACTCGCTCACCGTCTCCTTCCCCGCATTGATCAGGTCCGCGTCCTCCTCGCCTTCCAGCGGATACGGACCCACGCCCAACATTCCGTTCTCGCTCTGCAGCACCACCTGCATTCCTGCGGGAACGTGGTTGGCCACCAGCGTTGGCATGCCGATGCCGAGATTCACATAGAAACCGTCGCGCAGCTCGCGTGCAATGCGACGCACAATATATTCACGTTTGTCGATCTTCGCCTCAGGAGTTGTGCTCATCGTTTCCTCTCAGGCCGCAGCCTTGCGCACGCGGCGCCGCTCGATTCGTTTCTCTTCGCCCACCGCCTTAAAGATGCGCTGCACGTAAATGCCCGGCGTATGAATCTGAGCCGGATCAAGCCCTCCGGGCTCGACCATCTCTTCCACCTCGGCGATGGTGATTCTTCCCGCCGTCGCAATCATGGGATTGAAATTCTGCGCCGCCTTGCGATAGATGAGGTTTCCCCAGGTGTCGCCCTTCCAGGCCTTTACCAGCGAGAAGTCGGCCTTCAGCCAGCGCTCCATCACATACGTCCGGCCATCGAACTCGCGTGTCTCCTTGCCTTCGGCCACAATCGTCCCCACGCCGGTCGGCGTGAAGAACGCCGGAATCCCCGCGCCTCCGGCACGGATGCGCTCCGCCAGCGTGCCCTGCGGAATCAGCTCCAGCTCCAGCTTGCCGCTCAGTGCCATCTCTTCAAAGAGCTTGTTCTCTCCCACGTAGCTGCCCTTGTGGCTGCGTATCTGTCCCTTGCGCAACAGCAGCCCAAGTCCAAAATCATCCACGCCCATGTTGTTGCTGATTGTGTCCAGGTTGCGCACGCCCTTTTCCACCAGCGCCGCAATCAAATTTTCCGGAATCCCGCACAGACCAAAGCCGCCGACCATCACCGTGGCGCCGTCAGGAATGTCGAAGATCGCCTCTTCGGCGTTCGAAAATACTTTTCTCATGGTGTCTCGCTCAATCGGAATGCAGACTCCCCCACAGAGCCTGCCGCGAGATTAGATGCAGAATTCCCGGAAAGCTACGCCCTAGATTTGCGATGATTTGGAGCGGTGCGGATTGCGTGAGGCGAGAGTGCCGCAAGAGCGCTTCAGTCCTTCAGGAACTTCGCAAACTCTCTCGCCTTCTCAAACCGCTGGCGGAAGTCAGCGCTGCCGAGGCTCTCGCGCAGCTTGCGCACTTCAGCCTCCAGGCTCTCCAGCGCGGAGGCGATATTCTTGCGGTTGCTGGCGGCAATCTGCTCCCACATTGCAGGCTCGCTTCCGGCAAGCCGCAGCATGGAGTGCAGGCCGCCCGCATGAATCTGCAACCCGGGGTCGTCTGCGCGGAATGCCTGCTCGAGGGTAAGCGCTAGCGCCGTGGAGAGCATCTGCGGCAGATGGCTGGTGTAGGCCAGGATGCGGTCGTGCTCCTGGGGAGTGCTGAAAATGACGTGCGCGCCAATCGCTTCCAGCGCCGATTGCAGATTGCGCGGCGCAGCCGTCAGCTCTGCCCTGGCCAGAGGCGTGAGCACCCAGACACAGCCTTCGAACAGCTCGGCCGAGGCGTTCGCCAAGCCGGAGAGCTCGCGTCCGGCCAGTGGATGTCCAGGCAGAACGCGCTCTGCCGCCGAGGGACCAAAGATTTCGCGGGCTGCGGCGGCGAAGGCTTGTTTCGTGCTACCCACGTCGCTGACCAGCGCTTCGGGCTTCAGCCGCGGCGCAATCTGCGCCAGTAGCCGGATGCTGGTTTCTACCGGAGTGCAGAGAAAAACAAAGTCACTCTCTGCCACCGACTCGCCAGCGTCCACGGTGCCGGAATCGATGACGCCCAGTTCCAGCGCCCGTTGTGTCAACGCCGTGCGGCCACAGCCTACGATGTGCGCGACCAGTCCAGCGCGGCGCAGCGCCATCGCCAGCGAGCCGCCCATCAGCCCCAGGCCAATGATGCTCACGCGCTTCAAAGATGGATTGGAAATCACGCCCTCAACGCTCACTTGCGCTCCAGCACGTCAGGTGACTGCAAGCGGCGCATGGCTGCGAGGATTGCGGTGTAGATCGTTGCCAGTTCCTCATCCGGCATTGGCCCATTGTTGCAGCGCGCCACGTTGGCCATCACCACCGCCTCGCGCTTGGGTTCGTACACTCCCATGTGGTTCGACTGCTTGAAACGGCCAATCTCCAGCACGCAGGCGGCCCGCTGATTAAAGAGCTCAACCAGCTTTTCGTCGATGGCGTCGATGTCGGTGCGCAGTTTGTTCAGATCCGTCGGGGTCATTTCACTCCTGAGTTTGTTTACTTATCGTACTGTTTTATCCACGCATCCTGCTCAGCCTGCAAGGTCTTGTCAATCCAGCCGAGGTAGCTGCGCCCGGCTTCGTCCTTACCCACCCAGACACGCGTGGAAGGCGCAATGTGAGCGTCTCCGCCAGACAGTGAGAGCTTCTGGCCCGCTTCCACGGAAGTGCGTGCAGCCGCAAGATCGGCGGGGAAAAACTGCTCGGTCATGAGGCGATCATTGAAGAACGTAAGCACGAGCTCGCCCGTCTGTCCCTCGATACGAGCATTCTTCTTTGAGATTACCAGCAACCGGTACGGCGGACGCGTGTCACTGGGCAGCGGAGTGCGATCTACGAGAATGTCGAAGCTGCCGTCCATCATATCGAGCTTTCGCTCTACGGTTTGCAGGCTTTGTCCACTGAACAACTCCGCGGACATTTTGCTCGGCTTGAAATCCTTTTCGCCCTTGTGTTTGCAGGCCACGGCGAAGCAGAGACAAAGGACCATGGCAGATGCAAACAATCGTTTAGAGTTCGTCATAGTAGTTGCCGAAAGTATAATTCACCGCGCCTGAGTTGCCAGTCCCCATTCGACATAGAACCTGACGATTGACGTTCGTGATAATGGTTAGAAAACACGAAGGTACTGAGTGGTTAATCCTTGCGCGGACTTCCGAAGGATTAACTCATCGGTTAACCCGGGCCTGCTAACAATTCACCTTCCGTGCAATCGTTGGCAGGGTGCGGCGGCCACCTCAATGCCCGGACTTCCACCGGCGCGACCTTTGCCGATTCGGCGGCATCGCATAGAGTGCACCATCCGGTGTAGCATGAATGGTCGCGCACATCAGCGCGCGAGCTAGGAGCCAACGCAATGCAAAGATCGGCAAGCGCCCACTGGCAGGGCGGATTGAAAGACGGACGAGGGACAGTCAGCACCGCTAGCGGAGTTCTCTCGCAGACGCAATACTCATTCAGCACGCGCTTTGAAAACGGCATCGGCACCAACCCCGAGGAACTGATCGCGGCGGCGCACGCCGGATGCTTCTCCATGGCGCTTTCGGCGCAACTGGACGGCGTGGGACTGAAGGCCGAAGCCATTGACACCAAGGCCGCGCTCACCTTTGAAAAAGTTGGCGCGAATTTCACCATCACCAAGATTCATCTGGAGCTGCGCGCCAAGATTCCCAATGCCGACGACGCCAAGTTCCAAAAGGCCGCAGCGGACGCGAAGGCCGGATGCCCGGTTTCGCGCGTGCTGAACGCGGAAATTACGCTGGATGCAAAGCTGGTCTGAGCGTCCGTATTTTGCAGTACCGCAGGGATTCGGCGCCCGCCGGGTCCCTGATCCTTTCTAAGGTCGCGGATTCTTTCTGGTAGATGATCGTACGAACCCCAGCAAACGTCTGGCGCAAAGCCTTCATCCAAACCTGAGCAGGACTTGCCGCGATGTGAGGGGGAGGACTGTGAAAGCGGATGGTGCGCATTGAAGATTACAATCTTTGGCCTGACGCTGTCGTCTTCCTGGGGCAACGGACATGCCACACCGTATCGTGCCATTCTTCGTGCGCTGCACCGGCTGGGGCATCGCGTCACTTTTTATGAGTGCGATGTGCCCTACTACGCTAGGCATCGTGATTTTCACGAATGGGCTTACTGCGACCTCAGGATTTACTCGTCGTGGGATGAGATCCAGAGTCAGGCGCTGGCCGAAGCTGCGGAATCTGACGTGGTTGTGACCGCCAGCTATGTTCCGGAAGGCGCTCGGATTGCCGAAGCGCTGCTGGCGCTCGAAGGACCTCTGCGCGTCTTCTACGATCTGGACACGCCGGTCACCTTGCAGCGTCTTGCGGAAGGCGACCTTGATTACCTGCGCGCAAAACAGTTGGCCGCTTTCGACCTGGTGCTCTCCTGGACGGGCGGCGAGGCTCTGGAGGCTCTGGAGCGCGATTTTGGCGTGAAGCATGTGCGTCCGCTGTTTGGCTGCGTGGACCCGGATGTGTACCGTCCTGTGCGGCCGCGGCCCGGTTTGCGATGCGAGCTGAGTTATATGGGAACCTATGCGGCCGACCGGCAGGCGAAGCTGGAGTCGATGTTTCTGGAGCCGGCGCGACAACGCCGTGCATCTCGCTTCCACCTAGCTGGGCCGCTTTATCCAGACGAGTTGCAGCGGACGGCGAACGTGCTGCGCTCAGAACACGTCCCACCGTCAGAACATCCTGCGCTGTACTGCTCGTCGCGGCTTACGCTGAACCTGACGCGCGAAGCGATGGCGGCAAGCGGGTACTGCCCTTCTGGACGATTCTTTGAGGCGGCGGCTTGCGGCACGCCGATTGTCACGGACTGGTTCCGCGGGCTGGACTCGTTCTTTGAGCCCGGACAGGAGTTGCTGGTCGCCAGCGACACGGCGGATGTTCTGCGTGCGCTTGACCTGCCTGACGCAGAGTTGCTGTTCATGGCGCGCCGCGCTCGCCAGCGCACTCTGGACGAGCACACTGGATACCAGCGCGCGTTGACCATGCTGGCGGCATTTGAATCCGCACGCGCAGCGCGCACAACAAGCAAAGCACAGATGGAGGCCGCATGATCGGCATTATTCCCGCTGCGGGTGCAGGGCTGCGAATTCAACCGCTGGGATGCAGCAAAGAACTTTTGCCTGTGGGCTCGCGCGAGGTGGACGGAGTGGAGCGGCCCAAGGCCGTCTCAGAGTATCTGGTGGAACGGATGATAGCCGCCGGGGCGCGGCAAATCTGCATGGTGATCTCCGCCGAGAAGAGCGACATTGTGCGCTACTATGCCGAGCGCGACTATGCGGCAGAGATTTTTTATGCGGTGCAGCGGCGTCCACGTGGGTTGTGCGATGCGTTGTTCCGCGCAGAGTCGTTTGTGCGTCCCGAGGAGCAGGTGCTGATCGGATTGCCGGACACGATCTGGTTTCCGGAGAATGCCTTTCGCGCCTCGGTGAAGCAGGGTGAGGGAGTGGACCTGGTGCTGTTTCCGGTGGCGAACCCCAGCGCTTTCGATGCAGTGTTGTGCGATGAGCATGGCCGCGTGGAGCGGGTCGAGGTGAAGCATGCGCATCCTAGCTCAAATTGGATTTGGGGCGCGGTGACCGCATCGGGACGCGCGTTCCACGAGCTACGAATGCTGTGGGATTCGCGCCACCGGCAGGATGAGTTCCTGGGTGATCTGCTGAATGCCTACATAGCGGCGGGAAACCCGGTCCATGCGACGGCCAACGGCGAGCATTACATGGATGTAGGCACGATGGATGGCTACCACAAAGCGCAGGATTATCTGCGGGCAAGAAGTCGCAGGCCAGTGGAGCAGGCAAGCGAGAGTGCTGCATAAGCAGGAGTCTGCTCAAGACGGTCTCGGTCGCGGTTTCCCGATTTAAAGTACTGAGTGCCTTGGGCTGTTACTGTTGCCTATTTTTTCCTGTTCACAATTTGCCGCCAGTTCCGCGTAGACTTCTGCCTTGTAGACGCAGTATCTGAATGGACATCGGCGGAGGAAAGTTGAAAGCGAGAGTGGGATTTACCATCATACTCAGCTTGATTTACTTCGCGCTGGCGTTGAAGGCATCATTTGGGCTGACCTCTGTTGATTTTTGGTCTGGCGTATTTCTTTCTCTAGGTCTTATGAGTGTCCTCCCGATTGGCATTCTTTCAATCTGGAAGCCCAAAATAGCGGGACGGATGTTGATCGTGGTGGCGGCTGTGGTTGTTTGCTCAATCATCTTTGAAATTCACTCCCATGAGGAGGTTGGCGGTCTTGTCATTGCATTACCCATCGTATTTTCGGGGATGCTCCTTCTCAAGAAGTCGCCGTCGGAGGATGACTGTCAATTAGGCTAATTGCAGATTCCTGTCGCGACGTCGTGCATATGACTCACAATCCCGAGCTATGCAACGGTAGACGCGCTGCACGCTATTCGGACGCGCGGGCGGATTGGAGCGTGGAACGCGCTTCGCGCGGCTTTAATAGAACCCACCTTAGCTTGCCAAAAGAGGCAAGCGAAGATGGGGCACCCGGGTCACCCGCGTGCACTTACGAATGTGAGACGTCTGCCAGCGCTGCATAATCAGCAACGGAGGTGATGGAGTAGCATCAAATTGCTATGACTACGACATTGGAAACAAAGCGCACTTCTTTTGCAACTCGTCAACTTGGAAACTCAGATTTGAAGCTCACTCCGATTGGTTTTGGAGCGTGGGCCATTGGCGGCGGCAACTGGGACTTTGGCTGGGGGCCGCAGGACGATCGGGAGTCGGTGGAGGCCATTGAGCGCGCGCTGGATGGCGGCGTGAACTGGATTGACACCGCTGCGGTTTACGGATTGGGACACTCAGAGGAGATTGTGGCCAAGGCTTTGGCACACAGGGCGAAAAAGCCTTATGTCTTTACCAAGTGCGAGAGGCGCTGGCACGAGGACCGATCGATTTACGTGAGTCTGAAGAAAGAGTCGGTGCGCGAAGAGGTGGAGAACTCGCTGCGGCGGCTGAAAGTGGATGTGATCGACCTCTACCAGATTCACTGGCCCGATCCGGAGGCAGAGATTGAAGAGGGCTGGGAGACGATGGCACGCATCAAGGAAGAGGGGAAGGTGCGCTACATTGGCGTCTCCAACTTTAACGTGGAGCAGATGAAACGGGCACAGAAGATTGCGCCGATTACATCGTTGCAGCCGCCATATTCGCTGGTGAATCCGGCGGTGGAGAAGGAGATTCTTCCCTTCTGCAAAGCGCACAACATCGGCGTGATCAATTACTCACCGATGGCCAGCGGACTGCTCACAGGAAAGATGACTGCGGAACGCATTGCGCAGATGCCGAATGATGATTGGCGGCGAAAGGCCGCGCACTTCAGGGAGCCAAAGCTCTCACGCAATTTGAAGCTGGTGGAGTTGCTGCGTGAGATTGGCGAAGCACATAAGGTGCAGCCCGGAGTAGTGGCGATTGCGTGGACACTACGCAATCCGGCAGTGACAGCGTCGATTGTGGGCGCACGGAGAGCAAGCCAAGTGGACGGCATCCTTCCGGCGGCAACATTCCGGCTGAGCGACGAAGAGAGCGCGAGGATTGACGCCTTTGTAAAGGCAAACCCAGCGTAAGACAGCGACGGCAGACAGAGCGCGAAGCGACCAGAATCCCCCCGTACCTATTGCGAAGCGGAGCCGCGTGCTTTAGAGGACGGCGACGCGGTTTTCGGCCAGCTTCGATAACGAATCGGTGAAGGGCGCGGTGGCGACGCCGCGCTCGGTGATGATGGCGCGAATGTAGCGCGCGGGGGTGACGTCGAAGGCCGGGTTCTCGACCAGGACTCCGCTGGGCGCGATCTGCTGTCCGTAGATGTGAGTGACCTCGCGGGTGGAACGCTGCTCGATGGGGATTCCAGAGCCGTCCGGGGTTTCCAAATCGATGGTGGAGAAGGGCGCGGCAATGTACATGGGAATGCCGTGTTCCTTGGCGAGAATGGCGACCGAGTAGGTTCCGATCTTGTTGGCCGTGTCGCCGTTGGCAGCGATACGGTCGGCGCCGACGATAACAGCCTGAATCTTGCCCTGGGCCATGATGGCTCCGGCCATGTTGTCAGAGATGAGGGTGACGGGAATGTTGTCCTTCATCAACTCCCAGGCGGTGAGGCGCGCACCCTGGAGGAAAGGCCGGGTTTCATCGGCGAAGACATGAATGTTTTTGCCTGCTTCGACGGCGGCGCGAATGACTCCGAGGGCGGTGCCATAACCGGCGGTGGCGAGAGCTCCGGCGTTGCAGTGGGTGAGAACGCCGCCGTGGCTGGGCATGAGCACGGCGCCGTTGGCTCCCATGGCGCGGTTGGTGGCGATGTCTTCGTCGTAGACGGCGAGCGCTTCGTTGATGAGCGCCTGCTTGATGATAGGAATGCGATTACCGCTGAGTTCCTCAAAGCGGCGCTGCATGCGGCGGATGGCCCAGAAGAGATTGACGGCGGTGGGACGGGTTTCTCCCATGACACGGCAGATTTGGCCGATTCCGTTACGCAACTCCGAGATGCTGGTGACGTTCAGATCGCGCACGCCAAGTGCAATTCCCATGGCTGCGGCCACGCCAATGGCCGGAGCACCGCGCACGATCATGGTGCGAATGGCGTTGGCTACGGCTTCGTAGTTGGCGCAACAGACCCAGACTTCCTCGGTCGGCAGCTTGGTTTGGTCGATGAATAGAACGCCAGAGTCAGTCCACTTGAGGGTTTCAAGCACAGATATTCTTCCCGTCACGTTGAATTGATCTAGTGTAACTGGTTTTGCAGGGAATTGCGGAAGGAAAGGGGCGCTTAGCAACGGCAATGGCCCTGCGGGGCATGGACGGGACGGGCAGACGGCCCGGCGGTTTCGGAAACTGGAATCCGAAGAGTTGGCCGGGGGAATCGCAATATTAAACCTTAGCCTGTAGAAAGAATTCGGGCAAAGTGCCAGAATCAGAGTGGGCGCTCCGAGGGGCGTTCGTTGGAGGAATCGCGTTGAAGAAATCGATGATCGCAGTATTGGCCGGGGTTTTGCTATTGAGCGCGGCAATGCCGGCATTTGCCAAGAAACACCACCGGAAACACCATCACCACCACTCCCATCACGTATCGCAGGTCGCAAGATAAAAAGGGTTGCGGTTTAGCGAATCCCTCCGCTATGGCGGAGGGATTTCTGCGTGCGCGAACATGAAGTGCCAGGGATGCGCTGGCGGGTACAGGCCAACCGACGGCCATCCGGCCGCTGGAGCTAGGCTACTCGGCTGGCTCCGGAGGAAGTTTGTGCTGCACCCGGAGACCTCGCGCCATCTCGATGATCTGGACGCTGTATCCGTCGGGATCGAAGACGAGAGCCCAGCGGCCAAACGGGTCCTGACGCGGGCCGACGGCAATCTTGCCGAAGCGGCGGCGGATTTCGGCGACGGCTTTATCCATGTCGTCAACGTAGATGCCGATGCTCATGCCAGTGCTGGGGCTTACCTTGACCTCTTCGCCCTCGGGATGCAAGCCGATGATGATGTTTCCAGCATCGAGCTGGGACCAGTTGGACTGCTGGATGAGAAGCTTAAGACCGAGAACATCCCGATAAAACGCGACGCTGCGCTCCATGTCGCGTACCACGACCATGACGAGACCAAGTTTGCCAAACATCATTCGAGCTCCCCGGGCGCGCACACTGCGGCGGCCGATGAAATTATGGTAGTCCGGCGCGACGGCTGAAGCAATGTTGATGGACGCGCGCCTTACTCAGGAGAGATGCAAGATATGCTCCGCGCGCACCTGGGAAGCGGTATAGATGGAAACGAAGGGCGCGCCTCCGGCAGCACTTTCCACCGCGGGACGGCCCAGGGCCTCTTCGCGCTCGACCAGACACATGACGCCGAGGATCTCAAAACCGAATTCGATGGCGGCCTCGATGGCCTGGATGGTGGAGCCCCCGGTAGTGCAGACATCATCGACAATGACGACGCGCGCACCCTTTTCGCGGAAACCCTCGATGCGCTGGCCGGTGCCGTGCGTCTTGCCGGTTTTGCGCACGAGGAAACCGTGAATCAGCTCGTGAGCGGCAGGAGCGGCAACATCTTCGGAGCGCAGGTGCGATTGCTGAGCACTGAGCATGGCGACGGAGACGACGATGGGGTCGGCGCCCATGGTGAGGCCTCCGATGGCCTGGGGACGCCAGTTGCGACGCTCGATTTCATCGAGGAAGACACGGGCGGTGAGGCGCGCACCTTCAGCATGCAAGGTGGTGGTGCGGCAGTCGATGTAGTAGTCGCTGGTGCCGCCGCTGGCGAGCGTGAACTGGCCAAGGCGAAAAGACTGCTTGGAGAGAAGAGTGAGAAGTTCCTGGCGTGCGTCTGACATGGGATTCACGATAACAAGAGGCGAGGCGGGGAGCAAGCACACCTCGCGGTAACCCCATGGCATGACGAGATAACAACCCCAATAGCAAAACGGCGGGATGCACTCCCGCCGCTCCAACTCACGCTTTAGAGCAGTTAATGCACGGTCGACGCAATTACAACTGAAGCGATTACCCCTGTTGCTACCGCACCAAGAACGTAGTTGCCATCCACCTCGCGCCACTCGTAACCGCGCGGCGGACGGCGCAGGTGATATGCGCGGTAGTCAATGCGCTCAGCGCGACCCCAATCCTCGTGTTTCATGTGATAACCCTTGCGCCACTCCTCGTGGCGAACGTAGGGATGATCGTGATGCTGGTCGCGGTCGTGATCGTCGTGGTCGTTGGCAAAGGCGGCACCGCTGGCCAGGATCATAGCGATTGCCAGTAAAGCAATTGATTTTCGAATACTCTTCATAAAGCTCCAGGCTCAGTACGATTCCGAAAACGGAGATTATGTTGGGTCTACCGCTTTTTTTTGCGCTGGAGCACTGTTTTCAGGGCGAAAGCAGCTCACCCGTGCGAAGGAAATTCGTCCGCGGCCTTCTCAAACACATAGAGCGGAACTGAGATGTCGTTTACCATCTGCTCTTCGTTGAATCACGCCGGTTGTCTATCACAGGGAGAGAATTCCATAACTCCGGAACTGGATACTGAGTGCTTAGCGATTGTTAGACAGGTATCTATCGCGGGGGGGAATCAGCTCAGTCTGAAAGTCCGTAAAACTTACACAAGAAGTATCCAATCAAAAAAACACCAATGAGAAAATACATTGCGACTGCCCACCAAAAATCAGTTGGTTCTTCGGCCCGGTAGACCCAACCATGAAAGCGGGCCCACGCTTTTCCCATACACACCCAAACCACAGCCGCGGAAAATGAAATGACCCCCAATATCAATTGAAAAAACGGCGGCTTTAGAATGAGTACAAACCAGGCACGAATAGCGTCCCCTTTCCTTCCATTCGGGATCGCCAACACCGACGGCAGCGGGCCGAACTTAACTGCTTTCTCTTATCAGTTCAAAGCTGGTTGTCAGAGTAGCTGAACGCCGTCGATTGTTCAAGATAAGCGCAGACCGAGAGGATTGTTGAATACTACAAGCCAAGGCACTCCCTATCCCTTTGTTATTGCCAGTTTGCAAATGTAGTGATTTTAGTAATCAGCGTGCCCGTGTTTGCCGATATGCCGTGCAGGAAAGGAATACCGGCCATGAGTACCAGTTCTATCTATTTCTCCAATGCCTCGGATCTTTCGACCCAGAATACTTCGGTCACGACCACCCAGAACTCGACGAAGCAGGCTGCCACGGACGAAGCCGTCGCGAGTGCAAGCCACGAGGACACGGTGAAGCTCTCGGCGGCCGCACAGGCAAAGCTGATGGAGCAGCAGGGCATGACGGTTAAGCAGATCGCCACCAACCTCACCACCGACACCAAGACCGTCGATCAGTACCTCGGGATCACCAGTGCTTCGTCCTCTGAAACCGCGTCCCTGCTAACCATGCTTCCCTGATCGGCAGACTCCACTTTCCGTCGTTCATCCAGCAGGAATGCCGATAGCTAAACGCTTCCGATTGTTCAAGGTGAACGCAGAGCGGGAAGATGGCGGTACTACAGGCCTTGTCACTCACTATCCCGAAGCGGGAATTAAGAATGGCGCAGGGCTTTTGTTTACTTCAAAGAAAAGTTGGTAAAGCCGCGGGTTTGCACGAAGAGCGCGAGGAAGAGCGTGCCGTTGTAGCCGACGTGCACCAGGGTGGATGAGGCCAGCGAGCGGAAACGCCAGCGGATGGCGGTGAGCGCGGCTCCGACAAGGATAATGCAGGTGATTTGTATCCAGGCACCAGCCAGTTGCTGGGAATGGATGATGCCAAAGAATACGGAGGTGACAACGAAGGAGACCAGCAGCCCGGCGCGGCGAGCGAGAGCGGGAAAGAGCAGTCCTCGGAAGAAGACCTCTTCGGCAAAGGGCGCGATAAGGACACCGAAGACGCTCATCAGCCAGGCATCGGTGGAGCTGCGCATCATCTGGTCGATGGGAAGCTCGGGGGGCGTGGGGAGAAAGTGCGAGATTAGCTGGACGGCGACGGCGAGGAAGACTCCTCCGGAGACGAAGAGCGGCCAGCGCAGAGGCCAGCGCCAGGAGAGAGCCTGGAAGAATCCTATGCGGTGGTGTTGGAATAAGCGCCAGAGGATGCCGAAGACCATGAGATAGGCAGCCAGTTGAGCGGGCAGGATGACACGCGGATCGTTGGCAAGCTGGGAGGTGGGGACTCGGCTGAAGGCGGTAATGTGGTGCGCGATAATGGTGGCGACGGCACTACAGGCGACGACGGCCAGCAGCACTCCGAGGAATGCGGCGACAACTTCCGGCATTCCAAAGACCGGCTCGGGCTCAGGGTAGAGCGGCCAGGGACGCGGCGCCGGCTGTGCGGGAAGCTGTTCGCTGGAGGTGGACACGATGCCGATTGTAGCAAGAGATGGGGGATTGACGATCGTTGATTGATTCATTGACGAAGCACGAGGGATTGAGGGATCGTCGATTGATTCATTGACGAAGTAAAAATCACACAGCTCAGAGCAGCAATCCGCGATTCGTCAATCCTCCAGGCCTTTTCAATCCTCAATGAGCCAATCTTCAATCCCTCAATCCCCCAGGTGAGCCAATCTGCGATCCGTCAATTCTTAGGCTCCGGCCTTCTTTGCGATCTTGGCCCATGTGTCTTTTAGGGGCAGAGTGCGGTTGAAGACGAGAGCGCCGGGTTTGGAGTCTGGATCGACGCAGAAGTAGCCGATGCGTTCGAACTGGTAATGGTCCTGCACTTTCGCGGTAGCGAGCGACGGTTCGAGTTTGGCGTCCAGCAGGGTTTCCATTGAATCGGGATTGAGATTGGCGGTGAAGTCCTCGCCCTCTTCGAGCTGGCCGGGATCGGACTTGGTGAAGAGCCGCTCGTAGAGACGAATCTCAGCGGCGATGGCGTGGGCGGCGGAGACCCAATGGATGGTCGATTTCACCTTGCGTCCGTCGGGCGAGTTGCCGCCACGGCTGGCGGGATCGTAGGTGCAATGGACCTCGACGATGTTGCCGTCGGCATCCTTGACCACGCGGGTAGCGGTGATGAAGTAAGCGTTGCGGAGACGGACTTCCTTGCCGGGCGAGAGGCGGTAATATTTGGGCGGAGGGACTTCGCGGAAGTCATCCTGCTCGATGTAGATCTCGCGGGAGAATGGTACCTGGCGGAGTCCGGCGGCGGAGTCTTCGGGATTGTTGGCTACCTCGACAAACTCATCCTTGCCTTCGGGATAGTTGTCGATGACGACCTTGAGGGGACGCAGCACCGCCATGGCGCGAGGGACGCGCTTGTTGAGGTCTTCGCGCTGGTAGTGCTCAAGCATCTCGATGTCAGTGGAGCCGTTGGTGCGTGAAGCTCCGATGGCGGCGCAGAAGGTGCGGATGGCTTCGGCGGTGAAGCCTCGGCGGCGAATGCCGCAGATGGTTGGCATGCGCGGATCATCCCATCCGGAGACACGCTTCTCCTGCACGAGCTGCAGCAGCTTGCGCTTGCTGAGCAAGGTGTAGGTGAGGTTGAGGCGATCGAACTCGATCTGCTGCGAGGGAAAGATTCCGAGCTGCTCGATGTACCACTTGTAGAGCGGCTGGTGGTCGGTGAACTCCAGGGTGCACATGGAGTGCGTAACTTTTTCGAGCGAATCCGACTGGCCGTGGGCGAAATCGTACATGGGGTAGATGCACCACTTGGCACCGGTACGGTGATGCTCGGCGTGGAGGATGCGGTACATGACAGGATCGCGCATGTTGAGGTTGGGCGAGGCCATGTCGATTTTGGCGCGCAGAACGCGGGCACCGTCGGGGAATTCGCCCTTGTGCATGCGCTCAAAGAGGTCGAGGTTCTCCTCGATGCTGCGGTTGCGGTAGGGACTGTCCTGGCCGGGTTCGGTGAGGGTGCCGCGGTGCTGGCGAATTTCGTCGGCGGTGAGATCATCGACGTAAGCCTTGCCTGCCTTGACGAGTTGCACGGCCCATTCGAAGAGCTGATCGAAGTAATCGGAGGCGTAGCAGAGGCGCTCCCACTCAAAGCCGAGCCAGCGAACGTCCTGCTGGATGGAGTCCACGTACTCCTGCTCTTCCTTCTCCGGATTGGTGTCATCGAAGCGCAGATTGGTTTTGCCGCCGAACTCGTCGGCGAGGCCGAAGTCGAGGCAGATGGCCTTGGCGTGGCCGATGTGCAGATAGCCGTTTGGTTCCGGAGGAAAGCGTGTCTGAATAACGGCGTCGCCATATTTTTTCGTCTTCAAATCCTCGATGAACATCTCGCGGATGAAGTGGGAGGGACGGGAGGCGGACTCTGCCGGAAGGTTGGCGGCATTGCTTTCCGAATTCGATGTTTTCATGATTCAAATTCCTTTATGTAGGAAAAAAGCAGCGATCATGGCTGCGTAATTCGATCAAAGCTGCGTAATCAATGACAACCGCTCCATGGCCTGACCGATGCGCTGGAGACAAAGTTCGCGACCCAGCACTTCCATGGTCTGAAAGAGCGGCGGCGCATTCTTGCGTCCGCAGACGGCGACCCGGATGGGCTGGAACATGGGTCCGGCTTTGAGGCCCAGATGCCCGGCAGCCGAACGTAGCGCGGCTTCGAGCGATGCGTGGTCGAAGGGCGTGGAGGCCAGCAACTCGACAGCGTGGGCGAGAATCCTGTGGGCCTGCTCGGCATCGCCCTTGGGCGGAATCAGCTCAAGACCATCATACGGCGGAAGCTGCGGGGCAAAAAAGAAGTCAGCGGCGGTGGTGACATCGCGAAGAAACTTGATTCGCTCGCGAATGAGCGGCGTGACCTGGAGGAGTTTCTCCGGGGTGGCGGCGAAACCGGCTTGCTGCAAAAACGGCAGGAGGCGCGAGGAGAGCTGCTCGACCGGCAGGGCGCGGATGTGCTCGGCATTGAGCCAGACGGCCTTGGGATCGAAGGGATCTTCCTCTTTGAAATTGACGACGGCGTTGGCGCGATTGACACCCTCCAGAGTAAAGGCGGAGGTCAGCTCAGGAACGGTGAGGAAGTCGCGGTCGTTTTTGGGCGACCAGCCGAGAAGGCAAAGGAAATTGACGAAGGCTTCGGGCAGGAATCCGGCATCGCGATAGGTGGTGACGCTGACGACCGGGCCGTGGCGGCGCTTGGAGAGCTTTGTGCCATCAGGCGCGACGAGGAGCGGAAGGTGCGCGAACTGCGGAGTTGCGGCACCGGTGGCCTGGGCAGCGGCTTCGAAGATGAGCAGATGTTTGTAGGTGTTCGAGAGGTGATCCTGGCCGCGAATAATGTGGCTGATGCGCAGGTCGGCGTCATCGGCGCAGGACGCGAGGTGATAGGTCGGCATACCGTCGCTGCGTAGTAGGGCGAAGTCCTCGACCTCGTCGGCCATTTTTGTCTGCTCGCCGTAGACGGAATCGACAAAGCGGAGGATGCGGTCGTGGCCTCGGGGGACGCGGAAACGAAGGGCAAACGGCTCTCCGGCGGCGGCGCGGCGGTCGCTCTCAGAGCGCGGAAGATCGCGCATTCCGGGATTGAAGAGCCAGGCACCCTGGCTTGCGGAGTATGCCCCGGACTGGTCGGCGTCGCCAGCATGGGCTGGGGTGAAGTCGCGGTAGGCGAGGCCCTTGGCGAAGATCCCTTCGGCCACTTGACGGTGCAGGGCAAGGCGCTCGGACTGCTTGTACTCTTCGTCCCAGGTGAGGCCGAGCCAGCGGAGGCCTTCGAAGATGGATTGGACACTGGCGTCCGAGTTGCGCTCGACATCGGTATCGTCGAGGCGCAGAACCATGGTGCCGCCGTTGTGGCGGGCGTAGAGCCAGTTGAAGATGAAGGTGCGCGCGCTGCCAACGTGCAGGAACCCTGTTGGAGATGGCGCAAATCGGACTCTCAGCATAAGAATTTAGTATAAACGCTTTGCCGGACGTGGCTAGATGGCGGGGCGAGAGCGAGAATTAGGCGACGGGTACGGGCCAACGGTTGGCCCTCCGGCTGCGGCGCTGGCGCACAATCAAAGCCCCGCACGAGATGAACCCGGCGGGGCGTGGGAAGGCGTTCGAGTGAGTTGCTAGGCTACGCGGATTTGGCTTCGACCACAGGAGCCGCAACGGCGGCCCGGGCGGCAAGTGCTTCCGCCTTCTTGCGGCGTTTTAGAAGCTTCTGTTTGCGGAGCCGATTGAATCTTGACTTGTCACCGATATTTCCAGACATTGTGAACTGCTTTCTGTGTGGCTCATTTGCGTGCGTAGTGGGATGCAATCATCTCATATCGGGGGCATGAAAAGCCCGCAGAGACACGAGAGGCTGGCAAGGTCTGGAAATCATCACTTGGCCAGCGCACCTGGGTGGATGCCGTCGGCAAGGGTAAAAGTGGAACCGATGCTGCCCACAACCGCCGTTTTGCGACTGAGCCCGGCGCGCTCGCGCAGATGATGCAAGGCTTCGATTCCGGTGCAGTGTGCGCCGATAAGATTTGCGACTTTGAACTCCTTCATTTTGTCGGCGGTCCAGTTCAGCTGCTCGTCGGTGGCGGCGAAGAGGTGCAGACCGCCGACAATTCCGTAGACTGGCTCGTTGGGAAATTCTTCTCCTGCATAGGTCAGGATGTTGACGATGCCGGCGTGGCCACATCCGGTGACCAGCACCAGGCCCTTGGGAGTGTTGAGCACGAGGGTCTGGTCCTCGGGAATGTTGTCTTCAACCAGGCCAGCCGGGGTTTGAACTTTTCCGCTTGTGCTCCAGTTGCGCTCCGGATATTTGCGCGGAACGGGACCGGTTAGCCACGCGCCGGGGAATATCTCCGTTCCCTCTGAGAGCTCGATGAACTTGCCGCCGGTGGCTTCATATTCTTTGCGAATGGCAATCAACTCGTTTTGTTCGCCCTTGGGCGATGGGCGGCTATAGAAGATTCCTTTCGCGACGTAGGCTACCGAAAGAGCGTCCGGGTTCTTCTTCATCAGCTCGCGGCGCAGCGTCATGAGCCCGCGAATGTGGTCCCAATGATTGTGAGAGAGAATCACTTCCTTCACGTCGGAGAGGTCGATGTGCAGATCGCGCGCGTTCTGCAAGACCGTTTCCGGATGGCTTCCGGTATCGAGCAGAATGCGATGACCGTCGGTTTCCACGAGCGCAGAGAATCCCCACTCGCCCATGCCTTCAAGGTCTCCCACGAGCATGGTAGAGAGCACGGTGACTTTGAGGTCGTGGAGCTGCGCGGCAGGCTTGGCGGCGATTGCGGTGGGTGATTGGGCTCTGGCGGGCTGCGCCCCGACTACAGGAATGAATAGTGCGACCAGAACCGCAAGCGAGAGCAACAGATGGAACTTTCTTTTCATGCGGTGGTTGGAACCATGGGCGAGAGTCCGAGTTGCCATTGCCGGGAGAACTCCAGGTCAAAGTCGCAGAGTGTGGTGGCCGATTGGCAAGAGTTGCGGGAAGAGGCAAAATTACCGTAGAATGAATTGTTCGGGACGAAGTCCCAGTTTTCACTATAAGGACACAGGTAAGTATGGCGAATCATGTTTCGGCGCTGAAGCGCGCACGACAGACAGAAAAGAAGACGGCGACTAACCGCGCCAATAAGTCGCGTATGCGTTCGGCGCTGCGCTCACTGCGCACCGCACTGACCTCCGGCGATAAAACCGCGCTGGATACAACGTTCCGCGAGACAGTTTCGGCTCTGGACAAGAGCGTGCAGAAGGGTATCCTGCACAAGAATACGGCATCGCGCTACAAGAGCAGGCTTTCGGCTCGTGTGAAGGCTGCGAGCGCAACTGAAACCAAGTAAATTTTCATTTTGAAGAGACGGCAGGCTTCGCGCCTGCCGTTTTTGTTTGGAAAAAGCAGGATCGTGCAGGATGGAGGGTGTTGCTTCCCATCTTAGCCGCGCAAAAGCTGCGCGTCGAAGGTGGGGCACCCGGCGCCTGCCATTTTTGTTTGCGCGAAAGTTCAGGCGAAGAATCGATTGCGGGCTGGAAAGCTGAAAGCGGCAAAGAAGGGTTGGACGGTGCGGTGATTCCTCGCCAGCGCTCGGAATGACACCCTCGGTATCGTTAGTCGAGGAGGGCTTCCTGCTGCCAGGCGGGGGCGAGTGGCTTGGGTTCGGCGGCGAGATCGAGGATGAGATTTTCGAGAATGAGGCGCTTGCTGGGCGGGTTGGAGCGCAGGGCTGCATCGGCGCGGGAGATGAGGCGGATGGCGCGGGTGAGTTCGCGGCGTGACTTGTAACGGCGCGCCTGGCGGATGACATCTTCGGCGGCAAAGGGCGGGATGCGGAAGCCCTGCCAGAGCACCTGATAGAGAGCGCGAGTGTCGCGGACGTTGCGTTCGAGGATGACCAGCATCTGGCGGAAGGTGCGGGCGAGCATGTAGAGATGACCAATGGAGGCCTCGTCGCCGTCTCCGGTGGAGAGCATGGCGTCGAGAATCTCAAGGGCGCGGGCGCGGTTGTGCGAGGAGAGCGCATCGGTGAGTTCGTAGAGAGTGCGCTGCTTGGCGGCCAGCACCATGGTCTCGACGTCGCCGAGAGTGATGCGCTTTTTTTCGCCGACGTAGAGCAGGAGCTTTTCCAGTTCATTGGAGATCATCATCATGTCGCCGCCGAGCGAGTCGACGAGTTCGCGCGAGGCATCGAGCTCGATTTTGGTGGAGTGCTGCGCGGCAGTTTCGTTGAGCCACTTGACCGCCTCACCCTCTTCAACGCGGGCAAATTCGATGATGGCGAGATGCTCGCCAAGGGTCTCGCGAATGCGCTCGTAACGATCCTTGTCGGTCATCTCCATGCGGCGAAGGTCGGCAGGAATGCTGATGTGATCGGCAATGAGGATGAGCAAGGCATCAGGATTGGGATTGCTCATGTAGGCGGCGATGGCTGCGAAGTCGGCATCGTGCTTGCCGCGTCCGTAGAGAGCCTTGACGCCGCGAACGAAGAAGACCTGAAAGTTAGCCATCAGCGAGCAGGTGCGGGCACGGTCGAGAATCTCGACGATGGGCGAGGACTCGAGATCGAACTCGTAGAGGCTGAACTCGCGCATACCTTCTGGGACGAGGTGCTTGAGGATGGCGTCGCGGCAGGTGCGGCGGAAGAATGCTTCATCACCAATGAAAACATAGCCGGGCTTGAGCCGGTGGGAGCTGACGTCCTGAATGAAACGCTCGACCGGGGCGAAGGCTTTCAAAGCTAGAACGCCTCCAGAATATTGCTGACCAGGGTGCGGGAGAAATCGCGCTCGAGACGATCCAAGGCTGGCCCCTGCTCCTCGAAGAAGCTGGCGAACTCGTTGGAGATCTGGTACTGGTCGCGGAAAACGTAGTTGGGATTGCTGTACAGAACTCGGCCATCGCGGGCGGTGAGCGTGACCTTGATGACGATGGTGACCAGTCCGGTGGCGGCGCGTCCGGTCACCGAATCGTACGCGACGGGGGCAACTTCGGCGGAGACGATGGTGCCATGAAGGACGGCGTCCGCTTCTCCCTCCGACTGAACCACACGATAACGAGTGCGGGTGTTGAACTCGCGGATGACCGCGCTGGTGAGGCCGGTTTCGACGTGATAAGTGTGAGTCTGATTCTGGAACGACGGAATCGCCAGAATCTTTACGTCAGTTGGAAGATGCGCGGTGGCACCGACGGCGTGATATCCACATGAGGCAAGCAATGGCAGCAGCCCGAGTATGGCAATTGCCGCCAGGAGCCGAGGAATACGTAGCGCGAGCAGAGGGGTCATTGGAGCTGTCCCCGGGGACGAGTTTGCACCATCTCTTCGGCGCACTCCACGGCCTGAATTGCCGAGACGCGAAGATTGTCGCAGGCGGCGAAGAGCCAGAAGCCGTTGCCTCCAGCGCCGTCGGCACGGACGTTGGCGAGGATATCCGAAGAGCCTGCGACGTTCACATTGCTGGGAAAGTCATCCTGCTGGCTGGCGATGGTGATATGCGGACCAGCCAGTGCGCTCTCCAACTGGGCAGCCGTGACCGGGGAGCCGGTCTGCACGAACATGGCGATGGCGTATCCATGGAATACGGGAGCCTGGACGAGAAGCACGGCGGGAGCGGGAATGGACTGCTGGGTGATGGAGTGGAAATGACGCGCAATGCGCGACTCGGTCTCGGCCAGCGACGGGTGCGCCGCATCGATGGACTGCGCGAAAAGATTGAAGGAGACCTGGGTGCCAAAGATTGCGTTGGGCATCTGCTGGAAGCTGAGCAGATTCACGGTCTGATCGTGGAGCTCATCCATGCCGCGACGGCCATATTCAGAAGCCGGCTGGCTAACAACGGCGGAAGCGAGCTGAATGGGAGCCGCCTTTCGCAGACGCGCAAGCAGCAGCGCCATGACCACGGCGACTGGGTGAGCGATGACGACCGGGGTTGACTGCAAGGCGACTTCGCGGGCGAGGCCAAGTTCGCGCTCAACCCAAGGCGCACGAAGAACCATGTCGGTATTGTTCTCCAGGGCGTAGCTGAGGTCGATGATCTCAGAGCCGGAGTCGCGCACAGAGGTCCAGGTCTTCGCGATGCAGGATTCATCGGCGGTGAGGAACGCAAAATCCACGCCTTCGAGATGCTCCGGCAGAACTCCCTGAATGAAGGTTGGCTCGTCATTGACCTGCTCGAGTTGACCGAGCACGTCCTCGTCATCCAGCAGCTTGATGTCGACGGCGGGAAAGCTGCGCTCGCTGAGCACGTCGCGGACTTCTTTGCCCTTGAGTGACGCGGCTCCGACCAAAGCGACGGTAAAGAGGTTTGAGTTTTTAGCAGCCTTGCTCATGATGCTCCAACCGCCTCCTGCGGGGGTGGCGGCGGCACGGGACGACGGTGCCCGAATGCATAAGTAAGCCGGAAGAATACACCAGAAATCATGTAGCTGACCGTCATGATGAATAGCACGTAGCGATGAAAATACCAGATGGCGGCAAACATGGGAGCAAAGAGCACGAAGAGGCGCGCGGACTGACGATTGCGGAAATCAATGCTCTTGGCACTCCAGAAGCGCCAGGTGCTGACCATGAGGAAGGCGCAGAGGAAGATGTAGCCCATCCAGATAATAGAGCTCCACCAGGACTGCAAGGGGTAGCCGAGGCGCAGATGCACCACGGCGGCCAGGCAACCGGCTCCGCCGGGAATCGGCATGCCGACGAAATACTTGCGGTTGGGATGTCCGGGATTTTTGGGCTGCGGATTGAGCTGGATATTGAAGCGCGCCAGCCGACAGGCACCTGCGGTGAGGAAGGCAAATGCAATGATGGCGCCGAACTGAATCAGCTTGTCGCGGAAATCGGTATCGAGCATGGATGGGAGACAGAAGAAGCCCCAGATCCAGGCAAGAAGTCCGGGCGCGACGCCGAAGGTGACCACATCGGCAAGCGAATCCAACTCTTTGCCGAAGTCGCTGGTGGTGTGGGTGAGGCGCGCGATGGCTCCGTCCATGCCGTCAAAGAATACGGCGAAACCAATGGCAATGGCCGAATGATTGAGATAGATGGCAGCGGCGTGCAGCGGATCGACACCGGGAGTAGCAACCACACCGTAGGCATGAGCTGCGCCAAGTGCGGCTTCCGTGATGGCGTAAAAGCCCGCCGCGAGATTGGCGGTGGTAAACAGGGAGGGCAGAATGTACATGCCCTTGCGCAAGCGGCGCGATTGCCCGTCGCTCTGGCGACGGTTCGGCAATTCCATCAAACTTCTCCTTGCGCCGCCGGCAGAATGGCAAGCGTCGAAGATCCGCACTGGACGACGTTGCCGACCTGCACAAGCACCCGGGCGGAGGCGGGCAAAATGACATCGCAGCGCGATCCGAACTTGATCAGCCCAATGCGCTCGCCGCGGGCTACACGGTCTCCGGGTTGGCGCGAGAAAACGACGCGACGCGCCAGCAGTCCGGCAATCTGCTTGAAGATGATGCTGTGGCCCTCTTCGGTGGTCAGGGTGCAGATGTTCTGCTCGTTGAGCTCGGCCGAGGCCGGGTTCATCGCATTCAGAAACTTGCCGCGGCGATATTCGACGGCGGTGATGACACCGGCGGCAGGCGAGCGGTTGACGTGCACATTAAAGACATTCAGAAAGATACTGATGCTGGTGCGCGGCTCGCCTTCCATCTGAATGGTGGAGACTGCGGTGATCTTGCCGTCGGCGGGAGAGACGACAGCGCCGCTGGTGTTGGGGATGACGCGCTCCGGGTCGCGAAAGAACCAGAGGAAAAAGGCCGCCAGCAAGAGCGGCACAAGAGCAAACAGGGGCGCGGCCCACAAACCAATGAGGACCGCAACCGCAACCAGCGCCAGCGCGTAATAGATTCCGTCTCGTACCATGGGAACCTCTCGATTATAGCGAAGGGCAGCGCCGGAATGGTTGGGAAAGACGTGAGGGCTCGATAAGGTTACTGTTCGTCGAGCAGTTTGACGATGGTGCGCTCAAAATCCTGCTTTACCTCTTCCAGACGGCCCGTGGCTGGGCCGGAGAATCCGGCGTGAATAAGACGCACGCGACCGTGACGATCCAGGAAAATGGTGGTGGGATAGGCACCGAAGTTGCGCAACTGCGGAAGGGTCTTTGCAATCTGGCCGGGGTCGGTGGT